>Ga0209541_10013772_pt1 | contig 12302 bp, 8 predicted proteins | sample RifCSPlowO2_01_FD_184027 | JGI IMG/M metagenome (GOLD analysis project Ga0209541, IMG submission 184027) | Groundwater microbial communities from Rifle, Colorado - Rifle CSP2_plank lowO2_0.1 (SPAdes) (version 2) | ecosystem: Environmental > Aquatic > Deep subsurface > Groundwater | place: Rifle...
AAAAAGGAAAAGAACAACGCGTCTGGCCATTAATGGTCTATTCCGTTGCTATTGATGATCACGAAATGGGCATTACTCACGTCTTAAACGGCAAAGATCATACGGACAACGCCGCCAAAGAACGTATGATTATGGACTGCTTTGGTTGGCAGCATCCCGAATATAAACATTGGGGAAGAATTAATTTTGAAGGCTATGATTTAAGCACGACAAAAACAAAACTGGCCATCGAACAAGGCCATTACAAAGGCTGGGACGACATCCGTCTACCTTTTCTCCCCGCTCTGAGAAAACGCGGCTTTCGCCCCGAAGCATTTAGACGATTCGCCATTGAAATCGGCCTAAGCTTAAATGATAAAACCGTCAGCGTCGAAGAATTCTGGAAAAACATTTACGCATTCAACAAAGAACTTGTCGAACCAGAATCCAACCGCTACTTTTTCATCGACAATCCAGTGAGAACAAAAATAGAAAAATTTCAAAGTAAACAAATCACAATTGACCTACATCCAGATTTTCCTAAACGTGGCAAGCGTGTATTTACTATCAAACAAGACGTTTTCCTCGCTCAAAGCGATCTTGACAAACTCAACGACAACCATCTTCATCGTCTAATGGATTGCTGTAACATCCAAAAAAGCAATAACCAATTCTACTACGTCTCTAATTCCCATGAAGAATATAAAGATCATCCTCAAAAAGGCTTTATTATCCATTGGCTGCCTGTTGAGGAAACAATTGACGCCGAAGTTTGGATGGATGACGGCTCAATTGTCAAAGGCAAAGCCGAACGTGCATTATTATATCGCAAAGTCGGTGAAGTCGTCCAGCTCGAACGCCGTTACTTTGCCTGCATCCAAGAAATTAAAGACGAGAAAATCGTGTTATGGTATTTACATCGATAATTTAGAAAAGACCAATTACAAAAAGTAATACGATAGATTGATAAAGAACAAAAAAATAATTTAAAAATATATTCATTAAAAACGGAGGGGTTTGGTATGGGAAAAATTAGTCGTGATACACCATTAGCAGAAATTACACTTCGTCGCTATGAAAAACCGACAATGTCCGATCGTGAATTAGTGAGAAAGTTCTGCTTATCCGTAGGTCTGCTCCAACCTGGTGATTCGCGTGACGTCGTCGTTGACGTCTTTCACACCCTGCTCAAAGCCAAAGGAAGACGAGAAGAATTGCATTCAGAAGAGATCAAAAATAAAGTGATGGAAAGCCGTAAGCAATTGGGAATTCCCATGTTAGGCATCGCCTCCTCCAACATCCGCCGCCAATTAAAACGCTTAAAAGACCTCTACCTAATCGAAACCAACGCCAACTTATATCGCGTCACCGAATTTAGCCATATCTCAGAGATTTTTGAAGAAAAAGTGCATAACTTCATCTTAAGTTCCGTCATGTCAAGAGTACGTGATTACGTCCAAAAAATTGACGAAGAATTTCCGGCTGGAAAACATATTCCTAAACCACAACTGCATTCAACCACTCCTGCAAATTCCACTGACTCTTCAATCGACACCGCACGAGTTCGTTTTCCATCAGAATTTATCGTTATGGCCAAAAGTGCGTATCGAAAAAGGGAGTAAATAGACAACAGGTGATATATTCTAATTTAACCTATATTTCTGAGTTGCCAAATCATTAAAAAGTGAGAGAATCGGTCAGGTGTTAGAGTGATTTTTTATGCCATTTGATCTACAAATTCAACGAACATATTTAGAAAAGAAATTAGCAGCATTTGAAGCAGTGAAAGACATTAAACCAATTGCGGCATTGCATGATGATTTTTCTGGAGTAGAATTTGGAGTTATCAGTTCTGCACAAGGAATTGAGCAAATTATTGATGATAACCAAATTATCATGATCTCAGGAGCCCAATTTGGCGATGAAGCAAAAGGTAAATGGGGAAATGCTTTCTCAAAAAAAGTACATAAAGCGGTACGCGCAAATTCTGGCACAAATACTGGTCGCACGATTTGTTATAATGGCGAAAAATTAAGTTTTCATTTAACTCCAACAGCTTTAATCGAAGGAATACCCTCTTTTATTGGCGCTGAAACTGTTGCGGATCCGATTAGTTTTGAGCAAGAAGAGTTAGAATTATTACGTGAGAAGGGTATATCGTATGATACACTAGCGATTGGCAACATATTTATTACAACACCCTATCATCGCATTATAGATGTATTGGGTAGTGCATTGAATGCGTCTACGGGAGTGGGTATTTCTCCCACACATAAATCTATCAAAGCTAAAACCTGTCCACGGTTAGATGATTTGTGTAATGATGAAGGGAGATTACGTCGTGTTCTTGCAAAAGATTATAAAAATTATGTTGGATTTATAGCAGCAGAAGGATTGTCATTTGGCAATATAATATATCAACTTTCAGAATTACAACAGAAGAATAAACGAATTGTTCCAGATCATGTGTTAGCGTTTGCGCAGGCTCAGAATCAATTAGATTTTTTAGTTGATTTATATACTCAACGTGTAGCCAAGAATCCCAATTTTCCCAAACGGGTTGATGTAGGGTATGAAGTGCAACAGGCGTTGAAACAAGGAGAGAAAATTCTCATTGAAGTTACGCAAAGTCATCTGTTGAGCAATTCCCGTCAGCAAGGCTACCGCTATTCCACGTCGGCTGATGTGACGGCACTTGGCGCGTTAGCGTCTTTAGGCGTATCGCCTCTAAAATATAAAACGATAGTGATTAATGTGAATAAATTTCCTGGATCGTCACGCGTAGGTCCAGGAGATATTCCAGGGTCGTTTGTGGCACAAAATCATTTTGCCGAAAGTGGAGTTACGTCGTTGAAGCAGTTGGGTGATGCGTGTATTAATTTTGAGGCGATTTGTGATGTATATTTTAATTCAGTGCAAAAGAATGGTATTTTAGAACCAGTGCAATATGCGGATGTGACAGGGACATATGAAATTGGCGAAGCGATGGCGATTTCAAATGCGCGCACATTTGATGAAAAAGGCGCAACGACAGGGAAACCGCGAATCACAGGATTGTTTGATTGTGTACTTGGTAAATTTGTGGCAGATGAGCAAGGGCCGTATACAGTTATTTCATGCATGGATCGAGGTTCGCTTTGTGATAAGGTGGGACTCGTTGTGGGGTATGTAGTGTCATTGCCTTCTGGATTAGAGAAAATAGATTGTAATGGGGAGTTGTATCGAACGGGTAAAGTAATTATGCCAGGTGATAGAGTGCCAACAAGTGACGTATTGCAGTATTGTGTGCCTATAATAAAAGTAATGGACGGCTGGAAAAATACCACTCTCAGCCAACTTCAACCAGGGGAAAAATTACCCCTTCCTGTATCACAAGTACTCGCAGCCATCGAACACTACACTGGTTTTAAAGTCCTCGCCATCGGTACAGGTCCACAAACAAACCAAGCATTATATTTGAAACAATAATTTTTTTCAAAAAAAAGAAACGTCTCACAAAAATCATTCTAAAAACCACTTACTTAAAAAATAATCTAAACAAAAATAAATTAAAAAATATAATTAATTAAATAATATCCTCTTCTGCAACCACTAAAAAGTCACCAGTTGCAATCACAGCCGAAAACGGAATCAATACTTGCCCTTCTTTCGTTCGTTCCAACTCCATTCGCTCAGTATACGTTGTGGGATTGCGTAATACAATATGAATCAATTCTCCCGAACCAACTTCAAAAATCATATCTCCAACTTCACCAAACTTCTTACCTGATTTGGATACTACTGTTTTACCTAGTAATTCTCTAGAATAGAGCTTGTCTTTTTCTGCCATAATGAATCTTACCTCGTTTTTTTTGTTATAAACCTAATACTCTTGCGGAGGAGAAAATGACTATATAAAGTTTACGGTAGTGGATTAGTTATAGTGGTGTTTATATATCAAATAGCCACCTTAATCTAAGACTTCGCCGCATACGCCCGCACATATTCACTTATAAACTTCGAATTCCATTCCGCCTCCACAAGATGCGCAATAATCCGCTCCTCAGACATCCCTTGTTCCAGCGATCGCTCAATAAATGCTCTCAATTCCTGTAATTTCTCTTCCGTAACAAAATCACCATACACATTTTTAAGATTATACACCGCCAAAGCACGACCAAACGCAAGCGTACACTCTCTTTCCAGCCAAGACCCTTGTTCACAAGCCGCCCGAATAATTATCTCGTGCGACGCACCAGACGCAAGCATTGTTCGCATCCATCGCTCTAATTCGGTAAGCGGACGCGATGTTTTTTCAATTGGCGGTTCTGCCATTGTCAATCGAGTAACTGCCTTTTTTCGCTGCCAATACATAAATAATAACATGCCGCCCATAATCAAACCCATAACCCACAGCACCGAATAATCACTAAGTATCTGTGTAGCATCTCCAATCGCCTGCCCCGCAAAAGCTTTCTTTACTTTCCCAGTTGCAGGTTGTGTAGCCCCCTCCATCACCGCATCAACCGTAACCATTTGCTCTGCCGTATAACTCTTGCCCCCAATAATCGCTGTAGTTGTAAAATAATATACTCCTTTCTCTAAACTCGGCAATGCGTTTTTAATTATGTGAGAATGATCTATCATCAACTCTTCTTGTTTTGACCAAATAATATCCTCGCCTTTCATGATTTGATGCATGACCATTGCCGGCACAGGCACATCTTTATTTGTTGCAAGAACAACCGCATACTCTTTTAGAAGAGAAGAAAGTGTTGCCGGTAAATTAGCAAACACCACTTGTCCAACCAACTCTGGTTGTTTTTGAATCTCAATGGTGCGATAACTCTCAACAATATACTCTTTATAATTCAATTCAATATACAACGTATACTCTCCTTCTTTGAGATTCGAAGGTAAAAATAACGCCGCCTGTTCTGTCTTCTCTTCATACGTTCCAATATAAATCGTATCTGCACCAGAACTCACTTTCTTGCCCTGTTTCTCCAACCAGAATTGAATAACCACATCTCCTGAAATATCAGCCATCCCTTTCAAAAAATACACAAAATCAAGCGAGTCCCCTGCAAGCACTGGCGAATCAGCCTGCAGCAATTTAATATCAAAGATCTTGTAACATTTATTCTTCACACAATACTTTTCTGCACCACAATCACTATTTTCCACACATTCATATGCAATACATTTCTGTTGTGAACAAAATCCTTTCGGAGCACAAGCCGTATCATCCCCACATTCAGGTGCAACTATTTCTACTGGTTTTTTGCTTGTACTACTTCCTCCACCCCCTCCACCTCCTGAAGAACCACCAGAGGGACTTGGCGCTGCCTGCATCGTCACTGAAAAAAACGTTGAATTGCGATTATTAAATGTATCATTAATGGAAATATTAATGACATATGTCCCTGCTTCTAACACCGCAATACTCCGTAATCCTCCTGTATCATTGATTGCAAATAGAGTAGTGTAATTTATACTGTAATTAAAGAACGCGATGTTATCAGTGGCGTTGAAATCGTATTCAAAGTTTGTGCCATAGGCAATTGTTTGGTTTGTGGGAAGGGGGTCGAATCGAGGGGGGGTAGTATCTTGCACCACCACTTGGAAGAAGGTGGAGTTTTTGTTATTATTGGTGTCGTTGATGGTGAGGTTAAATCTATATGTGCCTAGGGCAAGAATTGCCGTGCTATTGATGATACCTCCTGTGGAATTGATGTTAAACGCACTCGAATTAATGCCGTACGTCACTAGCGACACCGCGTCAATTCCTTCAATATCATACGCAAATGATGTATTCACTTCCAGCGTTTGGTTTGTGGGTAATGGATCAAATCGTGGCGGCATTGTATCTTGCACCGTTACACTAAAAAAAGTACTATTCCGATTGTTCGACGTGTCATTAATCGAAATATTAAAATGATACGTCCCCAATGCTAGAATCGGGGAACTATTTATAATCGCACCAGAACTATTAATGCTAAACAATGACGTGTAATTGATACTATAATTTGCAAACAGCGCATCAGTGGCGTTAATGTCGTATGTAAACGATGTATTTGCTTCGATGGTTTGATTTACGGGATTTGCCTCAAATCGAGGAATAATGGTATCTTGTACCACTATTTGAAAGAACGTGGCATTTTTATTATTTGATGTATCGTTAATGGTTAAATTAAATCTGTATGTGCCGATGTTTGTAAACGGAGATGTATTTATTATCCCGCCCGTGCTGTTAATGTTAAATGCACTATCGTTGATACCAAATGTAACTAATGATACCAAATCGGAGCCATTTATGTCATACGAGAAGGAATCTCCATATTCAATTGTTTGGTTGGTTGGTAAGGTATCGAATTTGGGAGGTGTTGTGTCTTGAACAACTATCTGGAAAAAGGTGGAATTTTTGTTGTTAAACGTATCATTGATAGTTATATTCAAAATATAAGTGCTGAATTGCAATGCACTCAAATTCACCAATCCCCCGGTTGAATTAATGTTAAATGCAGTATCATTGACCCCAAACGTCACAACTGTTACTAAATCTGTTGCATTGATATCATATGTGAACGAAGTATTCGCTTCGATGGTTTGATTAGTCGGGAATGGGTCGAAACGTGGCGGTGTGGTATCTTGAATAACTAACTGAAAATTGGTATAATTCTTATTATTTGAAGTATCATTAATAGTAATATTCAAATAATACGTTCTAAATTGCAGAGGCGAACTATTCACCAATCCCCCTGTTGAATTGATGGTAAATGCACTATCATTCACCCCAAATGTCACAATGGACACTAAATCTGTTCCATTGAAATCATAACTAAATGTTGTATTCGCGTCAATTGTTTGGTTTGTGGGATAGGGATCGAAGCGTGGTTGTATGGTGTCTTGTATTGCAACTTGAAAATAGGTGAAGTTTTTGTTGTTTGATGTGTCATTGATGGTGATGTTCAACACGTAGGTGCGGAATTGTAATGTGGTTGTATTTGTTATCCCTCCTGTACTATTAATGGTAAATGTAGTATCGTTGACACCAAAGGTGACAAGAGAGACTAAATCCGTGGCGTTGAAGTCGTAACTGAATGAAGTATTTGCTTCAATCGTCTGATTCGTGGGGAAAGGATCGAAACGTGGTTGTATGGTGTCCTGAATGGTGATTTGAAATGGGGTTGAGTTTTTGTTGTTTGATGTGTCATTAATTGTAATATTGAGGAAATAGGTTCTGAATTGCAGCGGTGACGCATTTACCAATCCTCCAGTAGAATTGATAGTAAATGCCGTGTCGTTGATGCCAAAAGTGACTATCGACACTTCATCAGATCCATTGAAATCATAACTAAACGTTGTATTCGCTTCAATTGTCTGATTCTCTGGAAACGGATCAAACCTCGGCGGTGCAATATCGAAACTCAACACAATATTTTGAAATGTGCTGTTGCTATTGGAAATATTGAGCGTTGTAGAATTCGCAATATAAGTTGAATTTGTGGTGTTGATGGTGTGTGGAGAGCTGAATGTTTTTCCTGAAGAAGTTTGTCTAAATTCGGTGAGTGTAAAAGTTATTGTTCCATCACTGCCCGTTTGTTCGCTTTGTTCTACGAGACTACTGATGTTAAACGCAGTCACATTCGCATTTGTGAGCGCCGAACCTGTATTATTGCTCACATTCACATATAAATTCCATTGCACGGTTAAGGTGCCAGAAGTGGCGTCGTCGAAACTTATGTTATATTTGTTAAACGACATATTAATCATAGTCACATTCGAATCCTGCAATCGAATCTGATTCGAACTAACAGATGCCGCAATGTTATCGCGGGTAATGGTGTTGTTATCGCTTGCGCGAAAAAAATAGGCGTTATTATCAGAGGTTGTTTCTTTGGTTCTGATGATATTTTCACCAAAGAGAGTATGACTTGAAGGATTGGTGTAGACACCATAGACGCTTGCACCGGTGCTGTTGATTTGATTGAAATGAATTTTATTGGAATTGACACTAATCAAAGAAAGTGTTCCTGCCCCTGGATTTCCACTCGAAGTGAGATTATTATAACTGATATTGTTATTCGATTTTCCTGAAATATAGATTGAGGTGCTATTGGATTTAATAACATTAAATGCAATTGTATTATTTCCCGTATCAACAAGATTTATACCATACGCATTCGCATTGTCATTGGTGGCATTAAATAGATTCCCGAAAATCGTGGCGTTATCCGAGCTGTCAATGCTAATCACATGTGCAGAACTGCCATTGGTGTACGCGACATTGTTACTGATGTTCATAGTCTGCGTACCGGTTGCAGCAACCGCAGAACTTGAGCCCGCAACTGTTTGAATAGTATTATTCCAAAGAGTAATATTTCCTCCATTGAGCAGATTGATTCCGTGTTTGCCAGTTGTATTCACGCTCGCTTCGCGAATCACACAGTTTTTGATTGTGACGTTGTTAGGTCCGGTAATGTTGATGCCGTGGCCGAATGTGCCGCTAGTTGAGTAGTTGATGAGGTAGCCTGCGCAATTAAGCAAGATATGAGATGTATTAATCGTAAAACACGTACCTGTACTGCTCACACTGTTAAGTAACGTTGTACTTGAATTAAGTATGCCACATGTTGAAACTTCCATTGCCGTAAAACTACTAAACCCGGTCGAATTAAAAATAACAGTTCCACCAGTATAACTCAAAATCGAACATGCTCCCGTTGCATTACAATCAAATCCATTTAAACTCACATCTACACTTGAAGTATTAAAACTATGAACTTTGCGTATTTGATTAACCAGATTTAACGTAAGCCCTTTCAATGTAATATTCACCGAACTATTAATCCTCGATGACGTAAAATTAGACGTATTTAATCCTGCCACATTATCACCGATAAATAGATTTATTCCAAGCCCAATCTCCCCCTCAATATCTAAATCATCCAAAAACGTCCCGCTCCCATTATTCATCCAGGCAATTTCTCCAAAACTATTATTATACTTCAAATAATTAATCGTTGTGCCATCAGTTGAACTATCATCTTGGATTTCCAGTGACCTTAATGCACTCAGATTATTATTTAAAAATAAATTGTTATGGATTGTACCTGTAAGCAAATATATTGCAGGAGATGTTGCGCCCGTTGTTGTAATTTTATTTGATTCAAATACCGAATCTTGCACCGTTGATAAACGTATCCCTGGCGCCGTGCTTCCGGTGGTATTTATCACATTCGATGTTGCCGTTATATTTGTGACCGATGAGAGCTCGATTGGTGGCACATCCGCTCCCGAACTATTAATCCTATTCTCTGTTATTGTGACATTATTTGTATCAGCAACATCAATTCCTATTGGCCGTACACGCAGAGTCATGGAATTTCCCACCATACGATGATGTGCAGAGAGTGAACTAAAAAAAGTTCGAAACTGAATACCATACCCCTGATCACCATAAGTATCAAATGTATTTGAACTGATATTGGTAAAAGAAACACCGCGGAATCGAATGCCAAAACTCGTCGTACCTCGTGTCAGAAACGTATTATTCCAAATCGTGATATTTTCAACCGGACTATTATCCCCTGTAAAATAAATTGCATACTTCGCATTCACTGTCGCATTTCCCTCTTCAAACCGGCAATTGCGAATGGTGATATTATCATAATCTGTCCCAACTACACCATATCCCGCAACCAAGCCGCCTGTTGAGTAATTAACCAGATATCCCTGACAATCAATAAGAATATTACTCGATTGGATGGTAAAACAGGTTCCTACCGAATTTACGTTTTGAGTGAGAATATAGGGGCCGGCCGTTGTCAACCCGCTACAGTTGGCCTGGTTTGCCTGAATTGTAATTCCGCTACTCCCTGTACCTCTAATTGCACTCACTGCCGCACCCGTTAGCAGTGAGGTTTGTGAAGAGAACGAACTAGATGATGTCGTGAATAAAAATGAGAACGCAACAAAGAGTGCCAACGCGGTTACAACAAAGGTAAACATAACTCTATTGTCTACTAACGGGGTTCTGTTCTTTGTTCGGCCTGTTGTTTTTGTTCTTTTTTTCATGTTATTTTTTCATTCAATTGATATTATCGTCTCATCAATTCAACGGTGACAATACTGTTGGGTTCAAAAAATTCCCAAAACTTCTGCGGCACCGGAATCTTGCGCTGTACTTTTCCTTGCGCTTGCACTAAATCTACAAAAAATAATGAAGGCGTATCCATCAATTGTATTTTTACCAACGCATTGAGAGGGAATCCACTCCAAAACTTTTTAGGTACAGGGATCTTACGTTGATGTGTACTTTGAATTTGAATGCGTTCGACAAATTGCACACTCATCTTCCCACCCTCCTATCAATACTCTTTTCCACCTTCTTTTCCACGGTTGTGAGAATTTGCTTCAATACGGTTGGTTTATGCATCAGCTCTACTTTCACAACACAAGTACTAGGAAAAAATTGCCAGAATTTTTGCGGCAATGGAATCCGTCGCTGTTTCTCTCCTTGCGCCTGTACTCTATCCACAAAAAACAACGTTGGCTCATCCAACCGCTCAATTTTCACAACAGAATCAAGAGGAAATTCACTCCAAAACTTCTTGGGCAGCGGAATTTTACGCTGGCGCGTACTTTGAATTTGAATTCGTTCAATAAAGTGCATAGATATACCTTAAGTTTATAATAGATATATCTTAAGTTTATTTATAAAGATTACGGTGGAAAATATAGGAAAATTATTTTACCTACTTTTTTAGAACCAACCCTTTCAGAAAAAATAATTGCGGTTGAATATATATCAAAAAAACCACAAATAATAATAAAAAACAATCTACACTTTGACATTCAAATAATTCTCATAAAACACCGATCGAATATCCTTCTTCAAATCCCTCGCAATAGTCTGAAACGCATTCTGATCTAACCTACTCTTCTGATATAACGTCATGCGCACTTTTGATTCTACTTCACGCCCAATCTTATCCATCAATTTCTCTGGATTATTTCCCCCCCGACGCAACTCTCGCTCTAAAATCGCATGTTGCTCTTTAAACGCCTCCATAAACGCAACCAAAAATTCATTCTGATACTTCGACGCTCCGATAAAATTAGACTCATTTCCCCCAATTATAATATTCTTCTTCGACGCTCGATTATACGACTTCAATAAACTAAGCTCAAATTCTGTTAAAAACGATTGCGTTATCATAGTATCCCTCTCTTTTAGTATCTTAACCCTCATAAACCCCTAAATTATATAAAGTTTATGCGTATAGAAACTAGAGATTTAAAAAGGGAAGCTTTAATAAATTCCATCTGAATGTAACAAAACATGTGGATTCACAACCTTAACCCCATCCTTCTCGATCTCGGCCCGGTAGAAATTCGTTGGTATGGTCTTATTTATGTTGCCGGCTTCTTTTTCTCCATCTGGTGGCTTCACTCCCTCTCAAAACAAGGCCGTATCCAACTCAATTCCGACGACATCTGGGATATGGCATTCTACTTCATGCTCGGCGTCCTAATCGGCTCCCGTCTCTTCGAAGTCTTCTGGGAACCAATGTATTACCTCAGCAACCCCCTCAACTTTTTCAAAATCTGGCAAGGTGGCATGAGCTTCCACGGCGGCTTTGTCGGCATCATCACCGCAACCTATTTCTATTGCAAAAAGAAACAGCTCAACTTCTGGCACATTGCCGATATCATGTCATTTCCCACCATGTTCGCGTTAGCGTTTGGTCGCATCGCCAACTTCATCAACGGCGAACTAGTCGGCAGAGTTTGGAACGGCTCCTGGTGCGTCGTCTTCCCCAACGTTGACCAACAATGTCGTCATCCTTCTATACTCTACGCCGCCGCCCAACGCTTCCTCCTCTCCGGCTGGTTATTTTACCTCAGTTACAAAGACCACAAATTCCGCCCAGGCTTCATCTTCTGGAACTTCGCCCTATTCGAAGGCCTCAGCCGCTTCCTCATCGACTTCTGGCGCGAGGATACACTCTATTTCAGTCAAACTTTCACCATGGGTCAGATATTAAGCAGTGTAATGATTGTTGTTGCCGTGATTATGCTCTACAAAAATCATAGAGTAGATTGGAAGAAGATTTTTGTGATCTAAACAAAATATTGTCCCACCCATTCCTCCACTAAAATCCTCAAAACCATTATAAAGTAGTGCTTTTTTACACATTCAATGATCAATGGGGGTGTAAATATGTGACTGATAGAATGTTTTATATTCTCATTCATTTTCCGAGATATTATGATCAAAAAATTAGCGTGTCGGATGTGTTTAAGCAATAATATTGTAATGAATGGATGTACTTCTG
>Ga0209541_10013773_pt1 | contig 12302 bp, 21 predicted proteins | sample RifCSPlowO2_01_FD_184027 | JGI IMG/M metagenome (GOLD analysis project Ga0209541, IMG submission 184027) | Groundwater microbial communities from Rifle, Colorado - Rifle CSP2_plank lowO2_0.1 (SPAdes) (version 2) | ecosystem: Environmental > Aquatic > Deep subsurface > Groundwater | place...
CCAGACTGGCTATTAGAAAGGATTTCTTCTAGAATAATCAATGAAGTCCGCGGAGTTAACAGGGTTTTGTATGACATTTCCCAAAAGCCGCCTGCAACTATAGAGTATGAGTGAAAGTGCGGATAACGTATGTGATTGCTGTTAATCTCTCCAGAATACTTGCAGGGACTAAAATTTAGTGCAACGATGCCAAAGGCAAAATTTTAGAGTTAAAGCGAACTCTGGGATGGCGGGAACGCCAGAAGTTTTTATAATATTTCAGATTGTCACCGTCGTTTTCGTAAGTTGGGGGCTGTTTATTTTTTAAACCACTTTTTTGCATTTGGTCTACGATGAGGACAGCCAGGCCAACAACAAGGTCTACGCTTCCCTTTGAGAAGTTCTGAACGTAATCTCGCTATATGATCTTTTCTTGTTTCTGATTTTTTGACAATAGTAGTCCAGCAGATCCACTCGTTGCGTGCAAGAGGTGTAAGGTTATTCCATTTCGCAAGCACATCTGAATCAGAAGTTAGAACTTCTCGTAAATCCGTTGGCACTTTATGTGCTACGCCCGTGGCGATTTCTTTTTTGGTCATGTTCTTTTCCCCTTATTTTTCTATTGATTAACTCTGGTATTTGCACTTATTTTTTCCTTATTCAAAGACATGGCAACAATTTGCTTAATTCTTTTTTTACGGGTTTCTTCGCCTTTTATTCGCAGCAGCCAACGATAAAAAGTTCTTTTGGCAGAGGGGGGAAAATCATTGAAATTTTTCCATGCGGCTTTATTTTTCTTTAATTCTTCTTCCAGCTCTTTTGACATAGCAGGGTTTTTTGGAATGCCGTGGTCATGCGTAGGGCGTGACAATCCTTCATCATAATATTTTAAACCTGTTGAGGTCATAAGCCCTCGCTTGATCAAATCTTTTGCGTAGGACAGTGTGTTGTCGCTCCATTTTGAATTTTTGTTTCTTTTGGCAAAGTTTCGCAGAAATTTGTCTTCGTCTATGCGTTTTATCGTTGTGTCAATCCAGCCAAAACAGATTGCTTCTTCTATGAGTTCCCGATGCGAAGGAAATGGTTTGCCAGTATGTTTTTTGTATATAATAACAGCAACTTTATTTTCTGTCTCATGGTTTTTCTCAAGCCATTTTCTGAAGTCTTTTCTTGAAAAAGCAGCCACGCTTTTTACTTTCTTCTTTTTCATTCTTTTACAAAAGTTATAGAAGGCAAAATTAATCCCCTTTATTTAAATACTTTTATTGAACTAGATGCTTACTTCCCCACCATAGTTTTAAATCCGCCATAAGCCATGCGCTTCATGTCAAATGGCATAGCCATTTTATTCTTGCCATACTTCTTATCGAAATACGCCATTACTTTCTTATTGACTGCATCACGATTCTTGCGCGACTTGTAAACGATAAAAGAAAACCAAACAGCCTCATTCTTTTTAGTTTTTGCCATCTTCGGAAAAGTAAATAAGACGAACTTTGGCTTTGCATCGTCTATCATGCATTCCTTGTAATCAAGAGCTCCGAAACGCTTCCAAACCTGCGCTGCTTCTCGCGCCATCTTTTTGTACTTTGCAGTATTCTTCTTTGGAATCGAAAGCACAAACCCGTCAACATATGTCATAATGGCCTGTAAGCTTGAATCTTTATTAAAGTTTTCGTTTTCAGCTCCCAACTTTTCGTTTTTCTTTCAGTAGGCGACAATCTGCTATTTAGGGGTGGGTGGTCGGGGGTTCAAAGTTCGCTTTAATTGAAATAACTTAAGGAATTCTTGTTAAGTTCGTTTTCGGCTACGAAGTGTGGGAAAACTGCGTCCGCAGAGTTTTTGAGTTGCCGTAAATTCAGTTGCTGCCGTAGTTTTTTATTATAGCGTTACCATATATTACTGCGAAGCAGTCTATCTATTCGTAATCGGGGGCTTTAGTTCGTTTTCGTCAGTAGTTGAGAATCGGGGGCTAGTTTTTGGCTATTCTTTAGGGTTCGGGGGCGAAGAATAGCTTAATTGAATTATTATTAGACTTTAATTCACTTATTTTATAGTGCTATTTAGTTAGATAAAGTAATGTTTAAATAGGAGAACTATAATATCTCTATAATCTTAAAAAAGAGGGTGAAATGGTGAAAAAAAAGTTTAGTTTGTTTTTAATTGCTAGTTTAGTTCTATCTATATTAACTGTTTTGCCTGGAGTTTCTGCGACCCCTGCACGCCCCTATACAGGGGCAAGTGGATTATTTGACTTTATAGAAACTTGCATCGGTAATTCATGTGATTTGATAGAATCCTGTAGGTCTCAAGCACATACAAAAACAGTCGCGGTAGAAAAGGAAGCAATTGAATGCTTTGCAGAACCTGGAGACCCAACTCCTCGTGGCTGCTATGGCATCACGGCAAAATGGAATAATCATTGGAGTGGCGGGGATAGTTATGTTCCCGATACTGATGGTTGGGCAGATGATTATTTTAGGGCGTTTACTTCGGAATGTGAAGCAGCCAAACCCCAGGAAGCAGCAGAAACTGAATTACAGGCAGCAGCAGATGAAGAGAACGAGCTACAGGCAGAAATGGATTTGTTATTAAATGAAATAGCTGATATCTGTGTTGGTATTGAGGGATGCAAGCCCGGAGACAGGGAAAGTCCTGGTTATTTCAATGATATCATCAATAGCATCATTAAGCTTCACAGTGACAGTTGCGATAAGGGACAATGCATCAAAGTACCCATTGACGAGCTTATAAACCTTGCCGATAGAATTGTAGACTGGAATCAAAGAGAGGCTGCTTGGGAAAGCAAATTCAATGGTTTAACTCCTGAGCCTATTGAAACCAAAGTGCGTGATGTAAATCCCGGAATTCTTACTAATCTATACACTAATCTAAATACTAATCTAAAAGAAGAGATTTCCAAGCCTTCTGAACAAGATCACATTGCTGCCAAACAGGTAGACCTTAATAAAAATGAAATATTCAATCAACTCAATGACGCATTCACTGAAAAGGGCAAGATATCTGCAGAACAAGTTGCAAGTGCAATAAAATCGTATGAGGCTAAATTGAATGCAGGTCAAGGAGAAAAAATCAATGTTGCTCTCCCTAAGGGTTCATCAATTCAAAATATTGAAGCTATAACTGCCAGGTCACTGCAGGATGCAACCATGACTGTGACTGTTATAGATGAGGTTGCTTTAAATAAAGCTGTACCTCTTCTTGGCGGAAAAGGCATTATCGGCAATCCCGATTATCCTATCCCTCAAGCTCCTCTCGGGCCTCCGGAAGCAGGTAAATATTCAGTAAAAGAATATTTTAGTGTAGAAAACTCGATGAGTGCAGACGCTAATCCTCTAGTCCCATTCTACGAAAAAACATGGTTCAAATTTTCATTGGAAAGCTCTGTTGAAGCCGCGAAAAATACTGTACTTCTTCGTTATAATAAAGATACAAATAAGTGGAATCCATTACCTACTCAGCACATTTTATCGGTAGCGCCAACCGGGTTGTATGAATTTACTGCTGAATCTCCTGGGACAAGCTATTTCGCGATTGTGGTTGAAAATCTGGAAGCTGCACAGAAGGATAAAAAGGAAACAGAATCCACCTATGGCACATTGTTCTGGTGGTCTTTTATTATACTAAGCTGGCTGGCAGTATTGTTTTTCTATCTTAAGGTGCGCAAGAAGGATGAATATAACCAGCTTATGGCTGCGAAATCCATGAGCGGTAAAATAGCTGTTTTGAGCAGTGTAAAATTAAGGAAATATGCTTTTGGGCTCCGGGTTTTGTTTTTTTCCGCTATCATGGAAGCAGCATTGATTATATTTGGGTTTATTGAAGGCATCCTGAAATTCAGCCCGTTTACCAGTTTTATAATAATAATTTTAGCATACTTTGCCGCAAGCCTTATAGTGGGGTCAATCTTCGGTCTGGCGACATGGATATTGCTAAAGGTATTGTCTAAATTATTCAAAAAATAGAAAACGTTTTAATAATCTGTTAACAAAAATATTTATGCAAGGAAGAGATAAGTTCGAGACCATTTCTACAAATTAGCCGATTTTTTTATTGAGATTAACTTATAGAATTCTTGTTAAAATCTTTTTCCATACGAAGTGTGGGAAAACTGCGTCCGCAGAGTTATTACTCGGGGCACAAGTCGTCCAATCAAAAGAGCGTAAGCGATACGTCAAGGACAAGAATCTAGGGGGCACACTCACATTAAAAGTAGTAAGAATCTTGGGCTTAAAAACGAAAGATATTTATATAAGTTTATATATACTATTGTATAATCTCATATAAGTTGGTGATTGAAATGCAAAAATTAGAAGTAATACATTATCCAAACCTAAAAACTGTATTAATGGTAGAAGATGCTCTAAAAAAGGCCAATAAACTCATGACCAGAGAAGATTTAAAGAATAAGCTGCCAACAAAAATAATGCATCAAACTTTAAATGTAATTCTAAAATATCTGGAGGATAGTGGAAAAATACTAGATGGAAGAAAAGGTATTTTATGGATATACAATCCAAGCCCAAAACTAGATAAAGCAATAAAGGGAGGGGTTGAACTATAATGTTCAAAGGAAAACCTACAAAGGTGATAATAACAGGAGAGGCCAAAGAAGAATTTGACGATTTAAACAAAGTTGTGGGCGAAGAAATTGCCAAAGGAATCACAAGCAGTGATCACCAAACTTTGCTCAAATCAATAAAGCAGAAAATAGAGATACTAAAGGCAAACCCGGAATATGGAACTCATATCCCTAAAGACAGAACTCCAAAAGAATACATTAGGGATTATGATGCAAATAATTTGTGGAAAGTTGACCTTTCTGGCGCTTGGAGAATGATATACACAATCAGGGGCAGTGAAGTAGAAATTATTTCCTTGATATTGGACATTATGAATCATAGGGATTATGAGAAGAAGTTTAGGTACAAGAAAAACTAAAACCTATGGACGCAAAGGCAAGAATTAAGAGACACACTTATTGTTTATTCCATATTCTCTTTATTTCATCAATATTAGCTGAGTGTTCATACCACAACAGAATAAGTGTGACTCCAGTTAAATAAATTTTTACACCTATATTTTCATACAAAAAATCAAAATTAATTAACCTAACTTCTGACCAAATCATAGTTGTTATTATACTATTGATACTTCCAAATTTTAAGTACCATAGCGTGCAAATAAAATTAAAAATTACTCTTTTTATGTGATTAATCATCTGTTTCATCCGAAATTAAACCAATCATCTAGTTCTTGCATAAATCCACCCATAGATTCCTTAAATTCTTTTTTCGATTTCTCGTATTTCTGCTTTTGGACTTCATCAGGGTCAGGACCACAAACAGTTTTGACAAATGTACCTTCCATTGTGTAAATATTCATAAAACTTTTTCTTACTAAATTTTGTTTCTCTATTATCTCTTCTTGCTCTTTAGGCTTCTTTACAATGTAGGGTATGGTGTCATCTGTTCCTGAAAAAATGTTATTCATAAAAGAAATAGGGTCACGATATCGAGCACCTAAATCACAATATAAGTAATTTCGGTTTTCTCGTTTTTGTTATACTGCTAAACGAAGGCAGCAACTAAAAGAATTTACGGTTAACCGGCAACTTTATCGACGGCAACTCAAAAATTGATTTTAATCGGTGTTATGCACCCTGAGCGGATTTTATGACGAAGTCAATAAATGGAGCGAAGGCCGAGTACTGCAGTCCCGGAGGTCGAGGAACGGAGGAGTAGCCAAACCCCGCAAAAAGCGGAAGCTTTATATAATAGTTTATTATTATTTATTATGAATTATAATGATTTATAAGGTGATGACAAAATGGTACAAGCTATTGTAAATCTGGGTGAACATGAAGACAGATTATTGACTATAATCAGGGGCAAGTTCGGGCTTAAGAACAAGTCTGAAGCAGTTAATTTTGTGATAGACAAATATGGAGAAGAGCTTCTCGAACCAGAGCTTAGACCGGAATATAAGGAAGAATTGCTTAGGATAGACAAGGGAAAGTTCAAAAGATTTGCCAGCATTGACGATTTAAGAAAGGAAATCGAAAATGTATAATCCTGAAAGAAGCGACAAACTAATCAAAATTCTGAAGAAGCTTTTTAAGAAGGATAAAAACAGGTATGAAGTGACATTGAACAAGATTGAAGAAGTGATTAACAGTGAAGACCCAAACCATTATAAAAATCTAAGCCATGATATGAAACAGTTCAAGAGAGTCCATATTGACAGCCATTTTGTTCTCACATTCAAAGTAGACAAAAATAATAAACTAATCAGGTTTGAAGACCTGCAACATCATGATGTAATCTATCGCAAAAAGAAGTAATTTTTGCGGGGTTGGCTATTGTGCATAATCGGTGTTATGTCTCCCGACGACTGAAAGGAGGAGAGCGCAGCGGGGCGACGAACGAAGTGAGGAGAGTTCAGAATTCGGGCGTCATTGATATTAACTTGGCAGTAGTAAAAGAACCGAAAGATTTATAAAGTTTTAATCAAATCTATCTTTATGGCAGAATATCAAGGTTCAGAATTTGTCGGAATTGTCGAACATCTTCAAGATACTTCATCTTATGATTATTGTAGTTTGAACACTCAATCAGGCGGAATGGGCGGACATGGAAGTGTTCAAAGTCTTGGAAAGACAATTGCTAATCAATTTGGAGAAAATTTCCGACAAAAGATAACTTATGAACCTCCTCAAGGAATTGATACAAGAGGGACAGAAAGAGGATTGTGTCCAAAAAAATATCATAGACTTTCTGTTCTTGAACAAGATAGATTTGAGAAATCAGTTTTAAGTGCCTTACAAGGCAAAGAATAAATCTTTCGGTTTCTATCTTTTAGCCCGAATTCTGAATTAGACATAACTTATAGAATTAGGCGAAGTTTTTGCCCTCGAAAAACTCCCCTCGAAACGTGAGGTATCCCACACGTTTCAGAGCTGGAGAGTTTTTCAGAGTTGGCAAAAATTTGGGAGAGGAACGAATTTTGCTTGGCAAAATAGCGAAGCGGTCGTTCCGAACCGCCTAATTCTTGTTAAAATCTTTTTCCATACAAAGTGTGGGAAAACTGCGTCCGCAGAGTTTTTGAGTTGCCGTAAATTCAGTTGCTGCAGTAGTTTTTTATTATCACTTTACTATAAATTTCTGCGAAGCAGACTATCGTTCGTAATCGGGGGCTTTAGTTCGTTCTTTCGTCAGTAGTTCAGAATCGGGGGCTAGTTTTGGCTATTTAGGGTTCGGGGGCGAAGAATAGCTTAATTGAATTATTATTAGCTTTAATTCACTTATTTTTATGTCTCAATTCCTCGACGACAACCGAAAGGTTTATATATCTATAGATATTTTTAAGATATTGATTGATATGGCAGGCAAAAAGGTACTATTGACATTAAACCCTGAAATGTATGCGGAACTGGAAGGGCATGCAAAGGCCAATTTTATGACAATGCAGGAGCTGATTACCAACACATTGAGGAAATGCGTTTTGTATGCTGCTGAATCTCAAAAGAAAAGCAAGGCAGGAAGGCCTCCAAAAGTGGATGAGCCTTTTCTGGAGTACTTTTCAAGGAAAAAATGAAAAGATTAAAGAATAGGTTAGATTACTATATAGGATTGGAAGGTGGCTGAAATGATGAAGTTAATGCAAATAAAGCGGGCAATAAAATCCAATAAGAAATTATTGAAACAGGAATATGGCGTAAAGGAAATTGGCATATTTGGCTCTTTTGCCAGGGGAAAGCCCAAAATGAAGAGCGACATAGATGTACTTGTTGACTTTGATGATGTGCCAGACTTGATTAAGTTTATTCAACTAGAAAGAAAGCTTCAAACACTGCTGGGAAAGAAAGTTGACCTTGTGAGAAAGCAATCTATAAGGGAGGAGCTGAGAGACAGCATATTAAGGGAGCTGAAAATCGTATGAAAAGAGAGTATAAATTATTCATTCAGGATATAAAAGAGTGTATTGAACAAATTGATGAATTTCTAGGCAATATGACTCTTGAGGAGTTCAAAGCAGATGAAAAAACATCAAGTGCTGTAGTAAGAAAGATTGAAATTATAGGCGAGGCTACAAAAAATGTCCCTAAGGAAATAAGGCAGAAATACAAGGAACTCCCTTGGAGCGACATGGCAAGAATGAGGGACAAGATTATCCATTCCTATTTTATAGTTGACTATGAAGTTGTATGGAAGACTATCAAGGAAAGGCTGCCAGAGATAAAGCCAAGAATCGACACTATACTAAAGGAATTAGAGAATCAGACAAATAAGAAGAAGTAAAATGAACGAGCTTATTTTAGCTGGATTGTTAGGCGGAGTTGGTGGCTTGACAAGAGGAGTTGTTGGCCTATTGAAAGCGTTGGCTCTGAAAAGGAAAATCCTTTGGAGCTATTGGGCTATCACAGTAACTATTGCTATGATTATTGGAGTTTTTACTGGCATAGTATTCAACTTTGATCCCAGACTAAGTTTGCTTGCTGGATATGCTGGAACTGATATATTGGAAGGCATATATAAAAGCTTTAAGACTGAGAAAGTTATGGTAGTGCCGAGTAAAAAGTAAAGATACTCTTTCTTTTATTTTTTAAGAAATATTTATAAGTATGTGCATATATTTCCAACTAGGTGGGGTGAAATGACAACTAAAAATATAACTTTAAAAGTAAACATTGAACTTTATGATAAATTTAGAGAGTTATGTAAGAAGGAAGGTTGGATAGTTTCAAGGCAGTTTGAGAAGTGCATGGAGAAACATTTGAAGGAGAATATTTAATATGATTGCAAACACAAAACAAGTTAGCTATATCCTTATCGGAGTCATTTTTGGATATGCATTAGGTGGCACCCAAGGAGCAGTAATAGGTGGTATTGCCGGATTTATTATTAGTTTTAGGGGGTTGCCAATATGATTTCTCTGTTGCAACTTGAATTCATTATTCTAATTGTGTGTTGTGTAATTTTTATTGCTATTTATATCAAACAAAAGAGATTTAAGAAAACCAAGGATTTAATTTGGGACTCAATAATGGATGCTGTTACTTTATGCTCAGGAATTATTTTATTATTATTTTTAGTAGGGAGTGTATTTAAAATTGGATATCTCAGTTCGATTGATGACTTTGTATTATATATTGGTTTGTTGATTGCTGGATCAGGGATAATTAGTGGTTCAATAGATAAAATAAGAGGTAAACAAAATGGCAAGTCAGAATAAAGTTAGAAGACTAATTGAAGTTGAACTAATCTCAATTGTCATCATAGCTATTTTCATATTTTTTAAGGTAAAAACAGATAATATTTTTTTCCCAAACTTATCTATAATGATACCATTAAGCATTTTTGGCTTGATTATCTTAGGTTTGGGAATATGGTTTGAAAAACTTTGAAAATTATTATAGGACATATCAAATTAAGGTGAAAAAATAATGAAAAACTACTATAGAATTATGCTTGGTAGGAAGAGTAAATATGCAAAGGAAGCTCGAGATGGTAATTTCATTGGAGCTGATTTTGCAATAGACAAAGACCTCTCAAATAGCTTACCAGAAGAATTTAGGGCATTCAATAAGGAATTCATCCCATTATTTCTCGAAAAGCATCCTGATAAAAAGAAGATAGCAGCTGGTTTGGCTTGCGGTATGCTTTGGACTATAGCTAAAGGCGTCAAACAAGGAGATATAGTGATTTGTCCTGACGGTAGTGGAAGCTATTATGTTGGTGAAGTGAGCGGAGGATACGAATACAAAAAAGGAGAAATCTTACCTCACAGAAGGACAGTAATCTGGTTTAATAGGTCAATTACAAGGGAAGACATGAGCGAATCTTTACGGAATTCTACTGGTTCAATAGGGACTGTTAGCAACGTCTCCAAATATGCAAATGAAATTGAATCATTGATTTCTGGAGGTAGTCCACGGACCATAGTTTCAACTGATGAAACTGTTGAAGATCCAAGCATTTTTGCATTAGAAAAGCACTTAGAAGAGTTCTTGGTACAAAATTGGAATTCTACTGAACTTGGAAAACAATATAATATTTATGAAGAAGAGGGAGAACTAGTTGGACAACAATATCCAAGTGATACTGGACCTATCGATATACTTGCAATAAGTAAAGATAAAAAGACAATTTTAGTAATAGAACTCAAAAAAGGACGAGCTAGTGATGTGGTCATTGGTCAGGTTCAAAGATATATGGGATATGTAAAAGAAGAATTGGCAGAAGAAGGCCAGACCGTAAAAGGTACAATTATAGCCTTTGAAGACGATATAAAAATTCAGAGAGCCCTTTCTGTTGCCCAAAACATTGATTTTTTTACTTATAAGATTAATTTTAAACTAGAGAGGAAAAAATAATGTTTGAACAAATTTTTAAAAATGTGGATGAACTTCGTAAAATATGGTCTAATCCAATAACAAGAAAAGCCTTGCTTGATAAACTTGCAGAAGCAGGTTACGGAATAAATGAATTGAAATCATTACAGCAATTAATAAATGCAGAAAATAGTGATATATTTGATGTATTAGAATATATTTCATTTGCAATTAAACCAATTTCAAGAGAGGAAAGAGTTGCTAAAGCACAATTAAACATATTTAAATCACTAGATAATAACCAGAAAGAATTTTTAGAGTTTGTCTTATCTAAATATATTGAAACTGGAATTGAAGAACTTGACCAAGAGAAACTACCTGACCTACTAAAAATTAAATACTTTGCAATAAACGATGCAACTGAGTTGCTTGGTGGTGTTAATAAAATAAGGGAAACATTCATAGGTTTTCAAAAACATTTATTTGCTGTCTTCTCTAATTAAATATTTAATCTTAAATTAATAAATAAAAAACTCTCACATTAGTCGTCGTTTAGAACTCCCCCAGTTTTAAAGTAATCAAAAATTTTGGAGAGCGAAGCGAACCGTTAAATCAATGTTAGAAGAAAGTGAATAAGCATTTCTTAGTCGTTCGTTTCCGTTGTCGATTTAACGAAGGCAGTAACAATAAGCATTTTAGGATTTATCCCTTGCTTTCTCGAAGAAAACAGAAAATCAAAAATAATTTTATGCGATTTTTTACCTGAAAAAATCTTTGGTTCTAAAAAGCTTTGATGGTTTTTAGAATTTTCATCAAGAAAGTTGTCGATGACAAGGTGGCTTAAAAATTACGTATAACTTATAGAATTAGGCGAAGTTTTTGCCCTCGAAAAATTCCCCTCGAAGTTTGAGGCAACCCACAAACTTCAGAGCTGGAGAATTTTTCAGAGCTGGCAAAAATTTGGGTGAGGAACGAATTTTGCTTGGCAAAATAGCGAAGCGGTCGTTTCCGAACCGCCTAATTCTTGTTAAGTTCGTTTCCAGCTACGAAGTTCTGGAAACCTGCGTCCGCAGAGTAATTTTTAGTGGCTCGTCGTTCAATCCAGCGAACAAAGTGAGCAATTAAGAACAATCGTCAAGGGGGACATTTCGTTAGTCGTTTCGTTCGTTAGGGGGCGGGGCGTTCGTTTTAATATTTTCTATTTTTTAATTAACTGTACTTTTCCGTTTTTTTCTTCGATAATTTTGTTTGCTAAAAGATACTTAATGGTTATATCCATCTTCGCTCCTATTTTGTTACCAGTTCTTTGATTATCATAAATTTCTCTTGCGATATCTGTAATTAAAGCATCTTTACTAATGCTAAAATGAGTTTTGAGAATATCTACTATAGCAGATCCTAATTCCTCTTTCGGGATTAAAACAAAAGGTCTTTGTTTTTCTGTAGAAATTCTCACTGGAGATATCACATCAATTTTATTTAGGGCAACAGTTTTCTGATTAATATGGATGCCTTTCTCTTCTTTTAGTTCTTTTAGGAATCCTTCAAATAAATTTTCTATGCGATTTCCTAGTTTTTGTATACCAATACTATCAAGAACCCTTTTGAAGAGAATTTCTTTCTCTATTGGACCTTCTGCCTCTATCACTTTTAATAGTCTTTGCTTAATGTCGTTTGAGTGATAATAACTATTTAGATCTCCATAACTATTAAATTGTAGAGTTATATTTTTCTGTGGTAGCTCACAAGTTTCATATTTTTTATATTTTGATTTTAGAGATACTTCTTTAAAATCGTTTACCTCTTCTATTTTTGAAAATTGCTCTATCTTATTGATTGTCATTAGACTTTTTTGTTTTGAAATTGCTTGAATTTTATTCTTGATTTTTTCTAATTCATAATCTCTATTGCTTAACCAGTCTTCAGACCATATCCTATGAATATTCCATCCCAAAGATTCTAGAATTAA
>Ga0209541_10013774_pt1 | contig 12302 bp, 15 predicted proteins | sample RifCSPlowO2_01_FD_184027 | JGI IMG/M metagenome (GOLD analysis project Ga0209541, IMG submission 184027) | Groundwater microbial communities from Rifle, Colorado - Rifle CSP2_plank lowO2_0.1 (SPAdes) (version 2) | ecosystem: Environmental > Aquatic > Deep subsurface > Groundwater | place...
TGAAGGTGCGGACGGTAGCGGAAAAACTACACAGGCGAAACTTCTATTTAAGCATTTAAAAAAACAGAAAATTCCCACAGAATATATTTCATTCCCAATTTACGAATCCACTTGGGGCAAGCTGGTAAGGCGCTATCTTGACGGTGAATTTGGCGATGTTGGTGATGTCAGCCCCTATTTAGCCTGTGTTTTTTACGCGGGTGACAGGCTGGCTGTTTCCAAAAAGATTTTCAGATGGCTGAGAGCAGGTAAAATTGTTGTTTGCGACAGGTATACAGGTTCGAATATTGCTCATCAGGCGGCAAAAATTAAAGATCCCCACTCCACTAAAGTTGCGAGGGGCAAGCAAAATGAAAGGGAAAAGTTTGTCCAGTGGCTTGAGAAATTCGAGTACGAGATAAACAAGATTCCGAGGGAAGATAAAGTTATTTTGCTTTCGGTGCCGGTTGGCTTTTCGCAAAAGCTAATGAGATCTAAGAAGAAAGATATTCATGAGCGAAACAAAAAATATCTCTCTGATGTGGTGCGAGTTTACGAAGAGCTAGAGATAAAAAGAAGTAATTGGGAAAAAATTGAATGTGTTGAGGACGGAAATTTATTAAGTCGCGAAGAAATTCACGAAAAAGTTTCAAGGTCATTAGACCTAAAAAAGGACGGACCCTAGAAGGGCTTTTGTAGTAGTCTAAATGGATAATCACGCAACTCAATCAGCTGAAAAACTTACAAAGGAAGAGGCGTATTTTATTGAGCCTTTTTTTACCAATTTGGACAAGAATGTTTTTGCTGCCAAATATTTGCCAAGCGAAGTTTTAGGAGCGCTGGCTTCGCGGTATTCCAGAAGCAAAAAAGGGGTGCGCAGGCTTTTTTTTGATGAATATATTAAGCCGATTTTAGAACCAAATTTAGAACCCGCTGACAGGAAATCAATTCGCGAGGCAGAAATAATGCGCAAAGAACTGGTGTCATTTGTTGACTATCTGCATGAGCATGGTGGTTGGGAAGCGGTTGTTAATAGCCGCCGCGCACGAGATTTTTTCGCAAGATGGTTGGCTGCCTATGGTGATGATTCAATTGCCCAAATGGCCGGAGCCCATTTGTTTCTCGAAAATATTTCTATAGTTGCCACAAAATATTTGGAGGATTTCAGAATTGGTTTCGCGCCGCTGGAAAAATCCACAAGGTATGTGAGGTTTGACGAAAAAATCGGCGGAAAGTGGATATATTTTATAGAGCCTAATCTTGCTAAATCTAAATACGGGCGCGATTATGTCAGACTTTTGAATCTGCTTTTCAGCAGATATTCAAAATCGATTGAACCGCTTCTTAAATATCTGAAGCGCAAATATCCACAGGAAAAAGATCAGAGTGATAGGGCTTATCTTGAGACCATGAACGCCAAGACTTACGATGTGCTAAGGACATATTTGCCGGCGGCAACTTTTACCAATGTGGGGTTTTTTGGAGTTGGGCAGGCTTTTGAATATGTGATTACCAAGTGTCTTGCGTCTCCACTAGTTGAGTTAAGGAATTTAGCAAAACAGGCGCAGACTGAACTTAAAAAAGTTATCCCCTCGATGGTAGAGCGGGCGACTTCTCCTAGAGGGAAAATTTATCAGCGTTATGTTCAATCGACAGAAAAAAATTTGGAAAAGCTGACACAGAAGCTAGGGTTCAGGGTTCAGGGTTCAGGGTTCAGTGAACTGGTGGTAGAACTAGTCGAATATGATTTTGATGCGGAAGTTAAAATTGTTGCTGCTCTTCTTTATAAATATAGCAATTTGTCTGCTAGTGAAATTAAAAGAAGAGTTGAAAAGTTGACGACAAAAGAAAGGCTGGAGATTATTAAAACTTCTGTAGACAGGCGGCAAGTCCGGCAGCATCGGCTGGTTCGCGCTTTTGAAAACACTTATTATAAATTTGATATTGTGGCTAATCTTGGTGCCTATCGGGATCTGCATAGGCATAGGATGTTAACGCAGGAGCGTCAGAGATTTACAACCGAACTTGGGTTTGACGTACCGCAAGATTTGATATCTGCAAAACTTGATAAAGCCTACGTTGATGCTGCCAAAAAAATTGATAATTTTTACCGAAGGGTTTCGCGAAAATATCCGGAACAAGCCCAATACGTTGTTATGTTGGGCAACAGAATTCGCTGGTACCAATGGGAAAATTTGCGAGAACTTGGGTGGGAAGCGGAACTGCGAACCGGGCCGCAGGGACACCCTGATTATCGAATTGTAGAGCAGGAAAAGGTGAGATTAGTTGCCGGAGTTCACCCGACTTTGATATCAGCCTTGAAATTTGTGGATAATAAGAGCTATGATTTAGCGCGCAGAGAGAGCGAGAAGAGAATTGATAAGAGGTTAGGATTAGTTTAAAGGAGGTGAAACCGAGTGTTAAAATTACCATTTTTGAGGAATCGTCAACAAGGTGGTGAGTCAGGTAGAGGACCGGAAAGAGTAGGCGGTAACAGCCAAGCCGAATTCAAGCCGCATGACGATGAGCGTACTTTACTTGCGCCATTTTTGCAAGCACAAGAGAGCGACTTTAGAGCAGTGAAGCAGGCAGTTATGGATTCTGAAATTGGGGCCGAAAGAGCAGGCCAGCTGTTGGATTGGTATAGTAATGAGAGATCAAGGATTTTATCTGAAAAAAACAGAAAGCAGTAAAGAAGCTGAAAATTTGACAAAATAGTAAATTAAGATCTAGAATTTGGGTAAATATCGCTGGATTGACGTTGTCTCCAGCTTTTTTGGTGGAAATATGGAAGAACGGAGATTATCTGATGATCAGGTTAGGCGCGTTGCTGAGAGAATTTTCGGTTTCGGGCAAGATCCTTTGCCGCCGGATGAACAAGACCAACAGCACAAACCGGCAGACCAACGAGAATTTGGGGATGGAAAAGTATTAATAGGTCGCGACGCCTCAAGCGTATTTGTGGCTGGTGATCCAAGAATGTCGGCCGCTCTTTATACAAATCGGCCAGTCGACTTGCACAAATAGCTTCCACTTGTTGAATATTTAGCAAACGCTATGCTATAGTTTCCAAATAAGCAGAGCTTGTTTTTCGCAAGCTCAAAATTACACACGCAGGAGCGAAAGTCTCCTTGACCACATTCTCCTGCGGAGGCAGAAAGGAGATTAATTAATGCAAGTCCCTTCAATGGAACAGTTACTGGAAGCCGGTGTCCATTTTGGACATCAGGTTCGCAGGTGGAATCCAAAAATGAAGAAATTCATTTTTACTTCGCGTGAGGGAGTTCACGTTATTGATCTGGGACTAACTGTCGAAAAACTCAAAGAGGCTTTGGAGTTTGTGCAAAAGGTGGGAGAAGCCGGCGGAAAAATCATATTCTTGGGTTCCAAAAAGCAAGCCCGTGGAATTGTCATGGAAGAAGCCAAAAGAGCCGGTGCCATGTTTATTGCCGAGAGGTGGATCGGCGGACTTCTCACAAACTTTGACCAGACCAAAAATAATTTAAAAAAGTTAAAGGATTTTAAAGATAAGCGGGAGGCAGGAGAGTACAAAGAAAGAACTAAAAAAGAGCAATTGATGATCGACAGGCAGATTGCCAAACTCGAGCGGTTCTATGGTGGTGTTGAAGATATGAGCAAGCTGCCGGATGCTGTTTTTGTAATTGATGTCAGACGGGAAGAAAATGCCTGTCGGGAAGCCAAGAAAAAGGGAGTGCCGGTGGTTGCTATTTGTGATACAAACGCAGATCTTTTTCTTGTTGATTACCCGATTCCCGGAAATGATGACGCTATTAAAGCGATTAAAATAATAACCGGAGCGATTGCTGATGCTTATAAAGAGGGATTTGAAAAATACGGCAAGAAAAGCGAAACGGAAAAAGTTGAGTTAGTTGGGGAGAAAGTTGCAACTGACAACTAATATTATGCAAATTAAAATTGAGGATATTAAAAAACTGAGAGCCAAGACTGGCGCTGGTATTGCGGATTCTAGAAAAGCGCTTGAAGAGGCAAAAGGCGATTTTAAGCGCGCTGAGGAGTTGGTTAGAAGCTGGGGAGTGGAAATTGCTGCTAAGAAAAGTGATCGGGCAGTTGGCAGCGGTAAAGTAGAAACTTACATTCACGGAGAAGGTAAAGTCGGCGCGATAGTCGAAATTGCCTGCGAAACCGATTTTGTTGCCAAAACCGATGATTTTAAAAATTTGGCTCATGAAGTAGCCATGCAGATTGCGGCCATGGACCCCAAAGACGTCAAGGAACTTCTAAAGCAGGAATATATCCGCGATTCTTCCAAAAAAATTGAAACATTGGTTGCTGAAACTATTGCCAAAGTAGGGGAAAATATAGTGATAAAAAGATTTGAAAGATTCGAACTTGGAGGTTAGAAGATGACTGTCGATAATTTTTCAGGACAAGGTGGTACTGCAATTGAAACTGGACCAGTAGTTGAAGATCAACGTGTTCTAGATATACGGGCAAAAATCGCTGCCACTAATCTTTCAAAAAAATTCGATCATCATTCAAAGCAGGATCAAGGGAACATTATTAATTTTATTTCCACTTATTTAGATTTTTTTGATGATCCTACAACTGATAGCAAGGATAATTATTCTCAATGTTTAAAAAAAATACTAGAAGCCAAACTAAACGTCAGAGAAATGGCTGTCCATCTTGCTCTTAGGGTACAAGAACAAATAAGGAAAAATTCTCCAGAAATGAATGCCGATGACAATTGACGAAGCGCAGATTAGACTTGATGATGTGATTTCACATCTAAAAGGTGAGCTTGCCCAGATCAGAACGGGAAGGGCAAATAGCGCATTGGTTTCGGATATTCGAGTTGATGCTTACGACACAAAGATGATGGTCAAGGAACTGGGGCAAATTACTACGCCCGAGCCAAACGTTATCATAATTGCCCCTTGGGACAAATCCATAATCACAAATATAGTAGGTGGCATAACTAAAGCTAATATCGGTTTAACTCCGACTGTAGACGGAGATGTGGTCAGAATTATTATTCCGCAGCTGACAGCAGAGCGGCGTGAGCAGTTTATCAAGCAAATGCACGAAATCTTGGAAAAGTTTCGAGTTGAAGTTAGACAAGTCAGGCACCAATATTTGGAAAGTTTAAGAGCCGACAAGCAGGGTGGGAAAATCGGCGAGGATGACGAAGAGCGCGACAAGCACGAAATTCAGAAACTTCACGATGAATATATAGAAGCAATTGAAGTTGCCGGCAAGAATAAAGAAGAGCAGCTGAGAGAAGTATAATTAAATTTCTAATTTCTAATTGACCTAATTAACCTAAAATTAGGATTTATGAATTGTGAATTTATTAGAAATTAGAGTAATTAGAGCAATTAGGTTAATTAAATCATGGCAATACTTGTCTTTATTATCATCCTTTCGGTTTTGGTTCTCATCCATGAATTCGGGCATTTTTTCATGGCTAAGCGAAACGGGATCGGAGTTGAAGAATTTGGTATTGGTTTGCCCCCGAGAGCATGGGGTAAAAAGATCGGCGAAACAATTTATTCTGTTAATTGGCTGCCGTTTGGCGGATTTGTCCGTTTAGTTGGTGAAGATTCCACAGACGCTAAGCGCGACCAGAAAAACAGCTTTTACACAAAAAGCATTTGGCAGAGAAGCCAAGTTGTGGTTGCCGGCGTTGTTATGAACCTGCTTCTGGCCGTCGTTGTTTTTTACGTCGTGCTTTTTGCTTTGGGATTTAAATTTCATCTACCGGCATTTTTCCCCCATGAATTTAAATTTGCCCGACAAACTACAACCGTTCAGGTGGTAGATATTGGCGAAAATTCACCGGCGAAGTCTGCAGGTATTGAAGTTGGAGAGTCAATAATAGAAATTGATAGCCAGAAAATTGATAGCGTAGAAACTTTGCAAACAATAATTCACGGGGCTGAAGGCAAGAGCGTAAGCATAGTTCTGGAGAGCCCTGTTGATAATTCTACGAGAGTGGTTGCGGCAGTTCCGCAGTTTAATAAGGAACTTGATGCGCCGGCTTTGGGGATTGGTCTTGGAGAATTGATAACTTTAAATTACGATACGTTGCCCAGAAAAATTTTTAGTGGATTCACTCACAGCTACAATATGGTGGAATACAGTGGGAAAGTTATGGGGAAGTTAATCGGTTTTGCAATAAGAGAGCGGGATATTACGCCGGTTAGTGAGGGGATTTCCGGTCCGGTTGGGATTGCGTCAATTACTTCTCAAGCGGTTTCGTTGGGTGCGCTTTCGGTTATTCAGCTGGCGGGAATTCTTTCTTTGAATTTGGCAATTTTAAACATTTTGCCGATCCCGGCGCTGGACGGGGGCAGATTTGCATTTATTATTTTTGAAGCTATAACGCGCAAAAAACCGCACGCGACTTTTGAAAAGTGGGTGCACACAGCAGGCTTTGCACTGCTTGTTGGTCTAATATTGCTAGTCACCTATAACGATATAATCAAATTAATTAAATAATTAAGGGAAATATCGTTGCGATAGCTTCGCTATCTAAACGACATACTTAAGTTGATTAAGTAGGTTTGAATTGGTATTATGTGCTTGTTATGAAGATTGGCAAATTCGCATTTCGAGCGGAAACTTTTAAAGAAGGGAATCTCTATGTGAGTCTCTCACCGGAGCTTGGTGTTTCCAGTTTTGGAAGCACAGAAAAAGAAGCTAAAGAGTCGCTAAAAGAAGCAGTTGGACTTTTTCTTGACGAATGTCAAAGGCTAGGAACATTGAGAGAAGTTTTAAATGAATCAGGTTTTAAAGAACAGGGTAAAGATTGGATTGCGCCTCAACCAAAAATTGAAACTGTTGCAATAGGAGCTTAACATTTGTCCTCGAAAATTGTTCCAATCTACTACAAAAAGCTGATTAAGGTTTTTGAACTTGCAGGATTTGAAATTTCCAGACAAAAAGGTGATCATATTGCTATGACAAAGCCGAATGTTAGTCGGCCACTTATAATAAAAACCTCACCGCATAAAGTTGCCGTGGCTCACATTATGACAAACTTAAGAACGGCCGGAATTTCCAGAGAGGAATATTTTGAGCTTCTGAAAAAAGTTTGATATCAGCTGCCAGTTTTGCTGGCTCTGATATATCAGAGGAGCGCCATTCGGTCGTTGACCCAAGGTGACCTGCTGATATAGGATTTTAAAGATGCGCCTTTCTCAACTCCTTTCTAAAACAAGTAAACAGGTTCCTCATGATGAAGTGTCAACTAACGCTAAGCTTTTGATTCGAGCCGGGTTTATTGATAAAGTTGCTGCCGGAATTTACACCTATCTGCCGCTTGGGCAAAAAGTTCTTGATAATATTTCCAACATTGTCCGTGAAGAAATGGATGCAATCGGCGGTCAGGAAGTAGTTATGCCTGTTCTTCAACCTAAAGCCAATTGGGAGGCAACTGGTAGGTGGAAAAGCTTTGACGTGCTTTACAAAACAAAAGCAGCATCCGGCGATTTTGCTCTTGGCCCAAGTCATGAGGAAATTGTGGTACCGCTTTTAAAAAGATTTGTCAGCTCATATCAGGATCTGCCCAAATACGTTTACCAGATCCAGACAAAGTTTCGTGACGAACCGAGAGCAAAATCAGGGTTACTTCGTGGCCGAGAATTTTTGATGAAAGATCTTTACAGCTTTCACACGAATGAGGAAGACTTTGAAAAATATTATAAGAGAGCTCAGGATTCTTATAAAAAAGTATTTGGGCGGTGCGGGCTTGATTCGATTTTGACATATGCAGCTGGTGGCACATTTTCGCAGTTTTCCCACGAATTTCAGGTTATTTGCGAAAATGGCGAGGACGAAATTATTTATTGTCCGGGCGGAGACTATAGCGAAAATGTGGAAATTGCAAAGGTAAAAGAGGGTAAACTTTGCGATCTGGGGCATGGTCCCTTGAAGCGAGTCAAAACAATTGAAGTCGGCAACATATTCCCGCTAAAGGATAAATTTTCCAAAGCATTTGATCTGAAATATAAGGACAGGAGTGGTAAGGATCACTTGGTATTTATGGGCTGTTACGGAATCGGTATTTCCAGGCTTATGGGAGCAATTGTGGAAGTGCATCACGACGAAAAGGGGATAATTTGGCCAAAGCAAGTGAGCCCATTTAGCGCTCACTTGTTAGTAGTCAGTGATGAGTCGGGAGTGATTAGTCAGGCAGAAGACATATACAAAAAATTGACTAAGGCTGGTATTGATATTCTATTTGATGATAGAAAAGATGTTAGTGCCGGTGAAAAATTTGCCGATTGCGACTTAATCGGAATTCCAACACGATTAGTTGTTTCCAAAAAAGTTGGGAAGGGGAAAGTAGAAGTGAAGAGGCGAGGGGAAGAAAAAATAGAAATTGCTTCCGTGGGCAAAACGAAATCCTTACTGACTGCTTTGGAGTAATTGTCGCATTTTAGTTCTTCCTCTATTAGCGAGAGCACGTGCAAGCTCATGGTTACTTAAGCCCATTTGGTCCCGCACATCATTAAGTTCAAATCCCAGGAAATGTCTTAACATGAAAGCTTTCGCTTCTCTTGGCGGTATTTGCTTCATTTTTGCCATGAGTTCATCGTAACAAATTTGTGATATAGCTACCTCTTCTGTATTTGGGCTATCTGATAGAATTGTGTCTCCAAACGATTGGCCCCATGTATTTCCTTCGACAGCCGGCATGTCTAAAGATACAAGGTTTTCCATAGCAGAAATTCTATCGAATTCATCCCTAGGGTGTTCGGTGAAGATAGGGAAAACATCTCTTTCGTCGATTTGGCCCAGCCGAAATGTAATAAGCAGCACAAGGGAATCCTCGCGAAGGTCTGCTTCTTTATGTGATATGTGTCTGGATGCTCTTTCCGACATATTTGTTTAGGTCTGAGATTATACTATGAGATAGCTTTAATATCAACTTAGAGTATAGCTAGGCAGATTGCCACCATCAAGTTTTGTTGACAATTGTAGCTTCAAATTATATCCTCTAGTTCTTATGGAGCGCAGAAATTTTTCTATTGAGCCGTACGTTGCAGCTAGCGGAATTTTAGGTGATCGGCTTGAGGTCGACGGAAAAGCCGCGGATTCAGTGATGAGGAGAACCGCACTGAGGCGGGATTTTAGTGTTGCTAAAGGTTATTTCCGGGAAGCTAGAGAAGCAGAGGGTGATGAAGTTTTAGCAATTTCGACGGTAAGGGCCCACAATCAGCATGAACGCAGCGAAGCTGGTAGCTCCGAATTTGCTGATTTAATAAGAAATCCTGACAATTGGGTTTTGAGCGTCCATGACCAACAGATTGGAGATAATGTAAACGAATGGATGGACAAGAATTTTAAGGCAGGTAATGGGAAAAGCGGCCAGGAAGTTTTTGCGCAAAAGTTTGTAGAAGGGTTGAAACGAGAAGTTGCGGATGGGGTGCGAAGTGCGTTTTGGGATGAGAAGAAGGAAATATTTACATATCCATTTAAGAACTCCAAGACTTCATTGGGTATGCTGGTTTTTGGTTCGGTTGTTTCCTTCGGAATGATGAGGTGGCTTTACGAACATAATATTATTACAGGGAAAAACGCGAATGGAATCGAATACATTGAGTATTTATTGCTGATGTCCTCAATGGCAGTATTCTTTTTAGCCTCGACCAGTTTATTAATTAATCGTCTAAATAATCCGAGAGAGAAGGGGATAGTAGGCACGTGGAGTCAAGATCTACCTAACCCCCAAATCCCGAGTATTGTTTTAGGTAGAGCTTCTCTTCTTTTAAATTCTGGGAAATTAATTAAACTTAAGAAAGATTGATTGTGTAGCTATAACCTTTCTGCAAAAATAAATTGCTATAGCAATAAATATTTGCAATTAATATTTTATTCAGATATTATTTGTAGAGCTTAAATGAAGATTAAGCCTCATGTAAAAGATGTTTTATTAGTGTTAGGTTTAGGTGCATTAGTGGTTGGAAGTGTTATTGCGCCGGGACTGCCAAAAATTATTTACTATCTTAAAAAACAGAATAAATCGACACAGCAGAAACTGGAAAATTTTAACCATAGATTGTTTAACCAAGAATTAAAAAGGCTGGAAAAAATTGGCGATGTTATTTTTGCAGAAGAGAATGGGAAGGTTATTGTAACGCTTACAAAAAAAGGTGAGACGAGAATTAACAAGTACGATTTCGATAATATGAAAATCAGTAAACCTGCTAAGTGGGATGGAAAATGGAGGATGGTTATTTTTGATATTTCTGAGGATAAAAAAGTTGCCCGTGAGTTTTTAAGAAAAAAACTGAAGGAGTTAGGTTTTTATAAACTTCAAAAAAGCGTATATATCCATCAATATCCTTGTAGAGAAGAGATAACAGTTTTAAGAGAGAATTACGATTTGGATAAAGAGGAAGTATTGTATCTATTGGTTAATACTTTTGAGGGCAAAAATATTGGTATACAGAGTTTCAAATAAAATATTTTGCAAAAAATAATTGCGATAGCAATAAAAGTATGTAAAATATATCGGATTTGATTTTTATTAATTAGACTGGAGTTTTAGCTTCTAGTATAATTTCAGATTACAATGCAATATACGGTAAATCGCGGTGAAAAAGGCAGAGTTGAGGTTAAGGTTGATATTCCCAAGGCAGTATTTGTAGCGGCTTATGATGATATTATTGAGGCTATCAGTCGCGATCAACAATTTCCTGGCTTTAGGCCTGGCAAAATTCCAACAAATGTAATTGAGGACAAAATCGGCGTCAACAAAATTCTTAATGATGCAGCAAGCTTTTTAGTCAACAAACATTTAGACGAGATTTTTAAAGGGGAAAATATTACTGCGCTTGGTAGTCCGAATATTGCGGTACACTCTTTGGCTAAAGATTCGCCGTTTTCTTTTACAGCTACCTTGATCGCAAAACCACAAGTAAAATTAGGTAATTGGAAAAAGGTGAAGATTAAAAGAGTAAAGGGCAAAGAGGTAACACAAAAAGATATTAATGAGTCGATTAAAAATATTTACGAGGCCTATCAAAAACAAAAAGTTGCAAAAGGGACAGAAGAGACAAAGGAGCCAGAAGGAGAAGATTCTGATAGTGATCAAAAATCAAAAAAGTTCATTTATGATGCGCACGGCAATAAGGTTTTCTTTGGGGACGGCGATAGCGATAAAGGGAAATCCTCCGTCGCTTCATCCTCCGCTAAAGCTTCTGATGACAAGCAAGCTTTGAAGGACGAAATTGATGACAATTTCGCTAAAAAAATTGGTGCCCGGGATTTGAAACACTTGCAGGAGCTGGTTAGAAGTGATCTTGAAAAGATTATGGTCGATCAAGTTGAAGCTAAACTGGAGAATGAGCTTTTTGATGAGATTTTGAAATTAGCTGAAGTTGAGATTCCGGATATTTTAATTGATGACGAAATAAATCGTATTATCGTTCGAATCACGCAAAACTTGGAGCAGCAAAATAAAAAGATGGATGATTATTTGAAAGAAGAGAACACAACGCTTGATGCCCTGAAAGCTAAACTTCGGCCGCAAGCAGAGCAAAATGTCAAAATCACTTTAATAATGGACGAGATTGGAAAGAAGGAAAAAGTACAAATAACGCGCGAAGAAATTGAAAACGCGGCAAAAGGGGTAGATCAAGCGAAGCTGGACGAGAAACAAAAAGCAGATCTTCGAAATTATATGGCGGTTTCGATTTTCCAAGCAAAAACTTTGGATTTGGTTAAAAAAACCGTCACCGAGTAGTCTTGCCAAAATCTTCTACAAGAGCTAGAATATTTAGTCGATCCGCTTTAAATTTCGCGGAGGCAAGAGAGGATGTGTATGTTTAATTGGCGCAAAAGATTATTGTTACTCACATTTCCCCGGATTTTGACGGGATACCCGCGATATGGCTTTTGAAGCGATACCACCCCGAATTTTCTGACGCTAGAGTTGAATTTGTTCCCGCAGGCGATAATACTTTAAACCGCGAACCGGTTGATTCCGATCCAGACGTACTACATGTCGATGTCGGCGGTGGTAGGTTTGATCATCATGACAGTGATAAGTTTACCTCTGGAGCACAGTTGGTTTATGAGTGGTTGGTTGATGAAGGTTATATAGATAAGGAAGACCGCGCAATAGCGCGGATGGTTAAAGTGATTACACAGCTTGATCACGGGTGGGATACTTACAAGTGGTGTGAGCCGGCTAGTGACAGATACGAATTTTCCCTGCACAATGTTCTTTCCGGAATTAAAGGAGTTTACAAAGGGGATTATTTAAAGGCGATTGACTGGACGCTTGACTCGCTGGACGCAGTTTACAGGCTTATGAGATCAAAAGTAAG
>Ga0209541_10013775_pt1 | contig 12301 bp, 16 predicted proteins | sample RifCSPlowO2_01_FD_184027 | JGI IMG/M metagenome (GOLD analysis project Ga0209541, IMG submission 184027) | Groundwater microbial communities from Rifle, Colorado - Rifle CSP2_plank lowO2_0.1 (SPAdes) (version 2) | ecosystem: Environmental > Aquatic > Deep subsurface > Groundwater | place...
CCAGGAGAAAAGATTCCAGTAGATGGATTAATAGTTAGTGGAGATAGTTCTGTTGATGAAAGCATGATAACTGGAGAAAGCATGCCTGTAACAAAAAGAATAGGAGACGTTGTTATTGGGGCAACTATTAACAAACAAGGAAGCTTTAAGATGAAGGCAACAAAAATAGGAAAAGACACAACATTGGCAAGCATAATCAAGCTTGTCGAGGATGCTCAAGCTAGCAAGGCACCAATACAGAAAATGGCAGATATTGTTTCTGGATATTTTGTTCCAACAGTAATGATAATAGCAATAATATCATTTGTTGTTTGGCAATTTTTAATTGGAGCAGAATTTACATTTTCTCTGGGTGTTTTTGTGGCAATACTGATTATTGCATGCCCTTGCGCTTTAGGATTAGCAACACCAACTGCAATTATGGTGGGAACTGGCAAGGGTGCAGAGAATGGTGTTTTGTTTAGAGGCGGTGATGTTCTTGAATCAATGAAAAAAATAAACACATTTGTTTTTGACAAGACAAAAACACTGACACAAGGAAAGCCGCAAGTTACAGACATTATTGTTATTGATAAAAATATTGATGAAAATGAATTATTAAAGATTGCGGGAATTGCAGAAAAACAAAGCGAGCACCCACTTGCAGAAGCAGTTATGGAAAAGATAAAACAAGCAAAGATTGCGCTTCCAGAACCAAAAGCTTTCAAAGCAGTTGCAGGACAAGGAGTGATTGCAACTTATGGAATAAAAAAGATTCTTGTAGGAACAAGAAGATTAATGCAGGAAAATAAGATTGTTTTTGATCAAGATGTTGAGGATAAACTGCAAAAACTAGAGAATGACGGAAAAACCGCAGTATTGATTGCTCATGACAAAAATATCAAAGGAATAATTGCTATTGCTGATGTTATTAGAGTAGAAAGCAAGCAATTGGTTGAAGAATTAAATGCATTACAAAAAGAAGTCATAATGCTTACTGGAGATAATAAAAGAACTGCAGAAGCAATTGCAAAACAGCTGGGAATAACAAACATACTTGCTGAAGTATTGCCTGGAGAAAAAGCAGCAAAGATTGAAGAACTACAAAAGCAAGGCAAGAATGTGGCAATGGTTGGAGATGGAATAAATGATGCTCCTGCTCTGGCAAAGGCAAATGTTGGAATAGCAATTGGGGCAGGAACAGATGTTGCTCTGGAAACAGGAGGAGTAATACTTGTCAAGAATGATTTAAGAGATGTGGTTAAAGCAATAAAAATAAGCGAGTACACATTAAAAAAGATCAAACAAAACCTTTTCCTTGCATTTGTCTATAATGTTTTGGCAATACCAATAGCAGCTTTTGGCTTGTTAAACCCAATGATTGCCGGAGCTGCAATGGCATTATCATCAATAAGCGTTGTTAGCAATGCATTGCTGATGAAACGATTTAGACCATGAAAACAGATGTTATTTTAACAATAGTTTTATTAATATTAATAGTTATAATTGCTATGTTGTTGGTTAGTGTAAAATGAATCTTGAAAAACAATTGTTTGTAAAAGAGGCAATAAATACATTTGATTTATTAATCAAAAACAAAAGAACTGTCCTAGTGGCAAGCATAGTTGATTGTCTTTTTTTCTTTTTCTACGGATTGCTTGGCGGTGGATTAAATATTAAAATATCTCAATTAATAACTGATATTGGCGAGGCAATAATTCCAGGAATTAGAGAAGGAAAAGCCGTAATTGATTTGTTATTTGCTCCTGATGTTTATCCAATGACCAAATCTCTTTTGCTTAATTTATTTTTATTAGTTGCACTGATTTATGTATTATATATAATATTTCAAGGAGTAAATTTCTGGCTTGCAAATAATCTTGTTAAAAGAAAAGACTACAAGAATTATGTTATTTTATTTGCAAAATTAAATATTCTTTGGCTGGCTTTATATGTTGTTTACCAAATCCTTGACCTTGTTGGAACATTGCAAGAACATTTTATTAAAATAGCCACATTTACACAAGCAACAAGCTGGTGGTCGATAAGCGCCAATGTTTTGGCATTATTACTGCTTTATTTTGGCTCAATAAGTTATACAAAGTTAAGTATTAAAGAATCATTGTTATTTGGAATCAGAAAATTCAAGCAATTATTTCTTGTAATGCTAAGCTCTATAATTATTATTCTTGTATTAATGTTTTTACTGACAAATCTATTCAATACTGTAATTAATTATTCAAATGGCGATAAAATATTCTTTGTCATTGGAGCAATAATATTGTTTCCAACACTATTCTTTTTAAGAACATACTGGGCTTTGTGCATTAGCAAGGTGAAATAAATGGTTTGGGAACATACCTTAAATCCAGTAATTATTGACTTTTGGTCTTTAGAAATAAGATGGTATGGATTAATGTATGTCTTTGCATTCTTATTTGTTTACTGGTATGTTAAAAAATCTGTTCAACAAGGAAAGCTAAATATTTCTCTTCAGGAATTTGATAATTTGATGGTTTATTTAACAATTGCTTTAGTTGTTGGAGCAAGGCTTTTTGAGGTTTTATTTTATGAGTTTGGATATTATGCTTCGCATCCTGCTGAGATAATTGCAATATGGAAAGGTGGCTTAAGCTTTCATGGTGGATTATTTGCAATGCTGTTGGTTGCTTACTTTTGGTGCAAGAATAAAAAAATCGAGTTATTAAGACTTGCAGATATATTTATTGTTCCACTTGCTCTTGGACAGGCTTTTGGAAGGCTTGGAAACTTTATCAATGGAGAGCTTTATGGAGGAGTTACTAGTTTGCCATGGGGAATTAAGTTTCCAGATGCAGAAGGATTCAGACATCCAGCACAAGTATATGAATTAATTTATGATCTAATAATCTTTGGAATACTTTGGAAATTAAAAGATAAAAATTATAGAAATGGAATATTATTTGGCTGGTTTCTAGTTCTGTATTCGATCTTTAGAACATTGACTGAATTCTTGCGAGAACAAGAACCAAGCTGGATAATTGGACCATTCACAATAGCACAACTGCTTAACATACCAATGTTTCTGATTGGATTATTGTTATTAAGAAGGAAATGATTTAAAGTTTATGATTTGCAATGATTGTTCCTTCGAGTTGGACAGATGATCTTAATGTGGGAGTTTCTATTACTTTTTCTTCTAATAATGATTGTCTGGAATTAACTGTTATATTATTGCTTATAATTCCTGTTCCGTAAATAGATCTTGGTTTTTTATCAGGAGATGTCATTATGAAGTTATTGCTGCTTGACTGAACTGCTGTAACATCAATGACATATGTTGAATCCCCTTTAGGACTTTTGCTTGTTGCTCCAACATATGCTGCAGCAACCAATAATAATGTTGCAAATATTGGCACAGGACCATTTCTTTGATAGAAATCAACAATCCTTTGTCTAATTAATTCATATGCTTCACTCATTATTTTTAAGAAATTTAAATTCTTTAAAAAGGTTTTGACATAAAACAAGATATATTATTTTGCTAAAACTAGGTTTTTAACGTGTACTTCTTGTAATGATTCTGATGGAATTCTTTTGCTAACTTCTAAAAGTTCAATGCCCAAGATATTGTTATCTTTATCTAGATCGACTATTATAAAGTCGTCTATTTTCTTATTTTTAGAAAACATGCCTTTGCGAAATTCTATATACATTGCATCGGCTTCTTTGTCATAATCTATTTCCATTTTACATCCAATATATAGTTATTACCTTTATATTATTTTCTATTTCACAAACCACTTCAATAATTCCTCTGCCTATATTCTTCTGGAAATAATATTTATTATATTTTTTGGTTGTCCTGTCAGGATATTTTATTGCATCTATTACTTCTTGCTCTAGTATATTCCTTTTTACAATTCGTCTTTTCGCATGGTTTGTGAAATTAATATTCATATTATAAAATATTAATAATTAATTTGTTTAAATAAGTTCACATGAAAAATCCGGAAATTTGACGAGAAAATTGTAGAATTTTACAAAAATCAGAATTTGGTTTTTAAATCAAATCAAGAAAATCGTAAATTCTAACAAGAATGTTGTAGGCTATTTATATTTAAAACTAGTTTAATCTAGCTACAATCTTTCCATCTTTCATTATTCTGACTACTCCTGATTCTGAAAGAACTAGTGCAATTGCGGGAATTGCTCGGGTTATGGCCGCACAACATCTATGTTTTGTTCCAAATCCTTGGCCAACATCTATTTTAGAAGTGTCAATATCAATGTATGTTCCTGCACTAATTACAGTGCCATCTCGGTCTATTACGAAAATTCCGTCTAATTGTGAAAACTCTTTCATTGTTTCTTTTAATTTTGGGTCTTGAATTCTTTTATGTTCAGGAGCATATCCCAAAAAAGGATTAAAGATTAATTGTTTAAGGTATGGCTTAATCTCGTCAAGATTTGCAATTACAAAAGCAGTTCCAATTTTTTTGCCTTCTCTACCTTCTTTTGCAAGCTCAAGTGCAATGTTTACTATGCTTTCAAAGGCAGCAGAGTCAACATTTTCAGTTAATTTATGAGTGCTTACCTTAAAGAATATCTCATCGATATCAAGAACAAAAACCAGCCCTGAAAATCCAACTCCTAAAGTATCATCACCAACGCAAATAACTCTGTCTCCTAATAATAAAATCTTTTTAGTTACAAAATCTCTGAGCAAGTCTTTGATTGGCTGCAAAGAATCCATTTCTTTGAGAAGCTGGGTTTCATAAATTTGCTCTAAATAAGTTCCTGATTCTGTTCTTTTAAAAACAACTGCCCTGATATCAGTAGTTAATGTTGTTTCCTCATCGATTGCCTCGAGATCTTTGCGTGTTAATGTAACAATAATATTTGCATTTATCTCACGAGCAACAATTCCAACAGCCTGACTAATACTTTTGCGGATCTTATTATACTTAGAATTTGTTTGTTGTTGGTCTATCATGCTCTTTTATTACAGTATAGTGGGGTTGTTATTAAATATTGTGGTCAACCGTATTATTTTTATATTAGTTCTTCTATTTTGCTTTGAAAAGGAGTTTTGAGATGAAAGTAGCAGTTGTATTGTTTATATTTTTACTATTGGTTGCTTGTTCTAAGTCTGAGCCTACAAAAGTAGTAATAATAAGCGGAGCAGCAACAAAAGAGGTTAAAAGTCCGGTTGTTGAAGAAAAAAAGGATGTTGCTAAATCAACTGTTTTCTTTGGAGTAACAGATGCAGCATTAAGTTTGGAAAACGTATCAAGTGTTTTGATAAGTGTGGACAAGTTAAGCATACATAATAAGGATGGCTGGAAAAATCTGACTACTGATCAAAAGATTTTTGACTTGTATAAATTAAGAGGAATTAACTTGAGCGAGTTCTTATCACTTGCCACACTGGAAAAGGATTTTTATGACCAAGTCTCGATAAGCTTTTCAAATCCAGTTATTTTCAGAAATGGTGTTGCAGAAACTGCATTTATAACAGGAAAATCTCTTACATTTTCACTTGAATCAAAGCTTTCAAAACCAACTTATGTAATAATGTTTGATTTTATTCTAGATGAATCATTGCATCAAACAATCGAGAACCAGTTAGTATTTGCGCCAGTAATCAAGCTTGTTGTTAATACTGCTGATAAAGTAGATCTGTCATCTGATAGAGTTTTAAGAATAACAAATCCAAGACAAGTAGACTCTCAAAAGTTAGGCATAGATGAAAAAGGCAGAACATTGCCAAGTACTGGAATTTGGCATGATGCAAGACTGGTCTTTGATCAAGGAATATTAAGATTAGCTTGATTTTTTTTACGAAGAAAAATATTTTGTTATTTTTTCTCTTGCGGAATTAACATATTTTTCTGTTTTTTGTGATTTAATTGCAAAATCATCTGCTATTTTTTCATGATTTTTTATTTTATGCTCGACAATGCTAAAGCTAGCCATTGGTGTGGCTATTCTTGCAAATAATGCAGTAAATTTGTTTAATGAAGAATTGTTTTTAACATGTCCTATTTCGTGCAGCAATACTGCTTCAAGCTCTTTTTTGTTTAATATTTCAAACATTCCTACAGAGACAAAAACTGATTTCTTTAAAGAAAATGCAAGTGGCTTGGCAATATCCATTAAATAAAAGTCAATCTTTAATTTTAATAATCTAGCATATTTATCAACTAAATCATTATTGTGTCTTTTTGCATTAAATGCTCTTTTATAAAATAATGGAATGATCCAATAACCGGTAATAAAGCTAATAATTATTGCTGTTGGAACAAAGTACATTATTAGTTCTGTAATTATTTTTGTACAAAATGCAAGCAAGCCACTTACTAATCCAAGAGAACAATTTATTTGATTTGCAATAAATATAAAAGGAGCTATAAGAAACAAAATATGGCCTATTATGAACCAGCTTTTGTTTTTTTCTTTCCAAATAATAAATAAAATTGTTGATATTGTCCAGGAAATAATGGCGCCAATAACAATTAATGGATCCATTTACTTGCCTCTGAATCTTTCATTAAAATATGCAACAGCAGTGCTACCATAATTCTGTATTAGTTTATTTACTGTCTTCTCAACAATTGACTTTTCAAAAGATACCTTATCTTTTTTAGGAGAGTAAACATATCTTATTCCGCCTCGGCCTGTTTCTATCTTTCGGCTAACAATGCCTTTTTCGTGCAACCTGTCAAGCAATACTGCAACAGAACTAAGCGCAAGCTTTCTTTTGCTTTTGAGCTTTTCATAAATCTGCCTTACTTTTAGGCTTTTATCAGGCCAAATTGTTTTTAAAATATCGCTTTCCAAAGGACTTAGTATTTCATCAAACTTTTCAATTGCTTTCATATTATTGTTGAAATAATTCAAACTATAAATACTTTACGATTTTTGTAAATGTTAGCAAAAAGTTTAAATATTTGTTAATTAAAATCATTTATTTCATGGGACTGCCAAAGATAAATGATGATCAAACGATTAATGAAGAAGCGCTTTCTAATCATGCTCGTAAAGAATTAGAGAAACAAAGAAGATCAGAAGAACAAAGATTAAAAGACGCAGCAGAAATTAAAAAGCAAAAAACAAAGAATCTTATTATATTATCTGTTGTTTTATTACTTATTGCCGGAGGAGTATATTATTTTTCTGATAAGTTTAAACCAAAACAAGCGTATATTCCAGTTCAAGTTCATTGGCATGCTCCTGTTGAGCTTTTAGTTTGCGGACAAGCAAGAAATGATTTAAAAATCTTGGGTGTAAACGAGCATGCAGGCGCATCAGCATTACATACACATGGAGATGGAGTAATACATCTTGAGCCAGCAGGGCCTGTATTTAATAAAGAAGAAATAAATCTCGGAGCATTCTTTGACTCACTAGGATTAAAATTCTCTGAAACACAGCTTTTGGACAAGAAAAATGGAGATAAATGCGGAGATAAAGAAGGCAAAGTAAAAATGTTTGTCAATGACAAAGAAAACAATGAATTTAGATTATTTAATTTCAAAGATGGGGATAGAATAAAGATTGTATTTGAATAAAATGATTTCAAAAAACAATTTGATTATTTTAATTATTGTTGTTTTGGCTTTTTTATCAACCTTTTTTATTATACAATCATTTGTTAATAAAAAGAATAAATTTAATTTGGAGCTTGTTACAACACCAGAAAAACCTGAAGCAGAAAAACAAGTTAAGATAAATGTAAAGTTAAATGATGAAAATGACAAGGTTGTTGAAAATTTGCAAATTAATCATGAGAAAAAGGCTCATTTTTTGCTTGTAAGAGATGATTTGACTCAATTTTCACATATTCATGACAAACAGGATAATTCTCGAATAAGTGCAATATTTGATCTGGAGCACGTATTTCATGAAGGTGGTAATTATTTATTTATAGCTGAATTTTTTTCTGGAGGCATGGATATTGTTGAGAGAAAAATGATTTATGTAAATGGAGAAAAAAAAGATTATGCTGAAAATTTTGATTTAAATAATTCATTTAATGGCTATCAAGTTACATTATTTAATGCAGAAAAAATAAAGCCAGGAAATACAGTTCGATTAAAATATTATATTGAAAAAGAGGGGATGCCTGTTAATGATTTGGATTTGTATCTAGGAGCTACAATGCACGTATCTATATTTAGCGAAGATTTAAAAAACATAGTTCATACTCATGGAGGAATGGAAATGGATTCAGAAATGAATAATATGCGTCATGCTTCCGGTTTAGGTCCTTATGTTGAGTTTACTAATATATTTCCAACTGCTGGAAACTATAAATTATTTGGAGAATTTAAGCACAAAGGAAATGTTATTCTAACAGAGTTCTGGATTAATGTTTCGTGATTGTTTACTATGTCAAAAACTACTCTAGAATAAAACTACAAACTTTAGTTTGTAGATAAATGACGAGTAGTTTTTGATCATGCTCAAGAACTACACGCTACTTACTTTAGTAAGTAGTTCTTGACAAACACAAAATATTTAAATAAGTATTACAATCTTTGTAAAAGTATGATGAATTCAATAAAAGATAAAGAAACATATATTTGGTATGGAATATTGGCAATTGTTTTAATAGCGTTGGCATTTAATATTTATTCTTTTTTTGATTTTAAGAAAATAGATGTTAAACAATCAAACAATGTTATGGGACAAAGGTTATCAATGATGAGCCTCACTGATTTTGATAAGGCAAAGGCAAGGCAGATTATGGATAAGAATAATGATGGAAGGTGTGATTTTTGCGGAATGCCTGTTGAAATGTGTATTGATAGTGGAGAAATGGAGTGCGGTATGAATCCAGATGCAAAGACTGGAAAGCTTGGCTCGCAGCACATCCATGCAGACTGGAGGATTTATCTTGATGGAAAACAATTTGATTTTACACAATTAGGAGATCGTCATGAAAGACAAATGCATGGAGATAAATCAATAAAAGATACAAGCGCATTCATGCACATACATCCTGCACAAAACCCTGAAAAAGCTGGTGATGTAATACACATGCATGCAACAGGAATAACTTTTTCATTATTTTTTGAAAGCCTTGGAATGCAATTAACTAATGATTGCTTGATAATATCAGATTCAGAAAAGTATTGTAATTCAGTTAATAAAAAAATTAAAATGTTTGTTAATGGAAAAGAAAATAATGAATTTGGCAATTATGTTTTTAATGATCTTGATAAAATTCTGCTAACATACGGAGAAGGCAGTATTCAAGACCAGTTAAAAAGCATAACTGACTTTGCAAAGGTGCATTAAGATGAAAGTAGAATATATACTGATTGGGGTTGTGGCAATAATTGTTCTAGTTGTTGGATTGCAAGCATATCAAATGTTTTTCTTGTCAAATAAAATGCAACCAGTTACACAACCAATAATTCAGTCATCAAACATAAAACTGCCTGCAAATATTCAATCAAGCGCTCCAATTAATTTCAAAAATTTTGAAGAAGAAGTTGATTATTATAAAAGGAATGCTAAAAACCCAAATAATATTAATATTGAAAAAGCTGTTCGTAACATGGATAAAAATCTAGACGGGCAATGTGACAAATGCGGAATGGCAATACTTCACTGCATTGAGTCAGGAATGGAGAATATGTAATGAACAAGATTTCAATTATAACTATATTACTTGGAGTTTTTGTTTTTCTATTATTTGTTGGCTCTGCATATGCTCTTGAGCTTCCTATTGGAGTTCAAAGAATGATAGAATACCAGCAACAGATTGCATTATCTGTTACATTTTTAATTGCTTTTATTGGAGGTATATTAACATTTACTTCTCCTTGCGGTTTTGTTGTAATTCCAACTTTTATTTCTTATTTGTTTAAGGAAAGAAAGAGAGCAATGTTTATGACAGCTGTATTCTCGCTAGGAATGACTATTGCATTTATATTATTTGGAATAATTGCAGGAATGCTTGGAAACTTCTTTAATTTTTACAAAGAAACTTTTGCTATGATATCTGGCTTGATTCTTGTAATGTTTGGAATTATGATGGTATTTAACAAGGGCTTTTCAATATTTGACTTTAAAATCAAGCATGAACCAAATCATAGCTGGAGTGTTTTTTTTCTTGGATTCTTCTTTGCAGTGGGCTGGACCCCTTGTGTTGGGCCAATATTAGGCGGAATAATTATACTGGCTGCAGGAACTGGCAGCATGATTAATGGGGCATTATTGTTTGGTTTCTATGCATTGGGAGTTGCTTTGCCGTTGATGATAGTTGCCTATTTATCAGATAGGTATGATGTTGCAAAATATTTTATCAGCAAACACATTGAGTTTAATTTATTTAGCAAAAAAGTAAGGACACATATTTATGGTATTATTGGAGGATTATTATTAATCATTATTGGATTAATAATGTTTTTTGGCAAGGGAACTAGTTTTTTTATGAATAAAATTCCTGAATACTTGCCATGGACAATGGATTTATTTACTAAAGTTAACGAAAATCTTGTTGAATCATCATTTTTTACAAGTAGAACTGCAAATATTGTTGGAATTATTATTGTTGTTGGATTGATTTATTTCATTTGGAGAGTTATAAATCATTATAAAAATAACAATTAACTGTTACAAGAATTGTAAAACAAGCGAAACATTTATAAATAAAAACCTTTTTCAAGCAATAAAGGGGTGTATTTGATGTCAGAAAAACAGGAAAAAACAAAAGAATCAAAAAAAGATAATTCTAATAATTTAATGATTTGGGCAATAGCAATAGCAGCAGTTCTAGTTTTATTTAATCAATGGCAAATAATGCAAGTAAATGGATTGTTAACAGGTACTTCTGTTGTTGCTAGTCATTCTGGTTCCGGTGGCTCGTTATTATTAGCTGATGGGGATAAAATAACATATGCGCCTATATTACTAGCAGCAGGAGAAAGCCCAGTAATTGCTGGATATGGAACAAAGATTAAGCAATTACAAACAATAAGTCCAACTCCTAAAAAACCAAAAACAGGAGATGCAGTACAAGATGCACTAAACATGATTGTTCCAACAGGAACTCCTGATTATGGCACAGAAATAGGCGTAAGCTTTGATGATCCTATTACAGCACAAAAAAAGCTTGGCACTTTAGAAAGAAGCATAAAACTGGATGCAAATCAAGAAGCTCGATGGAAAAAGATAGTTGGAAGTTTTACATGCGATTATTGCTGTGGCTCACCACAAAGACCAACAATAATATCTCATTGCGGTTGTGCACATGCAGCAGCATGGAGAGGTTTAGCAAGATTCTTAATACAAAAATACAATGATAACGTAACAGATGAACAAATAATGGGAGAATTAAGCAAATGGAAGGCATTATGGTATCCAGGACCAACAGTTCAAAGAGTCTTACAAGAACAACAATTATCAGGTGGAAAAACAGACAGTGCACCTGTAAATATAGATAAATTACCAGGAATGGTTGGCGGTTGTTAAATAATATTTAGGAGGATTTTAAAAATGGAAAACAAAAATATCATCATTGCGGTTGTGCTTGGAGCACTTGTTTTAATAGCTTTATTTCAAGCATTTCAGTTAGTTGGCTTGAAAGACAAATTAGGCAGTGGAGCTTCAACAGCAGCATCAAATGCACCAGCACCACAAGCATCAGCTGGCGGATCACCAAGCTTGCCAAGCAATTTGCAAAACCTGCCATCAATGGTTGGCGGTTGTTAAATAATTTTTTAAACATCGAAAACTACTCTGAATAAATCTACTGACTTGAGTCTGTAGATAGTGACGAGTAGTTTTCGAGTGACTCTCAAAAGCTTGCTTTTGTGAGTTCCCAAGAATAGCATATGCATTCTTGTGATGATCAAGAACTACTCAATAATTAAGTAGTTTTGTGTAAACACGCTACCTACTTTAGTAGGTAGTTCTTGACAGAGGAGATATTTTTGAAGCAAAAACAATTTAGTGTGGAAAACTTATGCACTTGCCTTGTCGTAATACTTTTAGTAGTTCTTGCAGTTAATTTTTACTTGGTTTTTGCATTGAATAAACAATTAGAGCCAAAACCAATAGTTGTGCCAGAAACACCAAAACTAGAGCTTTACTTATTGCAAGACAGTTCCTGCACTCAATGCTTTAATGCAGACCAAATTGTTAGTGCATTAAAACAACAATTAACAGGATTTAATTTTACAAAGGAAGAAAAACTGGAAATATCAAGTGCAAAAGATTTAATTACCAAATATAAAATAACAAAAGCTCCTGCATTATTAATAAAAGGAGCAATTGACAAACTAGACCTGCCAGGATTAACAAAAATAGAAGACGCAATTGTTGTTCA
>Ga0209541_10013776_pt1 | contig 12298 bp, 15 predicted proteins | sample RifCSPlowO2_01_FD_184027 | JGI IMG/M metagenome (GOLD analysis project Ga0209541, IMG submission 184027) | Groundwater microbial communities from Rifle, Colorado - Rifle CSP2_plank lowO2_0.1 (SPAdes) (version 2) | ecosystem: Environmental > Aquatic > Deep subsurface > Groundwater | place...
AATCAGGAATTGATTACAAAAAGCTCAGGAAAACAGTTCATAATGCAGTTCATTTTCTTGATAACACAATTGACATGTGCAGGTATCCATTAAAGGAAAACAGAAAAGCTGTTGAAAAAACAAGGAAGATAGGTTTAGGGGTGATGGGATTTGCAGAAATGCTTGCAAAACTCATGATTCCTTACAGCTCTGAAAGGGCTGTGAGCTTCGCTGATGAGATTATGAAGTTTATTTCGGGAGAAGCCGATGTCGCATCCCATAATCTTGCTGTTAGGAGAGGAGAATTTCCTGCCTGGGAAGGAAGTGTTTACAATAAGGGAAGCAGAAAATTTATGGGAAAACACGTCCTATTGAGAAATGCCACAAGAACAACAATAGCTCCGACTGGAACAATCTCAATTATAGCAGATACATCAGCAGGGATAGAGCCGTTGTTTGCATTAAGCTATGCAAGAAAAACCGCAGAAGGGAACGTGCTTCTTTATTTTGACAGGAACCTTAAAAAATATCTTCATGAAAGAGGAGTGCACGGCAAAAGAATATTCGAAAAGATAAAAAATGAAGGCACATTAAAAAACATAAGAGAAATTCCAAAAGACATAAAAGAAGTTTTTAAAATTTCTAGTGAGATTGAGCCAAGATGGCATGTGATGATACAGGCAGCATTCCAGAAACATGTGGATAATGGAATATCAAAGACTGTTTCACTTCCAAAAAAAGCCAAGGTGAGTGATGTAAAAAAAATTTTCCTTATGGCTTACAAGCTTGGATGCAAGGGAGTTACTGTTTACAGGGAGGGAAGCAGGGAAGAGCAGGTAATAAGATTCAGGAATACGGCAAAGTAGGTTATTTGTTGTTAAACAGCATACTCAACTGAGGACGCAACTAACTCCATAATTTTCAAGATGGTTCAAAGGTTCCGCTCCATTGTCAAGCCTGAAAAAGCTGTAGTTTCCGTCTTTTGTCTGATTTATCTGGCAGCTTGAATGGCTGTCATTTCCAAAATAAATATAATCAACATTGCTTCTCTGCAATAAAGGCAGGTCCTGCAACGAAAGTTCATTCAAGTTAACAATGCTCTCTATTCCGTTTTCAGAAGCTGAAAAATCTCCCTGAAGCCTCATTAAATAGCTCGGAGCAGTAGTTGAAGGAATATAATGGGAATTGTTTATGTGCTTCTCAAGATTTTGCAATGGAGCCAATCCAAAATCATTCTGCGCAATTATATTGGATACTCTGCCATAAGTTCCGATAATATACACAGGATCTTCAATCCCAATTATATTTAGTATTACAGAAATATTCTTAATTGAATTCCAAGATGCCGTGTTCTTTTCATCAAGAAGATTTATTGAAACAGTGGAATTCACAGATATTTCCCATGGGGAAATCTGTTCTATGGATAGATTATTTATTTTGAATTCTGACTGTATCCCTATCTTTGCCGCCTGCTCCTTTATTCTGTTTGTCCAGTTTATTATTGTTGCATTCTCTATTATCGGCATTCCAGTTTTATTTATGCTGCCATTAAGAAATGCTTCTTTGAATGCCCCACTTACATCATTTAAAAAACTTCCTTTTTCAGTCTCTGCCTGAAGTATTGCAAGCAATGCGCGATAGCTGGCTATGCTGATTCCCCTCGAAAGGTCTTTTTGAACGTCTTTCATAAATTCATTCATGGTGTTTATTCTGATTTCTTCAGATGAAAAACTCTCCCTTAAGTGAAGCTCGTTTTTTGCGGCAATGGCTATCAGAGTTATCAATACTACAATGATTGCAGCTACAGTGTACATTGCCCCATTCCTGTTTTTTATTATTGCCATACTCTCGCTTCCATCACAGATGGACCCCACATGCTTGGAACTTTCTTTAAAGTTATAATGTCATTGTTTATTTCTGTCGCATCAGCGTAATCTCCCAGCACTTCAGCAAGCCTGCTGTTTGCGTCATCTATTGCCTCCTGAAGCGTGTTGAAAGTGCTTCCGTAATTGACAAAATTATTTATGAGGGAGGTATAAGTAACAATTGAATTAGAAGGCTGCACGCAATAACCTGTGCTGAATCCAATTGTGTAATTGCTTATTCCATTTATTATATTCCCATTATCTTTTGAGTAACCCCATCTCGCAAACTCGCGTATGAGCGGGCTTGGAGGATGATGATAAAGAGTGTTCTGGTTTGCCTTGACAAGCTGCTGAGGGTCGCTTCCTGAAGAATAAAGCCACGCAAACTGGGAGTCAATCATCAAGGGCACTGAGCTGTTAGAAACATCAAATCTCCACGTTAGATTTTTATAAAAATCTGCAAAACTGCCTCCGCAGGAGTTGCTCGAAGATGATAGTGGAACTATTCTCGTCAGGTCTATTAAGCCATAAACATTCATTCCGGCATCAGCATCGACATCGATATACGAATTTTTAAGAACCTGCCTTCCCCTTTCTTTTGTTTCTGTTGTGTGATACTGGTCAATGTCAAAAACAAGCCAGAAGTATTTTCCATTCAGGCTGCTTAGGGAATGACCATTTAATGCCATGGCAGAAGTTATCTCACTGTTTGCCCATGAGACTGTATTGTTCATGGCATTTTTTCTGGAGACAAAATAAGTTTCCCCATCCAGAGTATAGTTCAAAGAAACATTCTGGGCGGTCACATTAAGATGTATGTCAATTGAGTTTATATCGCCAACAACAAATACCGGCTTGCTGTATCTTATTGATGCATTGGAGCTTACAAGCGCGAGATATTTGCGATTGAGATTTTGGAGAGTGTTCGGGGTCTTTGTTGAGTAATTTACAATAAAATGCGTAGCTCCGTCATCTCCTCCTTCTGGGTTATTTGCATTTCCAAACTTAAAGATTATTGTGGCATTGTTATGTCCTGTAGAGAGATAAGAACCTACATCATCAAATTTTTTCTGCCCGTTATCGCTTGGGGAGCCTGAGCCTACAAACTGGCCGTTTATGTAAGCGTCAAACTTAATTCCTGTCCATGCAGCCTCTATAAACCATGAGGCTCCGAGCACAGTTGAATTATCAGGAATAAACACATCATAGGTTATGTTTACCAAATTCTGGTTGTTTCCGCTTGGGGATTTTTCAACAGCGCTTTTTATGACATCTCCGGCAACGACAAGCGTGTTGTTTTTTCTTGTCTTTATTGCAACTGCTCTCGCTATATACCCATCCTTTGCCCTGTTTTTCTGAATTCCTGAAACAAGCCTCTTCCTGCTGACCACAGTGCTGAACTCATTTTTCTCCCTTGAAAACATCTGCTCTCCATTTACATAAAACCCCGCTCCCAAATTTTTTGAAGTGAAATTGTCTGCAAACTCTGCAACTATATTCTGGGCTTTGACAATGTTTCCTTCAGCCCATAGTTCTCCAATCTGTTCAAGAAGTGTATTATTCAGCTTTGTGATGTCTCCTGCCCCTATAAGAGAAGAAACATAGCTGCTGTTTGCCTCTGAAACTTTAAGATTGGACAATACATTCAGCAAATCATCAGCTGCAAAATTATTTGAAGGAGGCGCATTCTCGCTTACATAAGAGGAAGATGTGAATATCAGGACAGCTATCAGTATTCCGGCGCTTAAAAGAGCGTCTATTGTAAAGTACACTGACTTTTTTCCTCTTGCCATTTTATTTTTTAGTTTAAAATTAATTATGACCATTCATGCAATATCATTCTGCTTGCAGTTGAATTATATATTACGATTCTTTCTATTCTTACCACATCTTTCGGAGATAGTTGAGACAGGTTTAACTCCATTCTTGTTGCATCATCAAAATTGCAGGGGGTTGCGTCTTCTGTATCCTCAAGCTCAGCATCAGGATGCCCATATCCGTAATTTCCGGAAGGAAATTTTAAAAGGCAGCCGTTTTTGTCAGTAAAGTAAATAAAAAAATTATATTTTGTATTGAGAAGCGACCTCGCATTTGAATAATCTACAGATTCCAGTATGGTTAGTTTATCAGGAGTCACTCTGCCATTTGCGTCAGACAAGCCTAAGATGGTAACATCGGAAGAACTCCAGTTTACAGGATAGCCTACTCCAGCTAGATATGAAGACACAGCTCTTGCATCGCTGACGACATCTTCAAGCAGGGAATTTTCTTCTGATAGATTGGTATAAGAAGAGTAAATGGATAACACTGAGATAAACACTATAATCCCTATAATGAAATCAACATACCATACTTGGGATTTTTTATTGGATGATATAAACAACACCTCCTGATTTTGTTATTATATTATATCCTTTGATTATCTCTCCGGTTATGTTTGGGACTTTGACAGTGTAAAAGCTTCTGTTGGATTTGACAGTAAGAAATTTGCCGCTGATATCCACTTCGTAATCCAGTTCTGATAATCTTGAAGGAATGCTGAAGTTGCGCGAGTACCCTTCCTCAACCAAAGATGCAATTCTTATTTCTTCCTGAAGTTTGAGAGCCATATCATAAACCATCTCTGATTCCCTTTCACTTTGCAGCTCGCTCATCCTTGAAAGCTGCTGCAGCCCTATTCCGAAAACAAGAACTACTGTGACTCCTATAAATATCAAAAATTCAGTTGAAACCTGCGACTTTGATTGCTTTATTGATACCATACGTAGTTTTCATCAATATTTTTCTCAAACTGCTGTTTCAGGAATAGGATATAGCTACGCTGCCTGATTCAGCTTTAATGACGATTGTATGTATTCCGGAAGAAGTCGGAAGCTGTCCCGTCATATTCACCGAGGAAAGCTGGACTATATCTCCAACTCCGTCTTTAGTTTTCACTCCAAAAACGACCTTAGTGTTGTTCAAGTAAGCTAATTTTATGTTGTCTGGGATAGACACCTTAAGAGTTGTCTGTGAAGGCTCTCCAAGATAATAAACAGATTCAGAAGCATCCGCAATTTTCCTTGCAATCTGCATGGCCTGTCTTGAACTTATCTCGTCATTTGCGCCCTGCACTGTGGTGAAATAGATACCTAAAAGAGTCAAGGTTACTACCCCTACAAAACCCATTATGGCAAGATATTCAACGCTAATCTGCGACTTTAAGCTTGATGTTTTTGACAATTCAATTTTCACCACTTTTTTGTTGTTTTATTCTTATGAGCCAATATAAAGTTTTCGGAAATGTTGTAAAATCAGTGTTCTGTTAAAGTCCAATTTAATCATAAACTATAAACACTCTCATTGACAATGTGCGCATTGAAGAAATTTTTACTGCTGAGAAAGAGGTGGGGGTATTGCCATTTTCATTTGCCTATAATGCAATATACAAAAGAATCATTGCAAGTGCGCCCAGATATGCGGCAAAATCTGATGAAGCTTTTAGCTGCATAGGATTTTTTAGTTCTGATTCATCTTCAATTTTCTCTTCAAGACCGCCTGCTCTTGCGGACTCGTGCTGTTGAGATTCTATAAACTTTGTCAGAATTTTTCTTGCATCTTCATAGGGGAGCATACCCCCTCCAAATAGTTTCTTTTCAACAGCAGGCTTGTATCTCTCATAATCATGTCCCTGCTGAAATTTTCTGTAAAGAGCAGTGAACTCATCCTGCTGCTGCTTTGTCCATTCTTCAGTCATTTTCATTGGATATTATATCCAATCACCTTCCTAAAAAAAAAGTTTAGTCATTATCCACTCTCGGCGCAAGTATGAAACTGAGCAAAAGCCTGTCAATAGATTTATACTCCAGCTTTAAAGGATAATCTTTGCTGAAGTTTATTTCCACTTCATCAGCAAGCTTGTATCCATTAATCATTTTTTTTAGATATTCTATGCTGTATTTTGATCTTACTCTTTCCTCTCCGCTTACACTTATTTTTACACCCTCGCCTTCTTTAATATCTATGTTTGCCTGAGAAAGGTCTCCTTCTGAGTTTACAGTGAATTTTTTTGATTCGGCAATGAAAGTTACAGATTCTCCAACAACATCAGCATCAGCTATCGTTTCATTAAGGAGGGAAGAAGTGAGTTTTATCGCAGCTGCAAATTTTAATTCTGGAATTTTCTGCTCTTTTTCATCAAGCTCTATAAGCGGCAGGCTGAATGTTCTTGTTGTTCCTCCCTTGAGCTGAACTGTAAGCCTGTTGTCTTCCATTAATTCAAGAGTAAGCATATCATTAGTGCCTACCCTCCTTAAAATCTGCTTTAAGTTGTTGAGGTTTATCCCGATACTCACGTCAGTTTTTACGTCATACTCAATAAATGAGTTTGAAAGAAGCTTGAAGATTACCATAGCAACATTAGCAGGATCCATAGCTACAAGCTCTATGCACGTGGGATTAATCTTGATTTGAGCTTCGCTTACAAGATCAGAGATTATAGAAATGCTTTCTTTTAAGTATTTTGGCTCTGCTAAAGTTATTTTCATTTATACCCCCTAAAGAAGGATTCTTATTTTATTTATAATTTTTGTGGTTTGCGCTGGCTAAATCCTGATTTTTTGCCCGTCATTCAGCATATGGGCATTATTTCCTTTTTTATATCCCATCTCAATAGAAAGTTCTGCGAGGTTGTTTCTAACGCTACTGTCTCCGTGAGTTGGAATTATATGTTCAGGCTTGAGAATATGCATTAAGTCTCTGAGATCCTCTCTTGCAGCGTGTCCTGATTCATGCACGTCTCTGAAAATTCTGGCATTGCGTTTTCTAAGATAAGAATCCAAAATCCTGCTGTTGTTTATGTTCATTTTGGTCGGTATGACTTTTGAAGAGAATATTACATGATCTTCTGTCTGAATTTCAAATCCCAACTCCCCTGTTGCTATCTTTGATAATGTTGATTTGGGCTCTCCTTGGTGTCCAGTCACTACAAGAAGATATTTATCTCGCTCTCTTTGGACTTTTTTCAGCTCTTTTTTCATTTGATTTCCAAATTTTACCATTTCCACGTCTTTTGAAAATTTTATTACTCCGGATTTCTCAGCAGCGTCAACATATCTTGATATGGAACGTCCCATGAAAACTATTTTTCTGTTGAGTTTTTTTCCGAATTCAACAATTGAGTTGAGCCTCGCTATATGGGATGCAAATGTAGTTACAATCATGAGCTTACCTTTAGAGTCTGTGTTCATCATAACCTCCCTTAACATGTGCTTTGCAACTGTTTCTGAAGGCGTTTTTCTTTCATCATGAGCATAGAGGGAATCCACAATTAGAGCGCGAACCCCCAGATTTCCAAGTTCTGCCAGCCTTTTCAGGTTAGGGGTTTTCCCAAGAGTTGGGTACATATCAAACTTAAAGTCATTTGCATATACCACAATTCCTTTGGATGTGTGCAAAGCTATAATTACTGTATGCGGAGTTGAATGAGTTATATGGACAAATTCTACTTTTATGTTAGAAGACAGGTTAAAAATAGAGTTTGCATGCATGCTCTTTATTTTATTGCCCATCCTTATTTTTTTGTCATTCGCAATGGACTTTAAGACCTCTGCTGTGAAAGGCGTAGCCATTATTGGAGCTTTTATTTTATCTTGAATGTAAGGCAGCGCACCTATATGGTCAAGATGAGCATGCGTTGGAAGAATCATCTTTACTTTATCTTTCCACCCGCCAATTGCCGAAACATCAGGTATGGCTCCTGCTTTTACCAATTCAGAAGTGCTGAGATTGAAGTCATCTTCATCTTGTGTATATTTTATGTAATTCTCAAGAGATAGTCCAAAATCAAGTATGCATACTTCCTCTCCTATTTTGACAGCAGTGGAATTTTTCCCAACTTCGCTGTAGCCTCCTATTGGAAGTATTTCAATCATTTTAGTTTTACTCAATGGCGCTTTATTTAAAGCTTTGTAACTTCAATGCCCAGTAGAAAATGAATGTCGTATGAGAAACTCCCTTCCCAACCTTTCGTATTTAAGTTGTTTAGAATCTGTGTCTTCAGCTCCTATATCAACTTGCACTTCATCAAGAAAATAATCCAGCCATTCTTCAAATGTCCTCTGTTTCGGATTTCTTCTAAAAGTCTGAATTAAACTTAATTGCTCTTCACTGATTGCTACAACTTGTGAATTTTCTCCAAGACCTGAGTTTTTCTGTTGCGAACTTCCCACACACTCTCCTTTGCCGTTATCATATTCAACTGCTCTATGGAGACGAGAAGATAAAATTCTATATGCCTCTACCGCCTGCTCAAACATCGATATTGCATGTTCTCCCTCATTGGGATTTTTATCAGGGTGATACTGCAATGCTTTTGAACGATATGCACCCCTTATTTCATCAAGAGTCGCTTCTGGAGAAATTCCCAAAATTTTGTACAAATTCAGTGTTTCAGTAGGTATCATCAAGAAGTAAAGGTGACAAAATTTATTAATTTTTTTGTTCAAACTCAAATAAACAATATCAACCTATTTTTCCGCCTTGCCTATGATGTGATTGCTGACTCTAAAGGAATGTCCGCAATAAACACATTTCTTTGCTTTTTTTGCAACATAGCCGTCGCTGCTCTGATACTTCATCTTGTTTTTGCATTTCGGACATCTTAAAATCAGCATTTTATTAATCTCCAACTTATTTATTTTTGATATGATTATTCTTTTTATTCTTTAGGATGAGTCATTTTTTCCACTTCATCATCAACCTTTTTTTCTTCCTCGTTTTCCTCTGCATCCTCCTTTTCATTATTTTTAGTGTCTTCTTCTTTCACTTCGGATTTATCTTCCCCATATTTTTCTTCTTCTTCATCAATTTTTGATTCTGATTCTTCTATTTGTTCGCCTTCTTCGGATTCTTCAACAACATCAAGTTCTCCGAGCTTTTCTTTCTTATTCTCACTTTCACTTTCTGTATTATTCATTTCTTTATTATCTTCTTTTTCTGGGCTGGCATCATAAACTTGAACAGGAAGACTATAACTTTCCCCTTCCTTGTCCAATTTTTCTATATCTTCTTTGATTTTATCGTCCTGTTTTCTGGCTTCCTCAGCAGCCTTTTTCTGCTGCTCGACTGCAATTTCAACCTCAGCTTCCTTATTTTTTATTGCTTTTGCAATTCCCTCAAAGCTCTTGAATTCTTCAGTTAATTTTTCAGGAGTAAGATCAAAATACTGGAAGAATTTATCTGTGAGCTTTATGAGGTTTGTGCGGCTGTATTTCTGCCTTGTTATATATCCGGATTTTTCAAGCTCAACAAGATGTTCATAAGCCTTGTTAGTCCTTATCTTTATTAAATCTGACTGGAGTATCGGATACTTGAAAGCAATAACTGCAAGAGTTTCAAGGACGCTTTTGCTGAGTTCTGTCTGAGTCACTATCTTCCTGACTATGGGTATGAACTGATCCCTCACTGAGAACTTCCAAAAATCCCCATCCTCAATAATCATTATGCTGGAATTATTTTCTTCATACTCCTTTTTCAGCTCTTGAAGCGCCTGCTTCACCTCCTCAATTGGAGCCCTGCAAAGCTTTCTTATCTCCTCGATACTGAGCTTGTTCCCTGAAGAAAATAAAACAGCTTCAACCTTCCTCTTTACGTTGCTCATCTTTAACCAGACTGTAACTTTCACCTTCTTTTTTTATTTTATTCTCTTTTATAAGAATGTCAATGAATTCGGCAAGCTCTTTCTTTTCAACTCCAGTAATGCTCGATATCTGCTCTATAGTCATGTCTCCGAGCTTCAAGACAATGATTATATTATTCTGCAATAGCATTTTAAAATTTCTTTTTAGATAGGTGTTCTCATTTCTGAGCTGTTTTGCCACCATATCCACATTATGAAGCCTTGCCTGCAGGTCATTGAAAAATCCTGACAATTCGCTGTTGGACATTGCAAGTGTATCAGGCTTTATTATCTCAATTGAAGACGGCATGAACTCAAAGCAAAAGCTTACGAGCTTTTGGATTCCTTTTGAAACAATTTCCATCTCAACAAATTGAACCCAAAATCCGTCTTTCTCAACACATTCTGCAAAATTATCATTAATCACTACCAAATCCTTGTCTTCCTTGATGTATCCTGCATACTCTTTAATCGAGCTTTCAACATGCTCTTTAGGCTTTCCAAGAACCTCTATTATAGTCCTAAACCTTATATGTATAGTTTTTCCAATCTCTCCAACCATGGTGCGCACCTTATATAGTTTTATTGAATATGCTGATGAAGAACGGCATCTTTAAAAATCTTTGGCAATATTTTACCTTTTCCATATTAAAACTGCATTAAGCACAACCAATACTAAAATGAGAAGCACGAGACCTACTTTTTTGGCAATTAAAGTGCTGTCTTCATAAACTGTTTCTTTCTCCATTTGATTGTCATTTTCATTATTGGGGTTGATGCTGTCGGTATTTTTATTTTTTAAGGGATTTATCAGCACCGCAGCAGTAATGCCGATGTCTTTTTGATTATAATCATTTCTTTCGGCTCCTTTGTTTTCTGCATTCGAGTTTTGGGGAGCATAATTTTGATTGACAATCCCTACTCCAATATCAGTCAGCGTAACCTCATTTTCATATTCAGTATTATCACTATTCGTATTACCTGTATTTGTGATATCCATACTATTAGTTTGCTGAAAATCTCTTTGCTCTTCACTGGTATCCCCAATATTTCTGGAAGTTTTGTCTTTTTTTGATTCACTGGAAGTTTTTTTGGAAGCGGAATCATCATTTACAGAATTTTCTTCATAAATTGTGAAAGAGTATACTGCTTCATTATTTGACAAGTCGCTTTCACTGCAATCAGGGCTTACGGAAGCCATTAATTCATATTCTCCTTTCCTTAAGTTGGGAGTATATGCGTTGGAAGTTCTTTTTATCGGGACTGGTTCATCTTTCCACGGATTGTACTCTTTAATGATATTTCCTTCTCCATCCACTATACTGATTTTTGAGCTTACATTTGAGGTATCTCCGCTTACTTTTGCTATCCGGGATTTGAAAGTGAATTCCCTCACTTCAAATATTTTCTTCTCCACCAATATTTCTATAGAATAGTCACAGCTCCCTTCTCCATTGGCGAGAGGAAATAGTATAAAAATAAGAACACAAATTGCCGCAATTCTGCTTATGCGAATTTTCGTCATAATATTCTTTTTGCATATCAATATATAATTTTTACCAATTACCATTATCAAATGATAATAAAAGTTTAATAAGTGCAAGCTTTTAAGATTAATTAATATTGTGTTTAGAGGTGGTTTAGTTGGGATTTTTGAAATTTCTTAAAAAGAAAAAAGGAGGAGAAGGAGTAAGTGGTTTAGATTTACCGCCGGCGCCTCCTGCCTTTGAAGATATAAGCGATGACCATCTGGATAGTGATATTCCCTCTTTTGAGGATGATGATTTTTTCAATGATTCAGTTCCAAAACAGGCTCCTATTTCAAAGCAAATTTCAAGTTCAAAGTATGCACTTTCCACTAAAATTCCTTCGGAAGAAAATAAGGGATATGATTTTGATACAGACATTGATTTAGAGGCCATTCCTGAACTTCCGCCACCTCCCTCCTTTGCAGAAAAATCAGAGGATGATTTTCCAGAGACCCCTTTTGAGAAGCCAAAGTCAAGCCTGCCTCAAAAGAATATAATTCAAAAAAAACCAGACAGCCTTCCTGTTTACGATATCTCAAAACCAACTGATTTTTCGCGGCCTTCTTTTCAAATTTCAGGCGCACAACATACACCTGTGAGCAGAGGAAAGGCAATCTATGTTCCCATGGATCAATTTAAGGATGTGATTAGGGGAATTAACTCCATACGCTTAAGCATAACTGGAATTGAGCACACTTTTAGGAAGATAGAGGAGATTGAGAATACGAAAGAAAAGTCATTCAATTCCTTGAGTTTGATAATGCAGGATTTGCAAAAGAGATTGATTTATGTAGATAAAAAATTAGTAAGCGGTGGTGATTAAATGAAAGACAATAATCCCGGAGCATCTGTTTTTGTAAAAATAAGCGATTACAGGGAGATTATTAATGTGATGGATATTCTGAAAGGGAAGCTTAGGGAAGCGAAAGCGACACTGGCAAGAGTGGAATCTCTCAGAAATCAGGAAGAAGATCAGATTAAGCAGTGGAATTCTGCAATAGATGAAGTGGACTCTAGAATAATTTCCATAGACAAAAATCTATTGGAGCCTCAGAGATAAAGGTGGTGCACTTTGAAAGTTAAGAGAAAGTCTAAAGAAACCAAACCTGAAAAAGGAAAGAGAAAAACATCAGATGAATCCTTCTTCGTAGAAGTTGTTAACTACAATGACATCAAAAGGGACATTCTGGAATCAATGAAATTGGCAATAGAATCGCTCCATAATTATGAGAGATATAAGCTGATAAAAAAGCATAGAATGGATGTTT
>Ga0209541_10013777_pt1 | contig 12298 bp, 15 predicted proteins | sample RifCSPlowO2_01_FD_184027 | JGI IMG/M metagenome (GOLD analysis project Ga0209541, IMG submission 184027) | Groundwater microbial communities from Rifle, Colorado - Rifle CSP2_plank lowO2_0.1 (SPAdes) (version 2) | ecosystem: Environmental > Aquatic > Deep subsurface > Groundwater | place...
GAAGCTTTTCGCAGGTTAGTCGCGTCCTTCATAGCCGTCCTAGGCCAAGGCATCCACCGTGTACTCTTATGTCTCTCGTACGGAGACCTACATAGCACCCCGTCACACTTCTGCAGTGTGGCGGGCACACTCCCCGCACACGGAAACCACTCCCGCGTGCGGGGTTTTCAATTACCTAATGCATATTCGCCCCGTTAGACAACTTTCCAATACGTACGTTTGCAAACACGCGAGTATTCACGTGCCACCAAGCGTACTCCCCACTACGACGTGAGTCCATCGAGTTGTCTAACGGGGTTCGTATGTCAAAGATTCCCGTGTCTCTTCAAATAACGAAACCGTCCCGCCAACGGCGGGACGGTTTGCGTTACAAACGCATGGCCTCAACGGCCTTCCCTTCGTTGGTTTAAGTTAAGGTTTTTGTTGTTTGTAGACACGTAGAGGGAGTATAGAGGAAGGTGCTTTTGAAGTCAACAAGCTATTATTCATCTGTAGCTTTCCAGAAACTGCTGTTCTTCTTCTGTTAATATCCCTCTCTCAACAAGAGAGTCATACAGTCCCATTTCACCCGGGTACGCGGTATTTTTTGGAAGATTAAAATCTTCTATAATCTCATCCGCTATCCGATTTGAAGTCTGGTCATCGCCGCCCATAAAAAAATCGTAATCATTTCCCGTAAAACGAAGCTTCTGAGACACTGACTGTTTTAACGAAAGAAATCTCTCTCTCCCATACTTTTCTACTACCTTATTCTCCTTCTCTCGAAAACTAGTTTTTGGTGCAGCTTCGCTCATGATTAAAAATTAATTTCTAATGCCTCGATTTTACCCCCCTTGTAAATCCGCAAGTGCCTGTCCTGCGTGTAGCAAAATCTGAAAACTACCTATCCCCATTTATCTGCTATAGCAGTATTATTGGGATAATAAAAAGCCGAATGGGTCAGATGGCAGGAAATGAGCTGTTTGGAGTAGACAAGTCAGGCTCGTCCACAAGCTATCGCCGGGCGGAATACTTTTTATAAATCTTGTTATGGTGGTCAAAATCAAGCAGGCGGACTTCAGTGTCCACTATTTCATAGAGCAACACGAACGAGCCTGCAATATGGATTTGGCGTCTATTCCGCAACACATTCCGCAATGGTTTGCCGAGTTCTGGACTACGCAGAATCTTAGTGACACCTGTCTCTAGTGGCAAAAGTAAATCTGGTTTGCTTCGTTTTGTCTTTTTCAACGAGTTTTTGTATAAACTTGTTAACCTAAGCGTATACTGCACCAAATCTGCCATACTATAGATTAGAGACTGCGGACGTATGCGCGATACTCTTTCATGTTTTTAAGCTTTATGCCTTTCCCCGCGTCAAGAAGACGCGACTGTTTTTCCAGCCTTTTCAGTATGCTTGGCTTTATCTCATTATATGCTATTTCTTCCACAGTTTCTTGTAATTTAGAAATGGCAGTCTCAACGCGCGCCTGGCGCTTTAGGATTTCACTGTAGGCACTCTTCGGAAGCGCTATTGTATTCATGCAACTACTATAACAAACATAAAACCCTCCGTGAAGAGGGTTCTATGTTTCTGCACGCGTGACCTTACGGCCTATCCGCTCCTAAAAGTTTAAGTTTTCGGTTCGTAGACACGTGAGATTGTTTTTCGGACATATTCAGAGCTAACTACTAATGCCTCGATTTTACCCCCCCCCTGCGAATACGCAAGTGCCCGTTGTGCATAATCCAAAAGTATCCCCATCTGTCTGCTATAGCAGTATTATTGGGATAATAAAAAGCCGAACGGGGCAGATGGCAGGAAATGAGCTGTTTGTTACTTTCCACCTATCCACTGCGACCGAGAAATGCCTGCTTGGCGGAGGAGGCGCACGAGGAGGTCTTGGCTTATTTCTTTGTCGTGAGGATTCGGTATGGTAAGCGTTATTGAACCTTTCATCATGTAGGGATGCTTGCCTTCTTGATACGGACCGGCGAAACCGAATTTCCTCATGCGAACGATACATGCTCGAAGAGAAAGTGGTCCCAGTTTAGGCATACGCCCGTTGTTTTTGAGATTTTATTCTGGTAGGTACTTTGAAATGCGGAACAGTTAGACGATTGCGAAGACGGAAAATAAGCCAACCCTCAAGAGTAGAGAGTAAATTGGTTCGGCATTCCTCAAGCGTCTTGCCGGTCGCCCACACGCCGCGCAATGCCTTAATTTCTGCGTAAAAACGCTTCCCGCCGTCTATCATTTCGTACGACGCTTGGGATAGAAATGTATCTATAAAATTCTGAATCATGCTTTGTATTGTATCACAATCGTGTAAAAACAACACCGCCCAGCTCCACTTTTCCGCAAAAGTGGGGCTGGGCGGTTTTTGAAGAGAGAATCTTAGTCTTTGATTTCTGATTGGAGATGGTCCAAGTAGCGCGCCGCCGAGGATTGGCCGCCAAGACCAAAGGCGAGACCGAGCGCGAGCGATACCGCGATAACGATGCCGGTAAAGAGCGTCTGCACAAATCCGGTCGCTACGTTCAACTGCCCGAGCGCCATGAGGAGCGCGAATACCCAGATAGCATATCGCGTCACCTTGCCGAGCAGGCCGGCCGAACTGAGGGATGCCGCTTTCGCCGAGCCGACTACCACGCGCTGTGCCGCCTCCGCGACAACCGCCGCGACAAGCAGTATCAAGACCGCGGCAATGACGTTCGGGAGATATCCCAAGACGACCTCGCTGATGAACAGATTTACGGTCGTCAGGCCGAGCACATCAAGCGATGCTACCAAGAAGACGATGATGAAGAACCACTTGACGAGAAAGCCGAGAAACTTGCCCGAAGAGAGCTCGAAGCCCGCGCGAGAAAGCGGGCGCTCAATGCCAGCCGATCGAAGTGCCTGGTCGATACGGAGCGCATTGACAACTTGTTCAACCACGCGACCGAGACCGACACCGACAAGCCAGCCGACTATGAAGATAATGACAGCAACGACTACGTTGGGGATGAACGCCACCAATCCGTAGAAAAGATTCTGGAAAGATTGGCTGAGTGCATCCGCCCATGTGGTGAAAACCATAGTAAGTAACGCTTTATTTATTGATTAATTACTCGCGCCGCGCGGGCCGAGCTTCTGGGGGAAGTATACCATTTCTAGAGCCCTATTTTATCTATAAGGACGCGGTGTGGATAGTCAAAAACGTCGCGCAAGAGGCGGTCATAGACGCTGTGGCGGTAGCGAAAATCCGGTGTTGCGAAAGATGCATAGCGAATTTCGCGCCCGAACTCCGCTTCAAGAGAGCGTACGGTACTTGCAACGACACGCTCCTCTAGAGCGTCGCCCACTACAAGAAGGTCTATCTGCGGCTCAACCACGCCGGTGAAATGCCCCGAGAGCACGACGAGACGCAGTACTCCGGCACGCCGAAGCGCCGTAACGATGCTCTTCGGGCGCACGCTGGTCGTATCGCGTATGAAGACACTGAGCGCGGCAAGGTGTTCAAAATTCGGATTTGTCTGATACCGCATCAAGGCATTCGCTCCCCTTTTACGTACGAGGTCGGCGGCAATAAGCTCGGCGAGCTCGCGTCGCGAGCTCGCCCTTGAGAGCTTCGTTCGCGCGGCAACATCGGCGAGGGTAAAGGTGGTGTCTTGATTGAATGCGAAAAGGCGAAGCATCTTGAGGCGGGCCGGGGAGCCGAAGAGTTTTGCGAGAGGCTTCATAAGTGCCGGTAGTGTAAGTACAGTGGGAAGAAAACGCAATCCCGCCCCACTTTTCTGAAAAGTGGGGCGGGATTTGTGTTCTCATTTGAGGGTTACCCCAGCACCTTGCTTTGCTACGGACTCGCGCTACATCTGCCTATTCGGCGCGCGCTCGTCCAACAAGGTGCGGGGTGACTTTGAAGATTACTTCAAAGTCACCTTTGCACCTGCCGTTTCGAGCTTCTTCTTGAGCTCTTCTGCATCCTCCTTCTTCATACCGGTCTTGAGCATAGAAGGGGCGCCGTCCACGAGGTCCTTGGCCTCTTTGAGACCAAGTGCGAGTGCCTCCTTCACCGCCTTGATGACAGCTATCTTAGAGGCACCAACTTCGGTGAGCTCCACATCTGCCGTAGACTTGCCTTCTTCTCCGCCGGAGGCGGACCCGCCTTCGGCGGGGGTCACGACAGCCACCGCCGCCGCGCTCACGCCAAACTTCTTTTCAAACACCTTTACGAGCTCGGAGAGTTCAATGACCGTCATGGCCTCCACCTCCTCCACGAGCTTCTTAAACTTGCTCGGCACCTCCACTACCGCTTCAACCTCAGAGGCCGCCGCGACTTCGGGAACTGCCTGTGTCGTTTCATCTGCCATAAATTTAAGTTAAATTCGAAACACGAAGCACCAAACTCGAAACAAACCCAAAATTCAAAAGTTTTAAATTTAGAATTTATGATTTGTTTCGGATTTCGATATTCGGATTTCGTGCTTTTAATAATTGTTTATGCTCGCTTCTTGGCGATAGCATCTAACGCTACCACCAACCCTTGTATCGGACTGTTGATGACATTCACGAACATTCCGCGCAAGACCGGCAGAGGCGGAATAGTCGCGATGTCGACTATCCTCTGCACATCCGCGAACGCGCCTTTAAACACGCCTCCGAGAAGCGCCACCGCGCCCTTCAGCTTTGTGCCGTATTCGTGCACGCCGCGCGCCGGTGCGGTGACATCGCTCGCCGTCCACGCGATAGCCACCTCGCCCGGTAATTCCGGAACTTCCCCTGTGTAGCCTTGCTGTTTGAGCGCAAGGCGAAGCAGGCTCTTCTTCGCGACGTAGTAGCGCACCCCTGCTTGCGCGAGGTCCTTGCGCATCTTTGAGGCATCCTTCACCGTGAGCTTGCTGAAGCCGACGAACACGACCGACGACGCTTCTTTAAAAGCGTCTGCGAGCTTCGCGACTATCGCGCGCTTTTTGTCTTTACTTATAGCCATGCTGTTTATATTTCCGAAATAAATTTCGGGTCTAATACGAACGTACCTAAAGGAGAGTTCGACTGCTCACCTCGGCAGGGCTTATAAATGCCTGCTGTCTTCGGTTCGTACAGGAATCACTCTATCAGAATGAAATGGAGATGCAAGTCCTCACTACCGAGGACCGCCTTCGGTATACGCGTCACATCGCGGCGGAGGCGACGTGGAGCGTGACGAGCGCCGTCGCGACAATAGCGGCGAAGCCGGTGGCGAACTCCACGAACTCAATAAAGAATGGGAGCGCCTTCCGTTCTTTATCTCTCTGCATATTGCGATAGACGAATCTATTGTTCGGCATTGATTGCCGCGCGCGTCAAGGGGCCGAAGAAGCCAACGGCGGGCGTGATGCCCTTCGCTTTCTGATATTCAATGAGCGCCGCCTTCGTGAGCGCGCCGAACGTGGTTGTCTCGTTGCCAGGAGAGCCAGGACCCGAAGAAGCGACGGTGAAGCCTTTGGCGTTAAGAAGCATCTGCAGAGCCCTTACCTGCTCACCGAGCGAGCCGACGGTGAGGTCCGACTTGAACGCGGCGACGGCATTGCTCGTCACCGAGCCCTTCGTTGCTCCTTCAAGCGAAGCCTTCACGTTCGCGACGACCGACGCATCAGCACCGAATGAGGCGAGGACATCTAGGACCGCCTGGATTTGCGCCGCGGAGAGACCTCCTGAAGCGGCGGAGGGAGTGGCCGGAACTGCGGGTGTCGCACTCCCTCCTCCGCCGCCACCACTGCCGCTTGAGGCGGTAGTAATGGTATATACCGCCGAAGCGACAGACGAAGCATTGTCGGCCTCGTCACAGCCAACGGCCTTGAGCGTGAGTGTCTCTGATATTGAGATGTCTGCGGTGTAAACAGTACCAACAGAGCAGGTTGGGGTGGTGCCGTCAGTGGTATAACGGATTTGGCTTGAGCCTGCCGATGTAATCAAGACTTGGAGAGAGCCCTGGTTGGTGGTGTCGGCGGGGCCGGCCGGGGTGCCAGGCGACGAATCGTCGGGAAGGGTAACAGCCGCCGCAGTCGCGTCGGCAATTCCAATTGCATCTTTGACAGCCGAGGTCGGGTCAACCGTATCGGTACCTGTAACGGTGGTATCCGCGCCAAGCGTGATGGTGAGTTGTGTGCCAGCGGTGTTCCACGAAGGAGCCGTGGTAGTGCTGAAGACGTGGCTGTTGGTGAGAGCGAGTACGGTGGCGAGGTCCGCACCGGTCAAGGTCGTCGTCGCCATCGTTTCAGAGAACGTGAGGAGGAAGGTGTCGGTAGCGGAGAACTGGGTTGAGCTGTCCGTGTCGGTCCATGCGATTGAATCCAGAGTGGGACCGGTGGTGTCAAAGGTAACGTTTGCGCCGGTCAAGTCCGCTTGCGTGACCGTCGTAGTGGCCTCTGCTCCCGTTGTGCCGCCTACTGACATCTGGAATGTGACCAAACCATCGGTCCACGTGCTCGCCGTTGTCGTTGAATAGAACCAGTCGGTGGCGGACCCGGACATGGTGGTTGACCCCATGCTGAAGATGTTAATTTGGGGCGCGATGAGTGGAGTCCCGTTCAAGGTGAGCTGATATTGGACGGTGTCGTCGGTTGTTGCGCGGGTCGTAGTGGCGAGGCCGGTATTGGTATACGCCGGAGTTGAAGTCGCCGTCACCGACACGAGGGCGACGGCCGCCGCAGACGCCATGCGCGGGAGCGCAGAAGAGAGAATAACCGCAATGCCGAGGATAACTAGCACACCAAGGATTGTGTTGTTTAAAGAACGAGTCGAGAGTGATTTCATGGGTTGTAAAGATTAAACGCGCCGATTGACCGGATAATACCCTCATTGTACACCTATGCCCTAAAAGAAGGGCGGGTTATCCACATCCTGTGTTATATCTGCTTGAAGAAGAAAAGGTCAATTTCAGGAAACGTTTTAATAGAGTCCTCAACGTACTTCGCTACCGCTTCGCTCTGTGTAATCTTCGGGTTTAGCTCCAGGGCCTTCTTTGCATATTCCCTTGCTAACGGGAACTTCCTCATATAAATATACGCGACCGCTTTCATCCAATAGGGTTGCGGGCTCTGGGGCACGAGGGTAATGGCTGTATCAAGAACGGTCTGGGCTTCCGCGAGCTTGTCCACTTCAAAGAGCCGCTGGTAGATGAGGACGTCAGCCAAGTTGAGGTGGGCTCTGAAATTGGTCGGGTTATGCTGTACATATTCCCTGTAGCCATTTTCAAAAGTGACTATCTCCTTCTTGAGGCCCTCTACTTTAGCGGGGTCTTCAAGCACCTTCGGGTCCTGTGATATCCCACGCTGGAAATCGGTGGCGGTTCTCCAGAGAAAGGCCTGTTCATCAACCTTTGAGCCAAAGAGTGCCGGATATAGAGGGATTCTTTTTTCTGCAGAACCGACGGTGCGGATAGCTCCATTTGCGAGCTGTGCTTGCAAAAGAGGCCACGCTCCCACGATAAGCGACCACGAAAAAAAGGTGAGAAGTGCCGCTCCAATTACATATTTAGCCGTTTGGTTCAAGTTGACCGTGAGATTGTCTCTTTTTATTGAGCGCGTCCGGTGATAAAGGGCTCCTGCCGATACGAAGAGAAACGCAAGCATCGGATACGAGATAGAGGTATCAAATGCGGTCTGCAGTTCGGCGATGTGGAGCGTGAAATAGACAATGAGAACCGAGGCGAATGTCCTATCTTTCTTCGTCTCCGCATTGAGCGCCGTGTAGATAAGAGCAAGAATGGTAACCAGATACACAAGGAAGTACAGGAGGAGCCCGATACTCCCGTTGTCCACCATTTGGTCAATGAATACGTTGTGGGCGCGGTCAAACCACGCCTCGTTCCCATATTCGCCTTGCAAAAGGCGGTTGTCATAGTTCTTTTCAAACACTCGCTCAAAGTTGTCAGCTCCCCAGCCGAAGTACGGACGTTGCGCTATGGCCCTTTCAGACATCTCCCAGACGAGCGGCCGGGCGGCACTGCTCCTATTCAAGTACGCCCCGCGTACATATCCATCTGGGGAGAGAAGAGAAAAAGAAGCGGCAATAGCCATCAGTAGAGAAATGCCGAAGAGCGAGTAACTCACGACTGCACGAGTCTTTCCTTCTTTTATTTTTGAAACGAGCCAGATGCCGAGGAGCGCGAAGAGGGAGAGGAGAGTGACATAGGACGTGGCCTGCGCCACGCCGGTAAGACCATGGGAGAAGTCGCCGAACCAGATTTGTTTGTTAAGGATGTTCGGATTGATAATCAATATGATTGGCAGGAGATACATCCACCACTTCTTGTGTTCGGACTGGTAGAGGTAATAAAGGGAGAGAAGGAACGCGCCGAAGACATACATCGCGGCAAAAGTGGTGTTGCCGAAGGTAAAAGCGTTAGAAAGAGAGTCTTTGAAGAACCAGCCGAGCCCGTCCTTACCGAGTAAGTCCAAGACCGAGTAGAGTGCGGTTGAGAGAACTATGGAGAGGATGAGTTGGTGGTGCTTTTTTTCATCATGAATGACCGCCCACAGCATGAGCATGAAGAACCCGAGGGAGACGAAGTACCAGAGCCCAGTCATGCGGGTAGCCACCGACCAGAAGGTAGTGTAGAGGCTTAAGCCCAGATACCCAGAAAGGGCGAGGGAGACGAAGTATATGCTAAGCGCAATAAACAGGGGGGACTTCGCGAGCAACATTGAACTGCCTTTTCTGAAGAGCCAGAGGGCGAACCCAATACCTATGAGACCCGAAAAGATAATGAGGTTGAGCGAGCGAGTGGACGTTCCGTTATAGAGAAACGAGCTGTAGAGAACGAATGGGAACAGGATGAAAAAGAGATGGAATAAGTACTCAATGGACTTCCAAAAGACCGAATTCTGTGTGTCAGTAACCATGTTTAGTGTCTCTTTTTCTTTAAAGCTCGTCGCGCTTCGCGATTCCCTGTTCGTCGCATCTCACTCTCTTGGGAGCGTGGCACAAAATCTATTTCAGCGACCGAAGGGACGCAGAACGAGAGAGTTGTCCCACCATGGGAATTCGCGTTAGCTAGAGAACGCAACGCGCGAATGGAATGTCTTCGTGTATCCCTCGGTGCCCGGGACACAATGTTGAATGAGGAAGGTTCCGAGCGCGTGTTCTTTCTGCGTCTCGTTATACGCCTCAAGCTCCGAATCATAGGTCCCGATAACTTTTCCGCCGCTAATCACCACAAATTTACCCCCATGCTCTGCAACGAGTTTATCTTGATTTTTCTTGAATTCAAACTCTTTTTTAAGGTTTTCATTCATTCCTATTACTGTATCACAACCACTGATAAACAACAAAACCGCCTCGCCATAAGGCGGGACGGTTTTGTTCGCTAGACCAATCCTCTAGCTGGTTTTGTGCTAGGCCAATTTCCTAACTGGAGCTTTCGCTCACTTACACCTTCAAAGTGTGGCTACTAGTCAAACGTAGCGGTTGCTTTGAATGCGTCGAGTTCCGAGGTGTAAGAGTTGTTCGGAGTGGAGTCGGTTGAAGTCGTGCTCCATGACACACCTCCGAGGAGTGCGTGATATATCCCAGCGAGACCGGCAGCCGGAAGCTGTACGGTCGTCGTAAGGGTAAGCGTCTCACTCGTGTCTTCGTTGATCTGCCACAGACCGGCGGCATTGAGAGTGGTGTCAGTAATGTTCTCAATACTGGCCGTGACTCCGCCGACGGTAGCTGTTCCAGCACGGTCAACCAAGATGGTGGTGTAACCAGCCGTGTTACCAGTCAGCTGGGCATCAGCCAAGGATGATACGTAGACGGTATCACCCACTGCAGTTACTTTGAACTTCAATGTGAAGGTGCCGAGGTCATTGTCGGCGCCATCGTTTTGCAACGAAGTTCCTGTTGCTGATATGAGAGTGAGGAAGATTCCATTTGTGCGGAATTCCTGCGCCTCGCCCGTAGCCGTACCCGACTTCTCTGTTGAATCAGAGAGCTGGTCGTTCTGCGAGTTCTCAACATCTATGTAGTCACGGTTGGTTGCGGTCACCTCGGCAAGGAGGGTATCGCCTTCGTCAAACGTGTCTGCTTCAATGTCGTTGATATCAGCGAGAACCTCAAAGTTCACGGTCTCACCTGCGTCAATAGCGAAGTCAAGGTTGTCGAAGGTCACCGTGGCAGTAAGGACAGTGCTTGTAGTTACTGTTTCTGTGAACGTTTCGCTACCGAGCTTGAGGGTTACAGACCCTGTTACCACATCTACGTCAGCGGCGGTGCCGGTGACCGTAAGGGTTACTGGGAACTCGTCCAAGGTGACATCAGACGTACCTTCAAGCTTCAGTTTACCCTTGAGAAGCGACACATCGTCAGTGGTGATTGTGTCATCAATGACGACAATCCCTGCTACAGGAGAATCCGTGGCTATTGAGACCTTCAGTTTCGTATCGGCGCTTGTTGAGAAGCTGACGAAATCAATAGGCACATCCATGCCGTCAATACCGTCGGTGCCTCCGGTGCTCGTATCGGTCGTCGTTACGCCGCCGCCGTCTATGAACCGAATGTTCTCAATGTCAACGGTCCATGAGTCTCCAGAGATATCTCCGGAATCAATGTTGCCGACTGCGTCTACCGCGATGTAGAGCTTCACGATTTCGCTCGCCCTGATGATGGTCGCATCACCGCTTAGAGTGATGCTCTTCGTGAAGAGGCCGGAGCTATCCTCGGTAAAGTCACTCACGTTGGCTTCGCCGACCTTCGTGCTACCGATCCAGATAGCTACCGAATCAAGATAATCATCAAGATTATCCGAACCGGTATTCCCGGTAGCGTTGAAGCTTACCTTGACGGACTTCAGCGCGATGTCGCCATCGCTTGAGGCCTCAACGTCAGCTCCGAGAACCTTCACGTTGCTGTTGCCTTCGGAAACATCTTCGCTGTTGTACGCTCCGAGCGAACTAACATCCGAGATAGAACCGTCGGTGCCGGCGAGAGGACCCGTCGTAGTTGTCGGGGTGCTCGTCGTGCCGCAGGCCTGTCCGGTCGTTGAGCTGAAGAGCGCGCCGGCCGCACAACCAGGGACTGTCGTCGTAGTCGTAGTAGTCGTTGTGGTTGTGGTGCAACCAAGAGCGAACGCGGCGCGGGAGATCGGGCCGAAGTAGCCCACCGCGGGCGTGATGTTCTTAGATGCCTGCCAAGCGGCGACCGCCGCTTGCGTCTGGGTACCGAAGTAGCCAGTCGCACCGGCCGAGATTGAGAAGCCCATCGCAATGAGCGAATTCTGGAGATTGGTCACCGAAGCGCCGGTTGAGCCGATCGTGAGATTGGCCGAACCAACATCGCAGGAACCTGTCATCGTGGCCGTGCTCGTCGTCACTGCGGTACCCGTGAGGGCCGCATTGACATTCGCAATCGTAGCCGCGTTAGCACCGAACGAAGAAAGAAGCGAGAGGATTGACTGGACCTGCGCGTCGGTCAATGTCGCCGCATGCGCTATAGGCGCGAGGGAGAGCATAGACGTCGCCATCGCGAGTCCGGTCGCTACTGCTACAACTTTCACCGTTGCTTTTGTAGTTACCATTTTCATAAACAATTGTTAAGTAATTTAAGCGCACATGATAATTAAGTTGAGTGGGCACATTCACTTTCACACTACCCCACAGCACACGGTATCGACCAGTGCACCATGGGTTAGTTGGCAAGGATTGATGTCCGACACCACTTTTGCCATCGTTGTTCTTGTGCCAACTGATTTGTTGGCTACAGAACGTTCCATCGAGTCATGTGCGTCCAGAGATTAATTTCCCGGAACAACGCATGGCACAATGGCAAAAGTGGTGTCGGACTATTCCGTTATCAAAGTACGCCCTTGTGGGGTAACGAGAACCCCGTAGGGACCTACCTAGTATATAGCCGAGAACAACGGGCTCCTATTACCAGGATGTGGATAACTCTAGCAAATGCCTTATCCGAAGTCAAAAAGCTTTTATACCAGAGAATACGTGCTCCAGCGGCGTTCGCCCTGCTTTAGCACTATCCCGGCCCCTATAAGGGCGAGAAGCTCGCGTTGAATAGTCTTCTCGGAAATACCGCGGATAAGTGTAGAAATGTCCTTTATGTTTGCCCTCCCTTTGTCTTTTATAACGGATAGTATGGCTTCTTTTCTGTCCTTTTGCGCCTGAGGCGCATCCGCCTTCGGCGGAATATGTCCTTTTCTTCTCTCGGCAGAGTCGTTACGAACTGCACGTCTAGTGGCGGCGACTGGGTCTTGGAGAGTCCCGCGCGAAATCACATTTTTTGCGATAGCAGAGAGTGTCGGAGCATCGTCTAAGAAGAGGCGAGGCTCTTCATACATGGCGACTTCTTGAAGCAGGA
>Ga0209541_10013783_pt1 | contig 12294 bp, 13 predicted proteins | sample RifCSPlowO2_01_FD_184027 | JGI IMG/M metagenome (GOLD analysis project Ga0209541, IMG submission 184027) | Groundwater microbial communities from Rifle, Colorado - Rifle CSP2_plank lowO2_0.1 (SPAdes) (version 2) | ecosystem: Environmental > Aquatic > Deep subsurface > Groundwater | place...
ATTTTTAATCAAGAATCTTAAAAATTTTATTCTTTCTGCAGTAGGCCTGCCTATGAAAACAACATCATACTTTTTCTCCAAGTTTAGCGGCTTAAATAAATCATTATTCACAACAGTTATTGGAAACACTTTTGACCCCAATCCTTCTTTCTCATAAATTTTGACGTAATCATGTTGTGCCAATAACGCATAATCCACAAATAACATCACGTATCTTGAAAAATAATCAAAATGAGTATCATCATCACCCAACAACGCAATTGTTTTTGTTTTTGGAGAGACATTGTTAATTTGCGTTATTGCTTCTAAATTTATCAACCCTGAGCTATCTCTTGCAGGAACAAATATGCAAAAATCAGGCGCTTCTGATTCAACAACACTCAAAAATTTAATCAAAGAATTTTTATGGCCTAGATTTAAAATGTGCTTCCTAGGATCAAACAAAACAATTTTATCAAAAAGCTTTTTAAGTGACTCAAAAAGAGACATTTGCCAAGCACTACCTTCATTTTCTGTCCCTTCTATTGCGAATAAAAGTTTTTTGTTTGCAAATATTCTCTCAGTTTGTAACTTCAATCTATTCACCGCCAACTATTATTTTTTTATAATCAAAACATTTATAAATATTGCTCATAAAAACACAGAGACTAAATAATAAAGAATAACATGGTTTGCATAACTACAGATGATTTACCTGGCTTAAGAAATAAGCTTAAGGATAGAAGAATAGTTTATTGCTCAGGAGTTTTTGACTTAACACATGTAGGACACATACTTTTCTTTGAAGAAAGCAAAAAATTAGGCGATATTCTTGTTGTTAGCGTAGGGGGAGACGCGATAGTAAAACACCAAAAAGGCAACAATAGACCAGTACTAAACGAAAAAATGAGACTAAAAACAGTTGACAGCCTAAAACCAGTCGATTATTGCTTTATAGATAATATTTCAAACAAAGACAATCAACTTCTTAGTTTAGATATAGTATTTGAAAAACTAAAACCAGACATTTATGCCATTAATAAGGATGCGTTCAACATCCCTTATCGTGAGCAATGCACAAAGAAAAATTCAGTTAAGCTAGCTATTCTAGAGAGATGGTGCCCGCCTGAATTTGAAAACATTTCAACTTCTAAAATAATTCAAAAAATCAAAAGTGAAGATTGAGCTTTTTTGAATGGTCTCTGTATTGAAAGAAATCTAAATAATCCTGATAAGAATCTCTAACTTTTCCTATTGGAGCAAACAAAAATAAATCATTAAAACAGTACGGAAGAACACACCTTTCTGTTTGCCCGATTACCAACCCAGTAATTCCCTGCGCCATCGGATTGCCTTTAACTAACTCATCTTTAGTTTTAATAGCCAAAAATCCCTCATTTGTTAAAGATTTTCCTTCAGATGAATTATGATTAACAACATCCATTACCTCTTTTGAAATTGATGCCTTAAAAACAGATTGAATAACATATACAGGGGAATTATCTTTTGAGTCTTTATAATGGAGAAAATAATCTTGAAAAGGCTCCACACTTAATAATGCGGCTCTGACAAATTCAACTTCTGCTAGTGAAGCAAACTTGTGTTCTTGAAGTGCAGACATTTCTTCTGCAGATGCTTGTTTGCCTGAAAATTCTTCTGAAACTTCCCGTGAATAAGTCTCCAAAGGAGATTTATCATTATCTTTTCCAAAAAAATAATTGCCACCTAAAAATTTAACTCGGCCAATCCAATGTTTATTTCTTCCAGGATAACCTGCGTCATACTGACCAAGCAAAAATTCTTTTGTACTATCGCACACTGCAAGTACTGTTCCCGCGTGATGGTTTAATATTGTTTTTTCCATGTACTTGTTGAAAAGTTTGTTTGTTTTTAAAGTTTGCAGTTTTGTTGCAAATTAATGTTGAGAAAATTATTTCACTCACAGAAACGATTGGGTGAATATTTTGTCACTTAACAGAGCATAAAATAAAACCTAAAAGTATATAAATATCTTGACTTAATTTTTATGATATGACAACAAATGCAGATTTGCTTTTGATAAATCCGCAAACTAACAAGAAGATGTATCAAAGTCTTGCTGGCGCACATTCTGCAATAGAACCACCATGGTATGCTGCATCTACGGCTGCATTTGCAAGAAACCATGGATTTACTGTACAAATAATAGATGCAAATGCAGAGAATTTCAACATAGAAGAAGCAGCACAGCTTGCAAAAAACATAAATCCAAAATTAATCAACATAATTGCTTACGGTCAGCAACCATCAGATTCTGCACAACGAATGACTGCAATACTAGAACAGTGCGAAGCAATAAAAAAATTAAATTCGAAAATACTAATAATTCTAACAGGAATCTACCCTTCTGCATTGCCTGAAAAAACATTAACTGAAGTTAATTGCGATTTTGTAGGTAAAGGAGAAGGATTTTACACCGTGCTTGGACTGCTTCAAGAAAAACCACACCCAGAAATTCCAGGCTTGTGGAGAAAAGAAAATGACAAGATTGTTGGAAATGAAAACCCACAAAACATACAAGATTTAGACAAAGAACTGCCAATGCCTTCATTTGACCTTTTACCAATGGAAAAATACCGCTCACACAATTGGCACGCATTTGGAGATTTAGGCAGCAGAAATAAGTATGCTTCAATTTACACAAGCTTAGGATGCCCATACAACTGCACTTTTTGCTGCATAAATTCACCATTTGGAAAACCAGGAATAAGATACTGGAGCCCAGACACAATCATAAAACAAATACAGCTTCTTGTTGAAAAATATGGAGTGAAAAATATAAAATTCATAGACGAAATGTTTGTCCTCAAAAAAGAACACGTAGAAGGAATAGCAGACAAGATTATAGAAAAAGGATACAAAATAAACATTTGGGCATACGCAAGAGTTGACACTGTTAATGATTTAGAGCTTTTAAAAAAAATGAAAAAAGCAGGATTTAACTGGCTTTGCCTAGGCATAGAATCTGGAAGCCAACATGTAAGAAACAGCGTAGTTAAAGGCAGATTTGGAGAAGAAAACATTGTCAAAACTGTAAGAAGAATCCAAGAAGCAGGAATATATGTTTTAGGAAATTACATTTTCGGATTGCCAGATGACACATATGAAACAATGAATCAAACATTACAACTCGCACAAGAACTAAATTGCGAGTGGGCTAATTTTTATTGCGCAATGGCATATCCTGGCTCTAAACTACACCAACTGGCGAAAGAACAAGGCCTTGCTCTGCCTGATGACAATGGAATAAGCGGGTGCATAGGATACTCGCAACACGCGTATGAAACACTTCCTTTACCAACAAAAACACTTTCTGCAGCACAAGTGCTAAAATTCAGAGATGAAGCACACCTGGCGTACTTTGCAAGCGAACGCTACCTGACTATGCTAAAAAACACTTTCGGAAATGAAGCATACGAACATGTCAAATCTATGAACTCAATAAAACTCAAAAGAAAGATTAATGGAGACTGATTATTTCTATAAAAAAACACAAAATACATTTCTCTTCAGCAAGGTTTATAAATATTTCAGACAAATAAAAGAAATTAAGCAAAAGATGATACTAGATGAATGCAAAAGATTTAACTGATTTTGAAACTTGGTGCATAGAAACATATCACAAAAAGATGATAACATCTCCGATTCATCTTAGCGGAAGCAAAGACGGACATTTAGAAGAGGAGCTAATAAAAATATTCAAAACAATAAAACCACAAGACTACATCTTTACAACATACAGAAGCCATTATCATGCACTACTAAAAGGAATGCCAAAAGAAAGACTACAGCAATGGATACTAGATAACAAGTCAATTCATGTAATGGACAAAGAAAACAAAGTAATTACAACAGCAATTGTAGGCGGACACTTAAGCCAAGCAATTGGAGCTGCAATGGCAATTAAAATAAAACACACAGGCGCACTTAATCACAAGTTCGAGACAGAAAAAAATGAAATTAACACAACAACAAAACAGCAAGATATGCCACATGTGTATGTTTTCTGCGGAGACATGACTGCCAGCATAGGAGTTTTTGAAGATTGCTGGAATTATGCAAATAGAAATGATTTACCAATAACATTCATAATTGAAGATAACGGATTATCAACAGATACACCAACAAAACACGCATGGGGAATGAAAGATGAACAGTTTAAATGGGAATCTGGAAATCTTAATAAAATTAAATTCATAAAATACCAAAGAATTCACCCCCATTATGGAACCGGAAAAAGAATTGACTTTGATGACAATAAAACGTGATAAAATGACTTATATTGAAGAAATAAAAAAAGCAATGAAATTGCTCGCAGATGACAAAAGAACAATACTACTTGGACAGTCAGTAAAATATTCAGGAACAGGATTATACTGGACACTAGAAGGAACATTCCCGCAAGAAAGAAGAATTGAACTGCCAGTATTTGAAGACATACAATTAGGAATGTCATTAGGAATGTCACTAGAAGGATTCATCCCAGTCTCAATATACCCCAGAATAGACTTTTTATTACTGGCAATGTCACAACTAGTTTTACATTTAGACAAAATGGAAAGCATGTCAGACGGCCAGTTTAAGCCAAAAGTAATCATAAGAACAGCAATAGGCTCAGTTAAACCATTATTCCCTGGAGAGCAGCATAATGGAGACTATACTGACGCAATAAGAAGTATGCTAAAACATATAGACTTAATTAAACTTGAAAAAAAAGAAGACATACTACCAGCATACAAAAAAGCATTAGAAAGCGAAAGAAGCACAATACTTGTTGAAATACCAGATAATTATAATTCGTGAAGATTTCTTAGTTTAAAATCTTCAAATAATAATTACATAAATATCAATCAACTACATCATTAACTAATTTAGCATTGTATAATACTGCATTATTTCTTCTGCGGCGAATCATGTCTCTTGCAAATTCTTCTTTATTCCCATTATAATCTTTAACATTTTCTATGACCAGAACTTGGGGGCTTTTGATTATTGGTATTTTTTTATCAAAATATCTTTCAAAATATTCAGGCGAATTATATTCAAAATGAATTTTTGTTTTAGGCAGAGGCTTATAACTGGGAGTTCTTGCTTTTTGATATTCAAAAATTTCTTTAATTTCATCTTCATCAAATTTTTGCCCCCTAGACGATAAGAACTCTTTTGTGACTTCTAAAAATTCAGCATAAAAAATATCCTTATCATGCCCAACGCTAAAAAAGCTGGCTTCTTCATAATCTCTATACACGTTTCCAAATTCATGCACAACAGTTGAGCGCGGCTTGCCTGATAGAATGCCATCTGCACCTTTAATTAATTTTGTAATGATATCCTTTACAACAGGCGCATTTGCTTTAATGTTTCCGACAGCTAGAAATTCATAAAAATCAGTATACGCAATATTATGCTTATCAAATAAATAAGCAGAAACAAAGAATCCTGCACCCATACCATACAAAAACTGAGTTATCCATGATAAAACAGTGCCCTTGTGCCAATCTTTGGTCGGCATTGCGTTTGAACCAACAACAATATCCTCATCCTCCAATATAAAATCCTTATCACGAACTGCACAATGAATCTCAGTCAATGGAATACGCTTTATTATTATGCCTTGCTCTTTCTGAAAATTAACATCGCCCAATAAAGTATTTGGAAAAACCTGGCAATGACGGCTGATTATTTACGCCACCCCGCAATATCTCCTCAATACCATTCTTGAAACTTGCATAAGTTTCACCAGGTAATCCTAGAATTAATTCAGTATATGTAGACATTCCAGCATCATGATACCTTTTTTCAAGCTCATTGTATGTATCAACAGAAATATTTCTTCTACGGTTTATCTTTAAAGTTTCAGGGTCGCTTGACTGCCTTGCCAGAGTAACACCTTTTGCCAAATCAGCGTCAGATAGTATCTTTGCAGTCTCAAAAATAGTGTCTTCTGCATTTTTTCCATAACAGACTCTAAACTTATCAGGATAGCCATACTCTTGTTTTATTTCAACAACCATTTTAGCTATTTGAGGATCTCTTGGCAACATGCCAAAATTCGAATCAGCACAGAAAACATACTCTATTTTATGCTTGCCAAGCCAATTAATAATTGACTTAACTCTTTCTAAACTAAAAGATCTTGGGCGAGTATTCAATCCACCTTGACCCCAAAAACAGTAAGAACAAGGAAAAGGACAACCTCTATTAGTCTCTATTATTGCTTGAAATTGTATTTTGCTAGACGAAACCAAATCATCAAACAGCCCATCTGTATACGGAGAAGGATAAATATCTAAATCTTTTTGTAAAGGCTGCTCTTTTTCAACTTTAATACACTCCCCGTTTTTACCCCTGAATGATATGCTATCTATTCCAGAAAAATCTCTTGAGGTTATATTTTTCTTCAAAATTTCAGAGAATATTTTTTCACCATCTGACCTAACAGTCACATCAATAAAAGAATATTTTGCAAAAAAATCTATCGCATCAAAAGGCACTTGAGGTCCTCCAAAAATAACAAGACAATTAGGGAATTTTTCTTTCACCATTCTTGCAACTTCAAGAGAGAGATTTGAATTCCAAAGTGAAACAGAGAATGCAGCAACAGCAGGATTTTCATACTTTTCAATAATTTTGTCAGGATAATCCCTGTAAAAAATGTAAGGCATAAATTCATAGTTCTGATTTATAACAGAATCTTTAATGGCGAAAGCGTGCAAATGCCCCGATACCAACGGCAAATAGACTGCATTATCCATTAAAATGTTATACTCATTAAAATATACTTTTTTTTTGCCCATACTTTTCCATTATATTTTATTTGATTATTTTATAAAGTTACCTCATAGAATATACTTTAAACTAGCAATAACTTTATAAATCAACCGTTTATTATTTTCTAAAACAAATCAGCCTAACAATTAAAACAATGGAAAACACAGAAATAAAAATTCACCATAAAAAAATAAACCCGGTTCATGAGGATGAAAGAAGGGCGTTGATTGAAGTATTCAATGGAGAGTTCACAGCAAAACAACTAAAAGTGCTTAAAATCAAAAAAGACGCCATTCTTGGAAACCACTACCATCCATACAGACAATTTTTTTATATGCAAAAAGGCAGAGCAGATTACACTTTTGAAGATATAAAAACTAAAAAAAAAACAGAAATTCCTGTTGAAGAAGGAGACATGATAATAATTGAAAAAAACATTGCCCACAAAGCACTGCAAAAAGCAGGAAACATAATGGTCGAAGGCAATGAAGAAAATTATACATCTCCTGAAGTTGACGATTTAAAATATGAAATAACATGAAAAAAATAAATAAAGAACCTGAAGAAGAACTAGAAATTGCAATACGCAAAATAAAAATAAGTCATGAAGACAATAGAAGAACTCTAAAAGAAGTTTTCAATGGAGATTTTCAAGCAAAACAAACAATCATTTATGAAGCAAAAATAGACAGCCAAGTAGGCGGTCACTATCATGAGTACGATGAACTCTGGGCTGTGCTGCAGGGAAGAATAGACTATACCTTCATAAATGTTGATACACAACAGAACAAAAGTTTTTCACTTAAAACAGGAGAAACAGTGCGCATACCAAAAAGAACCCACCATGTCGCAAGGATTTACCAAGGCACTATTTTATTAGGATTCACTGAAGAAAAATTTGTTTCAGAACAAGCAAATAACAAGTATTTAAAATGACTAAAAACTTAATCACAGGAATTGGTGGATTTGTAGCAAGCCATCTTGCGGACTTACTTTTAGAAAAAAGCGAAGAAGTTTATGGAACATACCGCTGGACAGAAGACTTGTCCAGAATAAAACACATCAAAGACAAAATAAAAATGATACCTGCAGATTTGCTTGATATGAGCAGCCTCATACGCGCAATAGCAGAAAACAAACCAGATTTTATATTCCATCTAGCTGCACAAAGCTATGTTCAAGACAGCTTCACAAATCCAATAATCACTGTGGAAACAAACACAATAGGAACAGTAAACTTGCTAGAAACAATACGCTTGATTAAAGATTACATTCACAAAGATTATGATCCTGTAATTCAGGTTTGCAGCAGTTCAGAATTTTATGGAAAAGTTGATGCACATGAAACACCAATAACAGAAAATAATGAAATGAGACCTGGAAATCAATACGCAGTTGGTAAAATTGGCGCAGATGCAGCAGCATATTTTTACGCAAAATATTACGGCATGAAAATAATTAGAACTAGAATGTTCACTCACACCGGCTACAGAAGAACTATGCTGTCTGCAGAATGTAACTTTGCAAGACAGATTGCGCGAATAGAAAATGGTCTGCAAGAACCAATAATAAAACATGGAAATCTTAACAGCGTTAGAACTTGGGCTAATGTGAAAGATGCCGTAAAAGCATACTATCTATTAGTCAGAAAAGGAAAACCTGGAGAAGTTTACAATATTGGCGGCAAAGTAAACAAGACAATAGGCGAAATGCTAGACTACATGATAAGCTTGAGCCCTATGAAAGACAAAATCAAAAAATTACAAGATCCTGCGCTAGTAAGAAAAATTGATGTTAATTTACAAATTGTTGATTATAGCAAATTCAAAAATGACACGGGATGGGAACCTGAAATAAGCTTTGAGGATACAATAAAAGAAGTTCTTGATTATTGGAGAAAACATCTAGATTAAAAATTTTATTGCCTAATCGCGTATAAAGTCCTATAAAAAGTGTTTATTTTAACTATAAAACCCATCTTTTCTAAAAAATTCTGAAGATAAACTGCATTACGCGCTTCATCAACATAATGATATTCCATGCTAATTTTATTAATACGCTTTAAAGTGTTATAATTGCAAGAAAATAATATCTCATACTCTGAGCCTTCACAATCAATTTTGAGAAAATCAATTTTGGAAATATTATTAATGCGCATGAAATCATTTAATGACATTGCTGAAACTGTTATTTTCTTTTCTGCGTTAGCTTGATTAAGCAAAGTTCCAACACCAGGACTCGTGTTAATAATGGCAAGTGTTCGCTTCTCTTTCTTGCCAGTAATCGCAATATTAGTCGGAATTATATTTTTAATAGAATTAAGTTTTATATTCTCTTTTAGGATTTCAAAATTCTCAGGAAGAGGTTCGAGTGCATATACCGTTCCATCATGTGCAAACGTAGAGGCAAAAACAGAAAAAGTACCTATATGCGCGCCTATATCAACTACAAAATCAGTCTTGGAGATAAACATGTTTTTTGGAGTGTAAATTTTTTCAAGCCAAATCTCTAATAAAGTTCCAAAATCAGGAGTATCTGAACGTATTTTATAAACTATACCATTACGCAGATTATACAAAACATTTTTTTTATGAACAAAACATAAATAATTTAGAAAATATTTTGGCCAGTTTTTTATAATGCAAATTATTCCAATTGTTATACTCAATTTGTTTAGCATTTTGACAAACATTATACGCAACCTTAAAAATATACTGTTTATATTCTCTGCCTGAACACATCAATAACCACCTGAATATTTAAATACATGATATTACAACTGCCTTAAAATGAATACGAATATCTTTATAAAAAATGATTGCAAACATCATAAAGGTGACATACCTTGCGAACCACACAAGCGTACTGGAACACATTGTGAAGATTGCATTCACTATACCAAAATACAAAAAAGATTTTTGATAATAAAACTAGAAGGATTAGGCGATGTAATAAGAACTACACCAATCTTAAGAAAGTTGAAAGAGATTTATCCAGAATCTGAGATAACCTGGCTATCAACTTTTCCTGATATGCTGCCAGATTCAGTAGATAACAAGCTTGCATACAACACAGAATCAATAATGTGTTTGATAGCAGACGAATTTGATTGCGTATATAATTTTGATAAAAGAATAGAAGCCTGTGCACTCACAAAAATAATTAATTCAAAAGTCAAGAAAGGATTCATTCTTAAAAATGGAAAATGCGCGCCTATAGATAACGATTCATTTTCAAAATATCACACAGGATTGTTTGATGATGTAAGTAAAACAAATACTAAAAGTTATGTTGAAGAAATGTTTGATATAGCTGGGTTTCCTTATAAAAAGGAAAAATATTGGATTGATAAACCAACAAATACAAGATTCTTTCCAAAAATGAAAAAACCCGTCATCGGCTTAGTCACAGGATCGGGCCCAAGATGGTCAGAAACAAGATCATGGCCTGAAGAACAATGGATAAAACTCGCAGCAGAATTGCAATTAAGAGGATACACAGTGGTTCTTTTAGGCGGAGAAATTGAACACGAGAAAAACCTTAAGATAGCATCAAAGAGTACAGCACACTATTTCGGCCATTTTGTAATAAAAGAATTTATTGAACTACTTAATAAATGCGATCTAATCGTAACTGCAGTAACATCAACAATGCATTTCGCAATAGCACTCGAAAAAAAAATAGTTTTATTTGTTAACATATTCCCAAAAGCAGAATTCGAGCTTTATGGACTTGGCGAGATTATAGAGCCTCCCAACCCTTGCCAATGCTATTTCAAGCCAAAATGCACAGTTCATCCTGAAAGCTCATGCATGAAAGAAATAACAGTTGACAAAGTTATAGACACGATTGAAAGAGTTCTTAAATCTTGAAAAATAAACACCACATTTTTATACTGCATGTATTAAAAAAAAAAAATGTGGAAAGAAAAAAAAGTATCAGTTGTATTTTCAACATATAATGAAAAAAACTCCATACGCAAAGAAATAAATTATTGTTTTGAGACAGGATTTGTAGATGAAATAATAGTTGTAAATAACAATGCAGCCGAAGGAACAGAAGAAGAAGTCGCAAAAACAAAGGCAAAACAAGTATTTGAGCAAAGACAAGGCTTTGGGTGGGGATATAGGACAGCATTAAAAGAAGCAACAGGTGACTTGATAATAATGAGCGAACCTGACGGAACTTATGATCACAAAAAAGACATTGAAAAATTGCTGCTTTATTCAGACGATTTTCCAGTAGTTTTAGGAACAAGAACCACACAAGCATTAATCGGAGAAGGCGCAAACATGGGTGTTTTTTTGAAATGGGGTAATGTGTTCGTTGGTAAGTTGATTGAAGTTCTATTCAATACAACACATTTAAGTGATGCTGGCTGCACACTCTCATTGCTCTCCAGTACAGCGTTAAAAGAGATACAACCTCATTTTAGCATAGGTGGAAATCATTTCAGCCCAGAAATAGTAATATTATTGGCACTCAAAAGAATCACTTTTGTTGAAATACCTATTCACTATTACAGACGTGTGGGAGAATCAAAAGGGTCTGGAACTTTTTGGAAAGCATTTAAATTAGGGATAAAGAAGATATGGCTTGTTTTGTCTTACCGAATAAAGTACTTATTCAATAGTGTGTAACATGAAAATATCTGTAATATTGCCAACCTGTAATGAAGAGCAAGGAGTCAAACAAATTATAATAAATATAGCTGAAACATTAAAAAAAGAAAGAATAGACTATGAAATAATAATGATTGATGACAGCGAAGACAAAACAGTAGAAGTTGCTTCTAAACTAAGTAATATATACAAATTAAAAATAATGATAGGTGACAAACCTGCAAGCTTTGGTGGTGCAATAAAAAAAGGCATACAAAACTCAACAGGAGATGCTGTAATTATAATGATGGCAGACAACTCAGACAATCCTGCTGATTTAGTCAAATATTACAGAAAATTAGAGGAAGGATATGATTGTGTTTTTGGTTCTAGATTTATTTCAGGTTCTAAGATTGACAATTACCCAAAATCAAAACTAATAGCAAACAGACTAACAAATAAATTTATACAATTATTATTCTGGATTGAATACAATGATGTAACAAATGCATTCAAAGCATATAAAAGAGAAGTATTGGAAAATGTCATGCCTATAAATCTGCCTAAAAGTGGACAAGGATTTAACATAAGCAGCGAATTGGCATTAAGAGCAATAGTTAGGGGCCATTCATACGCTATTCTGCCAATAAACTGGCACGGACGTGAAATGGGAGTATCAAAAATGAATGTAAAAAAATCCACGAAAAAATATTTGTTCACCGTACTGTCAATATGGCTTGAAAAAGTTTTATTAATAGAGAAAAAAAAACTTTCAAAAAAACAAAATGCAACCCTGACAAAAAAAATTCTATTCTTCTGTTACAATGGAAAATCAATGCCAAGCTCAAAAGTTAGAGCATACGGATTTGCAAAATCATTAATACAATACAACAAAAATGTTGAA
>Ga0209541_10013784_pt1 | contig 12294 bp, 13 predicted proteins | sample RifCSPlowO2_01_FD_184027 | JGI IMG/M metagenome (GOLD analysis project Ga0209541, IMG submission 184027) | Groundwater microbial communities from Rifle, Colorado - Rifle CSP2_plank lowO2_0.1 (SPAdes) (version 2) | ecosystem: Environmental > Aquatic > Deep subsurface > Groundwater | place...
ACGTTGTTCTGGGCTGAATGTGCCGTTTGCGGGGAAGGTGCGCGTGATATCCGATGCATAGCCTTCGTATTCACACCCCGCATCAACGAGCACGAGCTCACCGCTCTTGATACGCGTATTGGTCGACATGTGGTGGAGCGTACAGGAGTGCATTCCCGTTGCAACGATGGGTGGATATGCGTGACAAGCATCACCACCTGCTTTGCGAAACCGATAGGTGAATTCTGCCTCAAGCTCCACCTCGGTCATTCCGGGCCGCACGAGTGCGAGCACATCGCGATGGGTCCGCGCAGAGATCTTTGCGGCGCGAGACATTTGCGTGATCTCGCCGGAATCCTTGATGAGTCGCATTTCCCCGATAAGGCGGTCGCTATTCTCGAAGTCGACATGCTGAAAGCCGGTGATCCATTCCCGAAGTTGAATACCCCCTGCGAGACCTTCGGTGCAATAGGCCACACCCTCCGAAGGAACGAAATGATGCACGATCTGTTTGATCATGTTGGACGTGTACTCCGGCGTCGCGAACGTTTGGTCAAATCCAAATTCTTTCAGCGCAGCTTTTGGTCCGAAACGTTTTCCCGTCCAGATCTCCTTCTCCGCATCTTTTGGATTGCAAAACAAGACGGAGCGCGAGTTTTTTCCACCGGTCACGACGAGCAGTGCGTCGGGCTCGGGAAAGCCGGTCAGGTACAAGAAATTGCTTTCTTGTCGGAACGGATATTCGACATCGGCATTTCGCGCCACCCCCTTTGCACCAGGGAGAATGAGGATGCCATCGTCCCCGAGTAGTGCGGCAACTTTCCTGCGACGCTCTTGGTACACACGATAATTTTTCACGGCCATAGGGCCTCCTTATAAATGAACATGAACTGATACTCTACTGTATAGTAGCCTATGCTTTTCCGCTCTTTCGTCAATTGGTGTATATGCGTCAATGTAAAACAAAAACCCGCCTCAGGCGGGTTATTATTTATGCAGAGACCGAGAGCTCGTGGGGAATGAATCCCGTTAGAGATAGGAAGTGTGGGACACACTTCCGTCTCAGTGGCTTTTACCCCATAAGAACATTACTGCTCACAAAAACTTATCCCTCGAGTTTTAACTATCACGATCGATCTCTAACGGGATGAATCCGTTCTGCTGGAGCGTCCAGAGTTGCGCATACATTCCGTTTTGTGCAAGCAGTTCGTCGTGCGTGCCGTCTTCGATGATCTGCCCCTTATCCATAACGATGATGCGGTCAACCGAGCGGATCGTCGACAGACGGTGTGCGATCACGAGTGTGGTGCGGTCTTTCATCAGTTCACCGAGCGCGTTCTGAATGTGCCGTTCGCTTTCAGAATCAAGCGAAGACGTCGCTTCATCAAGCACGATGATCGGGGCATTGCGCAAGAATGTCCGGGCGAGTGCGACACGCTGGCGTTCGCCGCCGGAGAGTTTGATACCGCGTTCGCCCACGAGTGTCTCGTATCCTTGAGGGAGGAGTGCGATGAACTCGTGGCAGTGTGCAAGCTTTGCTGCGGCAATCACTTCATCATCGGTCGCGCTCTGCTTGCCATAGCGGATGTTCTCCATGAGTGAACGGTGGAATAATGCGGGGTCTTGCGGCACGAGACTGAGTGTGTGTCGGAGCGAAGTGAGCGATAAGTCACGCACCTCGTGATTATCGATAGAGACCGCTCCTTGTGTCGCATCATAGAACCGGAAGAGCAGCTTCACGATCGTCGACTTTCCCGCGCCGGATGGTCCGACCAAAGCGACGCGTTCGCCCGCTTTGATGTGGAGTGTGAAATCCTTGATGATCTCCTGCTCTTGGTAGGTGAAGCCAACATGCGCGAAGCGAATATCTCCTTTGCCTTCGGTGAGCGTGTGCGCCTCTGCGGCCTCGGTGATCTCGTGCGGTGTCAGCATGATCTCCGCCATCTCTTTTGCATCGGCGAAGCTTTCGTAGATATCGCGAATGATACGGCTCGACGACCAGAGTCGCCCGGAGAGCTGAATGATATATGCCTGCACCAGCACAAACATACCGATCGAAAACTGTCCTTTTTCCCACAGGAGGACGCCGACATAAAAGACAGCGAACTCAATTACGACGACGAGGAACGATTGGATCGTCTCCATGGACTCACCAAGATTCCAGCGAAAACGGCTCAACAACATTTGTCGTTTCACTTGTGCACTGTACCGCGATTTCTCTGTCTCGTGCGATCTGTGTGCATCGACGGCGGGCTGGTTGGTAATGATATCCGCCAGTGTGCCCGCAGTCCTGGAGTCCTGTTCTGCGCTCGCGATGTCATATTTGAGTTTCCATCGGGCAAAGAAATAGTTGCACGCGAGGAAGATACTTGCCCATACGACAATGACCACGGCGACGATCGGTCGTTCTTTGAGCAGGATCCAGATAATCCCCGTTATTTGGACGACGATCGGAATGATGTCGTAAATGACACGATCCGCGAGTCGATCGTATGCATGAGCAAAACGATTCACGCGCTGCACCAAGGTTCCGGTGAAGGTGCTCATGAAGAAGCGTTGAGAGTGATCGATCAGGTACGCGAATGCACGCTCGCGCAGATTGCCCATCACACTTGAGGCGAGGTACTGGTTACTGAAGTTGACGACGCGCCAACAGACAAAGAACAACAAATTCAAGCCAACAATGACGAGGATGATATGGCGCAGGGCGTCTCCCTGTGTTCCGTTTGTCCCACTGTGTGCGAGAATGTCGAAAAAGTCTTTGTAGTAGAGCGGTACGATGATACTGCCCACACTCGTTCCGATCACGGCGATCAAAATGAGGAGGGTAATGAGCGGGTGCTGTGCCAGTGATTCTCCGTAGAGTCGCAGGACATCTTTGACGTGCGCATGTTTTTCGCGCGGGGGAGGAAGTGCGATTGTTTGCGCAAAGAAGATGCGCCGAAAGAATGCATCCAGCCGTCCGCTTGGTGCCACACTTGTTTCGTTGTCAGATTGTTGCGTATGCATCATAAATTCATTCTCCTATAAACGGGTCAAAGAACAAAGAATTAGAATCTAGGCAAACGGATGAGATTCGCGTTTTTCCGCCCGAACGATGTCGGAGAAGCCGTACGTTTTGGTACCGCCTCCCGACTCGTTTGGGAGTGAGGAGTGGGATGGGACCCACTCCGCAAGCCCCACTCCGGGCTTTTGTCTGCAAAAGTCCCAATGAGTGGACAGTTCCTGTAAGGAAAAACGTGAAGGTCGCCGTTTTGCATAGGTCCTATAAAGAACAAAAAACCTCGGTTGCCCATACTAGGAAGCCGAGGTTTTTCTCCAACCGGACTGAATTTAGGAAGGGTGAGAGAAATGCCACGGCCGCGTAGCCATTGTCGGTGCAACACCGACTGGCGCCATGATCTGCGGTGCGCGGAGGACGTAAAATTGGCGTTTCTCTGACATGATGATAAGACTAGACGAATTGACGATTTTTTTCAACACGTGCGATATTTCTGCTTGGCGTGTCATAATGCCTTCCATATGGAACACACGGATGAAGAATTGATTGTTGCAACACTGGCGGGAGACGACCGTGCTTTTCCTGAATTGGTTTCGCGTTACATGCAGCCACTCTACAACTTCATTCTTAGGCTTTCGGGTAGTGCTGCCGATGCGGAGGATATTTCCCAAGAAGCATTTGTAAAAGTATGGAAAAATTTAAAAAAATACCGCCAAGGAGAAAGTGTGCGCGCGTGGATATTTACTATCGCGCGGAACACGACGATCGATTGGCTGCGCAAGAGACGGAATCTTGTTTTCTCCGATTTTGAAAATGCGGAAGGGGAGAATCCTCTCCTTGCCACACTCACTGCCGTGGAGCCGCTTCAAGATGAACTTTTCGCTCGAGAGGAAGATCGAGCAGTGCTCGAGGGCGCGTTTGTGCAACTTTCCGTACTGCATCGGGAGGTGCTCACCCTCCATTACGTGGAAGGACTCACGTTTGACGAGATCGGTAAAGTACTCAAGGCACCGCTCCATACGGTTAAAAGTCGACATCATCGAGCACTCATCCGTCTTCGGGAGATTATGGCACCAATACCCGCTCTTCATCCGTATAAATAGACATGACCCATAACGAACGCAATCCTTTCATCCAACTTGCTCAGACACCTCCCTCAGGCCTTTTTTCCGCAATTCTTGAGCGGATCGAATGGGAGAAACGACGGCTTGCGCGGATCCGCATTGCCGTTTTCGGTTTTGCAACGACGGTTTCAGCCTTCGCGCTTTTTCCGGTGATGCAGTACGCGGGAGCAGAGTTCATCCGTTCCGGATTTTCAGAATATGTTGCGCTCTTCTTTTCCGACAGCAGCATGGTCCTTATATATTGGAAGGAATTTGCGCTGTTGCTCGTTGAGTCGTTGCCGCTTTTTGGACTGGTGTTGCTTGGGGTCACTACTCTCGTTTTTCTCGGCTCGCTCCGGCTTATTGCAGTCGATTTGCGGACCGCATTGTTTATGCCGCGATTTGCGTAACACTTTTTTAAATAATTTTTTACTGCTATGAATCTCACTTCACCTGAAATCAAAAAGTTTGCACAATCACAAAAAGTAAAGCGTGTACTGTACGGCATTGCGGTGTTTGTTGCTGCGCTGATCATTTTTCAGGCAGGAATATTCGTGGGGTATCATCGTGCGGCATTTTCCTATCGGTTTGGTGATAATTATGAGCGGACATTCGGCATGCATCGAGACGGATTCCCTGGTGAAAAGGGTGTGCGCATGTTTGGCGGTGAATTTTCCAATGCACATGGTTCAGTGGGCAAGATCGTGAGTATCACGCTGCCGACCTTGATGATCGCCGATCGTGATGGTGTGGAAAAGGTGATCCTGCTTACCAATGCTACAGACATCAGACATTTTCGCGATGCATTCAGTGCGAATGAACTCCAGATCGGTGATATCGTTGTGGTGCTCGGCGCGCCAAATGAAGAGGCGCAGATAGAGGCAAAGCTTATTCGCCTTCTTCCTCCACCTACCGACATACCCGTGGTTGGCAGTGGAACTCCACGCAGATAACATGGAAAATTTTTTTTCAGCAATGAAGGTGTTAATCTTGGGACACCGCGTTCTTTCGGTGGTCATTATGGGAGCGATGCTTTTGGGTGGATATTACACCTATGGAACATTGACGAGTATCGACGGAGAAACCCGTTATGTTACTGCAGTGGCGACAAAAACGACACTCATTTCTTCGATCACGGGCACGGGGCAAGTCTCCTCATCGAATCAAGTCGATATCAAAGCGCAAGTGTCAGGGGAAATACTCGCGCTCCCTGTTCGAGAGGGTGGTGATGTTCGTGCGGGTACGGCGATCGCCTATCTCGACGCTACTCTCGCAGAAAAAGCGGTTCGTGATGCGGCGACCAATCTGGAGACGGCACAGCTTGCACTGCAAAAATTGCAGCAGCCTCCGGATCAACTGCAGTTGACGCAGTCGGAGAATTCGCTTGCGCGGACAATTACCGCAAAACACAATGCCGAAGATGGTCTAAAGAAAGCCTATGATGACGGCTTCAATAGCGTTTCCAATGCGTTCCTCGATCTTCCTGGTGTCGTGTCCGGACTTCACGATCTCCTGTACACGGCGAATGCGCAGCTGGGTGGTACGAGTGTGCAGAATATTGACTACTACACGAGTACGGCAAATCTTTTTGATCCGCGCGGCTCAAGTTTTGGTGCGGATGCAAATACAAAATATCAGATAGCGCTGACGAAGTATAACCAAAATTTTCAAGACTATAAGGCACTCAACCGCACCGATGATCCGACGAAGATCGAAGTGGTGATCGCTGAGACGTATGATACTGCGCTCGCAGTTTCAGAAGCGCTCAAGAGTGCGAACAACCTCATTCAGTTCTTCGAAGATCAAGTGGTGCAACACAATCAAAAGATTCCCGCTGTGGCCGATGCGCAACTCGCGACGTTGAATACCTACACGGGAAAAGTGAACACGCGTTTGACCGACCTGCTTTCCATTACCAGCACGATCAAGAATGATAAAAATACGATCGTGGATGCGAATCGTTCTATCGATGAGGGCACGCAGTCGCTCGCAAAGCTCAAGGCGGGTACGGACCCACTCGACCTGCGCTCTGCCGGCATAACAGTAACACAGCGTGAAAATGCACTCCTTGATGCGAAGACAACCCTTGCTGATTATGTGGTGCGCACGCCATTTGCCGGAACGCTTGCAAAATTAAATGTTCAGAAGGGCGACACGGCCGGAAGTGGAGCGGTGATCGGCACATTGGTTGCCAAGCAGCAGATCGCGCAACTGTCACTCAATGAAACCGACGTGGCTAAGGTGAACGTGGGTGCGCAAGCAACACTGACCTTTGATGCCATCGACGGCCTTACGCTTACCGGAATAGTATCGGAAATTGATACGCTCGGTACGGTGTCACAAGGGGTTGTAAATTATACCGTCAAGATCGTTTTTGATACCCAAGACGATCGCGTGAAATCGGGGATGACCGTTTCTGCTGCGATCATTACCAATGTGAAAACGGATGTGCTCACTGTTCCCAATAGTGCGATCAAGACCACGGGTGGAAATTCCTTTGTGCAAATCTTTACCACACCGCTTCCGCAAACGTCAGGGACACAGGGCACGCCATCGGCAATTTCTCCGCTCTCAAGGCAAGTTGAGATCGGCATCGCCAACGATACAGTAACTGAAATAGTCTCTGGGTTGAACGAGGGTGACGTGGTGGTCACGAGAACAATTACTGGCACAACAGCTGCCCCAGCTCCCGCAAGCGCGACGAGTCTCTTGGGTGGCAATCGCGGCGGTGGGGGAGGTGGCAATTTCCGCATCGGAGGCTAAGTGTATGATCGAAGTAAAAAATATTACCAAGACGTATCAGACGGGAGACATTGCATTCCAAGCGTTGCGCGGAGTGAGCTTTACGATCGAGAACGGAGAGTTTGTTGCGATCATGGGTCCGTCGGGTTCAGGGAAATCCACGCTGATGCACATCCTCGGCGCGCTCGATACGCCGACCTCGGGAACGTATCTGCTCGACGGCAAAGATGTCTCGATGCTTGCTGATGATCAGCTTGCGGATATTCGCAAAGATCATATTGGTTTTGTCTTTCAGTCCTTCAATCTTCTTCCGCGCGCGACGGCATTGCGCAATGTGATGCTTCCCTTGGTGTATGCCGGCGTCGATCACACAGAGCGGACGACACGTGCCGAAGCGGCACTTATGGCTTCCGGGTTGGATAAAACACACTTCCTACATCTTTCCAATCAACTGTCGGGTGGACAGATACAACGCGTGGCGATTGCACGTGCGCTCGTGAACAATCCTTCGCTTATTCTTGCGGACGAACCGACGGGCAATCTGGATTCACGAACAAGCGAGGTGGTGCTCGGGACGTTTCAACGGTTGAACGAGGAGGAAGGACATACGATCGTGCTTATCACTCACGAGCGTGAGGTTGCGGAACATGCACGCCGCATTATTTTTATTAAAGATGGTCTTGTTGTCGAAGACACCAAGGAACATAAGCGGAAAATTATCGCACCATTATGACCATACGTGACATTTTCGAAGAGACTTACGGGGCGCTTTCGGGCAACAAGGTGCGCTCGGGACTTACCATGCTTGGTATTGTTATTGGCATTGGCTCGGTGATCGCAATGGTCTCGATCGGGCAAGGCGCACAGGGGTCGATCACCTCGCGTATTCAGTCGATCGGATCAAATCTCGTACTCATCACTCCCGGTGCGCAGCGCGGTCCGGGTGCAGAGGTGAGTGCGGGTAGGGGGTCTGCACGTTCGCTTACCCAAGCGGATGCGGATGCGATTATTGGAAGTATTACGAGTGCAAAGGCGATCGCTCCGGAAATTTCCCGTCGCTATCAGGTCACCGCAAAGGGAACAAACACCAATACTTCGGTGATCGGGACAACGGCGGCGTACACCGAAGTCCGGAATGTCGAGATCGATGAAGGTTCTTTTGTGAGTAGTCAACATATCGCCAGTCTTTCAAAAGTGGCGGTGCTTGGTCCGACCACTCGCGACGACCTGTTTGGTGTCGGTGCAGAGGCGATCGGGCAGACGATACGCATTAACAATATTCAATTCAAGGTCGTGGGTATCACCAAAGCGAAAGGCGGAAGTGGATTTGGTAATCAGGATGATGCGATCTATATCCCGCTCTCGACCGCACAGCGCTACCTCGCGGGTGACACGTATGTCACGACCATTAGCGTTTCGGCGATCGATGCAGAGTCAATGGGCAGGGTCCAGCAGGAAATCACTGACTTGTTGTTGCTGCGACATCACATTTCCGATCCAACACAGGCTGACTTTAGTGTGCTCAACCAAGCCGATATCGTTGCGACCGCTTCGAGCGTCACTGCGACTTTTACGATCCTTCTTGCGGCAGTTGCGGGTATTTCTCTTATTGTCGGCGGTATTGGCATTATGAATATGATGCTGACGACCGTGACGGAGCGGACCCGCGAGATCGGACTCCGGAAGGCGATCGGTGCGAAGAATGCCGACATCAGCATTCAGTTTTTGACTGAAGCAGTCGCGCTCACGTTTATCGGCGGAATCATCGGAGTCATTTTAGGCTGGGGAGTTGCGTTTGGCATGACCTTTTTCGGTGTGCTCCAAACAAGCGTGTCACTTTCTTCGGTTATTCTCGCCTTCGGTGTGTCGGCCTTGATTGGGATCGTCTTTGGTTATTATCCGGCACGCCGCGCCGCCTCGCTGAGTCCTATTGAGGCATTACGTTATGAATAGTGATTCGCAATTTACGCATCAAGGTTCGACCTTGCTGCGAAGTCGAACCTTGATTTAAAAATAATTTATAAAAAAGTATGAACAATCAATTTATTGCGGCATTTATCGGTGCTGCGATCATTATCGGTGGTGGCGCGTTTTATGGCGGTATGCATTATGCGGAGACAAAGAGCGCGGTGATTGCAACTCAGGATTCCGGATATGGTGCGAACGTTGGTGCGGGGCGTATGCGCAGTATGCGCGGTGGAGGTATGAACGATGGATTCGCTTCAGGAAATATTATTGCGCTTGATGATAAAAGCGTGACGATTGCATTGCGCAGTGGCGGTGTGGGACAAGGTTCGTCAACACAAAACACTGGCACTGGTTCCAAGATTATTTTTTTGAGCACTGGAACTCAGGTGATGAAAACAGTTGACGGCTCTACAAAAGACCTTGCTGTGGGCGACCAGATCACGGTCACGGGTACAGCGAATGCCGACGGCAGTGTCACCGCAGCATCTATCCAGATACGCCCAACCCTTCCGGCATTGGCAGGTCAGTAGGGTGCTGGGGGTGCTATACTGAGCAGGTGATACAGCGTTTCGTGCTTATCGGTATTGCGGTGTTTATCGTACTTTCCGGATTGGCGAGTGCTTTGTTGTGGCAGTGTGCGGACGATTGGTGCTTTGTGTTCACTTGGCAAAAGGCGCGTGCGGTGGATAGTTTTGAACGCTGCAGCACACTTGGTTTTCCGGTCATGGAATCCTTCCCGCGACAATGCAGGGCGAACGGAAAAACTTATGTGGAGCGTGTGACCCCTTCCCTTTCCTCGTCCTCGGCGATCCAAGTCGATGCTCCGATGCAAGGTGCGACGATTGCGAGCCCGTTTATTGTTCGTGGCAAGGCGCCCGGGCAATGGTTCTTTGAGGCATCGTTCCCCGTGACACTCTTGGACGGGAACGGCAATGTGCTTGTTGCAACTCATGTCGACGCCAAGAGTGATTGGATGACGGCCGACCTTGTGCCGTTTGAAGCGACACTGACATTTGCTTTGCCGACTACGGTGATGGGCACTCTCGTGCTGAAGAAAGACAATCCGTCCGGTCTACCGGAACATGCGGGGTCAGTGTCCATCCCCGTACTTTTTAAGAACCACACGAGCGGGAGATAGTGTGGATAGCGGTACGTCTTTATGCGCAAATCTCTGCAACATTTTTTGATGATCGCGTTTCTTGCAGCAATGATCGTCGTCTTTCGTGTACAACTACGCAATGAGTTTTTGTTTCTGATGAACACGTATCTCCCGTGTCGTTTGCCGATCGCCTATACGATCGGGACTTTTGACACCCGTTTTGGTCTTACTCAGGCGGAGTTTCTTCAGGCGGTGTACGATGCGGAACGCATTTGGGAAAAACCGATCGGCAAAGAATTATTCAACCAAAAGCAAAACGGTAGTGTGCGGATCAACCTTGTTTATGATGATCGCCAGGATGTGACCATTCAATTGCAATCACTGGGGCTGACCCTCAGTGACAGTCGCGCATCGTACGATGCGCTTCGTGCGAAATATCTGACACTCAATGCTCGTTATGAGCAGGAAAGGTCTCGGTATGAGTCGTTGGTCGTGGCATTTAATGCCCATCAGGATGCGTATAATGCCGATGTTGCGAAAGCAAATGCGCGTGGCGGGGCGAAACCTGCCGAGTACACGCGATTGAATGCACAGCGGCAGTCACTGGAAATAGAAATACAAAACATACAAGCAGTGGAGCGTACGATCAATGCCGATGCGGATACGATCAATACGCTCGTTACCGAACTCAATCGAGAGGCCCGAGCACTCAATTTGAATGTTGGTGAATACAACAAGGTTGGTGCAACCCGCGGTCAAGAATTTGATGAAGGACTTTACCAAAGCGGGCCGAACGGCACATCGATCAATATCTATCAATATGATGATCGGGCGAAATTGGTCCGCGTGCTGGCGCACGAGCTGGGGCATGCGCTCGGGCTTGAGCATGTCGATGATCCCAATGCGATCATGTATCGACTCAATCAGGGGGCGAATGAAAAGCTTACGACCACCGATCTCGCTGCGCTCAAAACTCTTTGTGGTATTAATACCATCCCCAACTAATCATTTCCGACAATCCTTCAAAATCTCGGGCTACGATCTTGAGAAAAATGCTCGACAGATCCCGATATGCCTCGTATTTTTCTCTTCATCTCGCCACGAGATTTTGAACGCTATCGGAAAGCATTACTTGGAGATGGTATAAGAGGTAGTCGCTCATTTGGGTAAAGGGTATAGAATAGGGAGTATGGACCAGCACAACGACAGCCCTTCGCGCATTGAAGGACTCAAACAGAAGATCAAGTTCCTTGAGGGGGAACTGTTGAGTGAAATGGCAAAACGCCGCGCAGGGCTTTCGTACGGTATGGAACGGGGGAGAGTCCTCTTTGAGGAAGAGATCTTGAGGCGTCACCGCGTGCTCAAGGTCGGCATCGTGCGCTACATTGCGCACGCGCAACCGCTTGTCGTGCTTACTGCGCCGTTCATTTATATGATGATCGTCCCGCTCGTAGTGCTCGACCTCTTCATTACGCTCTATCAGGCAGTTTGTTTTCCGGTATACAAGATCACGAAGGTAAAGCGTTCTGAGTATTTTGCCTTTGATCGGCATCATCTCGCGTATCTCAACATTCTCCAGAAGATCAACTGTGCCTATTGTTCCTACGGGAACGGACTCCTCGCGTATGCTCGAGAGATCGCTGCACGGACCGAAGCATATTGGTGTCCTATCAAACACGCCCGCCGTGTGATCGGTGAGCATGAGCACTACGCGCAATTTGCCGACTTTGGCGATGCCGAAGGTTTTCAGCATGTTGCCGGTGATGGTGCGGTGGGCAAGCGAGACTTATAGTAATACCAAATTTAAATAACCTATGAACGATAATTCAAAAATTTTGGCTACTGCATTTCCAGAAATTTCAAGACATATCTCGATAGGCCTTGAAATTTCTGGAACGCCTCGCCTAAAATTTTTGAATTCTTTGTTTAAGAGTTATTTAAACTTGGTATAAAACAAAAAAACATCTGCCCTATTTGCACGGGGCAGATGTTTTTTGTTTTGCTTAACTCGAAAGAGTTATGGCCACGTTCATAAATAACTTCTTTTAAATATGGACGCGGCACAAGGGTCCGTATCACAAATGATCCGCCTAGGCGGATCATTTGTGAACGGTCCCTATGCGCGCTTCACGTTGACTGCGTTCTTTCCCTTCGGAGAGTCCTCAGTGTCAAAAGTGACTGCGTCGCCCTCCTGGATCTCGTCGAACGAGATACCAACGAGTGCATTGCTGTGGAAGAAGAGATCCTTCTCCATTCCCTGTGCGGAAATGAATCCAAAACCTCGGTCCGTCTTCTTTTTGATGATACCCTGCATAGTGCTTGGTGATTACCGGCTAAATACAATTGATATTTGCAATGAAAATTCGACTTCTTTTCTTTAAAGCAACTTCTCTTGTCAGTCA
>Ga0209541_10013786_pt1 | contig 12293 bp, 14 predicted proteins | sample RifCSPlowO2_01_FD_184027 | JGI IMG/M metagenome (GOLD analysis project Ga0209541, IMG submission 184027) | Groundwater microbial communities from Rifle, Colorado - Rifle CSP2_plank lowO2_0.1 (SPAdes) (version 2) | ecosystem: Environmental > Aquatic > Deep subsurface > Groundwater | place...
TCTTCTAAATAATTTGTAGTATTGTGAACAAAATCATGCAGCATTCTTTTCCATTTATATGTTCCTTTTATTGTTGCATTCTTCTTTGGAATTATATAAAATTTTACATCTCCTAATTCTTTTTCCAGTAACTCAACATAATATTGTTGATAATACCTGTCCAATCTTAAACTGTTTATTTTAATATCAAGTTCTTTTAACATTTCTACTGCAGAAATAAATGCCTGCTTTTCACTCTTGAAACTCATTCCATAACAAAGATACATTCTGGTTTTTATATCAATCAAATTAAATGAGTAAACAAATAATCTTTTCTTAGATTCTTTTTTATTTTGAGTTTCAACTTTCTTAATTGAATCTTTAAGCTTCTGTGCTTCTGTTGCATAATGCTTGCTTATTGTTAAAGAGTAACCAGAACCATCTCCACCGCAATCTGCTTCTGTAATCCCTTTTTTTCTTAATATCAAAATGTGTAGATTATGCAAGACCATAATTACTTCAGGATCTGAATAAAATCTTTCTACAGTTTTATAGCTTACATCAATATCATTTAGTAATGAAAATATAGTAAACATAGTTGCCATATTTCTGTTGCTCTTGCCAATTAAATGCTTGATTAATAATGCCAAGACTCTTTGCTCAACTGTAAGTGTTGGTTTTACCCCCCTTGTTTCTCCAGAAATAAATTTAATTGATGATACAGCTTCATGAATTAATGGTCTTAACTCTTTGAATGCTGTTTTTAGTCTTTCAGTTGTTCTCTGTTCATAAGTTCTCCAGTCTCTCTTTTCATCTGGATGTTCTTCTTTATATTTTTTTATTAGTTCATCAAGTATTGAAACTACTTGTCTTACCTCTTTTGTTTTGATTTTCATAGTTAGCCTCCTATATTTTGTAGTATAGATAAGTTTATAAGTATATCTATGGATATCCTATTAAATGAGAAAAATAGAAGTCAGAAAAGGGGATTTAGTTTTAAGAGAGAAAGTTGAGGTAGTCTATGAGAAACAAGTAACTCCCTTTGGAAATTCTGGCAAATTAGATGCTCCCAAAAGATATATAGGAAAAAGAGCTTATGTAATTGTTATTAAAGACTAAGGATTATTTCTGTCCCACAGCCTATAGAATTTTTTTATAATCTATAAATTAATCTTGTTGGTATATTCAAAGCATCTACTTTAATTAATGTATATCCTATTACTAATAAAAGTACAAAAAGTAATATAATAAGTGCAGTTAACAATTTATTTGTTCTTTCTTGTAAAACCTGGGAATAAGAAATCTCATAATTTTTTAATTCCCCTGTTTTTGAATCTTTTAATTTATATTGCATTTTTCACCTTAGTTATCACTGTAAAATGCTTAATCAATTTAAAAACATTTCTGCAAAACAATATATATGATTTACAATATTCTTAATACTTGGTTAAAATTTCTAAGAATATAATCAGGTTTCTCTTTTTTTAATTCATTTTTAGTATGATTTCCAGTTAAAACAGCTATAGTCTTTGTTTTTGCCCTTTTTCCAGCCCTTATATCATAAATGCTATCACCTATAACCCACTTTATTTTACTATGAAGTATCTTTCCAGCCTTAAAAATCTCATCAGAAAATGGTTTTGGCTTTTTCACATCATCATTTCCTATCAAAGCATCAAAAATTTTTAAATCTATTTTAGCTATTTTTAATGAAGCCAAAATCTCTTCATGTGTACAATTAGAAATTAAAGCTAATTTATATCTTTTCTTTAATTTTATTAAAGTATGTTTTACACCATTAAATGCTTTTAAAAACCTTTTTGTTTCTTTCATAAAAAACATGTTGTTGTCATTAACTAATTTAATTATTTCTTTATTCTTTAGTTTAGGAAATAACTTCTTTATTATTTCATAGCTTACTAATCCAAAAAATTTTTTTAGTCTTTTTGCAGAAACTTGTCTTAGTTTATTCTTCCTAAAAGTCATGTTATAAGCAAGAATATGTGGTTTGTCTGAATCTAAAATAGTATTATCCATATCAACACATATTAGATCCATTGTATAACCATAAACAAATAACTTTAAATATATTTTTATTATAAAAAATCCAATGATAAACATAGCAAAACCAATAATTGGAAAAGAAGAAATAAATGCAGTTATAAATGTCTTAAATTCAGGTATTTTAGCCCAAGGCCAAGTTGTAAAAGAATTTGAAGAAAGATTTGCAGATTATATAAAAACAAAATATGCAATAGCAACATCATCTGGAACTACAGCCCTACATACCGCATTATTAGCACATGATATTGGAAGAAATAATGAAGTAATTACAACTCCATTCTCATTTGTAGCAACATCTAACTCAATACTTGCTGTTGGAGCAAAGCCAGTTTTTGTAGATATAGAAAAAGATACTTTTAATATTAATCCAGACTTGATACAAGAAAAAATAACAAAAAAAACAAAAGCAATTCTTCCAGTTAGCCTTTACGGCCATCCTTGTAATATGGAAGAAATAATGAAAATTGCTGAAGAAAATAATTTAATTGTTATTGAAGACTGCTCCCAATCTCACGGTTCTGAAATTAATGGAAAAAAATCAGGTTCTTTTGCAACAAGTTGTTTTTCTTTTTATCCAACAAAGAATATTACAACTTCTGAGGGTGGGATTATAACAACAAATGATAATAAAATAGCAGAAAAATCAAGAATGATAATAAATCATGGTTCTAAAGTTAGATATCAACATGAAATACTTGGCTATAATTTCAGGATGACTAATATTGCAGCAGCAATTGGTATTGAACAATTAAAAAAACTAGATTATTTTAATAAAAAAAGAATTGAAAATGCAGATTACTTAATAAAAAATTTAAAAGATACAAATATTATCTTGCCAAAAACAAAACCAGGATACAAGCATGTATTTCACCAGTTCACTATAATTGTTGAAAATAGAGATGAAATTTTAAAAAAATTATATGAAAATGAGATTAAAGCAGATGTTTATTATCCATTGCCAATACCTGAACAGCCATATTACAAAAAATTAAAATACAGCAGTAATGGCTTAAATATTGTAAATGAAGTTTGTAAAAAAGTATTGTCAATACCAGTACATCCTAGCTTGACAAAAGAAGAATTAGATTATATAATAAAAGTTCTAAAGGAAAACACATGAAAGTTGCTGTAATTGGTGTCGGAATTATGGGAAATAATCATGCTAGAATATATTCTGAAATATCAGAATTAGTTGCAGTTAGTGATATAAACGAAAATATAGGAAAAAAGATTAGTGAAAAATTCAAATGTAAATATTACAAAGACTATAAAGAAATGTTAAAAAAAGAAAAATTAGATGCAGTCTCCATTGTTGTTCCTACAACTCATCATAAACAAGTTGCTTTAGATGTTATTGAATATAAAATACCATTTTTGCTTGAAAAACCAATTGCAGACAATGTAAAAAGTGCAGAAGAAATTATAGATAAAGCAAAAGAAAATAATGTCAAATTTATGGTTGGTCATATTGAAAGATTTAATCCAGCAGTTATTAAATTAAAAGAAATTTTAGATAATTTTGAGCTTGGTGAAATTAGTTCAATAATAACTAGAAGAGTCGGAGTAATACCCCCAAAAATCAAAGATACAAATGTTATAATAGATTTAGCTGTTCATGATATTGATATTTTTAATTATTTATTAAATAAAAAACCAACAAAGTTCTATGGCTCTTTAGGAAATGCATTAGTAAAAAATGGAGATTATGCAGATCTGCTTTTAAAATATGGTAATACTAATACATTTATCCAAGTCAACTGGATAACACCAATAAAAATCAGGTTATTAAATATTACAGGCTCAAGAGGTTATGCAGAATTAAATTATATTACTCAAGAACTGGATGTCTACAAAAGTAATTATGCAAAAGATTATGATGATTTTGGTGACTTTGTAATAAAATTCGGGAAGCCAACAAAAATTAATATGGAAATCAAAAAAGAAGAACCATTAAAAAACGAACTTCAAACATTCTTAGACTGCATTAAAAATAATAAAGAATTTCCAATTAAAAATAATGACGCACTAGATGCCCTGAAAATAGCTCTTGAATTGTCAAATAACAAAGATTAAAATATCAAAAAAAATTACAATTTTCATTAAATAAATTAAACAGCACGATTTACTTTAACGATTTACTTTACTTTCTATAAAATAAACCCCATCTTGTAGTATTGTTTGAGAGTTTAATTTACAATTAACAGGAGAAGAAGTGCAAAGTTTTTTCTCAAATATTGTTTGACTAGGCGATGGTCCTTTTATTGAAATATATTCAACATTCCAGTCTTCTACTTCATAATTCAGATTCAAATTCTGTGTAAATCCACGAACCAAATAACTGTAATTCTTATTTAAAACTGCACTAAACCCGCAAATTACTGGAGACGGATATCCAATAGGGATCTGACACCTCCTAATCCCAAATATCTGCGCAGAAGGGAGCGGACCACTAAGATCAACTGTAAACTCATTTGGATATAAGCTAAGACCAAGTGGATGTTCAAAATAACCCTCAGCGAAATTACAATCAGGATCTTTAGGGTAATCTATTTTACCGTCATTATCATTATCTATTCCATCTATACATTGAAGTCGTTTTATTATTTGTAGCAAGCTTATTAGAAGTCTATGTAACACCTTTATTCTTTTAGATGTTAATATAAAATTAGTTATACCTTAATATTTATACACTTATACTCAGAGAATATATTATTACCTTCATTTGATTCAACAACCTTGTTTGTGTAGTCTACATTAACACCTAAGCAATATTTAGCTGAAGTTGAAACAGTAAAATTTGCATAATACACTTTGAAACCACTTCCAGCATATAGTCTATCAATAACATAATCAAAACTATTAATTAAAGTGCCATCTTTTTTAGCTTCTATTTTTACACGTGCAGCATTAGGATCCCAAAGTCTGCCATCATATGTATAATCCCCAATATTTTCAACATAAACATAACTATCTACAACTGTACCAGTTGGAACAAAATCTCCATTATTAATAACTGGTTGGTCAGTTGGCGATTTCCGTGCAACAAAAGGATAATTTCTATCAAAATCTAAAGTTAAATCTGGGTACAGGGAAGTAGTATTAGCAACTGCAGTAATACAAACATCAGAATACTTATTATTTTGTTCATTAATTTCAGGATAAATATTAGTAATGTCAATACTAGTATTTTTAAGACAATATTTTCCAGCCTGAGTTACTTCTGCAAATGAAAAAGAAGTTTCCCAAGATTGACCAGGGTTAAAATCTTTATCAAGAATAAAATTCTGTGTGAATTGATATACATCATTTTTTGTAACAAAGAATGTCCCTCGAATATAATTACTATAACCAAGATAAGGTACATCTAAAATACCAGAACCTATATTTTTAAAAGTAACATAAGCAAATACAAAATCTCCTATATTTAAAGAAGTAATTGTGATTGGACTCAAACCCCCAGTATATTTTTTAAATTCTACTTTCTCTACAATTAAGTCAGGCAATCCTGTTAAGTTACTTTGATTATTTACAGGTGGAATAGTAACATTAGTCTGGTTACTTGTATTATTAGGTGGAATTATTGGTGGTACAGTGGTATTGCTAGTATTAGTAGTATTACTGCTTGGTAAATCAGTAAATCTTATTCTAAATTTATAAGTAGAAGAACCTGAATCTTCTGTATTTACAGTAGGATTAAAAGAAACACTTAATTTTTCTAAATCAGGCACTGTTTTTACAGTATTGGAAACTAATGCTAAAGAATCCTTTAATAATAATCTCTTTCTTAATCTAAATACTTCAAAATTTAAATTCTTGTTCTTGCAATTATTTGTTTCTATATACATATACACTATTTGTCCTTGCTTTACTGTTGAAATCTTAGTGTATTTGTCAGAAGTGCTTGACCATTTTGCTACTTTAATAAAACATTTATCTATTGATTGATTTACTATTACATTTCCAGTTACTTTTCCAAAGGACTTTTCGTTTTCTTTTCCGAAGTTTTCTTTCTCAAAGAAAAGCTCATTATAAGAAAACATTGCAACTAATAATATTATTACTGCAAATAATATAATTTTATTGTCTTTTTCCACTCTTTTACATCTCTTTTTTTCTTTGCGAACTTTCTTTCTAAGAAAGCTCTTTTGCTGAAGTTTTTTTTCAAAAAATGTTCTTTTTATTATTTATTTAATTATAGGTTATATATATATATTTCGATTTAAAATTTTGTGGTAGTATACAGAAATTTTTTTCTCCAAATCCACCGAATTATTAACATTAAAATTATTAATTCCAGAAAAAATAAAATATTTATTAAATAAATAGGTAAATTAATTATTTTGTAATCAATTATATTTAAGATGTAATTTGAAAACCCCCTTTTTAAAAATAAAGAAATATAAGAATTAAATATAGGATTAACAACATCAAAAGGATATGTCCAAATCCCAGTCCTGTCAAACATTAAGCCAAGTAAATTAATTAAAAAAGATAAGCTTGTAAATAACCATATTATAACTTTGTTTAATTTTTCAAGTGCAAAATACAAAGGTAATATTAAATAAGGAATAGTGACTAATAAATATCTTGGACCAAAACTTCCATCCCACCACCATGGCCATACATTTGATGAATATAATAAGAAAGTAAGAAAAAAAGCAAAAAAACAAGTTAGCATTTCAGCTTTAAATTTTCTTTTATACCCTAAATATAATCCATAAAAAGAAAAAATTAAAATTAAATTATAAAAAAACAAGCCTCTTTCAAAACTAAATGAATATAACCAGATTTTTTCAATAGTAGGATACAAAAATCCTCCAAAACCTTTTGCAAGTGCCTCATAATTTCCTACATTTGCCCTTAAATGTTCTGGAGTCAAAAAAGGATTGTCAAATAAAGAATAATGATATAGTAATATCCCCAATAAAGGTATAATTGCCCCAAAAACAAAATAAATTATTTTTCTGTTTTTTACAAGATATAAAGCATAAAAGAAAATTACAGCAGTTATTAAAATATGTACATAATCCATTGAAGTTGCAACAGAAGACAAAAACCCTGACAAAAATAATATTTTGTTGTCAATTTTTGAATTTTTTAATTTTATAATATAATAAAAAGACAAAATACTAAAAAAAGAAGCAATAATTCTTGCATAATATCCAGTAGAATATAATAAAAATAAAGTTCCAAAAGAAAAAATAAAAGTCCCGCTTAATCTGTATTTTTCACCAATTTTAAAATATTCGCTTATCCTATATAATAATACTGCTGTTAATGCTGACAATAAAGAAGAAATAAATATTGTGCTCAATATATTCAATAAAATTAACTTTAACTCAAATTTTGGATTGCCTAAAAAATTGTCAGGTAAAAAATTTATTGGATAATAAAATAATAAATAAACAGGTAAAGCAATAATAGATAGTCCTGGTGCAAAACCAGAATAATAATTCCCTTTATACAAAACATGATCACATCCAGTTTCTTTGCAAATTTCAGAAACAAAATCATTTATCTTAAAAGTTCCATCATCAACTACAGACATAGTCCCTGCAAGCATAGAATCAGCCATAAAATTTCCACCGAAATTCGTCATAAATATAATATAAACTATCCAAATTGTTAAAAAAACCTTAAATTCAGTTTTAGTGAATAAATTATTAATTTTCATCAAATTAGCTATTTTAATTCAATATTTATTCTTTTTGATAAACTTGTAATATTATTATGATTTTTTATCTATCATAATTTCATTGAAAATCATTCTATTACAGATGAAGTGCCTTCTGAAAAAGCAAGGGTTAATTTAGAAGTTGGAGAGAATATATTGTTAGATTAATTAGATTATCTTGTTAATTGATGACTCTTTTAAATTAAGATTATTCAATAAAGCCCTTAACTAACAAAATTATCCCTATAAGAATTAAAGGTAAAGAAACATAATATTTACCTAATGGTTCTGGTGCTTGAAACAAAAGAATAAGACCAATAATAGTAGAAAATAAACCAGCCCCAACATACTTTGTTTCTACCATAACTATTTTATAGTCTTCTCTTATATAAACTTTAGGAGAGAAAAAAATAAATAAAATGATCTCAAAAGATTTTGATGATATAATAAGAGCCTTAATTTATATTGCAATAATATATTTTCTTTTAAAGATATTTAAAGTAATATGAACAAATGGACAAAGTGAACTTTAAAATTTTCGATTATATGGAAACAGCATTAAAGAGAATACTAGAAGGTTTTTCTTTTATTTTCGTGATTTTTTTAATTTTTGATGTTATTACTAATGTTTTTTTAAAAATAGGATTTTTAAAAACAGAAGTTTTAATACCAACTGAAATAACCTACTTTGGGTTCTTATCTATTGGGATAGCTCTTTTAAATCTGTTTTTCAAAAAATTTTTTGGAACAAACATTTTTAAGTAGGGCCTGAATTTTATTTTACATCTTTAAAATTAATTAGGTTTATATATAAAATCAATAAACAACTAAAGAAAAATGGAAGCATTATCTCAAAATTTACAATTAGAAAAAGAACATACTCAGCAAGATGCTAAAAAATTAGATATAGCTCTAGTTAATGTCCTAAATAACAATAAAAAATATCCAATGAACAAAGACCTTAATGGTGGTTTTGGTACAGCAGACAATTACGGAAATTCATTAACATCAAAAATAATAAAACTAATAAAAAAAAGATCTATAAAACTGCCAATTATAAGTTTTGCATTCTTGCAAAGTATATTAAAAGAACAAGGTCATAATATAGAATATTTTGAAGGTAAATTACCAGAAAAGTTTCTTGATTTAATCTTAATTTATGGTACAATTGTTGATTATAAAAATGAAAATAAAGTTTGTAAATTATTAAAAGAAAAGTTTCCTAGATCTAAAATTGGCTTTTTTGGTCCTTTTCCATCCAGAAATCCAGATTTATTTAATTCAGGTGATTTTGTATTATTAGGAGAATCAGAAGCTTTTTTTAAAAATGATTTCAAAGAACTTGAACAATTAAATGGTCCGACTAAAGTTTCCTCTGTAACAGATATGGATTCTATTCCATCACCGTCTTTTGATGGTTTTCCAATAAACACATATAGTTATTCTCCAGCAATTTCAGAAAAACCATTTGTAGTCCTGCAATCTAGTAAAGGTTGTCCTTATACATGTAGATTTTATTGTACTTATGCAGAATACCAAGGCTCAAAAATAAGGCAAAGATCAGCAAAAAAAGTTGTAGATGATATAGTTAATATACAAAAAAAATATAATATAAAAGGTATTCAACTTAGAGATCCTACTTTTGGATTAACAAAAGGATACATAGATGAATTCTGCAATGAATTAAAAAAAAGAAATGTAAAAATAAAATGGGGTATGGAAACAAGATTAGACTTGTTAAATAAAGAGAATATTAAAAAAATGTTCGAAGTAGGTTTAAGAAATATTAATGTTGGTATAGAAACAAATAATGAAATAATTGCATCCCAAAACAAAAGAAAGTTAATACCTTTAAATCATCAAGAAGAAATTATAAATTTTTGCAAGAATATTGGAATCAAAGTCTCTGCATTTTACATTTTAGCATATGAAGGTGACACAGAAGAAACAATAAAAAATACCATAAATTATGCAATAAAATTAAATACCCCTTTGGCAAGATTTGCAATTTCTACACCTTATCCAGGTACTGGTTTTTATGATCAGTTAAAAAAAGAAAATAGAATTTTAACAGAAGATTATGAAAATTACACCCAATTTAACTTAGTTTGGAAACACAATAATCTTTCTAAAGAAAAAGTTACAGAATTATTAGAATATGCTTTAAGAAAATATTATTTTAGGCCATCATATCTTTTTATGATGTTAAAATGGAAAATAAGAGAATTATGGTTATAGTTTAATTCCCGATTTTTAAAACATTTAATACACCCTTAAATCCATATAAAATATTATAAATATCATTTAAAGTCCTTATTTTCATAATTGTTCTAAATATAAATTTAGGTCTTAAATAAAATCTTTTAAAAGCTAATTTATAATATTCTTTTACTTTTTCAGGGCTTACAGTAGGTAATTTTAATATTACCTCACCCCAGTCATATTCATCCCATGTTTTTGTTGACAAATAATTGTTTTTTACAGCCCATTCATACATTTGCGTTCCTGGATTAGGTGAAACTATATTAAATAAAGCAATATCAGGGTCTAATTCTAAGGCAAAGTCTATTGTTTCTTTCATTGTTTCTTCTGTTTCTCCTGGGTTTCCAAATAAAAAAGTTACTCTGCAGTCTATACCAATTCTTTTTGTTAATTCTACTGCTTTTCTTACCTTGTCAGGTGTAATGTTCTTTCTTATATTATCCAAAATCATTTGGCTTCCGCTTTCAGCACCAAATAAAATCTGGTGACATCCTGCTTTCTTCATTAATATTAATAATTCTTCATCAATCCAGTCTACTCTTGCAAAACATATCCATGTAACATCAATATTTTCATTTATTATTATGCTACATAATTCCCTTATATTCTTTTTAAATGTAGTAAAATTGTCATCATAAAAGCAAATTTCATTAATTCCATATTTTTCATGCAAAAGTTTAATTTCATCTGCAATCTTTCTAGGCCCTCTTTGTCTTAATATATTTCCAAAAGGCTGATAGCAAAAAGTGCACTTTCCAGGGCACCCTCTTGAAGTCACAACATTCATTGCAGGCAGTCTTTTATAGCTCCCAACAGCAGGATAATATTTTGACATAGGCAATAAATGATAAGCTGGTAAAGGTAATTCATCTAAATTTACAAAAGGACTGTCTTCATTATGTACAATTTCTCCTTTTTTATTATAATAACTCAGTCCTTTAATCTCATCTAAAGGCTTGCCTTTTATTAAATCAACAAAAGAATATTCAGCTTCTCCCCTGACTACATAATCTGCATTATTATTTTTCAAAGGCTCTTCTGGTTGTGAAGTTGCATGTACTCCCCCAAAAATTATTTTTGTATTTGGCCATAATTTTTTGCATATATTGCTTACCTCATATGCATGTTTTACATTTACAGTGCTTGAAGTTAATCCTATAAATTTAGGTTCTTCATAATTATTTTTTAAAAAATCTTCTGTATCATCAACAGCAATTTTTTCAGCATAAGTATCAAAAATATTTACAGAAAAACCATTTTGTTCAACACATGCAGCTAAAACAGCCAATCCATAAGGGGGCATACAACTAGAAACAGTCTTCCAAATATTCCCCCCTTTCTTAAAATAAGGTGGATTTATTAACAAAACATCAGCCATATTAACCTATATTTTTAATTCAAATTAACTATATTTAAGTCTATTTATTTTTTACGTATTTTGCTAAAATTTAAAAAGCTTTTTACATACAAAAAATCTATGATTCATAAAACAGCAGAAATAGAAGAAGGCTCTAAAATAGGTAAAAATACAAATATCTGGCATTATGTACATGTGAGAAAAAATGCTATAGTAGGAGAAAATTGTATTCTAGGCAAAAATGTTTACATTGACTCTAATACAAGAATAGGAAATAATGTAAAAATCCAGAATAATGTTTCTGTTTATGAAGGTGTTAATTTAGAAGATGGGGTCTTTGTTGGTCCACATGTTACTTTTACAAATGATTTAGAGCCTAGAGCAATAAATATTGATGGTTCTTTAAAAAAAGGAAGTAACTGGAATATTTCAAAAACCTTGGTAAAAAAAGGAACATCAATAGGTGCAGGCTCTGTTATTTTATGCAATATTACTATTGGAGAATTTGCAATGATAGGTGCAGGCTCTGTTGTTACAAAAAATGTCCCTGATTATGGTCTTGTTTATGGGGTTCCAGCAAAATTAGTTGGCTATGTTTGTAAATGTGGAAAAAAATTAGGTGATAATTCCTTAAAAGGAAAACAAGTTTGTAAATATTGCAAAACTGAGATTTTAATCTAAATTTTCCCGGTTATTGTTTTATTTTGGTACTTTAATTTGAAAAATCAAAAATAGTATGCCTATTATCACAACTACAATCATCCAATTTTTTTTAATAAATTCTTCTATTTTTTTCTTATTCATTTTTTAGTTTAAGGTAATCTTGATGGTACCTGAATTCTTGTAATCAAAAAAAGTACTAATATTATTACTACTATTATTAACCAATTTTCTTTTATCCATTCTTTGATTCTTTTCTTATATGTCATTTTTTATTTTCCTTTTAATCCATAAAAT
>Ga0209541_10013788_pt1 | contig 12291 bp, 9 predicted proteins | sample RifCSPlowO2_01_FD_184027 | JGI IMG/M metagenome (GOLD analysis project Ga0209541, IMG submission 184027) | Groundwater microbial communities from Rifle, Colorado - Rifle CSP2_plank lowO2_0.1 (SPAdes) (version 2) | ecosystem: Environmental > Aquatic > Deep subsurface > Groundwater | place: Rifle...
TACTTGTGCGAGACGGAGGTCCCGGACGACGACGATCCGTCGCCCCAGCTCCAACTGACGTTTCCGCCACTGGATACGATCGCCACCCCGTTCGCTACTGTTGGGTCGCTCTTGGACGACTCAGCCGAGAACGAGCAGGTGTTGTTGACTGGCGTCGGCGGCGTCGTGGTGACCGTCGTCGTTGGCGTGGTTGTGGTGACCGTCGTCGTCGGCGTGGTCGTCACCAACATGCACTGGTTCACGTTCACCAGTGTCCAGCCGGTCGGACAGCTGTACGTCGTCGTGGTCGTCGCGGTCGTTGTAGTACTTGAGTTCTTCTTGATCCACTTGTCGTAGATCTTGACGAACTCGTACAGCGACCGGACCTCGATGACCTTGACCAGTTTCGGACGGAACGAAATGCGGATCGGGATCAGGATCTCCCGATTTCCACAATTCAACTTCGTGCCACGCCAGAAGAGGTTCTTGCCGATGCGAATCTGCTTAGCATCGCAGATCTGCCACCCAGGCTTCCAGTGGGTCCAAAACGGTCCACCATTCGCCCGGGTATTGCGGAAAGCACCGCCGCGGGCGATCCAGCCCGAGGCGATCGGGTCGACACATCCTTTTCGGGACTTCAACCCGTTCGGCTGCTGGTAAACACCCACGACTACCCCACGAACCCGCTGGAAGTGCACGAGCTTCTCGCGGATCGTCAACCGCTCGGTGATGTGAGTCACTGAGGACGACGAGGTGTTGGAATTCGTCATCGTTGAAGGGATCGCCGGGATCAGCGAGCATGTTGCGTTGGGAGGACAGGACTCCGTCTTGTTGGCCAGAGTAGCCTCCAGATTGACGACCTTCGGGATCGCCGCCGGCGCCGGCTTGGCAGCCGTCGCTTCGTCGGGGATGCTGAACGCCAATACGACGCCAGCCAGCCCCAGAGTACCTACGACCACCCCTATGAAGGGGGATCGCAGGCCCTTCTTGTATTTCTTGATGGCCATTCGTGTCACCCCTTTCAGAGTGGTCTCGAAGTTCTCGCGCCAGCCCGTTGGCCTTCCGGGACTCCCTGGCGCGATTGGAGGTCCGCTCATTGGAACATCGAGCGGGGTACTGACTCGGTATTATAAAAATACTAAATCAATATCCCGCTCGACCTGAGCAAACCTAAAAATTGAGCGAAGAGTTCATTAATCCAGTAAATGTTCCACAATACAAAAAGGAGCTGCCAAAGGCAACTCAACCAATAGAATGCGGAACAGAGCTTCGTTAATGAGCTCTCATGATCCGACTTGTTAATACTGCACCCCACCCGCCCACGCTTTGGATGTTTACCCAAACCTGGAGTTTGGATTTGAATCCTCCCGGACTCTCCACCCTTCGCCTGGAAGCGAGGATGGCTAAATAGTACCACAAGTAGTCAAACTTGTCAATAAGCAAAAGCATATTTATTAATAAACACAAGCATCATTACCCCTGTTACTCATCTGTTAATTATTAATTCCTTAACAGGGTACAATACCTTGAAATTTTTAGCCGCCCCCCTATCAGAGGGACGGCTACTTGCAGCAAGCCTAACAGCGTGTGTAAAAGCGCACGTGCGCGACCTAGTAACGGATTCGTAAAGAGGAGCTTGTCGTCTCCCCTCCCTAGCCATCCGCCCAGCACTTCTCCCAGGGCCGGGAACCAGGTCGCGCCGTTACGCTTGCCTATCCTTAAGCCGCCGCAGTAACGGCAGCGCTCGGTGGCGCGCAGTACCCCCGATCGCTATGTCAGGACAGGACACCTTTTAAAAACAAGTTTGCCACCGAGGTGGTGTCGTTTTCTCTCGCCTGATCCTCAGGAGAGTGATGGGAGATCGACACCACCACCGGTGGCGAGGACAAGGTGCATAGCCAAGACTCGCCTGAACGACAAGTCCTGGGTGGCCAAGAAGATTAGGGAGCCTCCCCGAAAGGAGCCCATTTCTTCTAGCGACCGGGCAACCCGGCCGTCCACTTTGACTGCGTCTGTCCTCATCAGGTCATAGCCGCCCGCGCCGGTTTCGCGCCCACGTGGGAGATTGACCTGATTCTGTGCTGCTAAACTTTGAAGTTGCAAATTCCTCAGGGAGCCACCTTGTAAAACAAGAGTCATCACCCAAGGAATTCTAATCGCTATATTAACCTAATTTGATTAATTTAGCAAAAACGGAATGCGTGAAGGTGTTATTATTAACCTATGAAGATAGGTATAGTCGGCTGGGGCATAGAGGGCCAGAGCGCTTACCGCTATTTCGGTCCAGAGCCTGAATATCTAATAGTTAATGAACATCCCCGAGATGACTTTCCACCCCAGTCGGATAAAGTTAAGATTCAGTTCATAGCTGAAGAAAAACCACCCGGCATTACCAGTAACGTCACGGATCTGAGTTATCTGGAGGGCATCGAAAAATGCGACAAAATTATCTATTCAGTCACCTCTGTTAAAAACCTAGAGCAACAGTTTGGTGATAACAAGAATTTCTGGCGAAAGGCTAACAGCGTTTGGCATATCTTCTTCCAAGAAGTAAAAACCAAGAACCTCATAGGTGTTACTGGCACCAAGGGTAAGGGCACCACCTCGACTCTGATATATGAGATGTTAAAGGCCGCCGGGAAACCAGTACATTTAGCCGGCAACATCGGTACTAGTGTCCTGGACATCTTAGGAGACGTCCAGGAAGGCGATTGGGTAGTTTTAGAGATGACCAACTACCAGCTTTATAACTTCCCTTATAGCCCCCATATCGCGGTGGCTCTGATGATCACCCAGGAGCATCAGGACTGGCATAAGGATATGGATGAATATCTAGCCGCTAAAACTAATCTATTCGCCCATCAAAAAAAGAATGATATCGCTATCTATTTTGCCAATAACGAACTATCGCAAGAGATCGCCGGTAGTTCACCGGGGATAAAAATCCCCTACTTTGCCAAGCCGGGGGCGGTGGTAAAAGATGAAGGGGTTATCGTAGTTGGTGACCCTGAAACTGAGGTTATCCAAACAGATGAGATAAAACTAATAGGCGAGCATAATTTAGAGAATGTCTGTGCCGCAGTAACCACTGTCTGGCAGATTGCGCCTGATCTGGCAGCTATCCGTAAAGTATTAGTATCGTTTGGCGGATTACCTCATCGACTGGAGTTGGTCCGCGAATTAGATGGAGTTAAATATTATGATGATTCCTTCGGTACCACGCCTTACACCGCTATTGTGGCCATGAGAGCTCTAGTCCAACCGCAAGTATTAATCCTAGGCGGCTCAGATAAAGGCTTATCTTTTGAACCAATGATCGAAGAAGCCGTTAAGGACAGGACCCGTCACATAATTACCGTCGGCCAAACTGGACCCAAAATTGAGCAAATGCTGCGTGACAAGGGTTTTAATAAAATAACTGCCGGCCTCAGTAAAATGACCGATATTGTCAACGAAGCCTGTAGGGTTGCCCAACCCGGTGATGTGGTTTTGCTTTCTACGGGTTGCGCCAGTTTCGGTTTATTCCGTGATTATAAAGATCGGGGAGAACAGTTTAAGCGAGCTGTTTTAGCACTCTCTTAAGCTGTTCAATGACTGGAACTTCTGGTTGTATAACTTCAGCCCGACCACTGGCCAAGCTTTTTATTAGCTGTTCGATCCAGTGATAGTGTGTACAGCCAAGCACTATTTGATCGGCGCCTGATTCGCAAACACTATTAACTATTTTTGCGATTCTTTCGCGGTCTACGCTGTTATTTTCTATCATTCGGGTCCAGTCACTACAGTCTGGTTCTAAAACCTTCATTCCCTTGGCGAACTTATCCTTGAGCCATTGATAACGTTCACTTTCCAGCGTCCTGGGAGTGGCACAGACCGCTATAACCTTAGTTTTAGTAGCGGCTGCAGCCGGTTTTACCATTGGCTCCATACCAACCATTGGCACCGGAAACTCGGTTCTTAAGCGGCTTGCCAAATTAGTGGTCACGGTATTACAGGCAATCACAATCACCTTACAGCCTTCATCAACAAAACTTTGGAAAATAGGTTTTACAAAAGAGTAGATTTCTTCAATGCTGCGGGTACCGTAAGGTACATGCCCGGCATCATCCTTATAGACGATCTCAAGATCAGGTAGTTCTTTTTGAATGGCTTTGACCACCGATAAACCGCCGACGCCGCTGTCAAAAACACCAACTTTAACTTTTAGCATTTTGAGCGGCTCTAATGACATTTTCAAATAGGGCACAAACCGTGAGAGGTCCCACTCCGCCCTTTTCAGGAGTCACGGTTAAATCGTCACGTTTATACACCTCTGGCGACAAGTCACCAACGGTTTTACCCTCTTCGCTGGCTACACCAGCATCGACTACTACTGCGCCCTGTTTAATCATGTCTGGGTAAAGTACCGCCGGGCTACCAGTGGCCGTGATGATAATATCGGCCTGCTTAGTGTGTTTAGCTAAATCTTTGACCTCGCGGTTAACCACTTCAACGTTGTAGCCGGAACTTCTTAGAATTTTCTCCAATGGTTCACCGACCAGCTTGCCACGGCCGATAAGCAGTATCTGTTTACCGGCCAGTTCAACATTGTAGCCATGCAACAGCCAAAGGATGGCCATCGGTGTTGCCGGTTCGAATTTGGCATTTTTGCCCAGGGCATCGACGTCTTTCTGGGGCGCAACCATATTGACGATTTCGTCAGTCTGGGATGGATCTGACAGAGGTAACTGGATAATTATACCGTGCACCGAGTCGTCGATGCTTAACCTGTTAAGTAATTTTGGCACGTCCTTTTGGTCTAGGGTGTGCAGTTCTACTTCAATACCAATATCAGCGCCATATTGTTTTTTCAGACGTACGTAAGTGTTAATAACTGGATCGTCTTTTACTTGCACAATGGCTAGTTTAGGGGTGATTTTAGATGCCTTAAGTCGCCGGACCTCCTTAGCCTGCCGCTGTTTAATAAACCCCGCTAGTTCTTTACCATCTAGCAATCGCATACCACCCTATACTAACAAAAATATCTCTCTGTTATAAGGGGTTTTGCGTGGAGGGCCACCGTAAAGACTGTATCAACCGCCATTCAGGGCAGTTCGCGCCTACGTATTGCAACTGTTACATGTCTCTGCCGGTCAATTGACAGTTTGCTTAACTGGAGATGGCTGGCTGATGCTTACAGCTTCGTAAGTCATAGTGAATTGGGCGTTGGATTCACCGTCTTTAGAAGTTAGTGTGCGAAGCAGGTAGTTCTTTGTATCAAACCATAAATGGGTTTGGGCGGTGGCCATTTGGGGGTCAATAATTTGGTATTTGAAACAGGTTAAGTTGCCGCAGGTTTCTTCGCCAAGGCTTTTGTACTCGAGCTTTTGGCCTTTATCACCCTTAAAACTATCCTTACCAATCTCTTTTTTCAAGTCAAATATCTCGGGTTTGTTGGCGGCCGACGAAGCATATTTAATCCAAGCGTTATCAGTGGGGTCTTTGGCGTAGGTAATACTGTTAAAAACAACTACGTCACCAACCTCTTGGCCACCGGAACTGACGACCATTTGGCTATTGCCATCTTTGGAGCTAGTTACCACAAACGAAGATTTAACACTGTTAGCGGTAACATCAGCCGTTAGTTTATAGTTCTCAATCTTGTTCACGTGAGCCGCGAACTTACAAAATTCTGTATCCTTCACTTCAGCCAAACAGGTCTTTTGGACGGCTTCATCAACCGTAACATTATTATTGCCCCGGACCACCACCCAACCGACAAGTCCAACTACAGCTGCCACGACCACAACCATTAAAATTAACAGAAGGTGGCCTAGGCCCAATTCATTCTTTTGAAGTCTTTTCATATATTATTTATCCTGCTTATGCTTTTATTCTACGCTTCTTTGTCACTGGTTATAATCCTTGTGGTTCTGGAGGGCCCAGTGGGACTCGAACCCACGACACTCTGCTTAAGAGGCAGATGCTCTAACCAACTGAGCTATGGGCCCGTGGTACCCGCGGAGGGATTCGAACCCCCGACTTTCGCGTCCGAAGCGCGACGCTCTAATCCACTGAGCTACGCGGGCATAATAACAGGGGTTATTATATCAGTTTTGAGTTGATTTACTAGAGTTATCAGATATTTCTAAGCGTGTCTGTGCCAATGCCAGCGAGGGAACAAAGGCTTTTTAGTGTGCCAGCGCCAACCAAGCCAGGCGCCGACAAGGACGGCCACAGCAGCCGAGGCAATACCGGCAATTAGTTTAGTGTTACTCTTAGCGGTTTTAGCAGCCGTGATGTCGAAAGAAGCGTCAGGACTGCGGGTTTGGGTAGCGTCAGCCAATGTGGCAACGGCGTAAGCCTTGTGGTTACCAAGCGCTAGTTTGTTTTGGCCAAGATTCATCGTCCAAACAGCCTTTATGTCTGTAATTTTCTTCAGTTCAACGGTAAAGGTTTGGGGGGTGGACTTAACAAATACGTCAACCTTTGTTGGCAGGGTTGTGCCGGCTGCCACATTGACCTCACCGCCAATAGCTACTTCGGCATCAGCCGAAGACTGGCTGGTACCAGCGGCTGTGGGGGCCGGCAATATCTGGGAGTCTATTGGAATAAACAGACCCTCCAGATCAGACGGTGGCATAGCTGCCAGCATTCCCAGCAAAGCTGGGTCGCTGGCGATTTTAGTCGGGTTAATGCACTTATCGTAAACTGCTTTGCGGTCGTCTTGGCTCATATTGGCGGTACCGGCCATGACAGCTGCCAGCTTGTCGCCCCCAACTGCCGTTTCTATACAACTGAGCTTAGAGCTGGATATCGCCACCTGGGGACTAGTTGGGGCAAAGGCCATAGTATTATTACCGGCCGAACTGGTCGGTGAGACACCGTAGCAGGAACGCAGCTTGCCAATATCAGCGGCGCTCCAGCTAGTAACAATAGCCGGATTGATTTGACTGACCCTGATGCCGTGAGTTTGGGCGACCAGATCAGCGCACTGGTTCTGCTTAGAGTTTGGATCAAAAGGTTGGGTAGGATCAGGTGGCGTCAGCATTGGCGGAGTATAGCCTTTATCTTTAGCGTACTGGCTGAAACAACTCTCTCCTTGCTGCTGCTGAGCAGCCGTAGGTGATTGGCCGCGCGAAATGGCCGCTATAGTAGTTTCGCTCATACCGGCTTTTATAACACAGGCTTTAACTTCAGGCGGCAATGATGGGGGAGCTCCAGGCCCCTCACCGGAGGTTCTAGGTGGTGGTATCCCTAGCGTAGGTCCGTCGCCACGGTACTGGCCGCTGGGGTCAATAAAGCCTATCTGTTGGCCGGACGAGGCAGTGGCAAAACACCTGGATTGTACTTGCGAAATTAATTCTGGCGTCGGGCTACCAAAGCGGTCGCCCATTACTGACTTGGCGCAAGCTAGCGCTGGTGAATCAGACTGGAAAGCGGGCGGCGGGGCTATTGGGATATTAGCAAATATCGGTTGGTTTTGGCCGCTCTGCGAACCGGGTCCGCTATTTGACCCTCCGCTGCCGGAATATGATCCCTGGCCGCTGTTAGATGACGGGCCATAACTGACACTGGCGTTAAAACAGCTGGAGGCTTTGGCAATCTGGTCACCGGTTGGTTGAAAACCACCAGCCTGGAACCGGGCGTAGGCCTCAGCTCCAAGTAATCTCTCCATACAGCTACCGGAATCGCTTTTAGTAAAGGTTGGCGGTGGCGCAACATATTGGCTGCCACTAGATTGGGAACTGCTGCCGGTACTGCCCTGGTATTGTTCGGCTCCACCAGTATTAGGAGAAGTATTAGTACCTGTGCTGCCATCTGAAGATTGCGAGGTGCCAGCTGCCGGTTGGCAGTTGGGCGGTGTACCGCTGTAGCCTGATGGACAGGTGGTGGGCATGGTATATGTTGATGTGCCGCTGCCTGAGGAGCCTGATGAAGTTGAGCCGTCAGTAGAAGATCCGGATGGTGGTGAAGTATATGTTGGCGTAGATCCACTAGGATAGGTTGTATCGGGTGGTTGGCAGTTGGGCGGTGTGCCAGTGTAGGGCGCTGGACAGGTGGTGGGCATAGTGTAGCTGCCCTCGGTCGGCATATAGGTGGTAGATTCGCCCAAAATGGCTGTCAGCCCATTTTGGGTCACGGCTGAGATTAGCCGCGGCGATTGATGGTCTTTATAAGTTGTAACTGCTAATGACGAAACAAGAACTCCAACCAATGCCAATGGCAAGGCCACCAATGCCATTTTTATGGTTAGTGGCACTCTATCAAAGCGACTCATAGATCGTCCTTTTTATATTGCTTACGGTTACTTTATAAAACTATATTATGCCCTTAAGGACCTATCTGCAAGTCTTTATTGTGGAAAGTTTTTAATTCTTAGCTAGTTTTTCTGAGGTTCGCTGGGATTACCGGAGGTATTCAACCTTTTCTGGTTATGTTCAGTCTGGGATAGGGTGGCCTGCAGAATCTGCAAAACACTTCTGGCATGCTCACGGCTCATACCGACTTTGGCGACGGTTTCGGGTTGGCTGGTGGGACCAGTGTTTTGCATAAAGTTCATGACTACGCCGTAGTTATTAACCATGACATCGACAATGTCGGTAAACAAAACCTGAGTGACACCGGCCTGATTGGCTGTGTCGCCTATTATGTGAATATCTGGTATCTTAGTCACGGCGTAGCCGGCTATTTCCCAAAGCTGACTGGCTGGCTCATCTTTAACGCCAAAATGACTGAGTAACAGTAATAGAACGTCCTCGCTTGGACGGCTCTGGCCAAGTTCATAACTAGCCAGAACGCGTACATCAATTTCCACCGCGCCTGAAGCCTCCCCCAGCGATTCGTTAGCCAGGCTGCGTAGTTCTTTAAGTTTCTTACCTAGTGGTTTAAAGGGAGTTTCGGCTTTGGGTTTATCCATCTAGCTACATTATAACATCTAGGCTCCGCACGGGGAGGTATAATTAGATGTAATGAATGTTGTGGAAAACGTCAGCCTGCGCGATTACAGCGCTATGCGTCTTGGCGGTAAGGCCCGTTTCTTCGGCCAAGCTGCAAGCGAAGACGAACTTAAGAAACTTATAGCTTGGGCTAAAAAGCAAGACGTTCCGATGATTGTAGTCGGGGAAGGCAGTAACATCATCTGGCGTGACAAGGGCTTTGACGGTCTGCTGATTGCCAACCGTATTACTGGCCGCGAGGTTTTAGATGAAGATGAAAAAAGTGCAACCATTCGGGTCGGTGCCGGCGAGGTATGGGATTCGGTAGTGGAGTGGACAGTTAGAAAAAATCTTTCCGGCATTGAATTTCTATCGGCTATTCCCGGCCTTACCGGCGCTGCCCCAGTCCAGAATATCGGCGCTTACGGTGCCGAAATCTCCCAAACACTAGTTGAGTTAAACGCCCTAGACACTCACAGCGGTGAGTTCGTAGTTATAAAGAACCAGGCCTGTGGTTTCGCCTATCGCACAAGCCGCTTTAAAACCACCGATAAGGACCGCTTTATAATCACCTCAATCACCCTCAAGCTTTCCAAATCCCCTCCAGCACCGCCTTTTTATGAAAACCTGGAAAAATATTTAACCGGGCATAAAATTAAAGACTATACTCCGCGGGCCATCCGTGAGGTAGTAACAGCCATCCGGGCCATTAAACTGCCCAGCCCGGCCAGGGTTGCTAACAATGGCTCCTTCTTTACTAACCCGATTATTGATAAAAAACAATTCGAGCAGCTACAAAAAAACTACCCGGACATTAAAGGCTGGCCGCACGGTACTAAAGTTAAAGTATCTGCTGGCTGGTTGCTGGAAGAAGCTGGTTTTAAAGGAGTGCATGATCAGCAAACCGGTATGGGTACCTGGCCGGCCCAAGCGCTAGTTTTAGTTAACGAGCATGCCAAAAATACGGCCGACCTTTTAGCCTTCAAACAAAAAATCCAAACCAAAGTTCACCAGGTTTTCGGCATCGTACTGGAACAAGAACCGGAGCTCCTGCCTTAATCTATTGATCACTAGGGAGTGAAAACTGCAAACAGAATTCTCGCACTTCATTACTTAACTTGTTAAGTATTTTGGGATCTTCGGAGTTAGTTATGGCTTGATCTATCCAGCTGGCTATTTGAACCATCTCCTTCTCTTTCATACCCCGTGTTGTAAGTGCCGGCGTACCCAAACGAATACCAGAGGGACTAAATGGTGAGCGTGGGTCAAATGGCACAGTGTTTTTATTGACTGTAATTCCGGCCTGGCCCAGGGCTTTTTCGGCATCGGCACCAATGATTTTCTTATTAGTCAAATCAATGAGCAGTAGATGATTATCGGTACCGCCCGTGACTAACTGGTAGTCTCTTTTAAGTAGTTCCTCGGCCAGCGTTTTAGCATTTTTAACAATCTGCTGCCCGTATTTCTTAAAACTTGGTTGGGCTGCCTCACGTAGTGCTACAGCAATAGCCGCCGTCTGGTGGTTATGCGGACCACCTTGCAAGCCCGGAATGATTGCCCGGTCGATTAAAGTGGGCAAGTTTTCGGGTTTACGTTCAACGGCTTTAAGAGGGTTAGAAACGTTGCCGTCGCATAGAATTATCGCCCCGCGTGGGCCCCGCAAGGTTTTATGCGTAGTAGTGGTAATAACATCTACATGGCCTACAGGTGAAGGATGGGCGTCAGCGACAACTAGGCCGGCGATGTGCGAAATATCAGCTATTAACCAGGACTTGGAGATATTGGCAATTTCTCTCAGTCGGGCCCAGTCAAATATCCGGGGATAGGCTGTGGCACCGACAAACATAAGCTTCGGCTTCTCGGTTTTGGCTAGCTTAGTCATTTCGTTGTAATCAAGATAGCCGTCCTTGCCCGTATGATACTGAACTGAGCGGTAGATCGTACCAGAGAAGTTGACCTTAAGACCATGAGTCATATGGCCACCGTAGTAAAGGTGCATGCCCATGATCGTATCGCCCGGATTAACCAGCGCAAAATAGACGGCTTGGTTAGCCGGCGAGCCGGAATATGGTTGAACGTTGGCATGTGACACACCGAACAGTTTTTTGGCTCTATCACGCGCCAGATTCTCAACAGCATCGACATTTTCACAGCCACCGTAATAACGCATACCAGGGTAGCCTTCTGAGTACTTATCAGTTAGACGGGAGCCTAGTGCTTTTAGTACATCGGCAGAAGTATGATTCTCGCTGGGAATCATTTCCAGCCCTTCGCTCTGCCGACGCTGCTCGGCTACAATAAATTTTTCTACCTCTTTGTCGTCCATAGTAAACTCCTAAAATCTTTTTAAATGTTAAAGAAAGATTTCAGGTAGCTAGATCATGGCCTAATTTTAACATTGTGCTTTAAATAATCGGTTGTAATTTTAAAGTGACTATTTACTTGACGCATATATCATCTGTGATATCATCAGAAGGTTTTATGCACGAAACCAACCAGAAAATCGGTCGACTTATCCACCAAATCCGCCAGGAAAGGGGCCTCACTCAGGCCGCTTTTGCTAAAAAACTTGGCACCAGCCAGTCGGCCGTCAACCGTATTGAACACGGCAAACAAAATCTAAGTCTAGATACCCTGGGACGCATCAGTGACGCCCTGCACCGCCCGATCGTCACGCTCGGTAGCGAGGGAGTGAATTTAAGGATCGAAGGCGGGCATGAACTTAAAGGCGAGATTACTCTTAAGAAAAGCAAGAATGCTGCTGTAGCGATTATCTGTGCCAGCCTGCTCAACAAAGGCACGACCCGCCTAAAAAGCATCCCCCGGATTGAAGAAGTTAATCGCATTGTAGAAGTACTAACCAGCATTGGTGTATCGGTGCGTTGGGTTGGCGATAGTGATATGGAAATTAAAGTGCCAGCCAAGCTTGATCTAGAGAATATTAATAAGCAAGCTGCCCGCAAAACCCGGATTGTTATCCTGCTGGCCGGGGCTCTGATGCACGACCAGAGTGAATTTAAAATTCCCTACGCCGGTGGCTGTGAGATAGGCAAGCGTTCGGTGCTGCCACATATTTATGCCCTCGAGGAATTTGGCACCAAGATTGAAGCCCACAAAGGCAACTACCATATCAGTGTGCGGCGACAGCTGCCACGTCGCCCGGTGGTACTTTATGAGTCAGGCGATACTACCACCGAAAACGCTATCTTGGCAGCTGCCAGAACCGACGGCGAAACCACCATTAAGATGGCCAGCGCCAACTATATGGGTCAGGACCTGTGTTTTTTCCTGCAGAAACTGGGGGTTAAAATTGACGGCATCGGTACAACTACCTTGCGAATCCGGGGTGTAGCCAACATCCGCAAAAGTGTTAGCTACATACCCAGTGAAGATC
>Ga0209541_10013789_pt1 | contig 12290 bp, 12 predicted proteins | sample RifCSPlowO2_01_FD_184027 | JGI IMG/M metagenome (GOLD analysis project Ga0209541, IMG submission 184027) | Groundwater microbial communities from Rifle, Colorado - Rifle CSP2_plank lowO2_0.1 (SPAdes) (version 2) | ecosystem: Environmental > Aquatic > Deep subsurface > Groundwater | place...
ACGAACATTAACAGCTGTTACCAACAATTAATGCCTTTCAGGCTGGCGTTCATACCACCGCCTCTGGCGGTGGTAGTTGATTTTCAGAGCCCTAGGGGGTACAATGCACGTGTATTAAGACGAAGGAGGACCCGAACGGCGTTGGTGCCTAAGGGGCCTTTTTCATTTATGGCGGCTAGCGAGGAGCGAAGACATCACACAGAGCTACCGCTCTTTATGGCCGTGGGCAATTTTCCTTTTAACATCCGTGTCCCCCAAGTATGCGTAGAATTCGCTTCCGAGGCTCTTGTATAGAGACGATGCGAACTCTCTGTTCGGGAATAGCATCTTTCCAAATTTGCCCTTTTTGATGAGAAAATCTACGAGCTTTTTATAATCTCCATCGCCCGAGACGATATATGCTTTGTCGAACGGCTCGTTCTCTACAAGCTTTTTCATTATTCCAAAAATAATGTCGCAATCAACGTTTCCTTTCTTCTTGCCCTTCAGCGCGGCGGAATGTTCACGAAACGAAAGAATAAATCCAGCCTTTTGAAGATTGTCGTACAGGTCTTGCACTACATCCGATACGAACCCGAGAAAGTAGTAGGCCTCGCCGATCTTGTATTTGTCGCGCAAGTAAATTCTGAGCTTTGCATGGTTCACCATCCACCCATTTTCCTTGGTACCCAAATGCAGATTTTGTCCATCGATGAACGCGACATTGGGATGCCTGTTCTCTCCTTTCGGCATGCAAGCATATTCCCACACATCCCTACAGATGTGAACGCCTCATACCCGTGTGAGGCGTTAAGAGGTCTAGGCCTTCAGGATAGCTTCGCCTTTGACCAGCCACGAGATGCCGAAGGCTTCGAGGAGGACAGCTTCGAGCCAGAAGACGGGATTGAGGGCGAGGAGCGAAGAGTTGTCAGGCACAAAAAAGAGGACGAGGGCAATGAGGATGAGCGCGGCGAGCATGGTGTAGCCGCAGACGGTGTAAACCCTGTTGCGCATCAGTTTTTCCGGAGTAGGTGGCACATTGGGGTTGGTTTTACGGAAGAGCACGAGCGCGAAGTAGATGAGCGTGGAGAAGAAGATGATGGCAAAGATGATGTGTGCGTACCCGATAAAGATCTGCTGTGCGGTGGCGTCCGCCCCTGGGCTCGTGGGAAAAAGCGCGATGCCGACGGCGCAGTAGGCAGCTATTTGCGCCGCGATGACGTCCTTCAACTCATAGCCCCGATACGACCACATAAAGACGCCGGTCGCGCAGAGGCAGCCCACAAATACATCCCCCATCACGCTGTAGTAGTAGCTACTGATGGAGCTGAGGAGGCCGGGGCTCTCGAGCGCAGCTTTTCCGATGGCGACAAGGAAAGGCAGCGCGATGCCGAGGACACCGATGGCTTTGCGCAGTAGTAAATAGGAAAGCACGAGCGAATCGCTGGTCTTGCTCTCTGCGGGCATGTTGGTAGTTTATCAGGAAAAGCGTCGTCTCCTCGACGGTATCGCGGGTGCATGGTATAGAGAAGGCTGTCCGCATTTGGAGCGGTTGTATAGAGAGAAGGTTCAATAGCATGCAGATCCAAAACAATAGGCGCGGCCGGATCACCAAGACATGCCGCTATTCCGTGAAAGGTGTGCAAGGAAAGGAACTACTGTATCTTGATATTAAGGAGGGTGTTGGCGTGGTCGGAGACAGGCGGTACGCAGTCCGGGCAAAGGGTCGCCCCTCCGAAGAATGGAAGCCGAAGACGTTTTTCCGCGTGTCCATGACCGACGAAATTATGGCAAGGCAAGTACCACGCTTTATCGGCGAGGACCTCGATCCAGAATGGGTACGTGAACTCGGCATTGAACTCGGCGACGAAGAGCTGACCGTCCTAGACACCGGCGGCAGATACAACATGGTCGACACCAACCCATTGAAGTATGGGCCGACCGTCTCCTTCCTCAACATGGCAACGGTGAGGGACATGGAGCGCAGGACGGGCTGGATAATCGATCCGCGTCGTTTCAGGATGAACGCGTGGTTCGACAACGACGACCCGTGGTCTGAACTCGCATGGGCCAACGATTTCCCGGGAACCAAGGAGTTCGTAGCTGGAGACGTCCAGTATTGCATACAAGATGCATGCGAACGCTGCGAGGCGATCAACGCGAATCCTTCAACGGGAGAGCGCGACCTCGATCTTCTGACCGCTATCGAAACAGCTTTGCACGATATCGGCTATGCTGGTTCTCCCCACCGCAAGACATTCAACGTGATGGGCTTCCTTGCGACCCCGCTCATGAGTGGAAGGCTCTTCCCGGGTCAGGAGATCGTCATACCGCAGTAAAACAAGTCGCCCCAAGAGCGCCGGGATCTATCCCTCGCTCGCGGCGACTCTTTTTTATACAACTATATTTTCTACAACCCCGGGAGGTAATTCATCGGGTTGAGGTAGGCGGAAAGCGAGGTGGGGACCGGCATCGTGACATTGGAGCACGGGGTGGTGCTCTGGGTGGCTTGGCCGAGCTTGATTATTTGCGTAGCGGTCGAGACATAGACGCCAAAGTGGAGGTGTGGCCCGGTGGCGTAGCCCGTCTCGCCGCTGTAGCCGATGAGTTGCCCCGTCGCGACCGACTGCCCGGGCGAGACATCAATCTGTGAGAGGTGCGCGTACATCGTTGAGAGGCCGTTTGCGTGTTTGATAAAGACCCACTTGCCGAATGAATAGCAGCCGCCGGTGTCCGTGTTGCCGGTCGCCTCGACGACGCCGGAGAGCGCAGCATGGAGCGGCGTGCCGATGGAGGCGGCCAAGTCGATGCCGTTGTGACCCTTGCCGTTGTAGGCGCCGCTTGCGGCGAAGGCAGTGTTGCCAAATTGCTGGGTGATGCGCACGGAATCCATTGGCCACGCAAGGATCCCCTTCCCCGTCGTTGGAATCTCGGAAGGATTGAGCGCCCGTTGGTATGCGGTCTTGAGATTGGAGAGCGATGCTGCGAACTGGGCTTCCTGGGCCTTTTTTTGCGCAATGATCTTCTGGTACGTCGATTCTTGCGACTTGGTCTGGACCAAGAGGTCGCTCTGGGCTTTCTTCTGCGCATTGAGGGAGCCTTGCTGCTGCTTCAGTGCTTTCTGCTCTTTCAGGAGCTGCGCCTGCTTGACTTCCGTCTCCGTCTTTGCATTGGTAAAATCTTTTTTTGCATTCGATAGATCTTTAATGTGGGTGCGCACTGCTTCCTGAAAATCCTGCGATACCGCGAGATCATTCCAGATCGCGGGAAGCGCGCCATCTGAGAGAAGTTGTAAGACGATAGGGCGGGCTTCTTCTTGAGCGATCGAGCGCAGGGATTCTGCGAGCCCTCCTTGGTTCACGTCGATCGAATTCTGCGCGGTAGTGATATTTCCGGAGAGCTGCTTAATGCGAAGCTGCGTGGCGCTGATCTGATTCTGGAGGACGTTGATCTGAGCGGTGGTTTTTTTGATGTTGAGATTGAGCTGGTCGAGCTTGTACTGAAGTGTCTGCTTTTTTGCCGAGGTCGCCGTGAGTTGTTTTTGGTACTGTGCTATCTCATCGTTGAGCTGCTTTATCTGGGCGTTGTGCTCATCGATACCCCTCTGGAGCTCGGCCACGCTTTGCGCGAGCGTCGCGAAAGGAAGCGCGAATATGACGATGGCGAAACTCAGGCCTATCAACCGGGAGCCCCATATCATACGTTGTGCAGGAGTTTTAGTGCATCAGCAATGCGGGCGAGGGTCTCGCTCTTGCCTATCACACCGGCTATATAAAAAGGGTCAGGGCTGCGCTCGCGCCCAGAAAGCGCGTAGCGCAGTGGCCAGAGGACGGCGCCGCGGCCTTCCCTCGTAGCGTAATCCCAGAGGGCTTCTTTGAGCGCTTCAGCGTTCCACTCAGTATCCGCGATCGGCTCAAGGAGCGTCGTGATGTGCTCGAGATGGCGCTTTGCATCTGCCGTACTTGAGCGCTTTTCTGAGATGAGGCTCGCGTCGAGCGTGGGCCGTTCAAAAAAGGCGTCGAGTTCACCTCCAGCGATGAGCTCCCCTATATCCGAGGCGACGCTGATGCGCTCCTTGAGGAGCGGGATGAGTGCGCTCACCGTTTTGGCATCCGGAGTGCCCGCTCGTCCCTCGAATGCCTTCTCTATGGCGGGTGTCGCGTAGGTAGTGAAGCTTTCAGTGTTCATATTGTCTACATATTGACGGTTGAACCAGCGCAATTTTTCAAGGTCGAAGACGGCGCTGCTCTTATGCAGGTCCTTGAGAGAGAATTCGGCTATCATTTCTTCGAGCGAGAGTACTTCCCTACCCGAAGGAGGTGTCCAGCCGAGCGTGCCGATAAAATTAACGAGCGCTTCGGGCAGATATCCTTGCGCGCGATAGTCGCGGACCGCAACGTCTCCCTTTCTCTTGGAGAGTTTTGAGCGCTCTGCGCTGAGGAAAAGCGGGTAGTGGGCGTACAGTGGGCGTTCGTACCCTAAGGCCTCTTGAATGAGTATCTGGCGGGGTGTATTGGAAATGTGCTCCTCCCCGCGGATGACGTGCGTGATATTCATTTCTGCATCGTCCACGACGACCGCGAGATGATAGAGCGGGTCGTCGACGGAGCGGGCAATGGCAAAATCGCCAAGCTCGGTCGTGTCAAAAGTGATATCACCGCGCACGATATCGCTAAAGGTGATGCTTTTCCCCGGATTGCGCAGGCGCACGATGGAGACCTCGGTACCCGGCTCGCGTTTACTCTCCTCTTTGGATATGTATGCTTTGTCTTCTTGTATCAGTCTGTCGATCGCGGCCGTGTGACGCTCGAGGCGCTCGGACTGTCGAAAAAATTCGTCCCATGAAAGGCCGAGCCAGTGGATACTCTCGATGATGTCGTCCTCATATTCCCGTGTGCTGCGCTCACGGTCGGTATCTTCACTACGAAAGACTATGGAGCCGCCGTTCTTTCGAGCAAAAAGATAATTGATGAGCGCCATGCGCGCGGTACCGACGTGGCAGTAGCCTGTGGGGCTCGGCGGAAAACGCACTTTAACTGATTCAGAGTTCATATCATTCAGAATACTCGGAAATGACTTATTTTGCGAGCATTTTTTGGCCGGTTCACCCCGTTAGAGGCACTGACTACTTGAAAGCTGTTCTGCTTCGAGCATAACTACTGTTCGCGGCACTCACGAAATCATCAGAGCCTCTAACGGGGCTCGTGCGTAAGTGCTATATCCAAAAGTGCGCGGGCAAGTTTCCCAGCGGCATCGGGCCGCGCGAATTGTGTGCCGGCCTCGGCCATACGCTTCTGATGCGCCGGGTCGCCATACAGGCGATCGATCTCAGAGATGAGTACGTGCGGCGAGAGATTTTGCTGCTCGATGACCAGGCCCGCGCCTGCGCGAGCGTATGAAAATGCGTTCTCCGTCTGGTCGTGCGAGACGTCGAGCGGAATGGGTACGAGGATGGCAGGCTTGCCCCACGATGATATCTCAAATATCGTTCCGCTCCCTGCGCGGGCGACGATGATGGATGCCGCGCCTGCCGCCATTTTGAGCGCGAGCGTGTTGAGGAGGCCAAACGGATGGTAGCGAAGAGCGTACTTCGAGTCCTTGAGCACGACAGAAGCAATGTTAGACGTCTCCTTGAAATGCTCTTTGCCGGTCTGGTGGACGATGTTGTAGCGCGGCGAAAGCTCGGGAAGCGCATCGAGGATGACTTCATTGATGGCACGCGCGCCTTGCGAGCCGCCGAGTACGAGGACGGTGGGGACGGACGGGTCGAGATGTAAAAATTCGTACCCGCCTTCACGCGCGATGGTGAGTATCTCTTTGCGCACGGGGTGGCCTGTGCGAGCTATCTTACTGCGCACACGTTCCGGAAAATTTTCCGCGGCTCCGGGATGTGCAACTGCAATGTAGCGAGCGAATTTTGCCGACCAGAGCGATACGCGGCCAGGCTTTGCATCGGCATCATAGATAACAACGGGAACACGCAGGAGCTTCGCAGCGACGAGCAGTGGAAAAGCTGCAAAGCCGCCGGTCGAGAAAATGACATCAGGGTAGAGCTTGTAAAGCAGCGGTATGGTGCGCACTATCGCGAAGGCAGTTTTGAATGTGTCGAACACGTTGAGGATGCTTCCGTAGCGGCGTACCTTGCCCGCCGACATCGTTTTGTGCCAAATGCCGTGTTCGAGAAGCGCAGCTGGGTCGAAAGGTGCAGGGCCAATGTAGACCAGCTCTGGCATCAGAAGCGTCTCTGCGCTGCACAGCTCCTCGAGCGCTTCAGCAACCGCAACAAGCGGGTAAAAATGTCCGCCAGTCCCTCCGCCTATCAACGCGATCTTCATCCCGTCATTTTACCCCGTTAGAGGCCTTCCACAATGTTGCAAGAGTGGTGAGAAGTAGCGAAAGCGATTTTTTTTGGCGCCTCTAACGTGGTTTACCACTTTTCCGGTGTGCCCTCGACACGCTGAGAAGCACGCCCGCGCTCGCGAGTGAGACGAGCATTGCGCTCCCCCCTTGAGAGACAAAGGTGAGCGGTATGCCGGTGAGCGGTATCACGCCGAGCATTGCAGCGATATTAACGAACGCCTCGGTCGCGAGCGTGGCTGAGATGCCGCTTGCAAGGAGGGCGCCGAAGAGGTCCGGGGCGCGAGCGGCGATGGTAAAGCCACGAAGTGCCAGCCAAAGAAAGAGGCCGACAAGAAACACCGCGCCGGCAAAGCCGAGCTCCTCTGCCGCGACCGCAAAGATAGAATCCCCCATCGGCTCTGGCAGGTAGGTAAATTTCTGCACGCTCTGGCCGAATCCCCTCCCAGTGAACCCGCCAGAGCCAATCGCGATGAGTGATTGTCGTATCTGATAGCCTTCCGCCTGCGCACCGGCTGAAGGGTGAAAAAACGTCACCACTCGGTCACGGACGTATGGACGCGCGAACGCAAGGACCCCAAGCATGAGGATCGCGATGATGCCGATGAGTATGATATCGCGTATCCTTCCGCCTGCCATAAAAAAGACCACGCCTATTCCGCAGACGACTATCCCCAGCGTGCCAAGGTCGGGCTGCAGGAGCAGCAAGAGAGTCGGAAATGCAAGCAGTGCACAAAGTCCTCCGAGTCCGTATTTGAATGTCGCGATCTTAGCGCGCAGTGCCGAAAAATAGTACGCCGCCATGAGGACTCCTGCGAGCTTGAGAGCTTCTGAGGGCTGCATTGAGAAGCCGAAGATGGAGAGCCATCGTCTGCCGCCGCCGTGCATCATGCCAAGCTGCGGAACGAAGACGAGTGCGGTCGCGAAGAGCGCGATCGCAAAAAAGTATGGCGCGAGCGGCCGCAGACGTCGGTAATCGATATGGCTGAGGATGACAAGAACGACGAGGCCAGCGCCCACGCCGAGCACCAGATGATTGAATACAACAGACGACATGCCGCCTTGTCCGCGCGCAAGGAGGCCGAACGCGGCAGAGGCGAAGATCAGGCTTCCCGCCGCGACCAAAAGGGCTATCAAAATGGCGAGCGTCTTGTCGACGGAGCGATACGATGAGCGCATCTGCCTATTCTACCCTACAGCTAGCTTGAAAGATGCTGGAGGCTCTAGCGAACGCTCACCGGCAACGACTAATTGGAACTTAGTCCGTGGATTGGATGTAGTGCGAACACGAACGATTGTCTTTCTCAATTATATGAGTCGAAATGACTCCACAACTGGGCCAAGCTTCGCATCGACGTTGGCTTTATCAATCAGAGCTGCCGCGTCCATGACTCCGTCAGGGGGCGGGCCAAATGTGTTGTGAAGAATGCTAAAGCAACTACCACGATAAAGTGTCGTATACATTCGGCTGCTAACGATGAATCGAAAAGAAGCAGCCAAAGAGTGAAATGGCACTCCGCTTATGGTCGTTGTGCCTGTGTCCGCGTACGTCATAGCGTTACTCTCAGGAACAGCAAGACATTTGGCGACGGCCTCAGACTGACTTGTTTTGATGAAGTACACGTCTCCATATACAGAGCCGCCTGGCCCGTCGTATTGCAATTTTATGCGGAAACCTTCTACAGGATCATCTAAATCTACATGTAGATATGATACATCATTTGGATACTGAAAACTGAAGCCTTGATGAGGATTCGAGTAGGTTTTATTTGAACCGGTCGCGCTAGACGGTGTAGGCGTATTCTTTATCTGTTGAGCCGGAGCAGTAGGTTGAACTGCTTGAGGAGCTGGACTTAACACCACTTTATTTTCTTGATTTGTATTTTGCAAATCTGGAAGTTCGGTTGTTGAGCTTGATGGCGTATTTAATTGCTGACTAAAAATCCAATAGCCTATGCCGCTCACGACTACAAGGAATGCAACGACTAATAACTCGACCCTCGAGAATCCTTCCTGGTTCATGATTATGGGATTATATACCCAAATTGGCCCTGTGCGGCGCGAAAGGCGTTAGAACCTTCGCTCCGTGATGCTGCGCAAAAAACGGAATAGGGATGAAAGTGGATAATATACACAAAAGAGGAGGAGCTAAGTCTATATTATGGAAATCGCGATGATGACGCCCGCGAAAGCAAAGACTACCGAGAGGACCCAATAGCGCATTACGACTTTGTACCCTGGCCAGCCGAGCGCTTCGAAGTGGTGGTGCAGGGGGGCGATGAGGAGGAGCTTGCGCTTGAAAACTTTTTTCCATACGACTTGCAAGATATTGGAAAGAACGGTCACAACGAGGAGCGCCCCCACGATAGGCAAAGCGAAGATACCGACCCCCCCGCCGAGGCTATCGGTCATGAAGGCGACGACCGCAAGCGAGAGGGTGAGCGCCATGGTGCCGGTGTCGCTCATATAGAAGCGGGCAGGAGGTATGTTGAACCATAGGAAGGCCAGAAGACCGCCCACTACAGCGGCGCAAAAGGCCGCGAGATCGGTCTCCCCGTAGGCAAAGGCGATAAGGGCATATGAAGCGAATATAGAGCCAAATACGCCTCCTGAGAGCCCGTCTATGCCATCAATGATACCGGAGGCATAGACTCCCAGACTGATCACCATAAAGAGCGGGATGACGAGCCAGCCGATCTCAAGTGGTAATCCAAAGGGGATGGAAATGGTCGTAACGCCAAGTTTGAAATAAAACCAGAAACCGCCGAGCGCAGAGAGCGTGGAGACCACAAGGAGTCGGAACGAGAGCGGAAGCCCCTCCCCCGCTGGCCGAATCATGAGGAGGTCATCGACAAAACCCCACACCGCGCCGGCCATCATCGCGGCAAGTGGGATCCACGTTTCGCTCCGTGAAAGAAAATTGAGAGAGATAAACTTTCCGCCAACGACGTTTGCCAGCACGGCCAAGAGGATGGTGGTCGCACATACACTTCCCCATATCACGATGCCACCGAATCGCGGCGCTCGAACTTCATGCTCGACGTGAAGCCTGTTGAAACCTTCGGCGAGCGAGCCATCGAGCGAGCGTTTGCCCGGCTTCTTTTTCCACGCTTTGTATTTGTAGAGGTAGTGCGTAAGCGCGGGCGCCATAAGGATGCCGATGGTGAACGCCAAGATTGCCGGCGTGAGCACTTGTATGGTGGGGCTGAGCATCCCGCGCATTGTACCTCTCTGGAAGCGCCTGAAAAGGGCGCGAACACGAGAGCTATTGCCAGCTGCCCTGTATCCAGCTTGCGGCCGCAAGTTTGTCCTCACACCCGGGCGTCTCGCCACCCATGGAGCCGAAATGCGCCTCGCATCCTTGCGGAACAGGTTTGTACTCAAAATCACCTTCTGCCGTCCAGCGAAAAGCTGCGGTCAAACCTATAGTTTTGTAAGCCTTCATTACAATCTGATAAACGGCTGATCCTGCAACGCCCCCGTCACAGTCGTCACATGAGGCAAAGTTAAAGTGGATCGCGCTGTCGTCTGGGCTCACCCCATTAATCGCAGCCAACTCGAAGTCAGGATATTCCACGCTGGAAAAGAGTTTTGTGTATGTCTTTTGTGCAATGTTCAAGACGTGGGCATATTCCACGCCCTGCTGGTCTTGCATTACACCAAAGAAGACATTTGAATCAATAGAAGAAACCTGTGTGTCGCGGATTTTTAAACCTACCGGCAGCTGCATAGATACGGACATGACACTCGCATATGAGGATTCGTAAGCTTCTCTGACGCTTGAATATGGAGAATCGTATCTGCTCGGAGTATCTTCGGCATTCATGATAAAGACAGTGTTGAACTTTGTCGTTATTACCCAAAGCTCAGTTTCGGCTGTTGATTCTTGGGTAATGGGGGCAGATGCGCCTGGAGGGTTCTGAGAATTTACAACATCTATGGGTACGGTCGACGACCGATTTTGCAGTACAAAGTACACTGCACCTGCAAGCAAGATTGCAATGCCGAGAGGAACCCAAATTTCCTTTCGTTCCCAGAGTGGAGTATGTGCCGTCGCTTCCGGCTGAACTGGTGTGGGTACTTGTGGGTGCTCGGTGGGCATAGAAAAAGTTGGACTTACAGCTGCATGGTACCACTCTTTTTTGCAGTAGTTGCGAAAAAAACTTACTCGCTGCCTAATGCTTTTTGCGTAGCGGCGACAAGCTTCTTCATGTCGCTAAAGCGGCCGTCATAGGTAGAGCCAAGAACGACAGCGCTAATAAGATGTCCGTCGTGCTTGAAAACGACCGCGAGATTGCCCCCTGCAAGCTGCGTAAATCCGGTTTTTCCGAGCACAATATCAGGGAGATCCGGTAGCGCCTCATCGGTGTTGACAGCCTTTGTGCTTGCGCCATCCACCGAATGGAGGGTGAATTGTCGCACACGTGTTGCAGTAAAGGTCTCCGGGGTCGACGATGCCGCGTAAGCAAAGAGAGTGGCAACGTCGCGCGCCGAGCCGTAGGCGCCGGATTGCGTCGCGCTCACATCGAGTCCATTGTAATTAAGAAAATAGGTTCGCTCTAGTCCTAGTGAATGTGTGAGATCATTCATTCGCCAGAGGGTTGCACCTTCCTCGGGGGCAAATGGGTATTTTTGACGTATCGCGGGCGCGGCTATCAGCGCAAGAATATTGGCGCCGGAATTGGAAGAGACTGCGAGCGTGAAGTCGATAACGTCTTGCAAGTGCCACCGCTGCCCATCCTCGAGGCCTCCTTCTGCATGCGAATTGTATCCCGTATCGAACGGAATGGTGACGATAGTCTGAGGAGAGAGCGCATCCCCGACGACCATGGCAAGCGCCACTTTAGTGAGCGAGGCCAAGGGCCATTGCGAATCCGGCGAACGCGCGAAGAGCGTTCGACCATCCGTAATATCCACGACGATGGCGCTACTCGCAAAAAGGGAAATACCTTTGAATGCATCCGGGTCTTGAAGCGGGGCAGGCAGTGGCCTCGGCGCCACTGTCTCAGCTGCAGCCGCGATTTGAGATGAGGCGTCATGCAGGTAGGCCCAAGTAAAAGACCCGGTGGCGATAAAAATAAGCGCAAGCGCTATACCTCCCGAAATGCGAGTGCGAAACTGTTCATTCTGCGGAGCCTGTATTGTCTCCTGTGCCTGTTCCGTCATTTGATGCGAACGGCGATTTTGACTGCTCAAAAGCGGCCAGTTCGGCTCGGATTGTATCATAATCGGGGAGCTCTTCGAGGTGGGCGACACCCAGATGTGCGAGGAGTTCGGGAGTCGGTTGATACACATACTCCCGACCATCGAGGGCGGTGCGCTCGATGAGACCTCTTCCGAGAAGCGTGCGGATGGTGGATGCAGTATTCACGCCGCGAATATAGTCGATCTCACTTCTTCGAGATGCTCCGCGATAGAGGAGGGTTGCGAGTACTTCGAGCCCGGCTTCTCCGATCTCGCGCTGAAGCTGCTCTTCAAAGGCTCTCTTTATCGCAACGGTCGTTTGGGGCGAAGTTGCAAGCGCCACTTCTCTTTCAGTTTCGATAATAGCTAGTCCGGTACCGTCGAGAGCGGCAGATAGCTCCCTAACGGCGGTTCGCGTCTCCTCCTCTTTTGCGCCGAGCAACGTACCGAGTCGCTTCCAGGAAAGAGGGCCACCTTCGATGAAAAGGAAAGCCTCGACTTGGGCTGCAAGAGACGAAATAGTACTCATGTGCCATAGCGGGGTACGCCCGCGTTCTCCAATTCAATCGTAATGTCTTCGAAAAGCCGGTCCTGTGTTACAGAGGCAGAGCCCGAGCGCACCAGCTCAAGCAGCGCAAGAAAATAGATGATGGCCTCCTCCCGACTTGCCTTTTTGGTGAGCTCTCTGAACGACGCCCTGATGGCATTCGAGAGCCTCGCGCGCACTTCAGTGATGACATCTTCAAGTGCGCGCACCGGAGCAACCGCCG
>Ga0209541_10013791_pt1 | contig 12290 bp, 15 predicted proteins | sample RifCSPlowO2_01_FD_184027 | JGI IMG/M metagenome (GOLD analysis project Ga0209541, IMG submission 184027) | Groundwater microbial communities from Rifle, Colorado - Rifle CSP2_plank lowO2_0.1 (SPAdes) (version 2) | ecosystem: Environmental > Aquatic > Deep subsurface > Groundwater | place...
TCTGTTTGTTTTTGTTTCCTTTGGTTTCGGAGCTGAATGTTACCGCTCCGTCGACCGCCTTAAGAAACTCTGTTAATTGCGCAATACTGACTATGTGCTCATCGTTCATAATGATGTCCATAACAACACCAGTATGAATAGCCGAACTCGCGTTGGTGAGCCCTTTTTGGGCTCATTTCGCGCGATAGTCCGTTTCTATTTGGGTATCATTTTTGCGTGAGAGAAGACTCACAATAGTGGACTGTCGATAAATAATGTACCATTGTGTCATATGAATAAAAAACAATATCGTATTGCGCCAGACGTAAAGACCGACATATTAAAACGAGTAAAGAACTCCCGATTCTGTCGGGAGTTCTTTACTCGCGATATTCTCAAAATATGATATTGTCAAAACAATGAAAGAATCAAATAATCAAACAGGATACGAGGATTATAAAGAGCGGCAAAAATGGGCAGAAAAGAAAGCCAAAGAGTTTGGTATTATATATACGGAAGGAACGGATTATTTTGAAGTAGTGTCTCAAGATGATAACGGCGAAGAGATTCGGTCACGATTGCCGCTGTGGGATTCTATCCCAATAAGCGATGCCGACGGCAAACCAGCAGGTTCTGTCCCGATAGAAAAAGCCATTGAAGCCACCAAACGATTTCCTCATATATCGCTTTATGAAGCAGTGCAAACTATCGAGGATAGAGAAAATCTCACCTAGGGATTGAGTCCCCAAATGGTTGTTTGGCAGAGGACGCTTTGTTATTATAGCAATTATGAGATGGCTAATTTTAACTACAATTAGTTTTTTCTACCGTAATTTTTTGAAGCGGATTTTGTTTCTTCAAGATCCGGAAAAAATACATCATCGCGCTGTGCGCGCCGGAGAATGGCTTGGGGAATCAAAAACAGCAAAAACTTTTTTCTCCTTTTTCTTTCGAGAGCGCGATACGATAATATCCCAGCGATTATTTAATATACAATTTGATTCTCCGATTGGATTATCAGCAGGTTTTGATTATGAGGCGCGATTAACGCAGATTCTTCCTTGTCTTGGGTTTGGATTCGGGAGCGTTGGCACGCTTACTTATTTGAAATACGAAGGAAATCCGCGGCCAATGCTTGGGCGTTTGCCAAAATCCAGATCGCTTATGGTGAACAAAGGATTCAAAAATCTTGGAGTCGCGGCTACATTAGAAAGATTAAATGGCAAAACATTTACGTGCCCCGTCGGAATTAGCATTGGAAAAACTAATACCGAAAAAATCGCAACACAGCGAGATGGAATAGAAGACGTTGTAAATGCTTTTCGGGCGGCAGAGCAAGCCAATGTGTCGTTTTCATATTATGAACTCAATATCAGCTGTCCGAATCTCAAGGGAACTGTTGAATTTTATGACCCAATTCATCTTAAGGAACTTTTGTCGGCAATCGGCGGCATTGGGATTTCAAGGCCCGTGTGGATTAAAATACCAATATCCAAGACAGATTCGGAAATAATGGCGATGATGGATATAATTGTCGCTTTTCCATTTATTGAAGCTGTTATTTTTGGTAACTTACAACAAGACCGTAATCATCCGGCGCTCAATCAGGATGAAGTAAAAAAATTTCCGCATGGTAATTTTAGCGGCTTGCCTTGCCGCGACAAGTCCGACGAACTTATTTGTCTTGCATTTAAAAATTACGGTTCGCGGATTAAAATCGTTGGCTGTGGGGGAGTTTTTTCTGCCACGGATGCGTATAGAAAAATTAAACTCGGCGCGTCTCTTGTTGAGCTTATTACAGGCCTTATATTTGAGGGACCGCAGCTTGTATCACAAATAAATTACGAACTTGCGTATTTTTTGCGCCGCGACGGATATCGCTCTATCACAGAAGCGATTGGACGAGATGCCTAATATAAAACTATACTTAATTTAAGCGTTTAATATTAAACTAAAAATTATGTTTGAGGGAATGAGCGGAGGAGAGGTGGAAATAGGGTATAACAGTCGCGGAGAGGACGAACGCAGACAGGAAGGCGCTTGGGAGCTGGTGTTTAATAAGCTCAAGGCAAAAAAACTCGCAAGTTGGCGAGCACCTTTCCAGCTTATCAGATTTCCAATTGGCGGAGCTAGATAAAGCTCTAAATATGGCCGGCGCGTCTAAAGAAATTTTTGGAAATTTAAGCGACGAAGATTTGTCTACGACAGAAGATGACTTGATTGATTTGAAAAATTCTGCCGATTCCGAAGCGGCAAGATCTATTGCAAAACGCATAGCTAGTAAAATTGAATAAACTTGCCAACAATCGCAAACAATCTCGCGTTTAATAAAAACATGACAAAACAACACGCTTTAACCAATTTGCTGCAATTCGCCACGCCTTAAAATTTCTTAAAGTAACGCTCTGACCATTGATCAAAATGATCTTAGACAAGAGCGCGCTGTCTTTTTCTACAATACTGGGGTGCCTAGCCGGATTCGAACCGGCGACAACGCTGCCACAGAGCGTCGTGTTGCCGCTACACCATAGGCACCATAGCAAAAATCGTGTTTTTGCAAAAATTAAAAGCAAGCCATCTTATCGCAATTCGGCTGATTATTCAACACAACACACAGACGCGCCTTCTTTGGTTTTTTGGGAAAGTTTAATCGCAACTTCGTCTCCAGCTTTCGCCGTATTCACATCCTTGTGGTCAACCTGCATTGATGAAACAGATTCCTCAAATTCTGAATCGCCCTTGCGAACCTTAATCTTGTCGCCCACCTTCAACGCATCAGCAAGCTTTACTACGGCTACGCCAATTTTGTCATACCAATGAATAACTTTTCCAACTTCTTTTTCCGCCATAAAAATATAAATATAAAATCTAAAGCGACCTTTGCTATTTAATAATATATTACAAATGACCAAACAGCCAAGCGCTACTTGAAGTTACTTTATTGTGAAAACAACTTCATTGCTCTTTTTTCCCCAAGGCGTTTATTGACCATATTTCTATTCTACATCAAACAGTGCGTACAAACCAGTCTAGCATTATGCTAATGCGAACCGAAAAACTTGAAATTGTCATCGGTGCGGCTCCGCCGCCTTTCCGAACAAGTTACTACTGGTGCGCAGGGGGGGATTTGAACCCCCATGGGATTGCTCCCGCTAGCCCCTCAAGCTAGTGCGTATACCAATTTCGCCACCTGCGCATGTATAGTTTATACAGCAAAAATGTCGCTTTACCAAGCGGCATTTTTGCTATTCTTCTTATGATTTTTCTGCCGAAAGGGTCTCTTCTTTTTTAGGCTGAATGCTCACTCGCGTCTCCGCAAACACTTGCTTCATCTTGCGGCGAATATCTCGTTGTGCACGCTCTCGCACGTAATAAATTTTCGCTCTGCGATGCCGCGCCGCACGCGCCGTAATTTCAATCCTGTCAATTTCAGGCGAGTACAAAGGAAATACGCGTTCCACGCCAATCCCGCCTGAAATTTTGCGCACAGTAAAAGTCGCTCCGGCTTCTTTGCCGTGTTTTCGCGCAAGAACAATTCCTTCAAATGCCTGCAAGCGCACCTTGCCGCTTTCGCGCACTTTTTGCCATACGCGCACAGTATCTCCAGCGCGAAAATCAAGCGTTTTGCGTTTATCTATATTGATTGGTGAAAGAATAAGATTAAGTGATGTCATAAAAAATAAAAATTAGCGTGTAGCCATTCTAAGCCTATTTATGTAATTTTGCAAGCGCGGCGGAAAGATCGTCCGGTAAATCAGCTTCAAGCTTTATGCGCCCGCCATTTTGAAGTGTAAATTCAATATTTTTGGCATGAAGAAATTGGCGGCTAAGTCCCAGCGGACATTTTGGATTTTTGCCACCATATAATATATCGCAAGCCACTGGATGGCCTATTGCAGAAAAATGCGACCGTATCTGGTGCGTGCGACCGGTAAGCGGACAAACCTCAACCAGCGTATAATCGCCAAAACGCTTAAAAACTTTGTATTTGGTGCTGGCGGTGCGTTCAACTCCGCGTTTTTTGCCGATAGAAATTCGTTTAAGCGGCGTTCTTGCGCTACGGGCAATCGTCAGATCAATTGTACCATTTTTTTCTTTAATATTTCCGACAACCAGCGCTTCATATATTTTTTTAATGGAGTGCGCCTGAAAAAGAGATTTGAGATAATCAGCAGTCTGCTGATTTTTAGCAAACAAAATAACTCCGCTCGTGTCTTTGTCAAGCCTATGAACGGCAATTAAGTTAGGTTGTTCTTTAATCACCCAATCAAACAAAACACCGGCGGGTTTGTTTATAGCCGCAAAATCTTTATCTTCGTAAATTATTTCCAGTTTCATTTTATAATATTTATCCTACTTAGAGATGAGATCTCCAAGTTTTGAGATTTGGTGGACGGTGCAGGGCTTGAACCTGCGGCCTTCCGCGTGTAAGGCGGATGCTCTACCAACTGAGCTAACCGTCCAGATATTGCACAAAGCATAAAAAACAAATAAAACCTGTGTAATGTCAGAAGTTAAGCGCACATGATAGAAAACTATCATAAATTTAACAAAAAGAAAAGATATGTTATAATGGTAAAAGAGTTGTGGGCACAAAGTGAGACGTGAAGCAATGGAAACATAGTCTATCGTGTGACAAAGGTGATCGTTGCGAAGGACCATTATGTTGGCTCTTATGGACACCAACAGATGGCCAAGTATATAAATATACCTTTCTGGGTCTAGTACCAACCAATGATCCTCAAATTATTGAAAAAGCGCGCCATAAAGCAAGCGAAAAACGACACAAGCAACGCGAAATAGCGCAAAAGTAAATTTTGTGCTATTATTTTAAGTATGGCATATCAACTTCCTAATATTTTTTGTGTAAATTGTAAACGTGAGATTCCGCGAAAAATGCGTGCGCCAAAAAACGTTCAACCAAAATCGTGTCCGTGGTGTTCTAAACCAGTTGCACCGCGCGCAAGCAATAGAAAAATGCAAAGAAGCAGATAATTATTCGCTTTTGACTTTTAGTTTTTGCGCTCTGCTTTTATCAAGTTTGGGGAGACGAATTGTCAAAAGCCCGTTTTTAATTGATGCTTCTGATTTCTCAACATCAACTTCTTCCGGAAGAAGAAGCGAGCGGCTGAACATTCCCCAAAAAAGCTCCTGATAAAAATATTCCGAATCGGAAATGGTGTGCGATTTGGAACGTTTTCCCTTGATTGTTACCATCTCGTGCGATATTGAAACATCAACATCGTCCGGCTTAAGTCCGGCAACAATCGTTTGAACAACGATTTCGGACGGCGTTTGCCACATATCAATAGTAAGCTGTCCTTCATCGTCGGCAGAAACATCTGGCAACTCTTCTTTGTGTTCCTGCAATGACGCCCGATGGCGCTGTTCGGAAGAATTTGTTCCAGTAAGGCGCTCAAAAAATGACCTTTTTTCCATATTTATTATTATATCACATAAAATTGACTTATAATCCACACTCGGTACGTAATCTGCGCGCGCGCTCAAATAGTATTAAAGCTATTATTGCGCCGCCGACAACAATCAATGAAGCGCGAAATGACGGCGCGGCAAGCGTTGCATTTTGCAATATTAATATGTTGTAAAAAGTATGTATTCCTGTCGCAAACAGCAGTGCAAGTATAAATTCAGCCGCTCTGCGCCGCGGATGACAAAAAGAAAACGCAAAGCTCGCTCCAATAATTGCGCTGGTTGCGGCGTGAATAAGCACGGCGTGCGCAAAACGAAACGCTCCGACAAATAATACTTCTGAAATATTTGTTGTTATTTGTGAAATAAACAGCGCGTTTTCAAGCGCGGCGAATCCCAAGGCGGCCGTCATCGCGTAAATCATTGCATCAATCGGTTCATCATAGTATTTGCTGCGGAGCGCCGTTATAAATGCGGCTCCAAACTTTGCGAGTTCTTCTATAAGCGCAAAACCAGCCAGCAAAACAATTTGCATATTTTGAGAAAACGGCAAATATAAAGGTTTCGTCGAAATATAATCAAAAAAGTTTATAAATCCGTTTTGCACGCTAACCAAAATCCACGAAAACATCGCCTGAACAATAAACGCAACAAGCACTGTGGACATTCCCATCAAAAACACTACGATAATTTCTTTGCGCGGCTCTGGATGCGCGTCTTCTTTCAGCCAAAACCATAACCATAAAAGCGGCGGGGCAAATCCCAACGAAGTTATTAACATAATAATTGTTGAAAGTTGCATATCTTTTGTTTTATGTCGGCCATTTTTCTACCATAAGCATTCGTTTGCCACGATGCATTTCTTGCCAAATTGTTTCTGTGACAAACGGCATAAACGGGTGCAATATTTTTAATGAGGTTTCTAAAATTGTGCGAAGAACGTGGCGGCTTGAGACTTTATCCCGTTCGTTATCTGCCTTGAGACACGTTTTCGCATTCTCAATAATTTTATCGGCAAAAGTGTGCCAAAAATAATGGTATATTTTTTCTGCCGCAAGATAAAATCGGAAATTATCCATATCGTATGTAATATCTTGTGCAGCCGCCGCAAATTCATCAAGTGTTTTCTGGTCTTCGGAAGTTAATAATGGCGGCTTTTCACCATCCGAACCTGCTGTATTTGAGAGCACAAACCGCGCCGCATTCCAAATTTTGTTTGCGAAATGTTTATATCCTTTTATTTTATTTTCCGAAAGCGCGAGCGAAGTCCCCGGTGTGTTCCCGACTACAAGCCCGATTCTTAAAGCGTCCGTACCAAATTTTTCTGTTAAATCAAGCTGATTGATTACGTTTCCTTTGCTTTTGCTCATTTTGCGTCCTTTCGCATCCAGAACTAATCCGTGAAGATACACAGTTTTGAACGGCACATCGCCGGTAGCGTAAAGCCCCATAATAATCATTCTTGCAACCCAGAAGAAAATAATTTCTCCTGCGGTTTCCATAACGTCGGTCGGATAGAATGTTTTAAAGTCCTCTCCGTTCGGATAATGTAAAACGGCAAACGGCCACTGGCTTGAAGAAAACCAAGTGTCAAAGGTATCCTGGTCTTGCGAAACGGCTCCGCCGCACTTTGGACACGTTATAATGTGATTTTCAATATCAGCAAACCCATCGCCACATGAATCGCAAAGTTTGGCCGGAATTGGAATGCCCCAGACGATTTGCCGCGAGATATTCCAGTCAATAATGTTATTCAGCCAATGAAGCGTAATTTTTTTGTAATGTTCCGGTATATAAATTATCTTCCCTTGTTCAATAGCCGCAATTGCACGCTCAGCAAGCGGCTTCATTTTAATAAACCATTGAGGCATTATTCTCGGCTCCAAAATTTTTTCACATTTGTAGCATGTCGGCACACTGTGTTTGTAATCTTCAATTTTTTTTAGAAGTTTCATTTTTTTCAAATCTTCAATAATGGCTTCGCGCGCCGATTCGCGGTTCATTCCGCTGTATTGTCCTGTTTTTTCATTGAGTTTGCCGTATTGATCAATAACATCAACAGCTGAAAGGTTGTGGCGTTCGGCAATCAAGAAATCATTCGGGTCATGCGCCGGAGTAATTTTTAGCGCCCCTGTTCCGAAATTCATATCCACCATCTCGTCCGCTATAATTTTAAGTTTTAACGAGCCAATAGGATTTTTAATTTCAATTTCTTTGCCGACATACTGCGCGTATCTTTGATCGTTCGGGTTTACTGCAACAGCAACATCTCCGAAAATTGTTTCCGGACGCACTGTTGCTACAACAAATGGACCGTATTCAATATAATAAAGCTTATCTGTTTGCTCGCGGTCAACAACTTCCAAATCGGAAAAAGAAGTTTGGTGCTTGACGCACCAACTTACCATTCGTTTGCCGCGATACAACAATCCGTCGTTATTTAGTTTTTGGAATGTTTGATAAACTATTTTGACAATATCCGAATCAAGCGTGAATTTTTTGCGCGACCAATCGCACGAGGCGCCGAGCATTTTTGTTTGCGCTTCCATATTTTCTTTGTTTGACAGCGTGAAAGACAAAATTTCATCATAAAGCGCTTTCTTATCCATTCCGAATCTGGATCTGCCTTGGCGTTCAAGCTCTTTTTCATATACAACTTGTGTTTCAAACCCAGCATGGTCAGCGCCCGGAAGCCAAAGTGTTTTACGCCCGCGCATTCGGTTGTACCGCGTCATTATGTCTTCAATCGTAAGTGTCAGCGCGTGACCAGCGTGCAAATCTCCGTTCGCGTTCGGCGGCGGCATAATTATGCAGAATGGTTTTTGCGAATCTTTGCTTGGCGCGAACGCTCCGCTTTGTTCCCAAAGCAAGTATATTTTTTCCTCGTGTTCTTTGTGATTGTACGATTTATCAAATACATTTGCCATAAGAACAATTATCGCAATTTTTATTCTTTTTTACAAATTAAAAACTATTCGCTTATTCGCGCGAATTAGAGATGGAGATTGCTGGAAAAAATCAAACGTTACAAAAACGCCGCTTATAAGCGGCGGAGTTATAGCGTAGAAGCGATTTTCAAAACCACCAAAAACGCTCCAAGTCCTGCAAAAAATAAAATCAAAACAATAAGAAGGCCCAAATACGATATTCTGATATTTTTTCTCCACGCATTCAAGGGCGCCAAAATTGCCAAGCCTGCGGCGGCAAACGTACACCCAATCAACGCGTTTCCAAATATAACAAAACCTATAAAACTCGCGATAAATCCGAAACCAACAGCCGCAGCAATCGCGGTATCTGCATCATCCCAAATGCTTCTTTTATCCGTATGCATCGCGCGCTCCTACGAAAAAAATGCAAACAATTTTGCTACAATCCAAGCCTGCCCAACAACAATAAGAGAAAAAATGACAAGCGCCGTATAAAACAGAGTAAAACGTGTGTTGTAAGCAAGCGCAAGCTCAATAACCCAAAAAAGGAGCAAATATATGGCAGTTGCAAGCGCAATATGCCCAGCTATAGCGCCAAAAACACTGAACATAAGAGCAACAAAAAGTCGTTTTCCTATTGTGATTTTCGCTGACTCAATGTACATTCATCTGCCTCAATTATCTACTGCGAGCATAGCACAATAAAAATTTTTTACAATTTTAGATTACCCTTCGCGCGCAAAGTTTCGGTATTTATTTTTTTCTTTTTAAGCGCATGAAAATATGCGGTAACGGCAATCATTGCGGCGTTATCGCCGCAAAGCCACAAAGGAGATAAATGCAGAATGACTGACGGATAGTGTTCGGCAATGAGATGCTCAAAAGAATTGCGCAATTTTTTGTTTGCGGCTACGCCGCCGCCGACAACAAGCGATTTAGCGCCATATTGCCGTAATGCCTTAGCGGTTTTAGAAATCAAAACATCAACAACCGCTTGTTCAAAAGACGCTGCAATGTCTTTCTTAGATAAAAAACTTTTGTCTGAAAATTCCTTAACCCCGCGCGCCAGAGGAAGAAATTTATTGCGCGCGGCATGTCCCCGCCTAGAATTTTCATCCAAAAGTTTTTTATCTCGAATAAAGTAAAGAACGGCGGTTTTAAGTCCGGAGAAACTAAAATCAAAATCTTTTGAATTTATCATAGGGCGCGGGAATATGACTGCTTTTGGATTTCCACGCTCCGCGAGTTTTGAAATTTCCGGACCGCCCGGGTATCCCAAACCGAGCATTTTGGCGACTTTATCAAACGCCTCTCCGGCAGCATCATCGCGCGTTTCGCCAAGTATTCTATATTGAAGATGATTTTTTACCAAAACAAGTTCCGTATGTCCTCCGGAAACAATAAGAGCAAGTACCGGAAAGGTTGGCAGTTTATAGTTTACAGTTTTTGGTCTCAGTGTTTGGTTTTTTGTTTTGATTTTTTGAATTTGTTTTGAATTTTGAATTTTGAATTTTGAATTCGCTTCTTGGCTTGTATGTGCAAGCCAAGAAGCGTATATGTGTCCTTCAAGATGATTAACCGGAATTAGTGGCTTTTTCCAAAGCAATGCAAGCGCGCGTGCAAAATTTACTCCGACCCAAAGCGCCGGCTCAAGCCCCGGCCCATAAGTTACGGCAATCGCATCAATTGGCGGAGATTTAAGCGGAAGAATATGTTTTTGAAAAAGCCTTAACAGTTCTTGTTCTTTCTCAAAAATTTTTTTTATTTTTTGTGATTTAGATTTTGAAATTTGTTTAGAAACTAGAAATTCGGATTTAGAAATTGAGAAACCTGCTTCGCATAACGCTGTTTTCAAAATAAATGGCAGATTTTTCTGGTGCTCTCGTTGAGCAAGATTTGGCACTACTCCGCCGAACGGTTTGTGAATTTTCATTTGCGATAATACGACGTTAGATAACAGCGAAAAAGCCGGCTCAATGGACGTCCAACGTCCACTTGGACGTTGGACGTCCAAGTGGATATTCAAAATCGCAATTGCAGTTTCATCGCATGATGTTTCTATTGCAAGAATTTTCATTTTATAATTTTAGCCAAGAAAGTTTTGGCCCCAACGGGATTCGAACCCGTGTTCCCACATTGAAAGCGTGGTGTCCTAGACCAGGCTAGACGATAGGGCCTTTGCGCCCACGAGGGATCGGACCTCGGGCCTTTTGCGTGTCATGCAAACGCTCTACCACTGAGCTATGGGCGCATATGTACATTATACAATAAAACATTCCATTCGCATTTTCAATGTTATTTGCACCTTTGCTATATCTATGATACGAATATCTGCAGATTGAAATTGAAATAGGCGCTTGAATGGGCATTGCAATAGCAATTGCTGTACTTTGCTTTCTGATTCTTATTCATGAATTTGGCCATTTTATAATGGCAAAACTATTCGGAATCGGAATAATCCGTTTTTCGCTGGGATTCGGCCCTGTATTGATAAAAAGAGTAATCGGCAAAACCGAGTACGCAATTTCTGCAATTCCATTGGGCGGATACGTACAAATGGTCGGCGAGGAACTGAATACTGAATCTGACGTTCGCGAATCGGGATTTAAGAAAGAAAATCGTTTTGATTTAAAACCAATCTGGCAGCGCGCATTAATTGTGATTGCCGGCCCAGCAGCAAATATAGCAATGGCAGCAACGCTTTTTACAGCAAGCTATGCGTGGTACGGCATCCCTGTGCTTACCACAAAAGTAGGAAGTGTGGTAGAAAATTCTCCGGCAGAAAAAGCTGGCATTAAAAAAGGAAACTATATTGTAGCCGGACGTATTTCAGGAGATCAAAAAACTCATCGCGTATTTCAAACATTTCAAGATTTGCAGTTTTTTGTTGAAAAATCAAAAGGGCACGTCATTGAATTGTTTATCAATCCCAATCAAGAAATGCGAGAAAGCGTTGTCGTGCGGTTACAACCTAAACAGATTGAAGACAAAAACGTTTTTGGAGAACCTGTAGTTCGTTATATGATTGGAATTATACCATCGGAACCGTTATTGCTGTATAACCCGCTTCACGCGCTGAAACTCGGTCCGCAAGAAACATATAAATTTTCTTCAATCACGGTCATTGGCATTTATAAACTTTTTACCGGTTCGTTGTCAAAAGACGCAATCAGCGGTCCAATAGGTATCGTAAACATAACAAGCGATGCAAAAAAACGCGGCGGCTTGCAGGCAGTATTAATGCTCGCTGCAATCATCAGCATCAGTCTTGGTATTTTAAATATATTGCCAATCCCTCCGCTTGACGGCGGCCACTTGCCTTGGCTGTTTGGAGAATTTTTACTTGGACGCCCGGTAGATATACGAATTCGGATTCTTATCAACAATCTCGGAACCGCGCTCTTAATTGCTCTAATTATTTTTGCCTGTTACAACGATATTGCGCGCATGTTTGTACAAATGCCGCCTTAATAAGGCGGCATTTGATTTTGCAACATCTTATTACTTATCACAAAGACTTGACATCCGAATCAGATTTTATTGAACAGCCGCAAAGGCATTTGCCAAACCGGAACCATAATGAGAATCCTTGCCCGAAGAACCTAAATCGATTGCTGTTGTTTCAAGCTTGGATTGAATTTCACTCGGAGAGCATGTGCCATCGCCATTTGCATCACATTTCGCTGGCACAGAAAAAAGCAGCGCCGCCGCCCCTGCTACATGAGGAGTTGCCATAGACGTGCCATTCAAATTTTTATATGTTGAACCTTTATATGTTGAATAAACATTAACGCCGGGCGCCGCAAGGTCAATTTCTGGACCAACAGAAGAAAAATTTGCGATTTGATTATTAGAATCAGTTGCCGAAACAGCGATAATTTCCGGATACGCTGCTGGAAAATTAACCGGCCCGCCATAATCATTTCCAGCCGCCGCGACTAACACAATCCC
>Ga0209541_10013792_pt1 | contig 12289 bp, 13 predicted proteins | sample RifCSPlowO2_01_FD_184027 | JGI IMG/M metagenome (GOLD analysis project Ga0209541, IMG submission 184027) | Groundwater microbial communities from Rifle, Colorado - Rifle CSP2_plank lowO2_0.1 (SPAdes) (version 2) | ecosystem: Environmental > Aquatic > Deep subsurface > Groundwater | place...
TGGGTTAATTTACGAGATACATATTGATAAAAACAACGTCAAAATAAAACTGACGTTTACGTCGCCTATGTGCCCTTTTGGTCCGCAGATGGTGGACGAATTGAAACAAAAAATACAAAATATCGGCGCAGAAAAGGTTGAGATTGAAGTGACGTTTGATCCGCCATGGCAGCCTAACGAAGAACTGAGAGTTATGTTAGGGGTCTAAACCTTTATAAAAAGCAGTTTAATAAAAAAAAGAAATGTCTCGATACAAATCTCTTGTTCCGATGGTAATTATAGGAACAGGTATAGCCATGATGTGCAATTCTCCGAAAAATTCTTTGAAGAGTAAATGGCATGATATTCTTTACAAAGAAGAAAACGTCTTTATTCTAGAAGATATTCTCAAGGAAGAAAGGACTTATTTTGAGCATATTCCACCTGCTGTAGAAAGAAGCGACAGTCCGGAGGAAGATGCTATCCCGATATTCAACAAACAGATAAAACATCATGTAGAAGACTTTCTCAATATTCCAGAGTTTGAAAATCCAAGAATTATATCCTCAAGAAAAAACCCGAAGAACCTTGCATTAGCAAGAACGGGTTTATTTATAGGTTGCCTATCTTCGTTAGGAGCAGTAGGATATCTCCTCTTAGGAAGGATAAGAAGCTCCCGACAAATAAGAGAAAGAAAGCGCCCTTCTGCATACGATATCAGATCGGGTATAAAGGGTATTTTCTTCGGAACAATGGGATTAATAAATATCAATCTTAGTTTAAATATTTACCATTCCAATAATTACATCCCAGATTTAAATGAAGTAAATATAAGCTATGTAAATACAAATGGGTGGGCAATAGTAGATACTCCAGAGAAACTAGCCATTGTTCTAACACACGAAGTCACACATTCCCTTCAATATCGTCCAGGAATAAAAATAGACTCAACAATGAAAGAAGGTCATGCAGAAGGAGTAGCACGAAACGTAGGAAAAATTCTTTATGATGAAACAAAAGATCCTGCATTCGTGGAACAATTTCGAACGTATGACCGCAATGCCTTTGCAACAATATATATTGATATATGCAAAGATGTAAACCGCAAACCTAACAAAGAACTTATTAGAGATCTCGACAGTTCATTAGCCCTCGAGGAGCATACAATAGGCTTCACATTATTTGCGATACGAGAACACCAGTGGGGCGATAGGATTTACCGAGATGTTTTAGAAGGTGACTATTGTCGAATTTTTCATTCCCCAGAAGAAAAGATATGCGAATAAAAATAGTTCAAGTCTCAGCACGTTTCTCTCTGACATCTTTCACTTTTGAATTCAGAAATAGTCTATTATTTTTCATTTACATATATGCTCAGGAGAATTTATATAAAACAACTTCTTTCCATTGAACGAATGACGCACCATTGCAACCCCTGCAACAAAGAGTTCGAATCAAAAGAAGCATTCGAAATGCACAACCTTGCGAAGCATATTCCTGCAGAACAGCATGCAAGTATCAGAAAGAAAAAAGAGCAAGGAAAACAAATAAAAAATATCGCTGTCATTGCAGGGATAACAGTCATCTTTCTCTTCCTCATCTACTATATCTGGACAGGCGTTCAGGGCGGGACATATTCAAAAGGACAAGAACACTGGCACGCAGGAATTGAAATTTATGTCTGTGGCGAACGCGTGGAACTTCCAGACCCGATAGAAGGGTCGATAGCACACGGCGAACTGTATATCGGCACACCGCTCATGCACGAGCATAATGATAACACGATTCACATAGAAGGAACTATTCAGGACGTGTCTGACATTACCATTGGAAAGTTCATGGACTCTATTGAATTAACATTTACTAATTACCAACTCATAGATTACAAAAACGGAGACGTGTGTCCAGACGGTCATGAAGGCCAAGTAAAACTCCTCGTGAATGGAGAAGAAAGCAACGAGTTCGAGAACAGAGTTATAGCTGATGACGACCAGTATGTCCTCCTCTTCGAATAACAATGGAAAAACTCTACCAATGTCCCGTCTGCAAGTTCTCCTACAACGAAAAACAATGGGCAGAGAAGTGCCAGAAATGGTGCACTGCGCACAAAAGCTGTAACCTGCAGATCACCGCGCACGCAGTCAGCAAGCAATAGAGCTCCTCAGAGACAGAAATCTTTTTAAATTATTAAACTAACTAAAGGAGAGAAAACGATGGTGAGTTTGCAAGATTTTCTCAGTAAGTTGCTTCCTAGCCTATTCAGTAAGAAAAAGCAAATAAAGATAGGTCTCTACGGTCCTCCAAATGCAGGAAAGAGTACGTTAGCAAATCGTATTTGTAAAGACTGGCTGGGCGACGACGTGGAGATGAGCACCGTGTCAAATATCCCTCACGAAACACGGGAAATTATTACGAAAGAAAATATCCGTATCAAGAAAAAAGGAAAAGAGCTGTCATTCAACCTTGTCGATACGCCGGGGATTGCAACAAAAATCGATTATGAGGACTTCCTCAAGCACAAAATGAACAAGGCAATAGCAAAAGAACGTGCAAAGGAAGCGACAAAGGGAGTCATTGAATCAATCAGATGGCTTGACAATATGGACTGTGTCGTCGTCGTTCTGGACTCAACCTCAAACCCATATTCACAAGTCAATATCACTATCATTGGCAACCTTGCAGCACGAGACATTCCAGTCGTCATTGCCGCAAACAAAATTGATCTTCGAAAGTCAAACGTGAAAAAAATAGAATCTGCATTCCCCCAGTACCCTGTCGTTGGCATCTCTGCAGAGATAGGCAACAACGTCGACGAACTGTACGACATGCTCTTCAAGGTGGTCAAGTAAACAATGTTAACACTGCAATACATTCCATTTTCTGAGGTAGAGAACCTTTCTTCTGAGAAGCGGATAGCAAAGCTACTCGGCAGCGTAAAACGAAATAATATTGTGCTGATGCAGGGGCGCCTTCATGCAACGGAAGAAGCGCAGTTGATAGAAAAAACAATGGAAGAAGTCACCAAGGATTTCAAAGGAATTGAACTCTGCACGATTTACCCACAGAAGCCAAAGAGAAAAGGCGACGTGGGTGAGCATATCAAGCATTACCTTGCAAAAGTGCTTGTCGGAGACAGGGATGGATTCACAATTATAGGTCCTGCAACCATCATCAAGGAAATCAAGAAAAACCCTGACAAGATCGAGCTTCTAACGCATAACCTCCGACGAAAGGAGAGATAAATGCCCCACCAATGTGTTCGCTGTGGAGAACTGTACCCGACAGGATGCAAAGAGTTGCTGAATGGATGTGACTGTGGTGGTCGTTTCTTTTTCTTTGTAAAAGACGAGCTCGTCGAGAAAGCACAGGAAGTGACACAGAATCTCACGACAGAAGAAAAGGTACAGATTGAAAAAGATGTGTTTGACATGGTTGGAGAAACTGATGATAATCAACCAGTCATTTTAGATTTTGAAAGCATAAAGGTGAAAGGTCCAGGACAATACGAAATCGATCTCGTGGACTTGTTCAAAGGAAACCCATTAGTGTACAAGTTAGCCGAAGGAAAATATATCATCGACATTCCCAGCACATTTTCTTCAGAGAAAAAGAAAAGGAAATAAGATTATAAGCCGTGTTTTTCACTATGCAATGCACGATAATTACAAATTGCTCCAAGATACACTAAATCCCTTTTTTTACAAAAAAAGTTGTCGAAGAACATCAACATTCTTCACACCAACTCGCGCAGCAGCAAGCAATGTCACGCCATGGAAATCGTACTCAGACTTTGCAAACGTCACAAGAGAAAATTTTCCAGTATATCGCAATGGACCAATGTTCATCGGCACCACGCCCCATGAACGTCCAGGAACATAGAGAATATCCCCTAATAGTTCGTGCAGTTCTTTGAACGAATTTGCAGATGTTTTCACGTTCACCGTCTGCATGTGTAATCGAGGCTTAATGTCTCCATTGTAAATCTTCTGAACAAGGGCATCTGGAAAGAGAGAAAGTTCTCGACGGGAGAATCGTAAATCATCAAATATATGATCTGTTTCCTGATGAAGCATCTGCACGTAAAAATGTGCCAGCGCAGACTGTCCCGTGTTTCTAGGATTTTCTTCCACTGGATAAAGAAGACCGGACTGCGATTCAATAAAATCAATCCCAAAGTCTCCAACATAGCCCCGTTTTCTTTTTTCTAGGGCAATGCGCACCCCCATCTCCACAAGTTCTCGCTCGACATGCGGGCTACCATTCAACGGATAACAATTTCCTTGATGCTCTCGATTCAAAAGAATCTGTCTGCCAACAGGACTTAAGCGATAAATCGTGCCATCAGAAAGAATGCGAAACATCGCACTTGGGCTCTTGTGAGGAGAACAATCGCGTTCGACGAGGAACGCCGTCATTTCCGTGTCAGAAAGCATCCATTCCAAGGTCTCATTAAAACTTGCACTATCTTCACCCCCATGAAGCGTACAGATTTTTTTAGAATTTCCAGCCGCGCTGATATTGCCGCGAATAAAAACACGTCCACAAAATTTCGCAAGACCTTCAAGCAACGCATTTGCGTACTGAAGATAATGTACACTGATATCATCGCCAAGCTTTCTTGAGACAGTCACGCCGTCGATAACAGGAACACCGATAGCTCGGCACATTTCCTTGAAGTATGCTTTATCATTAAACTTCTGAATTTTTTCCGTCTCAGAACCAAAATAATCCAGCTCAAGCGTTTCTGCAACTTCACGTTCCTTGGAAGAGTACCAAAACGGATGCCAGGTACCATGCATACCGACCGCATCACAGTGATTATGCACGCGCGCTTCGACTTGTTTGAGAAGGCGATCGTCGCCAAGCAACCGGTCAGCAAGGGGAATGTTTCCATCCTCTGGCAAGAGTACAACATTATCAGGGTGTGTCCCCAGGCCTACATCATGGAGCCATTGCACATAGTCCTTATCATAGGTATTTCCAGTAATCAGAACAAGGTCCTGCGGCGCTGCAACGTTCAATGCACGCTGGTCATAGCGTCCTATCGCTTCTATTGCATGGATCAGCCCTCGAATTCCGTCAGCTGCATACGGGCACTTGCTATGCACTGTAAAGCCGTCGATACCTGAAGTATACGGCATCAAAGGACTTTGTACCAGCTGCTCGACTTCATTTTCTAGAGAGGATTCTTGAGACATAGAAAAAATTGGAGAAAGAGGACCTTTTTAAATGTTTCGAGACGAAAAAAGTTTGGGACAGATTCATAGGCATTGTTGCAGTCATGCACAGGAAATCTTATAAGAAGCAAACAACCAAAGAGAGCAATGGATTTTTTCTTCCCACATGACCAGTACAGAAAGATTCAAGAATCGTTCATGAAGCAGGTCTACGCAGTTATTCAAAATAAAGGACAACTGCTAGCGCATGCGCCGACTGGAATTGGAAAGACGGCATCAGCTTTATCTCCTGCACTCACCTATGTCCTTAAGCAAGATCCAAAAAAGATGATATTCTTTCTCACATCAAGAAATACCCAGCACCTGATTGCCGTAGAAACGTTAAAGAAAATTAAGACAAAATACCCGACGAATTTTGTCACTGTTGACTTAATCGGAAAAAAGGGCATGTGTAACCAGCCAGGGGCTGAGTTGATGAGTTCCGGAGAATTTATTGAGTACTGTAAAGGCCTTCGTGAAAAAGACGAGTGTCCATTCTTCAATAACCTCAGGCAGAAGGGAAAAATATCCGCCGAAGCACAGAACGTACTGCAAAAGCTGAAACAAGAATCACCATTGCACGTCGAAGAAATTAACAGCACCTGTTTTCATGCAGACCTCTGTAGCTATGAGACGGCATGTCTTTTAGGAAAAGATGCGCAAGTAGTTATTGCGGATTACAATTATATTCTCAATCCTCATATCCGCGAAAGCCTCTTCAAGCGCATCAACAAAACGCTCAGTGATTGTATAATTATTTTTGACGAAGGGCATAACGTTCCAAATCGTGCACGAGACTTGTTGACAGGAACGCTCTCCACCTTCATCCTTGAAAATGCGGCAAAAGAAACGCAGGCATTCGGCTTCGAAGAAATCGCAAACGATATCCTTGCAATCAAAGTCCTTGTAGAAAAGCTTGTAAAAGAAAAAATATCTGAAGATAAAGAAGAGATTGTCGTAAAAAAGGACGAATTTTTTAAGAGGGTAGAAGCAATCGGAAATTATGAAGAAATAAAGGGTAACTTTGATTTCGTCGGAGAACAAGTCCTTGAGAAAAAGAAAAGAAGTTTTACAGCATCGGTCGCTGCATTCATGGACCAATGGCTCGGTCCTGACGAAGGGTTTACACGAATCCTCAGTAAAAAAATATCAAAGATAGGAAAACCGGTGCTGCTGCTCCAGTACCGCTGCCTTGATCCTGCACTCGTTATGCGCCCGATCCTTCAAGAAGCACAGGCAACAATTCTCATGTCAGGCACGTTGACGCCGCTTGAAATGTATGAAGATCTCCTGGGCTTCGACAAAAATCGTGCAATTACCTTAGAGTACGAAAATCCCTTCCCTGCAGAGAACAAGTTATCGATCATCCTTCCAGAAACATCAACGAAGTTCACGTCTAGAGGAAAAATGATGTACGAGCAGATTGCAGCAAAATGTGCAACGATTGTCAACGCAGTCCCAGGGAACACAGTCGTCTTCTTTCCTAGCTACGCTCTGCGGGACCACATCTACGAGTTTCTCCGAAATAAATGTGACAAGACGTTATTCCTGGAAGATACAGCATACACAAAAGAACAGCGTGGAAATCTGTTAGAACGCTTCAAAGAATACAAGGACCAGGGGGCAGTGTTACTTGCAGTTGCTGGGGGTAGCTATTCTGAAGGAATTGATTTGCCTGGAGATTTGTTGAAAGCAGTGGTAGTGGTCGGTCTTCCCCTTGCACGACCTGATCTGGAAACACAGGAACTTATTACATACTATGACAAGCGCTTTGGCAAAGGCTGGGACTACGGCTATGTCTATCCAGCTATCATAAAAATCCTGCAAAGTGCTGGACGATGCATTCGCAGTGAAACAGACCGTGGCGTCGTCGTGTTCCTCGATGAAAGGTACAACTGGCAGAACTACAAAAAATGTTTCCCATCGAGCATGCACACGCAAATAGAACGGAATCCGTTACCATTGATCCAAAAATTTTTCTTGACGGAAAATATATAAACCAGTTTATTTCTAATAGAAATATTAAGTTCTTATCATTGTTCTAAACGGACATTACGCAAAGAACTCACCCAATCTCGTCTTCGAAGTGTAATGCCATCGTCACGCTAACCAAAGAATAAAGAGTATTCAGGAGCACCGGCAGACGATGCAACAGGATGATATCTTTGCCAGCTACTTTTTCTGACAACGCATTAATTTTATCTAGGATGAGAATACGTGAAGCAATAACAGATCGCGCATCTTCAACAGAATAAGTATAGAACAGCATCGCGAACCGTTCTTGGAGATCAACTGTTGCATGGTACGCCTCAAGCACTTCTTTTGCATAGCGATGCTTTTGTGCAAGCTGTACTTTCGTCATGTATCGGTACGTTTTGCTGAGCTCAAGCAATCCCAGAACAAGTTCATGGTAGAGCAATGTCTTTCCTTGAGTACCTTTCACGTTAAGATAGCGTTGGCAATAGCTCGCAAACTTTCGGATAACTATATGTTTTCTATGTAGCTCGATTAACATGTTTGTATCATGCACAGCTATCGCATCAAAGCTTTCCCTTCCAAAAGAATTCAGCATCAGAAACATTCGCCGAAGAATCTGTTCAAACTCATTAATATCAGCACCGGCAACATCTTTAATATAGCAAGACGTATCCGTTTGTTTGATGATTTCAAAGCCAATCAGCTGATCACAAGTATCCTGGATGACAATCAGTGATTTTATCTTTTTCTGATCCCGCTGATTGTTCACAGAAGAGGAAAAAATTAGGTCCAGTTCCCCATAGCCAAGACGATACGCGGTGGTAATAGTCCTAACAAGCAACGATTCGTCTGCATTATCCAAATTGAGTTTCAGGGAGGGAAGCTTTTTTGTATGCTCTGTTCTGATAACAACGCTGCGTTCCTCCTCGACAAGATCAAGCTCTTCGCCCTTCTTGATCCCGTGCCGCCTGATCCAAGGCGCAGGCAGCGAGATAACGTATGTCTTGCCCCCCATAAGGATAACTTTTCGTTTCACGCTGCTACGATGGAAGAAAAGTAATTGTTTATAAGAATTTGTATACGCAGAGAAAAACAGCATAAACTTCTTAAATATAGATACCTTAAGCGCAGTACATGGAAGAAGTGGTGCGTAGAGATATTCTCCAAGTTCTAAAGCAAGTCCAGCCTGCCATAAAGAGCGAAAATGCACGAAAAATAAAGATTGCCAGTAACATGACTATCCACAACGCAGGCATTGTCCAGGACATAGATTCTATTACTATCAGTGTCATCGTCTACGCACTCTCAAAAATTTGCAACAAGCCTCGGCTCTATGAAAATAAAAATTTTTTAACGTTCAAGGAAGCAATGCTTCAAGACTTGATAGACGCACAATTTTTCCTCAAAAAAAAAGATATCAATGGCTACAGGACAACAATTAAAAAGTCGTTTCAAGAAACTGCACGCTTCGAAAAACGTTTTGGTACGTACATTCGCGAAGCAATTGAGCAGTCAAAGATTAAAAGGGGCGGGCGATTGTACGAGCACGGTCTTTCCGTCGGCAGAACAGCACAGCTACTAGGCATTTCTGAGTGGGAAATGATGGGCTATTTGGGCGACACAAAGATCAGTGACATTCACCCTGAAGGCGGCGTTGATATTGACCATAGGCTGATGATAACACGGAAGGTTTTTTCATTATGAAAGCAATAGTGTTTGACTCCAGCACGATTATCAGTATCGCAATGAACAACCTTCTCTGGACCCTGGGCCCGTTACGTAAACAGTTCAAAGGAGAATTTTACATTCCTCTCTCTGTAAAAGAAGAAGTGATTGACGCGGCGCTAAGAACAAAACGTTTCAAGCTTGAAGGTCTCCAGATACAGAACGAAATTGTAGAAGGAAACCTTACGCTGTACACAGAGGACCTAATCAAAGAAATCCATGAAATAGAATCAATTGCAAACAGCACATTTGCATGCAACGGAAACGATATCCATATAATTGACAAGGGCGAAATTGCCGCTCTGGCCCTGTGCCAAAAGATTGGCGCAGAGGTACTCTTCATTGACGAACGAACCACGCGGTTACTGATTGAAGCACCCAACATGCTTGCAAGCATTCTCCACAACAAAATGCATAAACAGGTACATATCAACAAAGAAAACCTTAGTTTTATTCATGAGAGAATGAAAGGCATCCATATCCTCCGTTCTGTTGAGTTTGGCGTGGCCGCGTACGAACTCGGGCTTTTAGACAAGTATATGCCACAAAAAACACAAGAAACAAAACGCCAGCTCCTAGACGCAGTACTCTGGGGCATGAAGCTCCGTGGCTGTGCAGTCTCAGACTTTGAAATCCAGCAGATCATGGAAAAAGAAATAAAATAATCCCTAATAGGGAGTAAAAAACAAAAATATTATATCCCTACAAGCACGGGACTACTTCTATACGCAACCAGCATAAGACTTATAAAACATCATAGGGAGCGATGGCATATCAACCTTTGGGGGGAACCTTACATGAAGAATATCAAACGATTCAGCATGACAGTATTCCTTTTGCTTGGTCTTCTAGGCCTAACAGCAATGGTGAGTGCTGCCAGTGATTTCTATGACGTTACTCAAGTTAAAGTAGACGGAATAACTGTATCAAGTGATGATCAAGTCGAAGTTGAAGTAGGAGAAACAGTCGACATCGACGTCTTTGTCGAAGGAAATGCTTCAGTAGACGGCGTCCGGGTTAAAGCATGGCTCGGCGGGTACGAACACGGGGACGTGGAAGCAGTATCATCTTCCTTTGACGTGAAACCGGGCGTGAGCTACAAAAAGTCTCTCAGCCTCGAGCTTCCCGCAGATCTTGACGTAGAAGATGGAAATACATACACCTTGTACGTCGAAGTCTATGATAGCGAAGACAGCGAACAAGAAACATATACATTGTTTGTCGAACGGCCACGACACGCAGTCGACGTCCTTGACGTGGTGCATGATGCAACCGTGAACGCAGGCGACGATCTGGGCGTTGAAGTGCGGCTCAAGAATATCGGACAAGCAAAAGAAGAAGACATTAAGGTCAAAGTAACGCTTGCTGATGCAGAAGATGCCACATACGTGGACGAGCTCGCAGCATTTGAAGATGATAGTGAAGACGCGGAAAGTTCTGGATCGGTAGAGTTTAGTCTTCCTGTCAGCGAAAGTACTGCCTCTGGCGAGTACGAACTCACGGTAATAGTCACCTACGATGACGGCCACGAAACAGTGGAACAAGTCTCAACAGTTACTGTTGAAGGAACAGAAGCACCTGAAAAAGAGAACACAGAAGAAGGTGCTGATGTGACATTAAGCCTTAGTGCACGTTCGTTGTCTGGAGAAGCAGGGCAAGCATCTAGTGTTCAATTAACATTTGCAAACACAGGGACAGCAGCAGCAACGTACACAGTAAGCGTCGCTGGCGTTGACCAATGGGCAACCACAGACGTGACGCCAAGTGTTGTTGTTGTCGAGAGCAAAGAGGTTAGTGATGTCACTGTGACAGTTACGCCAGACAACGACGCAAACGGCGACTACGAGTTTACGGTCAACGTCCTTGATGCAGACGGGGCATTGGTGAAAGAAGTAACACTAAACATGACTGTTGATGAAAAGTCCGGGTTGCTTAGTGACTCTGGAACTGCAATAAAGGTTGGCTTTGTCGTCTTGCTCGTGGTAATTATCATCATCGGACTTGTCGTCGCGTTTAGAAAGCTTGGTGACGGCGATGATGATGAACCTTTAGAACCAAAAGATGGAAAGACCTACTACTAGGCCTTCTTATTTTTTTCTTTTTTATTCAACACTTTCTAAAAGCTCTTCGAGAGTTTCTGCAGATTCTGTGTAAATGGTGAGAACAACAGGATCTGTAACAGCAGGATCTTGATAGACTATCCCCTTGGAATCATAAAGACTAAGGCTTACGCTATTGAACTCTGGACACTCACTCAAGCTTGCAGCAAAGACAATCGCAGGCATATATTCTTGGCAACCCATACTCACATCTTCCATGATAGGGAGATCTGCGACTGATATAGAAGAATAACAAACAACACTTTTGTAGAAAAAATCAACAGGATTCCTGCACCCTTTTTCTATGCGGTATACGTTCGTCTCGAGATACGCACCAGTATTCGTATCGGTAAACTCAATCCTAAATGCTATCCCAGTATAATAGCCAACAAACTCTCCCAGGGAGTACACTTGAAGAGGGAGGCTCATAACGTTCACGTCTGTTGTTTTTTCAGCAAACGAAGGAAGATTTTCTTGCAATGCAGTATAGAATCTCACACATTCATCAGACTTTGAAGGGGCACCATTGACACTGACGTTGGACGCTTCGGCACACATCTCATCTGCATCAAGCGTCATGAGCAAAGAGCTGCTTATATCGACAATTTCATCAAACGTATAGCCTGTGCCACGCCACTCTTGAGGTTCTGCAACACACTCACCATTCTTTTCATTGTATCCTTTTTCACAATCAGATCCATTACAACCCACAGCAAAAATAAGAGAACATAGTCCAGTAACTAGTGATGATCGGAATGCGATACAGTAAGAAAATGGAGTGAACCTTAAAAGCTTTTCCCTAAACGAAGGATAAACAAAGTTTATAAAGAGTTTATTATTTTATTAAAAATAAAATGTCACAATATCAAACCATCGAAAAAGAAAAATACAATCTGGAAACATTGACAGATAAAGAACAGCTTTTCTTTGATATCATGTACAAAGACTCCTTACGAAATCTCTCACGGCCACAGTTTCAACAGCAATGGGGAAAACGAGCATGGGAGCTTGCAGAAGAGTATCAAGTGACGAACCACGGCAAAACAAAAGACGCGCCTATTTACAAAATCTACGACGACCTTGCCGATCGCATTGGTGTTCATACAAACGACCAGCTCGCGCCGAAAGTGCAAGGTATTTTGTCCGACCCGATTATTGCTGATTAACCTAAGCCTACACAAATTTCCATAAAGTATAACTGTTCTATTTCTTCCAAAACGTTTCGATCTCGTCCACACGCAGTCGCGGATCAATATCAAATATTATTTGTTCTCGGTCTCGTTCAAGCCATCC
>Ga0209541_10013796_pt1 | contig 12288 bp, 10 predicted proteins | sample RifCSPlowO2_01_FD_184027 | JGI IMG/M metagenome (GOLD analysis project Ga0209541, IMG submission 184027) | Groundwater microbial communities from Rifle, Colorado - Rifle CSP2_plank lowO2_0.1 (SPAdes) (version 2) | ecosystem: Environmental > Aquatic > Deep subsurface > Groundwater | place...
GAGTTCGGACAATGCCCTATCTATCTCCAAAGGAGGTACATAGAGAAATGCGGCGTCGGAAATGCCGATATCAAAACTTTTATCGCCCCACGGCAGTTGAAGCAGGCTCCCAACTCTCAAATCGGCGTCGGGCAACAGCTTCTTCCCTTCCTCAATTGCCTCCGCGTTCAAATCAATGCCCGCCAATTTTACTCCGGGGAATTTTTCCCGCGCGAGCATAAGGTTGGGACCGCAGTTGCAACCAACCTCAAACAATCCTCCAAACGGCGCCAAAGAGTCAAGCGCCTTCAAAATTAAGCTCCGGTGCGGATGTTCCCTGGACTTCACATAACCCTTAATCCAGTCCATGCCATCTTCGTACAGCCAGTCTTTCTCTTTGTCGTCCCTGGGACGATTTGCCCAATAACCGGGCCGCAATTGGTAGTTCTCCGCTCCCGGCGCCGCCGCTTGATTGTTTTCTTGTGATTGATCGGGCTTGTCCATGTTGTTTTGTCCTTTCTCTAGTTATGCGACCAATGTATAAAAGACTAAAGGACCATCTGGTAATGTAATACACCCACAATCACTTGTCAATGTTATGAGCGTTGATGTACACTAGTCAGTATGGCAAAGCGCGCTTTGGACGTTTTAGCATCGGCAGTTGGTCTTATCATCTTGTCGCCCATTATCGTCATAATAGCGCTGCTAATTAAACTAGACTCCCCGGGCCCGGTATTTTACCACGGAACAAGAATGGGCAAAGACTGGAAAACTTTTAAGATGCTCAAATTCCGCTCTATGGTTGCGAACGCGGAAAAAGCGGGTCCGGACACGCACGAGAGAGACCCGAGAATTACCCGCATCGGTCGCTTTCTGCGCAAAACAAAACTAGACGAATTGCCCCAGCTTATAAACGTATTTTTTGGCGAGATGAGCCTAGTTGGACCAAGGCCGGAAGTAGTGGATCGCGCAAATATGTATTCGGACGAAGAACGGATAGTCTATACGGCAAAACCTGGCATAACCGACTACGCCTCTTTGTGGAATGCTCACGAAGAAGAAATCGTGGCCGGAGCGCAAAACTTTGAGGAATCCAAAAAAATATATTTTGAAAAAGTCCGACCCGAAAAAGTGCGCCTGCAAATAAAATATGTGAAAGAAATGTCGCTTGCTACCGACATTAAAATAATTTTGCTTACAATTAAGAAAATAATATTTAAAAAGTGAGCTTGCCCAGGTATTTGATTTCATACAAAGGCGGGGTTACAACTTATTCGCTATAAGATTCCTAAATGACAAAAAAAGAAGCTATAAAAAGCCAAGCACTGGCCAATGAATTGAGAGCACAGACTCTCTTAATGATCCACAGCGGCAAAAGCGCCCACATCGGGAGCAACTTATCGGCCGCGGATTTGGTTACGGTTTTATATGACAAAATACTGCGCGTGAATCCTAAGAGGCCAAACTGGCCGGACAGGGACAGGTTCATCATGAGCAAGGGACACGCCGCAGCCATAGTTTGGGCCGCTCTCGCGCACAAAAGATTTTTCCCAAAGTCGTGGTTTAAGACCTATTACAAGGACGATTCCAGGCTTGCGGGCCATGTCACGAAGCTGAATATACCGGGCGTGGAATTGTCAACCGGCTCTTTGGGGCACGGATTGCCTTTCGCATGCGGAGTCGCTCTCGCGGCCAAAAGAGATAAAAAGAAATATAGAACGTTCGTGATACTCTCCGACGGCGAAATGGACGAGGGCTCCAATTGGGAAGCGATACTTTTCGCTCCTCAGCACAAGTTGGACAACTTAATCGCTATAGTTGATTACAACAAAATTCAAAGTCTGGCGCCAGTAAAAGATACCATTAACCTGGAGCCGTTAAAAAAGAAGCTTGAGGCGTTCGGCTGGGCGGTCAAAGAAGTTGATGGCCACAATCACAAACAAATACTGGAAACTTTGAAAAGGGCGCCGTTCAAAGAAAACAAACCGTCTTTCGTTATCGCTCATACCATAAAAGGAAAGATGGTGGGCTTCATGGAAAATACCGTGAAGTGGCACTATGCTAACACGGACGAGGAGATGCTGGCGCGGGCGCTTAAAGAATTGGGAAAATAGTTTATAAGTTTTTAAGTTTGTAAGTTATAAGATGGCCACAGGATTAGAAAACCTAAAAATATATAGTATGGCGGAAGAACTTGAATTGAAAGTGTTTAATTTAACCGGTAAATTTCCAAAAGACGAAAAATATAGAAGCGTCGACCAGTTAAGGCGCTCTTCTTCCTCGGTAGCAAATAATATTGCCGAGGCATACAACAAGCGTTCGACAAAAGAAAAGGTGCGGATACTACACGACATAGTCAAAAGCGAAGCAGAAGAAACAAAAAGAAATCTATTGGTTTGTGCCAAAAAAGGCTTCCATCAAGAAGAAATAGCCGAAGATTACACCGAACTATTGAAGGCTGCGAGTGGCTATATAAAGTTCTTGCGAAATCAACCTACTAATCCCAAAACTTAAAAACTTGGTAACTTATAAACTTATTAACTAACATGCGCAACGCATTCATCAAGGCGCTGGAAGAAGAAGCGACAAAGAATAAAAATATTTATTTTTTGACCGGAGATTTGGGTTATTCGGTTATTGAAAACTTCGTTAAGAAATTCCCTAATCAGTTTCTAAACGTCGGCATTGCTGAACAAAATATGACCGGGATCGCGGCCGGATTGGCCTCAACCGGAAAAATAGTTTTTACCTATTCAATCGGTAACTTTTCAACGCTGCGTTGCCTGGAACAGATAAGAAATGATGTTTGCTACCACAATCTTGACGTGAAAGTAGTAGCTGTGGGCGGCGGTTTTCAGTACGGCGCCTTGGCCTCCACTCATCACGCTACGGAGGACTTGGCTGTCATGAGAGCGCTGCCAAACATGACCGTCGTTGCGCCCGGCGACAAAACAGAGGCCGAGTTGGCGACAAAAGCCGTAATCAAGCACAAAGGCCCTTGCTATCTCCGCCTTTCAACGGAACAAGCTGCGGTTTACCAGAAACCGCCGGAATTCGAACTTGGCAAGGCCATCCGCGTTAAAGGCGGCAAAGACCTTACTCTCATTTCCACCGGCAGTATGCTAAAAACCGCTGTTGATGTCGCCGATATTCTCGGCAAAAAAGGCGTGAGCGCCGAAGTTATCAGCATGCATACGCTAAAACCGCTGGACGAAGAAACGGTCCTAAAATCCGCCGCGAATACCGGAAAAATATTTACGCTCGAAGAACACACCATCATGGGCGGCCTCGGAAGCGCTGTCGCCGAAGTTCTCGCCCAAAGCGCGAACAAAAAATATCTGTTCAAAATCATTGGCGTGCACGACACTTTCGCCCAAAAAATAGGCAGCCGGGATTTCCTAAGAAAACTCCACGGCTTGGCCCCGGATGATATCGCCGAAACTATAAAAAGATTGGTCTAGCGGTATTCCAGTGGTAGTTGCTGCAAGTTATAAGTTATTAGTAGTTAGTTATTAGTAGTTAGTTATTGGTAGTTAGTTATTAGTTAATTTATATGTCTTCCCGATCGGCTATAGAAACAGCCGGCAAAAAATTCCGGACAACTTGCGATGACCCAAATATTAAAGATCGCTTCTGCCTCTGCGGTCATCGCAAGTCCAGACATTCTGATTAAGTTTCACATTAGTTAACTATGTCAAGGTCAGCAATAGAAATTTCTGGTAAAAAATTCCGCACGGCAAACATTTCCAAAAGAGTGCGAAAAATCGTCATCTCCCCCATAAAGGAGATGTCTATTTTAGCCGATCTACGGGAAGAAAAGAGCGATGCCGATGTTATATCATTCGGCCAGGGAATCCCCTGGTGGGATACACCCGAATATATCAAAAACGGCATTCGCGAGGCGCTCAAAGAAGTCGATACGGCAAAGTACACTCTTGAGCCCGGGATTACGGAATTGAGGGTCCTGGTAGCAAAACAACTGGAAAAATCCAAAAGGGTAAAAAAGGTAGAACCCAAAAAAGAAGTAATGATAACCGTGGGCTGCCAGGAAGCCATTGACTGCGCGCTCGCGACTTTAATAGACCATAGTGATGAGGTGCTGCTCCTAGAGCCGGGGTTTGCCTCTCATATAGAGCAGATAATTCAGTTCGGCGGTAAACCGATTTTCGTGCCGCTTCAAGAAAGGGGTGGCTGGCGTTTTGATATAAAAGAATGCGAAAAAAGAATCACCAAAAAAACGCGCGCCATTTTATTCAGCAATCCGTCCAACCCAACCGGGATGGTTTTGACAAAAAAGGAAGTTGAGGATATCGGAAGACTCGCGATAAAACATAATTTGATAGTCATAACCGACGAAACTTATGACTTTCTTACGTACGACAACGTTAAACACTTCTCACCCGCTTCCCTTCCACGGCTCCGCGAACGGGTAATCCTCTGCGGCAGTTTTTCAAAAAAATACGCAATGACCGGTTATCGTGTTGGATTCGCTTACGCGGACGAGGGCATTATTGACCACATGCTCAAAGTGCACGACGCATTAGCAATCTGCGCGCCCGCCATTTCGCAGAAAGCCGCAATCGCGGCCTTGAAAGGGCCTCAAAATTCCGTCAAAGAATCCATTAAAAAATTCACGGAACAAAGAAAACTTATGTGCCGCGAGTTGGACTCGCTTCCCCACATACTGCAATATGAAAAACCTATGGGCGCGTATTATATTCTGGCCAAAGTTAAGAGGCCAAATATAGATTCTTTCAAGCTAGCCATAAAAATTCTCTACGAAGCCAACGTGATCATAATCCCCGGCGCGGCTTTCGGACCATCGGGCGAGGGGCATATCAGATTTTCTTTTGCCGGTGAACCGAAGAATATAAAAGTTGGATTTGAGCGTCTCAGAAAGTGGTTTGAAAAATGGGAAAGCAGGGGCTATAATTTATAAATTCACAAACCTGTCAATAAACCAAAAAAGTTAAACCATGTATAAAGTAAGATTCGTTAACCCCCAGAAACAGTACGCCGACCACAAGGAAGAACTCCTCGGGGCTATTGATGATATTCTGACACGTGGCGCGCTCGTGACCAATAAAGAATTAAGTGAATTTGAACAAAATTTCGCAAAGTTTTTAGGCGTAAAGCATGCTCTGGGGGTAAATTCCGGAACCTCCGCGCTGGATGTAGCGCTACAAGCCGCCGGAATCGGCCCGGGAGATGAAGTTGTCTCTGTCGCTCATACTTTCATAGCCAGCATTTCCACCATATGTCTCACAGGAGCTAAAGCGGTGCTTATTGACGTCGGCCAAGACTTCAACATGGATGCTTCGCTAATCGAGAAAGCGCTCTCGCCCAAAACAAAAGCCATCTTGCCCGTGCATTTTAACGGCCGCCTTTGCGACGTGGAAGTAATTATGCAAATTGCAAAAAGCAAAGGACTAATGGTCATTGAGGACGCGGCGCAAGCGCTGGGCGCGACAATGAAGATGTCGGACGGCCAAACTCAAAAAGGCGGTACCTTTGGCATAGCCGGCTGTTTCTCTCTTTATTGGGCAAAGGCACTCGGGGGTCCCGGAACGTCGGGCGTAGTTGTAACGAATGATGACGATATGGCAATCAAAATGCGGCTTATGCGCTATAACGGAGAAGACCGCGAATCCCGCGAGTTTCGCCATCACGCTCACAATTTCCTGATGGACAATATCCGCGCCGCTTTTTTAAATGTGAAAATGAAATATCTGCCGGGGTGGCTCGCGCGTCGCAAGGAAATCGCGAATCTCTACCTAAAAGGATTGGGTGACTTAAAACAAGTTCAGCTTCCCTACTTTAACGATTCCCAACGCGAGGACATATACAACAATTATGTGATCCGCGCCGAACGCCGCGATGAGCTGGAGGAGTACTTCAAGAAGGGAGAACTGGTGGAAACGCTCGTTCAATACAAACGCCCGATGTATGAAGAACCTATAATGCGCGAGACAAAAGACAAAATGTGGCGCTTCGGCAACGACGGCAATTCCCTGCCCGAAACCGAAAAGTTGAGCGGAGAAGTCATTTCCCTCCCTATGTATCCCGAACTAACAAATGAAGAGGTGGAATTTGTGATAAAAACCCTAAGAGATTTTTATAGTTCCTAGCCACTAGGTTTTAGCCACTGGTTAGATATTCGTGATGACTAGTGGCTAATGGCTAGGTACTAGTGGCCCGTTGCTACGCCAGCGTCTGAATGGGTGCTTGTATCGTTTCTGATTTGACCGTTTCCAAGCTTGTAATGGCTTCGCTAAGCACGTGAGTGAGTTCTGCCGGATTTGAATACAGTTTTTCTTTAAGCTTAAATAATTCTCTTGACACAGCGCCGAAATCCAGATTATTCGTGTTTTTGCTTACGAATATTTTTTCCCATTTAGTCGCGCTCGCTCCCTCGGTGTCGGTCAAGAGTTCCTCAAATATCTTTTCTCCGGGGCGCACGCCGGTAAATACAATCGGGATGTCTTTATCCGGTTCCAACCCGGACAATTTTATAAGTTCATGCGCCAAGTCCACGATTTTCACGGGCTCACCCATGTCTAAAATAAATATTTCTCCTCCTCCGCCCACCGCGCCCGCCTCGGTAACCAAAAGCGCCGCCTCCGGTATTGTCATGAAGTATCTCTTCATATCGGGATGAGTCACTGTTATTGCCGCTCTCCGTCTTATCTGCTCCTGAAACAGCGGAACTACGCTTCCCCGGGACGCGAGCACGTTCCCGAATCTCACCGAAACAAATTGCGTGCCGTTCTGCTTATTAAGACTGTTCACGATTATCTCGGCAATTCTTTTGGTTTTGCCCATAACAGAAACGGGCTTTACCGCTTTGTCTGTTGAGATGAAGACGAATTTTTGAACACCGTGCTTTATAGCCGTCTCCGCCAAAATGAGCGTCCCGAATATATTGGTCGTGACCGCCTCCTCGGGGAAATACTCCATAAGGGGAACGTGTTTGTAAGCCGCTGCGTGGAAAACCACCTGGGGCTTGGTTTCGGAAAATACCTTGTCTATTTTCCTGCTATCGGTGACGCTCGCGACCACGGGATAAAGTTTCTGGTCAGGAAAAGATATTTGGAGTTCATGCTCAAGGTCATAGATGCCGCTTTCGTTAAAATCCAGAATAATGAGGTTCTCCGGTTCAAACTTGGAGATCTGCCGTGCCAGTTCCGAGCCGATTGAACCCGCGGCTCCGGTTACAAGAACTCTTTTTCCTCTTATAAATTCGCCAATCTTCGCGGTTTCAAGCTTCGCTACTTCCCGCCCGAGCAAGTCTTCAATAGTAATGTCTTTCAGAGCTTCAAGGGCTATTTTTTTTTCAAGCATTTCAGAAAACGGAGGTATGATTTTTATATTTTGCACACCAGCTTCGCGCGCCGCGCGCACTGCTTTTTTGATTGTCTCCGAATCGCCGGACGGCAGAGCGACTACTATCTGCTGTATTTGATGCTGAGAGACCACTTCGGACATGTTGCTCACATAGCCCAAAACAGGAACCCCGTGCAGAAGAGTTTTTTGCTTGTTTTTATTTTCATCAAGTATGCCGATTATCGCGTAGCGCCCGGCGCCGGCGCCGCGCAGGTCTCTTATCAGCCGCTCTCCTTCGCTACCAGCCCCTATGATTAGAGTACTCACTCCCGTTTCTCCGTCGCTTCTATTTACGGCTTCAAGCCATAGCCGTTTTGAGATACGCAAACTGCCTATAAAAATCAGGTTCAAAAAATATGCGATAAATATTACCGAGCGAGGGAAGCCGCCAAAAAAATTGGTGGTGCCGAAATCCAGAAAAAGAAGCGCGGCAAAAAGCACGCTGGAATAAGTGAGCGCCCGAACGAGACGGGTCAAATCTTGTAGACCCATAAACGCCCACGTAAAAATATAAAGCCGCTCGCGCCACACAAAAAACACGTTAAGCGCCGCGAGAAGCGCCATATATAACCAAAGCCGCCCCCAATATTCCAAGGGTATTCTGCCGTCAAAGCGTAGCCAAAAAGCGATAAGAACCGAGACCAATGTCAAAAAAACATCGGCCGCGGCGAACGCCCACGCTTTTCGAATGCGCAAATAATCGATAATGCTCATAGACAATTAACTATTCTATTACACACCGAAAGGCACATGTTTGTCAAACAGAATAGGGTCTAGTCACCAATAAAAATTTCTAATATCTAATATCCAATTTCCAATAAAATTCTCCAATATCTAATTTCCAATGTTGTGAAGCTTGGATTTTTTGACTATGGAAATAAAAATTAGCTGTAGCTCATGGGCTTCTTTCCAGTGTTTTCGCGCCTCGTCTTTTAACCCAACAACAGCCCCACTTATCATTCTTAACCAATGCTTGGTTTCTTTCGCTTCTTTTTTGCATATGCCGAGCTTGTGCTCAAAATCTTTTCTTGATTCGGCGCAATCGGCTTCGCAATAATTGGAGCCAATACTAGTCCCAGCCCTTACAAGTTGGCTTATGAGAGACGCAGTTATGATGTCCTTCGGTATTTTCTTGGCAAATTCTATAATAGCTTCTCCAAAGCTCGCGGTTCGTTCCTCAAGGTCATATTTGGTAATTTTGTCATTGGACATTTTATTGGAAATTAGAAATTGGTAATTGGTTATTCTTTTTTTAAGATTACTTAAAAAATCCTTCGTATTGCCCATAAGTCTCCGGCTCCAATTCCATCGCCCTCTCGTACGCAGCGCGGGCTTCGTCCATTTTCTCCAGCTTGATATAGGCCACGGCAAGATTAAAGTAATCCGACGCGATGGGCCCTTTTTTCTCTAAGTGTGACTGAATAATAGAAACGGCCTTGTCAAAATTTTTCGTTGCCTGCGCTGCCTGCAAATACCGATCGTAATCCCTGTCAAGGATGGTGTCAACAAACGTGTAACCGCGCTCCTGGGCTTTGACATATTCCTCAAAAGCAAGATTCAGTTTCTCAAGCTGATAATAATAATTTCCCATAGAAAGATAGCGATAGCTGTCTTCGGGGTCTATCTGGGAAACAAACTCCTGTATAAGCGCCTCTAATTCGTCCATCTTTTTTTCATCAAGAAGGGTCTGACTTAAAGCGTCAACATACTCAATGCGCGTAGAAGAATGCGCAAGTCCCTTTTTTAAAATTTCCTCCGATTTCGCAAGATCATCCGTTTGCCCCAATTGCTCGTACCCGCCACGGTAGAGCGACCCCAGTACGAAATATATCTGCGGTTCATAAGGACGTTCCGTAAGCGACTTGGCTAAGGCTGCGGTAATTTTTTTGTACATTGAAAGCACCGCCGGCTTGTCCTCCGGCTTTACTTCCGAATAAAGAAGAGCTTTAATTGCCAACTCCCATCCGGCGCCTTTTTTAATGTCAAACTCAAGATACGGCGAAGTCACCGCTAACGACTTATCAAGTATTTTGCCCGCCTCCTTGAACTCTCCCGCGGCCATAGCCGCGTTATACTGCAAAATAAGCGGGTTATAACGAAACGGAATCCAAACGGTGTGCCAGATAAACGCAAGAACCGCGACGCCCGTAACCGCGTAAACAACAATTTCCGCCCCACGAACCTTCGTCCCTCGTCCCTCGTTCCTTGTTCCTTGTTGTCCGTTGCCAGTCGCTGGTTGCTTGTTGTTTGTTTCTTGTTGTCTGTCCCTTGTATCTTGTTCCTTATTGTCGCTTAACCGCTCATGCAGATAGTAAACAAAACCAAGCAAGGTGAAAAAACCAATGTAAGTCGCAAACGTGTCAAATAAGAAAAAATCCTGGGCAAAATACGCGGTGAGCGTTGCGCCAAGAACCGATGCCACAACCGGCTCACGCTTAAAAATCCGGTATAAAAATATGATAGCCGCGATAAATACAAAAACATAGCCGGCGAAAAGCGTAATTCCGCCTTCCGCCAAAATCTGCAAAGTTTGGTTGTGTGGACGGTCAAACCACGAGTCAATAAGCCCGATGCGGTAATCGTAATATTTATTGGACACCACGCCGAAATTTTCCGCCCCCCATCCGAATATCGGCCTGTCTTTGAACCCCTTCCAGGCGACATTCCATTCCGCAAAACGCTCATTCACCGAATTTGACTCAACGGAATTGGCTATTCTTTTAAGGTAATGGTTGTTGGCGACAATAGAAGAATCCGGGTTTGTAAGCACAAAGCCAAGAAAAATAATGAGCGCGACAACGGCAATATCCATAGCAATAATCAGCTTTTTAAGGCGCGCGGTTTTATCCGGCCAGAAGTGAATTAAAACAGTAAATATAAAACAGCTGGCTAAAAGCCCTATATAAGCGCCACGGGTTTCCGTGAGCATAATAGTTACGGCAAAAAACACAATAAGCGCTACAAAAGGCACGGCGGTTTTGGGCGCAAGCGGCTCCTTAAACGGAGAAAGGCTTTTTACAAGAAACAGCGCTGTAAAACCGATAGCGAAAAGAAGATACGCGCCCAAAAAAGATGGGTTGCCAAGAGTGCCAAAAACACGCTCCTGGGCATGAATGTTGATGACGCCGTAAACGGAAGAAATAAGGCCCGCAAGCGTTAAAACTCCAAGCGCGACCTGCCAGTCGCGTTTTACGCGGAAAACCGACACAGCCATTAAAAAATAAACAATCCAAACCCCAAATTGGATAACGCCATCGGATCTCTCTGAACCGGAAAAAAACGAGCGCGCCGCGTCCACTCCGGTAAAACCGGTGATGATATATCCGGCAAAAAGGACCGCGAGCCCAAGCACGAGAAGATTTTTCACGCTTGGACGATGCGCCTTGGATTTAACCATAAGGGCGGTCCAAAAGAAAAATGCCATTCCTACCAAGAGCCGAAACGTGTACGTTTTGGACGCAAGATACGGGAAATAAAGCGGTTTAAGAAACAAAAGCGGCGTAATCAAGAGCGTCGCGTAGAGAAGATACCTAACGACGCGTTCTAGAATTTTAACGCTTATCATAAATGTCAATTGTAGCAGTAAGGGCACGGAAATTCAACAATCCGTCATTGCGATGCAATCTTGCAATGACATGCTCCCTCCGTCATTGCGAGGCCGAAGGCCGCGGCAATCTAATCTTCCAATAAATCATTAAATTCAAGATTTTGACTCTTTATAAGATCAATTTTCTTTTTTCTTGATCCGGCTTTTATTTTCTTTTCTGCTTGTATAGCCTCGTATGGCGAAGAAAATTCTTCATAATAAACCAGTTTGTTTACGTTGTACTTAGCGGTAAATCCTCCAAGTGTTTTGTTTTTATGTTGAGACATACGACGTTCCAAGTTATTAGTAACTCCAGTGTAGAGAACGTTGTTATCCTTGTTGGAGGCTATGTAAACAAAATATTGTTTCAACGTAGATGTAAGTTCAGATGAGATTGCTTCGTCCCTCACTCTTCGCAACGAAAAGTGAGGGACTCGCAATGACACTACCTCCCACGGAAGGTGGTGTCAACACAAAAAGCCCCCCGTGTACATCGGAGGGCCATTTGCTACGCGTTAAACACGCGCGTCAGTGCAATCGTTACAGGAAACTACGGCAAGAACACATCCGGCGTCTTGAAGGAACCAAGGCCCCAGGTGTTGTCCACGGCAACGCTTCCAACCATAAGCCAATTGAAGTTGGTCAGCTTGATCTTGAAGTACGCTCCACCCGAACCCGAAATGCCATCGGCAGATGAGATAAGGTGCGCGGTAACCGTGGTCGTTACAGTGTCGCCGTCCGAAATATTCGTTACCTTGTTGTTACTCACCGTGATTGCCGGAGTGCCGGCCGCTTGGCCCTCAATCGTAGCAGCGGCGCCGCTTACCACGTCTATGGTAAACATAGCCGCGGTCGGAAGCGTTAGCGAACCACCCCTCGCGGTTGCCTTGAAGACAAACGTCGCGTCAGCAGTGCTTGACACCATAACACTCGCTCCGCTCACCTGCGCGGGAGTCTTTGTTACGGCTGCGCTTACGAATTCTAAGATCGCGGCAGCACGATAAGCATGGACCCCGTTGGACAGAATAGCCGAACTCACAGTAGGCGCGGCGGTTGTGCCGTCCGCCTTCCTGAAGAGCGAAGCGCCAGCGGCATCAATAGCAACCGACGCCGATATACCGGCGCCTGCCGGAATCGTCGGGAAGTCGCCCTTAATGACAAAGGTCTTGTTGCCTACCGGAACAGCGGCATTGACGTTGGTAAATATGACGCTGTCATTGCCGGTTGATGTCGCCGCCGAAGCAAGCAACGTGCCAGCCGAATCGTACAACTTGAAAGTCGTCGGCGAAAGCGAAACGAAACTTGACGACACCCCAAGAGTAAGCAATGTGGCATCCGCG
>Ga0209541_10013797_pt1 | contig 12287 bp, 9 predicted proteins | sample RifCSPlowO2_01_FD_184027 | JGI IMG/M metagenome (GOLD analysis project Ga0209541, IMG submission 184027) | Groundwater microbial communities from Rifle, Colorado - Rifle CSP2_plank lowO2_0.1 (SPAdes) (version 2) | ecosystem: Environmental > Aquatic > Deep subsurface > Groundwater | place: Rifle...
ATCTATATTGATGATCAACCAGGCAATTCCATAGTGCGAATGAAAGCTCTCTCTCGCAGATTAAAAGCCGAAAAAGGACTTGATCTTATAGTGGTTGACTATTTACAACTGATGACTACTTCAAAAGATTATGACTCGATGGTCAACCAAGTGACAGAAATTTCAAGATCATTAAAAAGTTTGGCTAAAGAACTGAATGTGCCGGTACTGGCTCTTTCACAACTTTCCCGCGCGGTAGAATCACGTGGTGGTAAACCAAGACTCTCCGACCTCCGCGACTCAGGCTCTATAGAACAAGATGCGGATGTGGTGATGTTTATTCACAGAGAAGATAAAAATAAAGATGAATCCGAAAAAACAAATATCGCTGAGATTTTGATTGAGAAGCACCGCAATGGTCCAACTGGAAAAGTGGAACTTTATTTCGATGAAAAAACCACTACTTTCTTAAATCTTGAAAAAAGTAATCTTAGCGAATTTTCTGCATCGAAAATAAGTGAGGACTTGGAAGAATTTTAAAATGAATATCATAGAAAAGTTAACTGAAATTTTTAAAGAGTTTCCCGGCATTGGAGAAAGACAAGCAAAACGTTTTGTTTATTTTTTAATGTCTAAAAACGGAGAGTACTCCGAAAATTTATCCGCCCTAATCAAAGAATTAAAAAAGGATACAGTGCAATGTTCTGAATGTTTTAAATTTTTTATATCCGCTTCCAAAAAAGAAAAAAAGTGTGAAATCTGCGCAGACCCAAATATTGACCCATCCACCTTGATGATTGTTGAAAAAGATTCTGATTTAGAAAGCGTAAATAAAAGCAGAATTTATAATGGCAAGTATTTTATTCTGGGAGGACTGGTACCTATTGTAGAAAAAAATACAAGTTCAAGGGTAAGAATTAATGAATTAATAAAAAAAATAAAAAATGAGAAGAACTTGAAAGAAATAATTCTGGCTTTTTCATTAAATCCTCAGGGCAATCACACCGATTTCTACGTCAGAAATCAACTAAAAAATACAATAGAACCCCTTGGTATTAAAATATCTTCTTTGGGAAGAGGCCTCTCTACTGGCACCGAACTGGAATATTCTGATAATGACACCCTTAAAAACGCTTTAAAAAACAGGCAATAAAAAAATCCGCCGATAAAGCGGATTATTTTATAGCTAAAATTTTTACTTTAAAAAACGGCTGGCGGTGACCGTTTCGGCGAAGGTAACGAGATTTCTGTTTATATTTTACAACTATGATTTTTTTAGAACGACCGATTTCTGTAATTTCAGCATCTACTTTTGCATTCAAAATATAGGGTGTGCCTATGGTAGTATTTTTACCATCATCAACTAAAAGGACTTTATCAAAAGAAATTTTATCTCCGACCTTCCATTCCCCCTTCATCTTCTCAATAGAAAGTAGCTCGTCTTTAGAGACTTTATATTGCTTCCCGCCAGTTTGTATCACTGCAAATTTCATAAAATGTATATTATACGAAATCTTCTTAAAAAGCAACTTCTATACTAAAATATGGTTGTAATTTATGGGTTTATAGTTTATAATATTTGACATATGCAAACAAAAATTATTGAAAGATATTTTTTCTTTAGTCTTTTATTCGCTATTTTTATTTTTTCTTTTTTTATTTTTCGTCCTTTTTGGATAGTGTTAGTGCTCGGTATTTCCTTTTCCATAGTGCTTCATCCTGTTTATGAATGGCTCAATAGAAGAAAAATACCGAGTTGGTTATCAGCTTTTCTGACTGTACTTTTTTTTATTATCATAATTGGAGTTCCTCTTTTTGGTATCGGTATCATAGTTTTTAATCAAAGTCAGGATGCCTATCAAATGATTGTCAGTAATGTCGATTCTTTATCGTTTATAGATTCGATTAATAATTCTGTAAATAGCGTACTACCTGAGGGAATATCTTTTGATTTACATGAAAAAATTTCAATTTTTATTTCATTTATATCAAATAATATAGCCAGCGTATTCACTTCCACCTTATCTACCTTGTTCTCTTTTATTCTTACTCTTTTATCTATTTTTTATTTCTTAAAAGATGGTGCTCGTTGGAGAAAAGCGCTAGTTGTATTAAGTCCGCTCTCAGATGCTGACGATGAAAAAATAATGAAAAAACTTTCACGTGCGGTTAATGGTATTATCAAAGGATATCTCTTGGTTGCTTTTATTCAGGGAATATTAATGGGCTTAGGCCTTGCCTTGTTTGGAGTGCCAAATCCTGCACTTTGGGGATTAGTAACCATTATAACTTCATTAGTGCCTACTATCGGTACTGCTATTATTTCTGTGCCGGCTATAATATTTCTTTTTGTTACGGGTAATACAATAGAAGCTATTGGACTTTTAGTCTGGGCAGTAGTGATTGTAGGCATGATTGATAACTTGTTAAGTCCAGTTATTGTAGGCAGTAAAATAAATCTACCTCCTCTTTTAATTTTATTTTCTGTTTTGGGTGGAATCTCGCTTTTAGGTCCCGTCGGCATTTTAGTGGGACCTTTAACCATAAGTTTGCTTTATACTCTTATTTCCATATATAGGAATGAATTTAAACAAAGTATGGTTTCGTAATTAAAATGTCATTAAAATTTTACAATACTTTGATAAGAGAAAAGGAAATATTTTCCCCTATACATTCAAACGAAGTTCGAATGTATTCTTGCGGTCCAACTGTTTATAATTATACCCATATAGGCAATCTGCGTTCTTATGTTTTTGCTGATATCTTGCGTCGTACTCTTAAATATAATGGGTTTAAAATAAAGCAAATAATGAATATTACTGACATCGGGCATCTTTCTAGTGATGCAGATTCGGGCGAGGATAAAATGACAAAAGGACTTTTGCGAGAAGGAAAAGAATTAACATTAAAAAATATGAGGAAACTTGCAGAATTTTACACAGAGAGTTTTAAAGAAGATTTGAAAACACTAAATATTGAAATGCCTGATGGAATGTATTTTGCCAGTGACTATGTAAAAGAAGACATAGCACTCATAAAAAAATTAGAAGCTAAAGAATTTACTTACAAAACAAGCGATGGAATTTATTTTGATATTTCTAAAATGCCAGATTACGGAGCACTTTGGGGTGGTAAACGAAATTGGAATAAAGAAGGAGCTAGGGTAGCAGAAAATTCCGAGAAAAAAAATCCAGAAGATTTTGCATTATGGAAATTTAATAAAAAAATTGGTTTCGAATCCCCTTTTGGAAAAGGTTTTCCTGGTTGGCATATAGAATGTTCTGCAATGAGTATGAATTTTTTGGGTGAACAATTTGATATTCACACGGGAGGAATAGATCTTATTCCCATACACCATACGAATGAGATAGCTCAATCAGAATGTGTATCAGGTAAAAAACCTTTTGTTAAATTTTGGATGCATAGTGAATTTGTCGATACCGGAGGTGAAAAAATGGCAAAATCAACCGGTAATTTTCTACAAATTAAAAGCTTAAAAGATAAAAATATCAGTCCTATTGCATACCGATTTTGGCTTTTAATGGCTAATTATCGTACTAAGGTAAATTTCAACTGGGAGGTCCTAGAAGGCGCAGAAATAGCCCTAAAACGGCTTTATAAGCTCTATATTGGGCTTGGAAATAAGGTGGGAAAAGTAAACCTAGAATACCAGAAAAAATTTAAGGAATTTCTAGAAGACGATCTAGATACTCCAAGAGCCCTACCCCTCCTTTGGGATATAATAAAAGATGGAAATATTTCTTTTGCCGATAAAAAGGCAACTATTTTAGACTTTGATAAAGTTTTAGGACTTGGTTTTGAAGATTTAAAGGAAGAAACAATTCCAGAAGAAATTACAAAATTAGTGGAAAAACGCGAGGAAGCGCGAAAAAAACATGATTGGGCAGAAAGTGATAGAATTCGTGGAGTAACTGGCGAAGCAGGTTATTCTATTGATGACACTTCATCTGGACCAGAAATAAATAAAATTTAAATTAATCATTATGATAGATAGAATTGTAAACACAAAAAATATGAGGGAAGCAAATGTAGTGCTCTTGAGTGCTCCTTATGAAAATGGAGTTTCTTTTATGGGAGGCACTTCTAAGGCTCCAAAGAAAATATTAAATTGTCTAAATAGTAATTTAGAGCTTTTTGATGTTGAATTACACTGTGAACCGGCAAAAATATTAAAAACAGTTTATAAAGAAATATCGAATCTTAAAAAACTTGCTCCCTCTATGGCAGTTAAAAAAATAAGTTCTGAATATCAAAAATTATTAAATAATGGAAAATTTATAATTATGTTAGGTGGAGAACATACTGTATCGTTTGGAGCACTTGAAGCAATTTCAAAAAAACCCGCCTCGACTCGCGAAAACTCGTCGACGCGAGGCGGGGAAAATCCAAAAGATATAACCATCTTACAAATAGATGCCCACCAGGACCTTCGAGATGATAATAGTGATTATAGTGAAAATCATGAAAAATTTGCCCATTCATGCGTGATGCGTAGAATTCATGAACTTGGTTTTCCTATTGTACAAGTAGGTATTAGAACCTACTCAAAATATGAATACGAATATTGGCAAAAAAACAAAAAAACAATTACAGTCTTCGAATGGAACAAAAAAGAAATTCCTATCAGTAAAATACTAAAATCTATTAAAACAAAAAAAATTTATATTACTGTTGATGTAGATGGATTTGATCCTGCTTATATGCCCGGCACTGGTACACCTGTGCAAGGTGGTTTAGATTGGTATTACGGTCTTGATTTAATTGGAAAAGCAATAGACGAAAAAGAGTTGATAGGCGCAGACATTGTAGAAGTTTCTCCTCAGCGCGATTCAGTTCTGACAGAGTTCGGTGCTGCCCTGCTTTGCTATAAGATCATGACACACAAGTTCAAACATTTACTAAAATAAATTAAATCCCTTCCTTTTTGAGTTGTTCAACAAGTTCGCGAGATTTATGAGAGAGTTTATTGGGAAATTTTATTTTTAGTTTTATCAACAAATCCCCCCTTTTGTTTTTGGAAATAGGCACACCTTTTCCTTTAATACGAAGAATTTCATTGATGGATACGCCTTCTGGAATTTTGACACTTATTTGTCCATCTAAAGTTTGAATAGGATATTCTGTGCCTAATAGTGCATCAGAAAGTTTTAAGTCTAAATTCATTACCAAATCATTCCCCTCGCGTTTGAATACAGCATGCGAAGCAACATTTATTTTTATATAAAGATCACCGGCTGTGCCTTTTGAAACAGCCTCTCCTCCCCCAGTCATTCTAATCATTTCACCATCTCTTATTCCCGCTGGAATATTCACAGAAATTTCCACTTCTTTACGCAAGATTCCCTTACCTTTACAATTTTCACACTTTTCTTTTGGTACCTCTCCAGATCCGAGACATTCTTCACAAATTTTTGTACTAGAAATAGTACCTAAAATTGTTCTTCTGGCTTCACGAATTTTTCCTTGACCATTACAATATTTGCAAGTTTCCATTTTGGTATTAGGTTTCGCTCCAGTACCATTACAGGTGACACAATTAGAGGTTTTAGTAATTAAAATTTTTCTGCTAGTTCCAAAAACAGCCTCGGAAAAAGAAATCTGTATCTCTGTAGAAATATCACGCCCGCGTCTTGTTTCAGTTCTGCCTCTACCAGCTCCACCGGTAAAGAAATCACTAAAAATATCATTCAAATTCCCAAAATCAAAATCTGCATTGCTATTTTGAAATCCCTCGGAAAAATCGAAACCACCAAAACCGTTTCCTTGAGAAAATCCTTCCCAGCCAGAGGCTGGTCCGCCTCCGGCGGAAAAACCAGATCCAAATTGATCATATTTCGAACGTTTAGAATCATCAGAAAGAACCTGGTAAGCTTCATTCACTTGCTTAAATTTTGCTTCATTCCCTTCTTTTTTATCAGGATGATATTTATGCGCTAATTTATAAAAGGCTTTTTTTATTTCGTCTTTAGAAGCGCCTTTATTAACACCTAAAATATTGTAATAATCTTTATTCATAATGTTTATTCACACATTATATCATAGGTTCAGCTTCTTGCGAGATTTTTGTTTCCGGGTTTTTTTTACTTGTTTCGTTATCATTTTTTATTTCTCCACTTTTTTCTTTTTCTTTTTCTTCTCCCTCGGGCATAGCCTCACGGGCAAGCCTTTTAGCTCTTCCTTCAATTATTGCTTTTTCTTCTGCACTTCGGATAATTGTTGCCTCTTCTTCGGCTATAAGTTTAGCCGCATCATCTTTTGATATTGAATATTTTCTGCGAGAAGCTTCAATAATCTCCTGGCGATATGAAGGATGGGTCGGAGGAAGAACTCTGAGAGTTTCAGCTGAAAATGGATCATAAGATTCTCCATCAATGGTCATTTTAATATAAAATTCCGCTACTGCTAGATTGATCATATCTTTTACGCCGAATAACGGCTCAAATTCTGGTTTCAGTTTTACCGCGTCTTCCCCACCCACCCTAAAACAGATCAGGCTCCCCGTATTTCCAAGCACCGCGTGCTGAACTTGAGGAATAAGCTGGCCGATGTATTGATGAGCTATTGTCAAATTAAGAGCATATTTTCTGGCTTCGGATAAAATATTTTCAAATGTCTGAGTAACGATATTATGAAACTCGTCTATATATAAATAAAAGTCCACACGATCTTCCTCGGGAATGCTTGCCCGTTCCATCCCTGCTTGTTTTATTTTAGTCAAAAACATTGAACCGAAAAAACTGGAATTCTCCTCTCCAATGCGACCTTTTGAAAGATTAATAAAAATTAGTTTGCCTTGATCCATTAATTCACTAATATCTATTTTATTCTGTTTCTGCCCGAAAATATTTCGCAGTAAAGGATCAGACAAGAATTGTCCAAGCTTATTAACCAGCGGGATAATAGCATCCGTATCAAATTTCTCAGACCAATCAGCGAATTCTATAGCGAAGAATCTTTTAACCATATCATCCGTAATATATTCCACTACCTTTTGTCTGTAATTTCTGTCCGTTAACATTGAAATCATCCCACGCATGGTAGCGTGCGGATAATCAAGCAAAGCCAAACAAGTAAAACGAAAGACGTGTTCCAGACGAGGCGTCCAGTTAGCTCCGAATTGTTTCTGTAAAACCTCAATCAACCCTTGAGTCAATTGAAATTTAAACATTGGATCAACGTTGGCCAGCGGATTAAAAGAGGCTGGAAAATCAACATCACCCGGATCTATCATACAAACGTCTTCTATGCGTTCCTTCGGTATATAATCGAGCATGGCTTCTATCACATCACCGTGCGGATCTATAAAACACAAACCGTGATTATAGGTTACATCTTGACGCATCAAAAGCTCAAGCAATTTACTTTTACCCACTCCAGACTTTCCAACAACATAAAGATGTCGTCTGCGGTCTATGCGTTTAATGCCAAAAATAAATTTTTTTTCCTCTAGAGAGGCAACATAATTTGTGCGTCCAATAAAAGAAACCTCTTCAGGTTTAACTTTTCCAAACACCGGCAATTCCGGCGGAGGCGGTCCGTATTTTATTATTTGCACCCGATTTTGCCTTAGCATATATGACTTATATTACTACAAAATTAGCCTAAATTCCACTTTAAATACAACCCCCTTGATTCCCCCTTGTCAGGGGGACCTAATAAACTTCTTTATTATAACAGCTCTCACAGTAAATTATTTCCGGTCTGTCGGGGGCATAAGTTGTTTCAAATTCGTTTTGACATTTGCCGTTGTGTTCATGATTTGTTGTCATTTGTGGTGAGCCTGTCGAACCACACATACAAGACCTATGCCATAATTTCATTGGATTACGTTTTTTTAAGCGAGCTTCGTGACGACAAATGAAACAAAGACGTGGTAAGGGAACTCCAATTTGTCTATATAAATTAAGCTCATTTTTAGTTATTTTATATGCCCCTGAGCAATGTTCCTGACACTTTCCTTTATGCAAACAGCCTATAATTTCCTCAGTGATAGAATCAGTTACATTTTCTAGATCATCCGGCAAATCCAAGGCTTGCATAGTTGTTACATATTCGCTTACTTTTTTATCTCGCCATCTATATCCCATTTTGATTGCTTCTTCTCTAGTTATTGGGAAATAATCTTGGGCCACCGTTTCGTTATAGGTAAAAGGAGAAATTTCTACAGGAAAAAATTCACCATATTTATAAACAATTCCTTTTTTATCTACATAAGGCATATCCATCATATGTTTGATAATTTTTGTCCTGAGTTCTTCGAAGGATTCTTTAGTATATTGTTTATTTAAAATGCAATATTTTTTGGTTCGTAATCCGATACAACCAAATAAATCAGAACAACCATAACAATTGAAAGCATATTCAATATCATGGGAATTGTATACTACGCTGGTAAAAAGATTTCGAAAATTACCTATACCGGTATCAAAAGCTTCATATAGCATTTCACCCTCACCTATTCCTGGTCCGGAATCATACACATCCTTAGCATAATGAGCCACCCAGTGTATATATTTTGAATCTTCAATTCGCGTACCTGAAGCGTCAAAACAAAACTTACAATTTTTTACTCCGTCTAGATTATCACCCGTGGAATTTACTACTTTCGAATGATTCATATAGCGATGTACTGATTTTAAATAAAGTTCATTGAATCTTTCTTTTAATTTTTCAATAACTTCATAACTTTTAAAATTAATCTCCTTTAACTGGCTGGAGTATTCTTCTTTGCTAAGTTGTTCATTCCACATGCAATATGATTTATTGCGTAGATTAGTACAACCAAAACAGTTTATGCAACCGTGACAATCATATAAAAAATATGAATCCACACAACTTTTACAATTTAAAGAATAAAGGGTATGGTAGCAATCTGTACAAAATAAAGAGTCATAACAAAGTTCACAGCGATGGGCTACATATAAATCAGAACATTCTCTGGTTTCTGAAATTCTATTTGAATAATATGTTTTATCTATTTTCCAAGAACCTGACGACATATAGCTATCTTTACTATCTTCTGCAACATTACAATAGTCACTGTTTTTAGCATTAGAATTTGAAAGAGCTTGTAGGGGAATACCGTCCCGCAGTTCTTTCCATTGTTGAAAAAATGGTTTTGAAAAATCATAAGCACGACCATGAGAAATAGCGTTCCATTTGTCACCCCACCAATATTTAGAATCACATACTACTAATTTTTCGTCTGGATGAATAAAAGAAATTAAAATTTCTTTATGATCTGGAGCATCACATTTTCTTCTAAAGAGAGATATTTCATTGCGCCAACATAGACGTCTAATAGTCCGACATTCCGGGCAGAATGTAGGCGGAGGAACTTTTATTTTTTCATAGAAAGAAAAATCTTCAGGTTCTATGGTGAAGTCTTTTTGGCAATTCTGACATTGTTTGACTTCGTTTTTCATTCTTTATTCTAAAATTTTTCTCAATATATCTTCTGGAACCTCCTTCGGCTGTACGCCTACAGACGAGGCTTTTGTTTTTTCTGCCTGCACTGGCGGATCTTTTGTTACAGGTATATTGGTTGTTTCTATAAGATTTTTTAGTTTATTCATGTCTTCTTTACTGGCAGATCTGTCTTTCAAAACGGTATTGGGCGTCGGTTTTGTGTCTTTTAATTCATTGAGAGAAATTGTTGATTTTATAGATTCTTCAAATTTTTTTATTTCTGGTTCTTTTTTATTTCCTTCAAAAATTTTATTTTCAGAAAGTCCTGCCTGCGCAGACAGGGTTTTATTTAAAATTTCTCTCAGAGCTGTATTATCTCTAACTACCGGCGAAACAGATTTTGGTTTATTACTAGTAAAAACTTTTTTAATAGTTGAAAATATTCGCATAGGTTTATCAACCCTTTCTGGATATCTTTCTTTTTCTCCATTCTCGTTTTTCTGCTTAAATTCTATACCTAAATCCGCTAAAGGTTTATAAAACTTAGTCTCATCTTGTTTAATTTGTTTTATTGATCCTGCAATAGGTTTTAATTCCCCAGATTTTATCTTAGCTATGCAATCTCTGCAATACACAGCCCTACCTACTTCTGGTTTAAAAGGCACAAATGTTTCTCTTTTACAAATAGAACATTGAGCAGGAAACTTTTCCACACTGCCACTATTACTATCATCACCAATAGACATTCCGCTCCAATTATTTATTTCTCGTTCTACTACTTCTCTTGGCCTGCAGTAAAGATCACGAGAAGATTTAATAACTTCTTCCTCAACTTTTTTATTGCCAGCTTTTATCATTGGCGGAATAGTTTTAGCTGAAAATGGACGAGAGGTTACGCCATCTATCATTAATTTCAAATAAATTTTAAAATTCGGTAAATTTACAATATCTTGGGGAGTAAATTCCGGTTCAAATTCTTTTTCTAAAAATTCTGCATCGTCAGCACCAACTCTGAAAACTATCATGGTACCGATATTTCCAAAAATAGAATCCCTGACACTTGAATTTTTGTCTGAAATCAACTGAGCGGTATATTGGTGAGCGACAGTTAAGTTTAACCTATATTTTCTGGCTTCGGACAAAATGCTGGCAAAAGCGTCGGTCACAAAATTTTGAAATTCGTCTACATAAAGATAGAAATCTTTCCTCTCACTTTCTGGAATACGGACACGTTCCATGGCTGCCAACTGAATCTTAGTAATAATCATGCCACCCAAAAGCGAAGAATTATCTTCCCCAATACGCCCTTTAGAAACATTCACTAGGAAAATTTTTCCTTCATTCATAATATCAAAAACATTTATTGTACTTTTTGATTGTCCAACAACGTTTCTAATAATTGAAGTAGAGAGGAATTGTCCAACTTTATTTTGAATAGGCGCGATAGCTTCATTTCTAAATTTATCTTGCCAAGCTTCATATTCATGAATCCAAAAAGCTTTTATAACTGGATCTTTTAAATTTGAAATTATTTTTTGACGATAATCTTTGTCTACTAACATTCGGGGAATTCCCAACATTGTAGTACCCGGTGTATCAAGTAAGGCTAAAATAGCATTATTTAAAATATATTCCATACGAGCACTCCAAGCATTTGCCCAAATCTTAGTAAAGATTCCCATAAGCCCAGAAGCAACTAAATGTTTATATTTTGAGTCAACTAATTCTAAAACATTAAATCCTATGTGATAGTCTGGATCGGCAGGGTTAAAATAAATTATATCCTTCATTCGATGTGGTGGTATTGCTGAAAGTATACCTTCTACAAGTTCTCCGTGAGGATCTACTACACAAACTCCATCACCATTTTGGATATTTTGAATAACCATATTAAACATCAACACAGATTTACCGGTACCTGACTTTCCGAGAATATAAACATGCTGACGCCTGTCTTTGCGTTTTATGCCGAATAGATTATTTTTATCTCGATAAGTAGTGTAACCGATGTATGTAATTTCCTTGTTTTTGGGCAGTTCTAACAGTTCCATACTGATATTATACAAGAAAATAACGAAATAAAAAAGCCCTTCAATCTAAGTCGAAGGGGCTTTTTTATAATAAAATAAATTATTGTTTTGGGGCTTCGCCTTTATCTTTATCTTCTTCCTTGTATTCTGCATCGTGCACTTCCGGATTTTGTTCTTCGGGGGTCGAAGATTCTGAACCCGTCGAAGGATTTGCACCGGCTTTGTTCATCGCCTCACCGATTTTAGACATTTCATTGGAAAGTTCTTCCGTGGCTTTTTTAATGGCATCAATATCCGTCCCATCTTTTACTCCGCGCAAGGCGGTTATTTTTGCGTTCACTGCATCTTTTACATCAGCGGGAATTTTTGCCTCATTATCTTTCAATGCTTTCTCAGTGGTATAAATAATCATTTCAGCTGTATTTTTTATATCAACATTTTCTCTTTTCTTTTTATCTTCTTCAGCGTGTATCTCAGCATCAGCTTGCATCTTTTTAATATCTTCTTCTTTCAATCCAGAACTTGCTTCTATTTTGATCGATTGAGCTTTACCAGAAGCTTTATCTTTTGCTGTAACATTTAATATTCCATTTACATCAATATCGAAGGTAACTTCTACTTGTGGCATACCGCGAGGCGCCGGCGGAATGCCATCTAGGATAAAGCGTCCGAGAGATTTATTGTCGGAGGCCATTGGGCGTTCTCCTTGAACTATATGTATTTCCACGGAAGTCTGATTGTCGGCGGCAGTTGAAAATACCTGGGATTTTGAGGCTGGAATAGTGGTGTTTTTTTCAATTAATTTTGTTGCCACCCCTCCTAATGTTTCAATCCCAAGGGAAAGTGGAA
>Ga0209541_10013798_pt1 | contig 12287 bp, 12 predicted proteins | sample RifCSPlowO2_01_FD_184027 | JGI IMG/M metagenome (GOLD analysis project Ga0209541, IMG submission 184027) | Groundwater microbial communities from Rifle, Colorado - Rifle CSP2_plank lowO2_0.1 (SPAdes) (version 2) | ecosystem: Environmental > Aquatic > Deep subsurface > Groundwater | place...
CTTCAGAGAACGCTTCTCCAGCTTCTGGAACGAAGGTCTATGAAGGTGGTTCTAAGGTAGGTGTCTTAGGTATCAAAGTTGAGGCCGACGTCTCCGATCTTAAAGTCGAGAGAGTCAAGCTCAAGCTTGATGCTGACACTGCCGATGCAAGTAGTTCTACTAACTCCGACCAACAGTTCTACACCAAGATTGCCGACAAAATCTATGTTATGGACGGTTCTACAGTCCTGGCATCGATGGTTCTTGATGCAACCACTGTTGTCAAGGAAGGTACTGCTTACTACATCACTATCACTGGTTTCAGTGTTGTGGTTCCGAAGGATACCAGCAAGGTTCTTACCATCGCTGTTGATCCTAAGACAAGCTGGGATTCCGCTTACGACGACGACAGTTGGACTGTGTCGGTTCCTGTAGACGGTGTTCGCGCTGTGGACGGTGCTAGTATCAACCAGTACTCGCCTTCGACCTTGTTCGCCAACAATTTCACTTCAGCGGCTGACGTGGTTGACAGCGCATCTATGACCGTTTCTCTCGCAAGCAATAGTCCTTCCACAAGTCAGGTTATTGCTAACCAGGGTTCAAGTGACAATGAGTATGACGAACTTACTCTTGCTGTCTTCAACTTCGCGGCAGGTAAGGACAACGTCAAAATCACTGACTTGATTGTTGACCTCGTTCGCGGTAATAGTAACAACGTGGCTACGGCTACGACTGCTTACATCTATGATGGAAGCACGCTTGTCGGTTCGGCTACAGTCGCTGGCACAAGCGTTACGGCTTCAAGCGCGACCTTCTCTAGTATTGACTGGATTGTTCCAGCCGATACCACGAAAACTCTGGCTTTCAAAGTCGACATTGACTCCGCGGCTCTCTTGGCCGATACTTACGCGGCTGACATTGGTATTACAACTACCGATGGCACTCGAGTCGTTGCAGAAAACTCTGCTGGTTCGGCTGTCACAGAGACTGGTACTGCCCAAGGCAAGACCATTTGGCTCAGAAAGGTTGGTCCGGAAGTAACCTTGGTCTCCAAGTCGATTGCTACAAGCGGTGTACCGCAGGGCGCTCCTGCCGCACTCCTTACAAGTACCTCTACCATAACTGCAACCTTCAACATCAAGATTAAGGCTGTCGGTGGTACTCTGACCCTCGGTAACGTCGCTTCCGCTACGCCTCTGTTCGCAAGCTCTACAGCTACGTTCAAGGTTTACCGAAACAGCACCTATGACGGGCTAATCTCGAGCAACGCTACCTCGACCTCGTACTCTGTTCCTAGTACCTGTGTGGCAGAAACTGCCGCCAAGAACGGTTGTACGTTGACTGATGGTAACGAAGTCACCGTCCCTGTCACCTTCAAGATTGAAGGTAGAACAGTGGCTGGTGCAGCTCTGACGAGTGGCAGCGTCTACGCGGTGGGCTTCGAAGGTATCCAGTGGTTCAACGCTACAAGTGGCAGCACTCAAACCACTACCTTCATGGCTGGAGATACTGACTGGAGAACTGCTGACGTTTCCTTCCCGTAATCCGCTTAAGGATTACTACGCCTACACTTAACGTGTAGAAACAAAAAACCGCCTTCGGGCGGTTTTTTGATATACACATTTTATCCACATTATCCACACTCTGCGAAATATATTTATTGAGATAATTATGAGATAATTGTCGTGTTAGTAGGACGAACATAAATCAATAATAATTAAAGTATGAATATAATTAATAATGATAGGATGACGAAAATAATTTCCGTCGTCCTTGCTGTGATATTAGGTGTTTTGGTTGTCTCGTTTGTAGCAAACGCGGTAACGACCATCAGCACCAATGTTGATACTGATGGTAATTTGGTAGTTGACGGCACATCAACCTTGACCGGCTTGACCTCCATGGTTCAAGCGTCAACAACCGGCAGCTTGACTGTGGGAGATTCTGTAATTGACGGTTTGATACTCAATGGGCGTGTATCAACGGGTAATGTTAGTGGCACAGCTCTGACACTCGATGATACCTACACCAAGGGCGAAGGCCAAGAGCTTCGCTATAAAGTTACGGACTGGACCAATATCGGCGACGCGTTCCGCGGAATGTATGTGCGCGCTGAAAACGGGGTGGACGCTTCGACCAAGGGCGTTTACGGCATGGAGGCTTACGCCACTGCCAATGACACTTTTGATACCGGCACTCTGCAAGGCATTCTTTCTTACGCTTATCTTAAAGGAACGGGAGCTAAAACAGTAGGACCGGCTTACGGCATCCATGGTGAACTGTCGTTTGACGCGGGCCAAAGCACTCAGACTATTACCACCGAAGCCTCTGCTGGATTCTTCCGAATCACCGGCGGCGTGGCTGACACATTCACCAAGCTTCATGGCGTGATTATCCGCGCTGGAGACATGGATGGTGCGAGCCGGACTTATGGCGACGCTATCTTGGTTGAGGATGGCCCGGAATCAGGGACTATCACATGGACTCGTGGGCTTAAATTGAATGCTCCTTCCACGATTGATATAGAACTACAGAATGCCGAGACGATTTCTAACGCCACTGATGGATTTATTTCGTTAGGCGGGAAAGCGATCATTGCCGGCGCCGCATTAGGATCCCACTTACGTTCAACCCAAACAACTGCGCCTACCGGCACTACGGGAACATGTACTGACGATTCTGTATCTGCTGGTTCAACAGACATGAGGGGCGAAATTACTGCCACTTGTGCTAACCAAACAGCAATAGTGGCATTTAACGTGGCATATGCAACAGCTCCTGTATGCACTGTAACTCCAATGAATGCCGCTGCGAATGCTAACGCTGCTACCGCTGGTTTCAGCTATGTGGTCGCAACGACTGGTATTACCATAACGCAGACAGCAACCGTCGGCCCTCTAGTCTACGCTTATATCTGCATTGAATAAGCTTAACAATCCTAATAATTAACCACCTTGCCCATGAAAAAAATATCTAGGCTGGTAGCTCGCGCGACCGCGCTGGGATTGGGCTTAAGCTTAAGTTTCGCGTTCCCCGCTTTCGCCGCTTATGACGATGTTTCCTTGACTACCGATACGGTCCTATCCGTCAATGGCATCACTCTCAATGTCTCCGGCTCCTCTGCCGTGATTGAATCCATTGCTGTTGGCGGCACGACCTTCACGGTTACCCTGCAAGCTAATGCTAACTCGACATTTCAGGTAACTGCTCCAAGCTTTAATGTGTTAGCTACAAACCAGCCATTGGGGATAAGCACTCACGTCTGTAATGCTACACAATCTAAGCTTGGTTATACTGCCAGTAGCAGTGAAGTTATTGCAATTATCACACCTTCCGCAACACTTTGTACTAATGCCGCGGCGGACACTTCCGGGGGCACAGGTACAAGTAGAGGCGGGGGAGGCACTCCAGCACCTCAAGCTTCACCGGTAGCTCAATTGGTAACGACTGCTGACTTCTCTTCTTGGACTCCAGCTCAAAAACAGGCAGCCATAGCACAAATTCGCGCGGCTCTTATCCCACTTATTCAACAGCTTATTGCTCTCCTACAGCAACAGATTACAGACGGGACTTATTAAGAGAGAATCTCGTATTACATCAAAAAACCGCCCTCTGGCGGTTTTTTGATGTCGTCTGTTCAATAAAGCTCCGCAAGTCTGACTTGCATGGACCTAATATATTAGCCATTTTGTTTATCCACTATCCACAGAGGTTAAACCTCTGTGCTGGTATAATGGTCTTATGGCGCGATCTCATATTTTTGCACCTGGTGAATATTATCATTTGTACAGCCGTGGTGTTGAAAAGAGAGTTATTTTTCTTGATAACAATGACTACGAAAGATTTATCAAGATACTGTTCTTTTGTAATAGTAGTAAACCAGTGGTGATTAGAGATCTACCCATAGGTTTAACCTTTGGAAAATATACCAATAGAAGGGGAGAAATTTTGGTGGACATTGGCGCGTATTGCTTAATGCCTAATCATTTTCATCTTTTGGTCAGAGAAAGAAACGAAAAGGGTATCTCGTTATTTATGCAGAAATTAATAACTGCTTACACAATGTATTTTAATGATAAGTATAGAAGAAAGGGTAGACTTTTTGAATCATCTTATAAGTCAATCCATGCCGCTGATGATAGATACCTCAAATATTTATTCGCTTACATTCACCTTAATCCAGTGAAATTAATTGATACCGAGTGGAAAGAAAATGGGATAAAAAATTTAGAAGAAACAAAAAAATATCTGAATAACTACACTTTCTCCAGTTTTGCTGATTATGCTGGCAGAGATAGGGATTCAGCACTAATATTAACCAAACAAGAATTTCCGGAATATTTTCCCACCCCGGATATTTTCACAACCTCGATCTTCGAGTGGATTACTACAGAGGTTTAACCTTTGTAGTAAGGGAGTTATCCACATGGATAGGCTTGAGGATTGGAAGTTTTATGGTCTAGATATTATAATCAGCCAATGCGTTATTTTGACAAGACTTTTTTTAAGTTTCTTTTCGGGTTTCTTTGTCTTATCTCTCTAAGCATCGCGGTAATTGCCTACGCTCGTGGGTATTTATAGAAAATACTTTTTTGTCATACTGCTGGTACTCCTGCCTGCGGTTTCGTATGCTCAAGTTTCCAAGATTGTATTTACAACCGAGCCGCAAACCATAAAACCGAACGAACTCTCCGAGCCGCTGACAATCCAAACTCAAGACTCTTCGAGCGGTTCTTATAAAACACCAGAAACGATTGACCTCGAGTTTATATCCACTTCTCCCTCCGGAGAATTTTTGGGTAGTACCGGCAACCCGGTTACGAAGACCATGAGTACAAATACATCCAATCGCACTTTTTATTACAGGGATTCTGGACTTGGAACATTTATTCTGACGGTGAATGCCAAAGGCCGCGCCAGTGGCGTTACTTGGAGCGCGGGGCAAACTATCACTGTTTCTGATTCCGTTTCTACTACCACCACGAGCAATGCTACTTCGACTGCTCCCGTCACTTCATCTGGCACAGCCCCGAACACCTCTATAGTTATTATTTCAACTCACTACAGCGCGGCTTCTCTGACCAACACTGAAGCGGACACCGAGTTCGAAGTAGGCGCGGGCAGGTCGCGAATGAGTACCGTCGGAACCCCCATTGAATTTAATGCCAACACAAACGCAAGTTACACTAAGAATATTGATTTCAAATGGTCATTTGGCGATGGCGCGACTGGAACCGGCCAGATTCTTAATCACACTTATACTTACCCCGGCGAATATGTGGTAGTTCTGAATGCTTCCGGGCCGGACGGGCAGGCAGTATCTCGGACGAACGTACGCATCGTGCCGCCGGAATTGTCCATATCTTTTGCCTCGCCTGAAAGAATTGAAATTACAAATAATTCGAAAAGCGAAACAAATCTATTCGGCCGCGCTATCGTCTCTGGGCCGCAGATCTTTGTTTTTCCCAAGGACACTATTATCAAGCCGGGGCAGAGAATTTCTTTCGATGGGCATATTACTGGACTAACCCCCTTTGGGCCCACGAGTGTTTCTTTAATAGTTGTAGGCACGGAGATTAAACCGCAAGAAGTACTGGCTAAAATAGAGGAACAAAGGTTGGAACAAATCACACGCATGCAAAGCCAATTATTAGTTCTTCAGAAACAGCTCGCGGACATTTCTAATCAACAGAATGGCGCGGATGCGACAACGGTAACTGTCGCGTCTCCAGTCACGGAAAAACTTGTAGAGCCGAAAGATAATAAACCTCAAACAGCTTCAGTGATAGACGCTGTTGTATCCGAGACAAGTTTCAACACTAAGGGCAGTTGGCTTCAAACTCTTAAACGCTTTTTCTTTAGGACACAATGATAAAAAACTTTATTTTGCTATTTTTGCTTTCCCTATCGTTTATCGTATTTTTGAGTGGAGCAAAATTAGTGTCAGCGGCGATTCTAAATCCTTATGTAGTGGACGAAAAACCACAAGTATTATTTGGCGACAGTACACCGGTATCCACCTATTTTGGATTAGAAAATTATATGCAAGATTATGTAGGTGACTATATACATATTTCTTTTACATACACACATTCCGACTGCTCCTTCGCTGGTTACCCTCCCAGGTTATACACAACGAATGTTGATCCAAGAGCTACGTCAACCCCTATAATAAAATCAGCCGCTGTTATGTATCAATTACAAGATCGTTTTCATGATCCTAATCACTCGACCAACTGGTATTTGTACGACATACAATTTGACGCTACCGGGTATACCGTTGTAGTAAAAAAAGCAGGGACTACAGAAATAGAAAATACTTATAGGGAAATTCCAGGGCTGGTAAATGGCGACTGGGTGTCTATTGCAAATTACTATCCGATGTTTGATCCGCCAGTTAGATTTTCTATGGCATTTACTCCTGTGCCGGTTAAATCGCAGCAGATTGAAGAATGCTGTTCAAATATTGTGTTTTTGCCGGGGATAAAAGGAAGTGTGCTCAAGACAGGTTCCGATACCCTGTGGCCTCCAACGATCTTTAGCAACGATATGGCGCAACTTGCTCTTGATGAAAGTGGCGAAAGTGTGAATGACATATATGTGGATGGTGTTCTCGATACATTCTACGGCACTCCGATATACGCCCCTTTCTCTGAATTTATGGATAATCTCGTTGCCGAAGGGGTTATGAATGCATGGCTGCCACTGCCATACGATTGGCGATTCTTCCCGGAGAAAATTTTGAGTGATGGAGTTAAGACTTCAAGCGATGTGATTAATTTGATAGAAGAAATAGAGACTATTGCTTCGCAATCACAGACCGGGCAGATGACCATTATCGCGCATTCCATGGGTGGTCTCATGGGTAAAGCAATTATTAAGAAACTTGAAGAGGAAGGGAAAGCTAATCTTATCGACTCGTTTGTTATGGTAGGGACTCCACAGTTGGGAACTCCGCAAGCGGCCGCGGCACTTCTTCACGGAGATGGCGAGGGAATTGTAGCAGGTTTTATTGTTGGTCCTATTACGGCTCGAGCAATAGCGCAAAATATGCCGAGTGCGTACAACCTTCTACCATCCCTACGCTATTTTGAAGAAGTGATCGATCCTGTTATTACATTCGACCCAGAGTCTTCGTTTACTCAAGAATGGCGGGATTTTTGGGGTGAGGAAATAAATATCTATCCCGCTTTTCTATCCTTCGTAACTGGCACGGGGGTATCTCGTACTAAGCCAGAGGCAGATCTTTTGCGAGTGCCAGAAGTTTTGCGCACCGATCTCATGACGGATGCAACTAATTTCCATAATGAGTACGACAATTATATGTTTCCAGATAATATTCGCGTAGTGCAAGTTGCGGGGTGGGGACGTCCGACGACAAAAGCGATTAATTATAGAAATACTCACTCATTACCGAGTTATGAAATCGTACCCACTGTCGAGGGTGACAAAACAGTAGTTTACCCAAGCGCGATTTCCTCTATTGCTGATGAGACTTACTTTTTTGATTTGTATGCATATAATACTTTTGAGGATAATCCCAATTTTCAACACAGGGATCTTTTAAGTTCCTCACCAATCCAAAGTATGATTGAGGCTGTTATAGAAAAAGATAGTATATTGACTAATTCTTTTGTTAAAATTTCCAAACCAGAACCAGAAGGTGTCGCTAGTCAGTTAATTGTTAGTACGTATTCCCCAGTCATTCTCGGCGCATATGACCAACTTGGTAATTTTACCGGTATTGACCCTAATCAGGATTTATCTGCTGACATTCTCTTGATTACTGAAGACATTCCGGGAAGCACGTTCCTCTACTCAAGCGATAGTCAGCACATTTTTCTCCCTAAGGATGGCACATACCACTTTGTCTATAAGGGGATAGGCGATGGTCCAACCACTGTAGAGATTCAAGATTTTATTGCAGACGTAGCTATACCTCTTGCTACTTATTCAGACATTCCAACCACGCCGTCTACTAGCGCGACTTTTGCCGTTAATAGTCAAAATCCAGAGAAGACAATAATAAAAATTGACACCAATAACGACGGGGAAACAGATGAGTTGGTAGTTTCTGACGAGACAGATATAAGCGACCTACTAACTCTGCTCAAAGAAAAAATACAGAGTCTCGATATAAAAGATAAACTCAAGAACAATCTTTTGAAGAACATAGAGAATTTAAAGAAAAAGATAGAAAAGAAGAAAAGGAACGATAAATCGTTAATCAGTATAAAAAATAAAATAAATAATATTATTAATAAGGCAGTCAAAAAAGGTAAAAAAGGAAAGATTGCTGATTCTGATGTGCGGGAGATTATTAACTTACTTGAACAAATAGAAAGTGCGTTATAATTAGAATATGAGCACAAGAAAAACAATCTCCGCTTTATTATTACTTTCTTTGATAGGTTTTGGGGTTGGGTATTACATATTGAAGATTTATAACTGTGAGGCCAGTATTTTTTGTTTTTTCTTATTGATAAAGGGGGAGGCTTTGTATTACGGAATGGGAGCTCTTTCAATAGTGTTTCTCATTTTATTGATCTTTCCCAAATCTAGTAATTCCTGGAAAAGGTTTGCTTGGTGGTTTATACCTATGGCAATATTATTGTTTACTACTTATAAGGGCTCTGGATACTTCTCTTGGGATCCAGAACAAGTATTCCGATGGGTAAGCGGTTTATATGTATTAGTAAGTCTAATCATCATCGCCCAGAGCGCTATACGAGGAAGAATACAAAAATCTTGAAGGGAGGGCTCACTCTCCTGCAAGGTCCTCCTGCAAGGTCTTGCCTTGCAGATGTGCAACTCGGGAGTATTAAAGACAGAATATTTTGTGGACAACGAGCAGAACTGGATTCTGTACACAAAACCATTTACGGTCAGGACTAAAGGTCGTACCCACCTCTTGTATAGATCAACTGACCGAGCTGGCAATGTCGAGTTGCCCGAGTTTATAGATATCGACATATTTAAGAAGGTAAAATAGCAGAAAATAGGTTATAATATGGTCATGAAAAAGATATTTTACGTAATATTAATAATTATAGTTATTGCGTTCGCAATCTTCTATTTCGCACCATTTGGACAAGCTCCAGGTTTTTAGTTGACGATTCTAGACGAATTAAAGTCTTGCCAGGGTAAATCACCGAGCCCTCCCCTCGGTAAGTAGCTCCCATCACCTGCAAGGTCTTGCCTTGCGGGAAGGTAACGTTTATAGACATAATTACCTACATCTAATTCACGCTACCGCGAGTTATAGATGTAGGTGGATTGGCAGGGCTTTTGTAGGACATTTAAATATCGTATGATTGGTTTTATGAAAATATGAAATTAAAAGTTACTCCAAGAGATCAAAGAAGGAAGAAAGAGAAAATTGTCTCTATTTCAGATGATACTTCTTTGCATGACCTTGCCGAAAAGATTGTTGGTGAATATAAAATTGATTTTGGACATTGTTTTGGTTTCTTCAGAGATGTTAAAAGTGATTTTTATCTAAGATCAAAAGAAAAATATGAATTATTCACTGATCTGATTGAAGAAGGGCAGGACTTAGAGCCAACAGGAGCTTTGAGTGTTAAGAGGACAAAGGTAAAAGATGTCTGGAAAAATACTGGAGATAAAATGCTTTTCATGTTCGACTACGGTGAGTGTTTAGAGTGGATTGTTGAATTACTATAAGTTTCGCAAGAACGGTTCTTGCGAGCGTTATTCTTGAGAATGTCGGAATGTTTTTGTGGTATAACTGGATGATAAAAATTATCCGACTCTCACTCTATACAGCGGTAGTCACCCCATGGGAAACGACCTTTTTCGTACAAATAGACAAGATAGTAGGTAGTGCCAGTTATGTGTGTACCGATACTTTGTGCGAAGTTAACTATCCAGTTGGTCGCAGGATCATCAAGTGATAGTGGTGCGTCGAGTTCGGCGATGACTACATGCACTGGCATTGCGCGAGTAAAACCGAAGATATCGACCGTAGCATCCTTATATACTGATAACAATTCTTCGCGTGAAAGGGACGTCGATCGAAACTCCCCAGCGACATAGGTACATTCAGATGTATTGGTGTAACGTGTTCCCAGAAACGAGTGACGCTCCACAACACTTGAATTAAGAGGGTGTGTTATTGATAATGCAAGTACCCGCTCCATACGCCAGAGTGATAGATTGTGAAGCGGTACCGTCGCATAAAAGAGACCGAGGATAAGCGTTACGCTCAAAAGAGGAACACCGAGTACAATAAGTACTATCCATATGAACATACGCACTTTGTTAGATTGTGTTATATATCGGTTAACCATTTCTTTGCCAATGGATAAAATTCTTCTATAATTTGTGCGCCTGCTTTAGATGCTACCGGATTCACTTTAGGATCACCGTAACCGATAGAGTAGAGAGTCGCGATGATTTCTGGTCGTTTCGTAATGTCAATGTGAGTGGCCCACACCTCAATGAGAGATCGAATAAATGCCGCTGCAAAACGAATATTATGTTTCGGCTGGATGACATACTGGTAGAGATGCTCACGATTCTTATTACTTAATGTTCCTGAAAACGGCAATTCTTTATCATCTGGATTGGGATTATAAAGTCCCTTTTTTATCAAACTGTTGGCTGTCTCTAGTTTTACCTGTGCCGCACCGACTGATACATTTCTGCCAAGAATTTTAAGACCCAAGAGATCGAGGATTTCTTCGAAAGGATGTAAACGGGCAATTTCATCAATAAGAATCGCTCCAAGTAGATATCTATCCACATCAAATTCCTTCGCTGCCGTGATGATAAGAGAAATATGAGAAATAAACTTGCTTTTTATATCTGCAACAAGGACCTTCTTTTGTCCAATAGGGACAATAAATGGCTTGCCTTCTGCCAAAGAAGCCAAGTAGTGTTCTAGATACGTACTAATCGGTGGAGTGCTGACAGCATGTTTAGTTTGGTTGGTATACAAAATGATGTCTCGGCCGGAAACGGAAAGTGTATCCAAATTGTCCTCAAGAGCGTTGTTTGGCGTAGAGCGAATATATTCTCCATATCTACCCCGCACAATGTATACGCCCTCTAGTGATTTAGAATATATCAAGCGGACTGTTTCCTTCAAAGAAAACACTTGTCCGGTATCTGACACAAACACCACACTTTTGGTCTTTGAATCTGTAGCCACGAGTATTATTTTCATAGGTATATTTTAACATAATTGGCTACGCAAGAACTGGCTAATTTTGACTAAAATAGAATAAAGAGTTAATCCTGCAAGGTCTGGGAACCTGCAAGGTCTTGCCTTGCATTGGATAATGCCTTGCATTGGATAATCAAATTTTGGCGCCTACATTACAATTCCACGACCGCGGAATTGTAATGTATATGCGCATTCTCCTTAAGTATCTCCATGTACTGAATAGGGTGTTTATGATGTGATGAAAAAATGCTAGAATTGGCCTAAGTAATTTAATAAGAACCATGATTGAATCAAACCAAGCATTGGAAAATTTGAAGAGAGAGATGGAGAAAGACCGGCATGATTTAGAGGCAAAAGAAAGAACTTTTAAACAAAAAGAATCGGAGTTCGAAAGAGAAAAAAGAGATTTTGATAGTAAACAGGCGGAGGTAAATAAACTTAAATCTGAAATAGAACAGATAAGAACTCGTATGAGCCAACACGAGAGAGAACTGGCTCAAATGCAGATAGACTTGGAGAAATTTCTAAAGAAGAAATGAAAAACGCGGCTCTGTGGTCAGAGCCGCGTTCACGAATGCAATCCGCACGGTTGTCAGTCTCTGGCCACGTCGGCTAGAGTGACGTCGTGAGACTGTGGTCGCGAGAAGAAGGTGAGTACGTCATAGCTTCCATAGTCCAGGAGACACACCCGTCCTTCATAACGGCAGAAGTTTGCCGTCTTTGTCATATCACCGACAAATCCCGGCGACCTACCTTCGAGAAGTACCCGGAACGGGTGGCCGACCCTGAGTTCTTCCTGGCTGACACTCTCACCACGCCTCTGCACATTGATAAGCCAGCAGAAGGAGTAGAGGGTTGGGACCAGGAAGTGGCGGGGGGACTCCTGCCACAGCCGGTATTCATTCCGGTTGGCGAGAATCCCCGAGAAGATGTAACTGAAACCTGCGAGGAACGGATCCTCGGCGAAAGTGAGCAATCTTGCTCTTACCTCGCCGCTTATCTGGTACTTGATCAGTCGGCGCAAGGCCCGGAATGGGCGAGGGCGGGCGACCTTGATTGCTACAGCCCCCACGAGTATGACGAAGCGCGTTGCTCCCCAAGCAAACTGTATTCGCATACA
>Ga0209541_10013800_pt1 | contig 12286 bp, 12 predicted proteins | sample RifCSPlowO2_01_FD_184027 | JGI IMG/M metagenome (GOLD analysis project Ga0209541, IMG submission 184027) | Groundwater microbial communities from Rifle, Colorado - Rifle CSP2_plank lowO2_0.1 (SPAdes) (version 2) | ecosystem: Environmental > Aquatic > Deep subsurface > Groundwater | place...
TTGATGGCAATGCCTTTTTTAGCTATGCTGTGGTAAACGAAATTTTTGCCAAGGCCATTTACGAATTAGCCGGAGGAAATACCACCGATACGACTATCTGGTTGCAAGATTACCATCTGCTTCTAACACCCGCCAAACTTAAAGAACGTAACCCTGCGTTGACTGTATCTCAGTTTATTCATATACCTATGTTTAATCCTGCAGTAACCAAGCCTTATTTTAATTTCAATGGTGAATCTGAAGAAGCAACCAAACTTCTTATTGCTGGTATGCTCGATAATGATCTTTTAGGATTTCATATTCATGAATATGTAGATAATTTTGGACAAACTGTGCGTCAATTCTTTCCGACAGCGAAAGTTTCAGAAACAGAAAAAGGTTTACTTATCACCCACAACGACAAACATTGCTATGTTGAAGCTTTTCCCATTGGCGTAGATGTAGATGGAATCAGTACCTTAGTGAAAGATGGAGCAGCGCCCAACCCCATTATTACGACAGAAGGAAAAACTTTAGAAGAATTCATCAAAGAAGACAAGAATGAAGGAAGAGAAATTATCGCAGGAGTAGAACGCTGTGATTACACTAAGGGATTGGTAGAACGATTCGCTATATTAGAACAGCTTCTAAAACAAGGCTTGTCCATGCATTATGTCGGTGCTATCGCTCCGCCGCGTGAAGGCATTGAAGAGTATCAACATCTATTTAGCGAAGTGCAAGAAACCCACCAAAAATTCAACCAACGATGGCAACAAAAATTGGGATATGAACCAGCTACCATCATTTATGGCGGATTGCAACCTCCTTACGGTCTTTTGTCTCAAGCCGATTGTATCTTGCTCCCCCTTATTGAAGATGGCATGAATATAGTCTTCCATGAAACTGTTCTCTCCCAACAGTACCGAGAACACCGTGAACGAGGAATTATCGCGATTGGAAATGCAGGTATTGAAAAACATGCCGCCAGTTTTGGAAACCAGCATGGCTTAGTGCGGATTGATCCCTTCAATCCTGAGAATGCTGCCGGAAACATCATCAGAGCGTTGCAAGCCCCTTACCATATTTCTGATGCTTTGATACGCTTTATTAGAAATCAAGATGTTAAAGTATGGAGAGATACTTTTCTGCAGCGATTGTCAGAGATTAAAGCGGAAAAGAAAAAGTCATGAATAGGCGGGAAATCTTCTCACCACGCATTAGATAAAGCAACGACTTTATCTATGCATGAAATGAAACAATGATTTCATTTCAGCACAGAAATACGATATTTTTCGTATTTCTTGTGCACAAATGTGATAGTTTTCACATTTTGTGGACTAAAGCCCGTGGCTTGAAAAGAGAAGATTTCTTGACCCCGCCTATTGTGACACAAGAAATCAAACAAGGATTTGATTTCTGTGCAGAAGGACAATGTCCTTCTTGCATAAATAGGCTAGAAAGCCATTCGCACAGAGAAGAAACTACTTCTCTGGCGCATGAGATCAGGAACATGAAAACTGACAACGATCAGTTTTCAGTTCAGAAATGTGATTGTTTTCACATTTCTTGAAACTACCCGATTTCAGCGCAGAAATAAAGTATTCTCTTTATTTCTTGCGTCCCAGCAAAGTCGTTGCTTTGCTCAGGACATCCTCATCTTAAAAGAAGAGGCTTTCTGGTCTATTTAATGTAATACAGCATTAGGCTAACGCTCCGTAATTGGTAAGGATTAATTACAAACTTTACCTACGCTTGAAAGGGCATTTCAAATCCATTTTTCTTTCCGCACATCATACTTTTTTTGCTTTGAGCCCCATTCACTGAGCAAGAGCGATGAGTTTATGAGCGCTATGTGAGTATATGCCTGCGGAAAATTTCCTAACAGTTTCCCTGTCTGCAAATCTGTGTCCTCAGAAAACAAACCTAAGTGATTTGCACGGCGCAGAAGAGTATCGTACAGCGTTCTTGCTTTCTGCACTTCACCGATATAGAAAAGTGCTTCCACCAGCCAAAACGAGCAGATAGTAAAAGCACTGGTGGATTTTCCAAATTCGTCCTCAATGGAGTAGCGTCGCACAGCAGACCCATTGCGCAGTTCTCGTTCAACTGCCCGAACAGTGCTTACGATTCTCGGGTCATTTGCTTCCAAGAATTCATTACATGCCATACGCAGCAGACTCGCATCCAAATCTTTCCCGCCATAGGTCATGGTAAAAGACTTTTTCTCCTCGCTGTAACCTTTGGAAAGAAGGTCATTGCGAATTTCTTCCCGCAGTTCCAGCCATTCCTTGAGATCCTGCTCGCGGTGAAAGTGCTGGGCTAGACGCACGGCCCGGTCTAATCCCAGATAACACATAAATTTGCTGTAGGTGTAATGATCGTAACGATCACGGAACTCCCAGATGCTGCTGTCTTTGCGCTCCCAACTGAATTTTATCTGGTTTACAAGGTAACGGACAAAGCGCCAGTACTTATGAGTGAGTTTTTTTTCTATTTCATAATACACAAAGTACAGGTAGATCAAATCGAGGATCTCGCCGAAAATGTCATGCTGCAGCTGCTTATAAGCAGCATTTCCAATACGCACTGGGCGAGAGTCTCTAAAGCCCGCAAGATGGTGAAGTTCTTCCTCACGCAGCCTGGTCTCGCCATGGATGCCGTACATAATCTGAATATAGTCGTCACGCAGCGCATTGGCAATAATAAATCCCATGAGCTTTTTTGCTTCATAACCTCTCCCTATTCTCTTCAACGCATCTGCCGCAAGCGTGGCGTCGCGAACCCAGCAGTAGCGGTAATCCCAAGTGCGCGATGTACCAATCTGCTCAGGAATGGAGGTAGTTGGCGCAGCGATAATTGCACCAGTTTCGCTGTAAGTCATCAGCTTTAAGGTTATGGCAGAGCGGATGATATGATCCCTGTTTTGTTCCGGCAGATTAAGCTCTTTTACGAATCTCTCCCAATATCTCTTAGTTGCAGCATATAAATGCTGACAAGTGCGCACGGAAAAATCTGCTGCATTACCGCAGCTGCCTACGATTAAGTACTTGGTCTGGGTCAACTCAACCTCTCTTGATTCCAAAATGTCAGTATAAGGAACATTAGAAATTAGGCCAAATTCACTTCCTTTCGATGCGCTGCAGACTAGGCTGCCGTCTATCTCTTGGAATGAACAAGTTTCCCGAGCGTAGTTTGGACGGGGGTCATATAATATCCTCACTACTGGTCTTCCTTTAATCGGAGTGATTATTCGTATCAAGCGATTTTGTTTTATGAGAGTTTCCTGTTTCCGCCTCAGAAGTTTCCGATAGCGGGGGAAAAAATCAACGACCTTGAAGCTATTTTTATTTGATTCAAATATTGTTTCTAAAATTGCTGTATGCAGGATGTAGCGCTGGGTTATCCTATATTTGCCCTTGGGGATAATTTCCAAAGATCCTCCTTTTTTTTCGTCAAGTATCTTTGCGAAAATGCTGGGATCACTGAAAGTAGGAAAGCAGAACCAGTTGATAGAGCAGTTCTTTTTGATAAGAGCAGCAGTCTTGCAGTTTCCCACAATCCCATAGTCAAGCATGACTAACAAAAGAACAGAGGATTATTTAAGCGTTATTGTTCAAATAAACAAACTCATTAGGATCTAATTTTTATGAGATTACTTTTCTTATTTTGCGGCATAATATTTTTTGTCAGAAGAGCAGCAACACTTGAAAGCACTAACTGTCCCAGCAGAAAAGCTCCGAATAATTCTAAGATATATCCTATCCCGGCAATACCAAAGGCTGCAATTACCACCATGATAGAAATAGAAGTAACTCCATTGGTGCCCATGAGCGCCATATAGATTTTTTCTCTTTTCAGAAGATGCGGAAGGCTGACAAGAATACTTAGGTAACGAATAAGTGTATAAGCAATTAACAACAAAACCACTTTTAGTAAGAATATAAATGTAAGGGGAAAAGAAAGCAGTGTGCCAAATAAAACCAATAGTAAAATATACACTGACCGCGAAAATACGCTTTCTACTTCTAACATTTGTTTTCGCTGTTTAATATATAAGTTTCCAAACAATAAGCCAAGCGCCATCACCGCTAAGACTCCTGTTCCCCCTAAAGTTTCTGCAAGAGCATAAGTCAACAAAGAAGCGATCAGCACTGCAAGCGGGGAGTAGATCCTTGAATATATCTTATGGATCAATTTGAATAAGATAAGGCCGGCAAGAACACCCACGCCAATTCCCACAAATATCTGTAATAAAAAAGTTTTAATAGGTTCTACTGCATTTTCTATGCCTCCGCCTGCTCCAAAGAAAATATCAATGATAAGAAAGGGAATTAAAGCATTGAACGGAGTATTTAACAATGATTCAAAGCGAAGAAGACCAAATACATATCCTTTTACATCTCCCAGTAAAGCAAGGGTGATGGGTGCGCTGGTTCCGACAAAGATAGCTGCAAACAAAGCGGCTTGGGGGAAAGGGCTTCTAATAACTACCCAAGCAGCTAGAGTAAATAATATCATGTGAAAAAGAGTGTTGATAAAAACTAATTTTAATGCAGTGGTGGATGCTTTATCGAGGTTTCGGAAACTGATGTTAGCGCTGCCTTCAAATACTTGCAATGCCAACACTAACAAACCAGTAGTGGCGATGAAAATAAATGGAAGGTCAAAAAAAGGATATACTCGCTGCGAGAATTGCAGCAATCCAAACCCAAATAAGACAAATAACAAGATTTCAGGAACACGGATTTTCGGAGCCAGCAAGGATAAAAGCGTGCCGCCAAGAAGGATTATGCTGATTTGCAATAAGATATTAAGTGCATCTGCCATTTTCTGTTTTTATTAAAGATTAAAGCACAAAACTATAAAAAACCTTTGTTAGACTGTATGTATTAAGTCTGCTCTCTTGTGGACAGAGCCAGCTCGCTTTTTGTATGTATTAAATGTAGTGCGGCGCCTTCCCGTAGGGAGCGTCCCCTTTCCACAATCGAGGTGGTATCTTAGAAACGCTCACACATTGGCGCTGTCCACCCACAGACTTAATACATACGTTAGACTCAACTCTTTTTTTTCATAACCTATTTATAGTAGTGCCCTTCTATTTTAAATTAACAAATGAGGTGAAAAATGGTTGAATGCAAAAAATGTGGAAAAGAAGTAGAAGAAGTGAACGAAGTAGGCCTGTGCCTCCCGTGTGCTGAAGAAAGTTTGAAAGAAGAGGCACCAGCGGAGCCGCCATCAGAAGCTTCAACCGAACAAGAAGAAAACTCTTCTAATGGGGAAAAAAGAGAAGGGGAGTAAATAGTAAGAATACGGAGCGCGTCTTGTGCTCCTTATTTTTTTCTGGTGTAATCTTTGCAAAAACTATTAAAAACATTCTAAGTGCTTATCCATTGTTCTTCCGGAGATCGTTACTCTCCCATTTTTCCAAATCCTAAGTCTTACTCTGGAGTGAAGTAATGTTTTTAAGTGGAAGCTCTTTTTCCGATTGAATAAGGCATGGGGGAGCAGCAATCAAAAATAAGGGCAGATGAAATCAAGATAGAAATAATCGATTCTAAGCACAATGTAAACCCATTTCAATCTTACGAGAAAGAGCTGGTTGATTTCTTGGAAGAAGATGCACTTGAAAATCAGAAACAGAGGCTATCCATCACATTTTTATGGTTTTACCAAAACCAACTTGTGTCCTATATAACTCTACTTAATGACAAGGTTAATTTAGAGGGAGATTTGAAAGAGTTCTTTAAAGAAAAAGGAATTCATTACAAATCATTGCCGGCTTTAAAAATAGGAAGAATCTGCGTTGATGACAGATTCCTGAGAAGAGGTTTAGGTAGATTGATGCTGCTGTCTGTAATTCAGATTGCCAATGAGATTAACAGGACCAAAGCAGGCTGTAGATTTATCATCCTGGATGCAAAGAGGAATCCTAATCCAAAACTAGACTCAATTCATTTTTATAAAAAGCAGGGATTCAAAACATTGAAAGAAAGAGTAAAAGGAACAACGCCCATGTATGTGGACTTAAAGCTTATCGAGGAAAGTTAAATTTAACATTCATCGCATCATGAAGTAATTTAATTCGTGCTTTGGAAGGATTTCTTTGCTCCTCCAATACTTCCCGTATAAATCTTCGTGCCTCCTCTCCCCGTAAGGTTGGAGTTGCTCTGATTGGTTTTGCCATAACGGTAAAAGAGTGACTTAGTATTTAAAATTTGCTGATGATTTTTGGCAAACGATTTCTTTAGGGCCAAACTAGATGCTACAAGATGAATAGATGTCTTTGCAACCATCCGGAGATCGTTACTCTCTCGTCTTTCCCAAATCCTAAGTTTTGAATAAAATTCTTCTAGAATCAGATAATATCGTCCAAATTTAAAGTTATCCGGCAATGGGAATTTCCATCAAGTTCTTCTGCATCAGCCATGAAGTTAGGTTGCGGCAATGAGGATTCTTCAGTTGGATTAATAACGTGTTTTATATACAGTTTTAATGCACTCGCTGCTGCCCTTCTCACTTCTTCTAATGTTCGTCCTTGAGTTATACACCCATCAAAGTCTGGGAAGTAGGCAGTATAAGGACCAGCGCTGTCCTGTTCAATTACTGCTACATAACTAGCTTGTTTTGTTTTTGACATTGTTTGTTATAATAACTCACAAGTATATAAGAATTTCTAGGCGATTAGAAGGGATTACTAAAATAAAAAAAGGAACGTTACTCCCTCCAAAAATTCCAAATCTTAAGTCTTCCCTCAGGGTTCCTGAAGATATGAATTGTGATTAAATACGTCTTGATGCGTAAATTCTGCGTTTCTCTTTTATTTCCTGTAATGTTTTTGTAAGTACAATTAGAAATCGATTATTTTTTCAACAAACGTGCCTGATTACAGCCGGTGATGATTCCGCACAAAACACCTAAGAATAAAGCGAGAAAGATTTCCAGAATCATGTAAATCCTGTTTAGGATTGCTTTTTATGGATTGTGGTGATACAGAATCAACATTCCTTGATCAATTCCTGAAGCTCTACCATCATGCGGTTAAGATTGGCAATATATTCTTCCTGATTCCTAAGCAATCCTTCAATCTCTTTTACATTAGTATTATCTTCCCGTGCAAATTCTAGATCAACTTTTAACCCATCTAACTCAGTTTCTGCTTCAGCGATATTTTCAGCCAGGGAAGTGATTCTTTTTTGGATGAATTCAAGATCATCACAAGGATCGATAACTTCTTTAATTTCCTGCTTTTCCGCACCGCCGGTTTCTATCCCCTTGCCGGCAATACTGTTATCACTGGGACTGCATCCAACCATCAGGATACTGAACAAAACTAAAAATGATAATAACTTTATTTTTATCAACGAATTATTCCTTGCCATTATCTCCACCAATTGGTACTTGTGCTTACTTGCTGTGTTTTATCACACTTTCCGGCAGTACAACTATAACCGGTTGGACAAATAAGGTTATAAGTCCGCAGGCTCGTTCCAACACAATAATTCTCACTTACAGTTCTTGAATCCAAACAAGTTTCTGCCTTTTTATGCGTTCCAGTTTCATCAGTATATTCAACTGTTCCAGTAGTTAAGATATTATAACCGTCAGAATCTTTACAACTGAATTGTACTGCTGGTTTACCCTTTACACATGCCCCATCAGAACAAATTGTCCCTGCTGGACATGGAACCGCTCTTGTCAAGACAGTATCAACCTTACAAAGCCCTTCTATTACATAAGCGTTATTACTGCTGCACATATCGGTAAATTGCCCGGATGTTCCAGTTTTAGTGGTATAAGCGATAGTGCCTTTCTTTTCACGATCTGTTCCATCAGAATCTGTACATTTCTCAGGGGAAGAGACACAAGCTCCGTTTCTGCAGACTTCATCGGCATTACATTTTAACACTTTTGTCCTGCCCTGATTTACAAAATTACACACTCCTTCCTTGACGAAGCGGTATCCGACACATTGATCGGTTATTGCTGGCTGAGATTGGCCGTTTTCATCTGTGAAAACCACGCTTCCAGCTTTATTCTTATCTTCTCCATCTGAATCAGTACATTGGGCTTTGGCAGCTTTACAAGCTCCTTCGCTGCAAACTTGGCCGTCAGGGCATCTATTTCTGCACTTAGCTTCATCAAGACAAGCAAAACTGCCGTCTTCATTACATTGGCCTTCCAGGACCCCCACCAATCCTATACACCTATCAGTAAAAGTTTGTTCTGCTCCTTCTGCATCCGGATATTTGACCGTTCCAGGATTAGTGAGATCATTTCCGTCTGAATCTTCACAAGTTACTTTTACAAGATCCGCACCATCACAATCCTGGTCAATGCCATCGTTAGCAATTTCTGCTGCATCTGGATGGATTGATGATTCTGTATCATCACAATCTAGGGATTTATCGACATAGCCTTCAGGAGCGGCAGCCGCCTCTTTAGTCACTTTTGCATTACCATATCCGTCTTTATCGGCATCTTCATAAAATACAGTTATTTTTTCGTCTTTTTCTAAACAAGCGCCATCTTTACAGCCGAATTCACATCTATGATCCCGATCAAATCTCCAAGGCCGTTCATCTTCGGTACAATAGACTTCGTCAACATAACAATATTCATCCGCAGCGCATTTTTCGACGCTTCTATAACCGGCAGAATTGAGAGCATCCCGAGTGATGCATTGATCAGTATATGTAAAATCTTTCGCTGCTTTGCCCAAAAGACGATCAGTGTAAGAAGCAGTCACAGTTCCTTTTTTGAGATAATCTTTTCCAGCATCAGTTTCTGCGCACTTACTTGTTTCTTCTATTTCATAACTGCAAAGTTTACGTTGGGAACCGGCACTGATGGTCCAATCAGATAAACTGCCCTTGACAAATTTTGTTTCTTCATAAGCATAATCTGGACATTTATCATCCAAGCAGCTTAAATCTTTACATTCAAGAATTCTAAAAGTAACTGCTTTACCTTCCCTATAAAGCGGATTGATCATCAGGTAGGTTGACCCAGATATTGAAGACCATAAACCTACGTCCTTGCTGCCAACTTTGATATTTCCGGAACCGCCGAAGCCGCCATTGGGATTGGTCAGTTGATAACTAAGCTCATGGCCGTAACCGCCATTATCAGCTTTATTTAGGGTTATCTTAAAACTGGAAGCAGCACCGATAACAAGAGATAATTCTTTTGTCTCTCCTTCTTTCAGAGTGAAGGTTTCTTCTGTAGGTTTTTTTTCTTCAACGGCTGTTTCCACTTCTTCAACAACAGTTTCTTCAGCGGCAGGTTTCTCCGGCTCTTTAGCTGCAGCAGCCTCTTCACATTTATTTGTTTTAAAATTACAGACTAAGTCTCCTGAACAATGGTATTGATCGTAACACTCTACGCAAGTGCTGGCCGACAAATCGCACCAACGTGCCGTTCCAGAACATTCGATATCGCTGCTGCATCCTCCTTCAGAGACACATCTTCCACTTTCTATATCGCATTTGCCGTTGCTGCATTCACGGTCTTCTAAGCATCCCAAAGTACAGACACTTTCTTCGCAGATGTAACCTGTTTTACAATCGCCGTCCGCACTGCAGCCTGTGCCGCCGGTAGCAAATCCTACAACATTAGAAACTGTATTTTTTTCCTGTTGATTTCCCAGTCGATCCACTTCAAAAAAATTACCGGCAGAGAGAATGAAGAGGAACCCTATCACGGCAACTACAACTAAAATCTCTTTTTTCATTAAGATCAGGAGATATTATCAGGATTTAAATATGTTTCTAAAAGCGCCCATAGTAAGAGAACTGTCCGATAACCAGAATATTTTATATACCATCTCTTTCTCTCTTTCCAGCATGAAAAATTTCCGCAGGAAAAAGACCTATGGTGAGTACAAGGTTTCTCACTGTCCTTTCTGCGATAAGATCGCCACTTCTAAGAATGAGCAAGGTTTGGACGTCTGCCGATTGCATACTAAGCAGAAGATGGAAGAGATAAAATGCACCTGCGGTTCTTGGCTAGAGAGCAGAAGCGGAAAGTTCGGGCCTTATTTCAACTGCCTTAAGTGCGGGAACATCAATTACAACAAAGGCATGGCCATGAAAGAGATGACTACACCGATTAAAGTTGATGAGCCGAAGAAAATCATGGCTGAATTCAGCGAATACAAAAAGAAAAAAGAACCAGCTGATGACTATGAAGATCGAAAAGAAACCATCATCTCTTCCCGCGATGTAGAATATTTTGATTGAAACATGCAAAAATTATTTAAATAAGCTATCCTTACAGTAAGAAAGTAAGATTTGGGAGGCTAAAGAAAAATGACTGTAGAAACTGTAAAAATGTCCTCAAAAGGACAGATTGTAATACCCTTAGATGTAAGGGAAGAACTGCACGCCCACGCTGGAACGGTGTTTGCAGTAGTAGGTGGCCGAGATACTATTATTCTAAAGAAGATAGAAACACCTTCAAAAGAAGAGTTACTTAAAAATTTAAAGAAAATTGCATTTGAGGGAATAAAAAGAGCAGAAATGTTAGGGATAAAAGAGAGTGATATTCCAGATTTGATTCGTAAGCTCAGAAAATCAAAAGAGTAAACATGAAAATTACCCTGGATACTAACTTTCTGGTGTCAGCTACCCAATGGGACTATAGTGTTGCTCATAAACTACTTTTAAAACTGATAGAGACAAATGTGCAGATTTTTACTACAAAAGATATTTTACAAGAATTTTCTGAAGTTCTTGAAAGAGATTTTAAGTATGCTGCGGATGAAGCAGCCAATATTGTAGAAAAAGTCATGTCCTTTGTTGTCCTGATTGAAACAACTTCAAAAGTTAACGCTGTCCATGACGATCCCGATGATAATACCATTTTGGAATGTGCTTTAGATTCAGGTTCGCAATATATCCTCACTTATGACCATCATTTATTGAAATTGAAAGAATACAAAAACATCCAGATTATTAAGCCTGAAGTGGCAAGGGCAATCTTCTGATTTGCAAAACAAGGTTCCTGCAATACTTATTCTCTAAACTACAAATAGTTATAAAATGATTATTGCGCCTGACATTTATGAAATATATTTTAGCTCTTCTACCCTTGTATCTTAGCTGCGCTGCTCCTAAAATAGTAGAAAAACCAAACCCAATCATCGTAGAAATAACCCCGGCTGCTGAGAGTGATAGAGATGATTCTTTTTTGGAAGAAGACACTCCCTTGGAAAAAGTAGTCAGCGTGGTTACAGACAGCTTTACGCAGATACTGCGCCAATATAACATGCAGACTTTAGAGGGAACAATCAAATGTGAGAACAGTAACCAGGCATTTGATTACCATTACGAGCCTCTTCCATTTTGCGAAGCTGATTCTACAGAAAAATATATCGGAAAGATTACCTTTGAATATTATTCTTCTCAGGAGATAAACGGAAAGAAAATGAGCACACTTACTACTCTGAATGATGTTGCGCCTTTCGGTTCGGTAGATAGGGCGGAATTGTTTGTTGGTGGAACGGTACGAATCCCATTCTATGCTAATTACAAAGCAGGTTGGAAAGCGCAGCAGCTGCATGAAGCCCTATTCAGGCAGGTCTATCAAGTCTTAGAGCGCCATGCTCAACACCACCCTACTTGGAAAGACTTTGATATAGGTGCGATAGTGAAAGATGAGAAGTGGCAAACCTATAAGCTTCATCATGATCTTTTGCAAGGTCTGCTGGCTCAAGAACCACTGCCTTGGGAAAAATTACGAATTTTCAATCCTTGTGAATTGTGAGAAAAAGCTTAAAAAGAATGTTCTTTGTGGAATAAAAGATGAAAAACACATTACTTACAGCTTCGATGTTAGCCTATCTTAGCTGCGCTGCTCCAAAGGAAACCGTACAAGTTCCTGTCGTTGAGGTATCAGGAGATTCAATTACTATTGTTGAAAGAAATATCAGAACTGAGGAATTACCGAAAGATTCTCCAGCGAAAAAAGCAGCCGATTTTATTGTTAAAACATTAGAAGAAAAGATCAAAGAAAATCCTGGCACAAAGTATGTACGAGGAGGAATAAGCATTTATGGCTCTCATATTTACTACATCAATTACAAATTTGATCCGGCAGATCTTTGTGAAGTCAGCTCTGGTAAAAAATTGTTCAAGGGAAGTCTGTCCCTAGATTTCCGAGATTGGTTTTATGTAGCTAATGGAACCTCTTCTCAAACAATAATGGATTTTGAACTTGTACCACATGCCACTACTTTCCGCTATCTTCATGGAGAATATCCTGGCAACGGCTCTTCGATCAGCAAATCTGGCATTTATCCTGCGTTTCC
>Ga0209541_10013802_pt1 | contig 12285 bp, 15 predicted proteins | sample RifCSPlowO2_01_FD_184027 | JGI IMG/M metagenome (GOLD analysis project Ga0209541, IMG submission 184027) | Groundwater microbial communities from Rifle, Colorado - Rifle CSP2_plank lowO2_0.1 (SPAdes) (version 2) | ecosystem: Environmental > Aquatic > Deep subsurface > Groundwater | place...
GCCATGCGTTCCGGGTCAAGAACCAGGGTCCTTCCGACCTCACGATCTCCCGGCTGTACACCTCCTGCATGTGCACCACCGCCAGTTTGGAGACCGCGGACGGCAGATCCCGGACCGTGGGCATGCCCGGCCACGGACCGGTCCCGGAACTCAATAAGACCATTGCTCCGGGCGAGGAAGCCACGGTGGAGGTCGTCTTCGATCCGGCGGCGCACGGACCGGCCGGAGTGGGTCCCGTCACCCGGGTGGTATACCTCGAAAGCGGTAGCGAAAGGTTCGAGCTGCGGTTCTCCGCGAACGTGACCCCGTAATGAGCCGGAAACTCAAGATACTCATCGGTTTGGGGGCGCTCATCTTCGCCGCCGCGCTCTTTTTCAAGGGATCGAGCGCCGGTTCCGAGTTCCTGTGGCAGGCGAGCGGGGAAGGCAAATGGCTCCTGCCCCTGGTCGCGGTCTCCGCGCTTTTGGACAGCGTGAATCCCTGCGCCTTCTCCATCCTGCTCCTCACCATCGCGTTCCTGATGAGCCTGGGCCGACTGCGGGGCAACATCCTCAAAATAGGCGGGTTCTACATCGCGGGCATCTTCGCGGTGTACATGCTGATCGGCCTGGGGCTGCTGCAGGTCCTGCATCTCTTCGACACGCCGCACTTCATGGCCAAAGTGGGCGCGTGGCTCCTGATCCTCTTGGGGGCGATAAACGTGGCGAACGAGTTCTTCCCGGCATTTCCGGTGAAGCTCCGCATTCCGCAGGCCGCGCATACGAAGATAGGGGAGTTCATGAACCGGGCCACCCTGCCGGCGGCTTTCGCCCTGGGGGCGCTCGTGGGCTTATGCGAATTCCCGTGCACCGGCGGACCGTATCTCATGGTCCTCGGGCTTCTGCACGACCAGGCGACCTTCGCGTCGGGCATCGGCTACCTGCTCTTCTACAACCTCATCTTCATCCTGCCGCTCGCGGTGATCCTGTTCCTCGCGAGCGACCGGACGCTCTTGGATAAAGTGCAGGCCTGGCGGAGATCGGAAACTGCCCGCATGCGCCTGTGGAGCGGACTTGCCATGGTCGTCTTGGGCGCGCTGATACTCGCCCTCTAAAAGAAATAAAAACATGACCGAAGAAAATCATCATCACCAGACGGTTGCGGACAAAGGATTCCCGTGGCTGGGGGCGGGATTGGGCGTGCTCGCTTTGGTCGGATTCATCTACTATCAGGGCCTCCGGGCGGACAAGCCGCCCCAGGGGCCGGAGAGCGCGGCGTATCTCGAAGGCGAAGGCATCCTGGTCGAATGGGGAGACCTCGGCAGGCGGCTCATCGAGGCCGGCGTCATCGACAAGGACAAATTCCTGAATCTGTACGCCCGCCGCGGGACCTTGAGCGACGCGGACCGCGCCCTCATTGACGGCATCTCGGAAGGCGAGCTCAAGGCCAACCAGGCGAACGCGAGCCTTCTCCTGAATCTTTTCTGGGCCCTGGGCCTGGGGAATGAGAGCCCCATCCTGGAGAAAGGGGAGATGGCCCAGTACGGGGATACCGGCAACTTCGCCTCAACCGGCGGTTGGAGCTTGAGCAAGGGCGACGCCATGAACCACTACTCCGCGCACTCGTTCGTGGCGCTCGACTCGGCGGAGCAGGCGCTGGTGGAAAAAGTGAGCAAGGGGATCTACCGGCCCTGCTGCGACAATTCCACCCATTTCCCGGATTGCAATCACGGCATGGCCATGCTGGGCCTGCTCCAGCTTCTCGCCGCGCAAGGCGCGACCGAGGATCAGATGTTCGCGGTCGCCCTAAGAATGAACATGCTTTGGTTCCCGGACCAGTACCGGGTGATCGCGCGTTACTTCGAGACCCAAGGCCAGGATTTCAGCCGGGTTTCCCCGCAGGTCGTTCTGGGCAAGGAATACTCCAGCGGTTCCGGCTACCGCCGCACCGCGAGCCTGATACCGCCGGATGCCGAACGCCGTTCCGGCGCAAGCTGCGGGGTGTAAGCGACTCCGGTTTCTATCCGGTCCGGCACGGTTCGCCTCGCTCCGGCGGCGAGGCGGCCTGTATCTCACCCCCTCGCAGAACCGAGCCGACGGGGTTCCGATAACGTCCGGACAGGACAGAAACCTTCGTTTATGAAAGCCCCTAAAGATCCGCACTTGACAGGATAGGGGGTAGGGGTATAGGGTATAGGCATGATCGATCAAAAGCTGAAAAAGCGAGCGGTTCATCGGGCGCGGATAATCCGCGGCCAGCTGGACGGCCTCATCAAGGCCATCGAGAAAGAAGCGTACTGCCCGGAACTCCTCGCGCAGTCGCTTTCGATTCAAAGGTCGCTCAAGAGTCTGGATGCTTTTTTGCTCGAGAATCACCTGCGAGCGCATGTTAAGCATCAGATGCGAGAAGAAGGCGGGGAGGAAAAAGCGGTCAAGGAACTGGTGAAAATATACGTATTGTCGGGCAAATAAAAGCGGCATTGGTGCGGGCAAAAAAAATATGGGAAAACTATCCTTGAAGTTGTATGGTTGGAAATGCGTTCTCGGCGGCGAAATTGTGTACGTATTGTGTTTGTTCGGGGGGCTCCTGCCGCTCCGGACGGCGCGGGGCATCGAATTACATCACACCCTTTTTGAAACCCTTCCGGGTTTCAGCTGGCTTGATGCGGGGAGCGTGATTCTCGGTGCGGCGTACATCTTCATCTTTGCCTGGATATTCGCATGGTATTACGTCTGGATGCACAATACGAGCCTGGTGTCTGACACGAAATAAAGCGAATATGGCCAACCCGGACGAGGAGAAGCAGGGATTAGAAGGGAAGAAACGGATTATTTGGGTGTCTGCGGCGATACTGTTTCTCCTTATCCTCTTTGGCGCAGGGAAAGGGTGGGTATCTATCCCTATCGCGGTAACCGGGACGATCGCGGCTCTCATCGCTCATTTTTTCCTGACGAAGGGATGGCGCAGCGGTTCGGCGGGAACAAGCGGCTGGCATGAAAAAAAGAACAGAAAGCACAAAGGGGGACATGGTTGCTGTCATTAATCGGCGCGTTCCAAAACAAGCATGAATAACAGAATCAGGTCATTGATTCAAAGATTGAGCAGGTTCGGCTACCGCGCGACGCCTAAGGGCGGGCGAATCGATCCGGTCTGCGGCATGGAAGCTTCGAGCGATATGTTCCGGGCTGACCGCAATGGGCGAAGCTATTATTTCTGTTCGGATCATTGCCGGCAGCAATTCGCGAATGATCCGGAGCGCTATATTTCAAAATAGATGGCCTTTGATCGCATAAAACCGGTTTTATACGGATCTCTTGCTGGCGCGACTCTTCTCGCGCTGTATTTCGCCGTGCTTTCGCTCGTCTCCGGGTGGAGTTTCGCGGTTAGCCAATTCTCGCAGTTCTGGTATTTCATTCTGAGCCTCTCCGCCGGTTTCGGCGTTCAGGCCGGACTCTATGTTCACCTCAAGGGACTTATTGCCGGAATGCATGGCGGAGGCGGAGTATTGGGAGTGACCAGCGCCACTTCTACTGCCGCGATGGTTTCCTGCTGCACGCATTACCTGGCTAATTTTCTGCCCATCCTTGGGGTGGCGGGTGTGGTGACCTTCGTAGGCCAATATCAGGTAGAGCTGTTCTGGGTCGGTCTTTTGTTCAACCTGGGCGGCATTTTTTACATGGTAAGCCGGAGAAGAAAGGTCAAAAGAGAAATGCGTCCATGAAAACAAAATACATTTCTTATGTTCTGCCGTTCGTGCTGGCCGCGGCCATTCTGTGGTCCTGGAGCGCCTTGGAGACGGGATTGAGGGAAGCAGAGAGCGCTGGGGATAAATCGGCGGATTCGGCGGAGAATGGTCTATGGGAGACCAGAAAGGACGAGGGGTTTCCCGTGAACGTCTCGGTGACTCCCGTTGAATTTGGCCGTGATGCGGGAAAGTGGAAATTCTCGGTCACCATGGATACTCATTCCGTAGAATTGAACGAAGACATTCTAAAATCCGTTTCGCTTCGGGACGACGGAGGCAATATTTATCTTCCGCTCGCTTGGGAGGGTTCGCCGCCGGGCGGACACCATCGGGAAGGCGTTCTGATCTTCGACCCCGTTTCGCCCGCGCCAGCTTATGCGGAGCTGAAGATTGAATACGTCGGCGGCGCGGAGGAGCGGCTGTTCCGCTGGGAATTGAAATAATGGAACTGCTGCTCGGCGCATCCTTGGTCGCGGCTTTCATCGCGGGAATGGCGGCCCTGTTCGCGCCCTGCTGCATAACCGTCCTCCTGCCCGCTTATTTGGCGTCCGTTTTCCGGGAGAGATATAAGGTGTTCCTGATGACGTTCATATTCTTCTTGGGAATACTTGCGGTGTTCCTGCCCATCGGATTAGGGGCGGCGGCTTTGGGTCAATTGTTCGGACAGTATCATAACGCAGTTTTCGGCATCGGCGGCGTACTGCTGATTCTCTTGGGTATATTTCTCCTGACCGGGAGCCGTTTCTCCCTGCCGCGACTCGCCGTCCCCTCGCTACGCAAGCACAATGCGCTGTCTGTCTTTGCGCTTGGAATTTATTCCGGCATCGCCACGACCTGTTGCGCGCCGGTATTGGCCGGAGTTTTCGCCCTGGCCGCGCTTCCCGGTTCGGTCGCTTGGGGCGCGCTTTACACCTTAAGCTTCGTGCTGGGAATGGTCGCGCCTCTGTTTTTGATCTCCGTATTTCTGGACAAATCGGCTGTTATGGGCAAATTCCGCCAGGTTTTACAAAAGCCCGTGGAATATTCGCTGCTGCACAAGCAGATGCGCATCACCATTTCTGAAGCGATCTCCGGAGCCGTATTCCTGATTATGGGCGTTTACATCGCGTACCTTGCGTTTCAAAACCGCCTTTCCTTTCATTCCGGATATCAACTGGAGGTTAATATTTTTCTGACCAAAGTGATGAATTCCGTAAGCGATCTGGCCGGGGCCGTGCCGGAATATGTATGGGCGGCGGTCCTGGTCGCGGCCGTCGCGCTTATCGTTAGGTCGGCAATAAAACAATTCAGCAAAAACTAAAATGAACAAAAAAACAGTCAAGAAAGTTCTCTGGGGCATAGGCGCATTGGCCGTATTGGGAGCTTTGTTCTATTCGAGTGCCAGAAATGTATCTCCGGCCGGTACCGCGCTGGACCCGCATGGCCACCAAGTGCCTGTCAGCGCGCCCACCGCTTCATTGGACAATCTTCTGAATAAGCCCTCGCCTGAATTTTCCTTCTCCGATGGGGAGGGGAATGTCTATACTTCGGACAATTTGCGAGGCAAGGATGTGGTTTTGTTTTTCAACGAGGGGCTTATGTGTTACCCCGCTTGCTGGAACCAAATCGCCTCTTTCTCCAAGGATCTTCGTTTTGCGGGGGAGAACACCGTGGTTTTGTCGGTAATAGCCGATCCCCAAAAAGATTGGCTCCGGGCGGTCGAGGAGATGCCCGAACTTGGCGCGGCAACGGTGGTCTTCGACACGGGCGCCTCCGTTTCCGCTAAGTTCGGCGTGCTGTGGACCCCGTCTTCAATGCATCCGGGCTCGCTTCCCGGACACACTTATGTTCTCATCGATAAGAGCGGCGTCGTCAGATCCGTCTTGGATGATCCGAGAATGGGCATAAACAACGACGTTCTCCTGGCCCAAATATCGAATTCAAAGGAATGAGTCCGCACGAACCGCAATTTGCCTGGTTTCTCTGGAGCCTTTTGCTTCTGGGCATTTGGGCCTTAATATATCTGTCGTTCAAGGACCGGGAGAGTAAGAGGGAAATGCTGATCGTTAGCCTGTGGACCTCGCTTTTGGGTCTAACCGAGCCGTTGTTCGTTCCGGAGTACTGGAATCCGCCCTCGGTTTTCGATCTCGCCCATCGGACAGGTTTTGATCTGGAAAGCATCATATTTTCGTTCGCGATCGGAGGCATCGCGGTCGTGCTTTACGGTCTGATCTTCAAGGTGCGGCATACGCCGGTTTCCGCGGCGGAACGCAGCGGTCCGCGGCACCAATACCATCTTTGGGCCATGGTTTCCGCTCCGGCTGTTTTTCTGATATTGATTTTTGCTACCCCTTTGAATCCGATCTATTCTGCATCCATCGCGCTCATTGCCGGAGGTCTCGCGACTTGGTATTGCCGTCCGGATCTTAAGAAGAAGATGCTGATGGGCGCGTTTTTATTCCTGGTCCTTTATTTCTTTTATTTTTTGACTCTCGTCGTAAGTTATCCCGGCTACGTTGAACGCGTGTGGAACCTTCCGGCTGTTTCCGGCATTCTTTTCGCGGGCATACCCATCGAAGAGCTTATGTTCGCTTTGGGTGTGGGATTTCTATGGGCCGGTATATACGAACATCTGGCTTGGCGTAAGATAAGCAGATTCCCAAGAACATGAAGAACCGCCCCTCAAATCCAGATTGCGGTCAAGCAGCCGCAGAGGAGCTGTACTTCTGTCCGCTGTGCGGTCTACAATACGAAAAAAGGATCTGGGCCGAGCGGTGCGGATCTTGGTGCCGGGAACATAAGAGCTGTAATTTGGAGATCATTAACCACGCAGTTCGGAACGGGAAAATGAAAAAATAAAATATGGAACATAAAATTTCGGGTGCAAATAATAACGGAGCGGGGCGAAGGCAAAACTGCACCTGCGGCAAGGAGTGCTTGTGCTGCGAAGGCGAACTGACCGCAGTGAGTTGCGGCTGCGACATGGAGGCCAAACAGCATGAATACGGCATGGACGCGAAATTAAAGCATCCGATTCACGGGGGAGGTCCGGAAGAGGTGATCTACACCTGTCCCATGCATCCCGAGGTGAGAGAAACCAGACCGGGCAAGTGTCCGGGCTGCGGCATGGATCTCATCCCGGAGAAAAAGAAAGCGGCCGCGGATGAGCATGCCGTCCACGATATGCAAAAAATGAGCCATGCGGACCATGAAGCTGCTATGACCAGTCCGCAGATGGCCAAAGCCATGGAGGCGGACATGCGCCGCCGCTTCTCCATATCTTTCATCTTGTCCATCCCCATCTTCCTTTATTCGCCGGTTATGACGAGCTTCTTCGGCGTAACCTTGCCTTCGCCCATCCCGACGAACTGGCTGCTTCTAATTCTAACCACCCCCATCGTTTTCTGGACCGGTTCCATCTTTATAACCGGCACATATTATTCCCTGCGGGCCAAGAAACTGAACATGGCGGTCTTGATTGCCACCGGAGTTTTGGCTGCCTACGTTTTCAGCGTATTGCTCACATTGATCCAGCCCGAGTCCGAGACCTTCTATGAGGCCGCGGCCCTGCTCGTCACCTTCGTGCTTTTCGGCCACTGGATGGAAATGCGCTCCCGGCGGGGCACATCCGACGCCCTACGGGCGCTTTTCGATCTCGTGCCGCCGAAGGCGAACGTGATCCGGGACGGCAAGGAGATAAGCATCCCCAGCGCGGAGATCGTTCACGCTGACATCGTGGTTTTGAGGCCGGGAGACAAGGTTCCCGTGGACGGCGAGATAACCGAAGGCGAGACTTCCATCGACGAATCCCTGGTGACCGGAGAATCCATCCCGGTTTCGAAATCTGCGGGCGGGAAGGTCATCGGAGGCTCCGTGAACCAGAACGGCACCGCCAAATTCCGGGCGACCCAAGTGGGTTCGGAAACGGTTCTGGCACAGATAATCAAGATGGTGGAAACGGCCCAGAATTCCAAGGCCCCCGGCCAGCGCATTGCGGACAAAGCCGCCGGCTGGCTGGTCGTCGTAGCCATCGGTTCCGGTCTTCTCGCCTTCTTCGGCTGGTATTTTATGGCCTCCGCCGGATTCATCACTGCGCTCACCTTTGCGGTGTCCACGGTGGTCATCGCTTGTCCGGACGCTTTGGGACTGGCGACCCCGACCGCGGTGGCCGTAGGCACGGGTATCGGCGCGAAGCATAATATTTTGATCAAAGATGCCGCGACCCTCGAAAACACCTCCAAGTTGGATTCCATCGTTCTCGACAAGACCGGGACGCTCACCGAAGGAAAGCCCCGGGTCACGGATGTGCTGGCCTTAGGCGATTTCGACGAACAGGGGGTACTTCGTTATGAAGCGAGCGTGGAGGCCGGTTCGAATCATCCTCTGGCCAAGGCCATCCTAGAGGAAGCGGAGAAGAGAGGCGCGACGCCGCTTCACCCCATCAGTAAATTCGAATCCGTGGCCGGTCACGGGCTTAGGGCGGAGATTCAAGGCAAAACGGTTCTCGCGGGCACCGAGAAATTCTTGGCCGGCCGGGGAGTGGATACGAGCCATGCGCGAGCGGATCTGGACCGTTTGGCGGCAGAGGGCAAAACATTGAGCTTGCTCGCGGTGGGTGACAAGCTAGCCGGCATTATCGCCGCCGCGGATACCATCAAACCCAACGCCAAGAAAGCAGTTTCGGCACTTAAGGACCTCGGCATTGAAACGGCCATGATCACCGGCGACCATAAGAAAGTTGCGGAGGCTGTCGGAAAAGAGCTCGGTGTCGACCGGATATTCGCCGAAGTTCTGCCGAAAGACAAGGCAATGTACGTGAAAAAGCTTCAGAATGAGGGCAAATTCGTGGCCATGGTGGGGGACGGCATAAACGACGCGCCCGCGCTTGCGCAATCTGACATCGGCATCGCCATTGGCGCCGGGACGGACGTTGCGATAGAGACCGGCAACATCGTGCTTATGAAGTCCGACCCGTACGACATAGTCGCCGCCCTGCGCTTGAGCAAGGCGACCGTGGTCAAGATGAAACAGAATCTGTTCTGGGCGGCGATCTATAATTTGCTCTCCATCCCTGTGGCTGCCGGTGTTTTTTACAATTCGCTGGGCTGGTCCCTGCGTCCGGAGATAGCCGCTCTTATGATGTCCGCGTCTTCGATCATTGTCGCCACGAACGCCGTGCTTTTAAAGCGCGTCGAGCCGAAATTAAGGGTGTAGGAATGAAAGATTACGATCGGCATTATGTCGGGAGCGCTTTAATCCCGGCCAAGGCGGAAATTTTATTCGCCTATCTGGACGACCATTCTCGCCTGTCTTCTCACATGAGCAGATCCTCCTGGATGATGGGCGGAGGGCGCATGGAGATTTCCATGGATGAGGGTGGCGGTCGAAAAGTCGGCTCCCATATTTACTTGAACGGCAGGGCGTTCGGGATGAAGATGTCCCTGGACGAAGTGGTTGTCCGATCTGAGCCGCCCCGCCTGAAGGTCTGGGAAACGGTGGGGGATCCGAAACTCGTGGTGATCGGCCGCTATCGAATGGCCTTCGAGATCCGTGCGCAAAACGAGCTCTCTGTCTTGCGAGTCTCCATTGACTACGACTTGCCGCCAACGAACGTTTGGTTGGGACGCTTGTTCGGCGGACTGTACGCCGGATGGTGTGTCCGGCGGATGCTTAAAGATACGCGCGATCGTTTTCCCGCGCCGCACCAGCACGGTTAAGGAATCCGACCGCTCCGCGTCCTAGCCGCTGTCTTATGTTTATGAGCACCGTCATCGTGGCGGTGAACGCGGTCATGCTGCGCAGGAGGAAGATCTAAGCGGTCCGGCAATCTTCGCTTTGTCCCGGCAAGCGGGGAGCGGAACGAAAACCCCGGAGCCCAACGCCCCGCTTCTTATCGGGGAGAGATACCTTTTTCCCGCGTATTGGTATAGTATGCGAAGAATGACGGAGAATTCATTTTACGGCCTGGGCATCGCCCCTAATATTTTGGCGGTCCTGGACAAGCTCAATTTCAAGGTTCCCACGCCCATTCAGGAGAGGTCCATACCGGAATCCATCGAGGGCAAGGATCTGATCGGCATCGCGGAGACCGGCACCGGCAAGACGCTGGCCTTCGGCATACCCATGGTCCAAGCGGCCCTCTCGGGCAAGCGGGGACTCGTGGTCCTGCCGACCCGCGAGCTTGCGCTCCAGGTGCACAAGGCCATGGACCAGGTGGGCGGGCCGCTCGGCGTCCGCTCGGTTTTGATCATCGGCGGAGAATCCATGGACCGCCAGCTCCGGGACATCCGCAAGGCGCCCATGATCGTCATCGGCACGCCGGGGCGCATAATCGACCATCTGAATCAAAAGACCATCCGTCTCCAGGCGGTGGGCATGTTGGTGCTCGACGAGGCGGACCGCATGCTCGACATGGGCTTCGCGCCCCAGCTGAAGCGCATCCTTTCCGAGACGCCTCCCGAGCGGCAGACCATGCTTTTTTCCGCGACCATGCCGGATGACATCGTGCGCATCGCGAACCACCATATGCGTCTGCCGACCCGGGTGGAGGTCGCGCCCTCGGGCACGACCGCGCCGCGGGTGACCCAGGAACTTTTCTTCGTGCGCAAGGAGGACAAGCCGCGGCTCTTGGAAAAGCTGCTCACGGAATACGCCGGTTCCGTGCTCATCTTTTCCCGCACCAAATACGGAGCGAAGCGTATCATGCGCTCGGTCCGCGAGCAGGGCCATACCGCCTCGGAGCTTCATTCCAACAAATCCCTGAACCAGCGGCGGGAGGCGCTGGAGGGCTTCCGGAACGGCAAATACCGCGTACTCGCCGCGACGGACATCGCCGCGCGAGGCATTGACGTCAAAGGCATCGAACTGGTGGTGAACTACGATCTGCCGACGAGCGCGGAGGACTACGTGCACCGCATCGGCCGCACTGGGCGCATGGGCGGCGCGGGGCATGCCATCTCCTTCGCTACGCCCGACCAGCGCGGGGATGTGAAAGGCATTGAACGCCTCATCCGCGCGACCCTGCCGCTCTCCAAGCTTCCGGCCAACCTGCCCGAGCCTCGCATGGAAGAGGCCCGGCCGCCGCGGCCGCCCCGCCCCTATGGCCGTCCGCATCGCCCCGCCTTCAAGCGTTCTTCCGGACGGCCTAGCTTCCGCCGCTCCGGCCGCTAGCCAGTTTTCTGTTTTCGTCGGAAAAGAGCTAGAATTAAGTCGCCGAAAAAAACGTAAAAACAAATGGAGATATCCCTCATAATTTTCATCGTCGCACTTCTCATCATAAGCCTGCGGCAGGTGAACCAGTACGAGCGGGGGGTCATGTTCACCATGGGCCGCTTCACCGGCGTGAAGGATCCCGGCTGGCGCCTGGTGGTGCCGGTCTTCCAGTCCATGCGCAAGGTGGATATGCGCGTGAAGGCGGTGGACGTGCCGGACCAAAAAGCCATCACCAAGGACAACATCTCGGTGGCGGTGAACGCGGTCATATACTATCGCGTCGCGGATGCCTCGAAATCGGTGCTGGCGGTGGAGAATTTCTACTACGCCACTTCCCAGCTCGCCCAGACCACCATGCGCAACATCGTGGGCGAGGTGGAATTGGACGAGCTTTTGGGCCAGCGCGAGCGCATTTCGGAGAAGATACGGAACATCGTGGATACGGCGACCGATGAATGGGGCATCAAGGTGGATAACGTGGAATTGAAGGACGTGAGCCTGCCGGAGGAGATGGAACGCACCATCGCGAAGCAGGCGGAGGCCGAACGCGAGCGGCGCGCGGTCATCATCAAGGCGGAAGGCGAGGTCGCCTCCGCGGAGAATATGGCCAAGGCCGCGGGTATCCTGGCCGGCTCTCCCGGGGCCCTGCACCTGCGGACGCTTCAATCCATAAACGACATCAGTTCCGACCAGTCCAACACAGTGGTCTTCGCGGTGCCCCTGGAGGTCCTGCGCGCCCTGGAAAAGGTGGGGCTCTCCGTTCCGGAGAAGAAATAAGCCGCCGTTGGTTCAGTACTGAACGGTCCCCAAAGAGGAGATGAGCCATTTGCCGCCCCGCGGCACGACTTGGATCAAGACCGGATACCGGCCGGCTTCGCCCGTGCTCGTCATCTCCACCACGTCGGCCCAGACCCAATAACCGGGGTCCGCTGCCTCCATTCTTTTCATTTCCAGTCTTTCCGGCCAGGGGCTGGAGGTCTCCCGTCCCGGCGCGCGGCTTGGCTCGCGGAGCCAGTTCTCCAAAAGCTCGGGAGCGACCAGGTCCGCGTAGTTCGCGCGTATCTCCGACCGGAGCGTTTCCGGCGGCGCAAGCAGGGAGACCGATTTAAGCTTTAGGCCGAATTCTTCGACCGCCGAGCGCACCGCGGCCTTGTCCGCGATGGGCGCGTACCACGGCCGGAAAAGGACGAGCAGGAGGATTATGATTATCGCCGCCCCGATCAATATCTTCTGATTCATTATCCTAATTATACGCATGAGGTCCGGCGCGGCCAACGCGCCTCTTTGCAAGATGATAAATTATATGTCATAATTTGGCCGCTGACCTGGGCACCCGGGTCTTTTTCTCTTATGGATATACGCAATATCGC
>Ga0209541_10013804_pt1 | contig 12285 bp, 12 predicted proteins | sample RifCSPlowO2_01_FD_184027 | JGI IMG/M metagenome (GOLD analysis project Ga0209541, IMG submission 184027) | Groundwater microbial communities from Rifle, Colorado - Rifle CSP2_plank lowO2_0.1 (SPAdes) (version 2) | ecosystem: Environmental > Aquatic > Deep subsurface > Groundwater | place...
GTGAACGGCGAAGAAATCTATGCGATATACAAAAAGTTACGTTAGATTTTTAAATAAGTTTATAGAAGTTAAAGAACCTTTAAGGGTTGTTTTTGATTCCTCCAATGGTTCGACTGGCCCGGTTCTGCGCGAGCTTTTTGGTAAAAAGAAAAATAAGTATATTAAAGCCGTATTTATTAATGCCAAGCCCGACGGTAATTTTCCAGCCGACGGGCCAAACCCAATTGCTCCAGGAGCTAAAGAACAATTGCAGCGTGTCGTTATGAACAGCAAAGCAGACTTCGGAGTTATTTTTGACGCCGACGGAGATAGAATTTTCTTCGTTGATAACAAAGGCAGGGCCTTAGATACGGATATTATTTTTATTCTGCTCTCATCCCTTTTTAAAGGGCCGTATCTCGTGGATTCCGCCCTTGGTTCGGTGCCGTTGCGCTGGTTAAAGCCCGGCTTAAAAATAAACGAGACTCGCACCGGCCATTATTTCATTAAAAAAGAAATGAGACGCAGAAAAACTGAATTTGCCTGCGAGCAGTCCGGCCATTATTATTTTAAAGATTTTTTCTTTGCCGACTCGGGGATTATGGCGGCGGTTTTCGCCATTAACCAAGTTTCTAAATTAAAGTCTCAAAAACTTTCGCTCTCCGAGTGGGCGGACAATTTGCCTTATGTCTGTAACGGTGTGAGCTTGAACCTGAAAACTAGTGACCCAGCAGGTTTTATTACCAAGGTTAAGAAACTTTACCCAGCCTCAAAATTCAAAATCTCACGGCAAGACGGTTTTAGTTTTTATAATAACCAAATTTGGATTAACATTCGCGCCTCTAACACCGAACCATTGGTCAGGATCCGCTTAAAAGGCAAAGATGAAACGGCGGTCAAGCGCGAGTTAAGCCGTCTCAAATCTGCTTATAAAGCTAAGTAATCAGCAACTTATTGAGGTGATTTGCCTGCATTTCCCATTTAATCTATAGTGACTAGCATCGCTTTCTTTTATGGATAATCTTAAGTTCAACAGTTATGGAGGGAGTAAACTCACCGCCGCTGAGGTGGTTGGTGAAGTCATAGACTTTATGAATCAGGCTCCCGATTACGCCTACAAAGTAATGGTAGGCACCGATTCGCAGCTTTACGATACAACCAAAGCCGATTTTGTCACCGCCGTCGTAGTGCACCGCCTGGGCAATGGCGGCAGATATTTTTGGAGAAGGGAAGAGCTCTCCGGTTTTCACACCTTAAGAGACAGGATGCTTCGTGAAGCTTTAATGTCTTTGGACATAGCTAAAGACATTCTTGCTTCGTTAAAAAGCCAAGAAGCGCCGGAATTCAGTTTTGAGATTCACATTGATGTGGGCCAAAACGGTGAAACCAAAGTTATGATTCACGAACTTGTCGGGATGATTAGAGCCAATAACTTTGAGGTTCGCACCAAGCCAGAAAGCTATGCCGCTTCATCGGTGGCGGATAAATGTATCTAAGGAAGCCATGAAAGACAGGTTAGTAATAGATATTGAAACTAAAAATACCTTCTCCGATGTTGGAGGTAAAGAAAATCTCAAAGATTTGGATGCCTCTTTGGTCTGTGTTTATTCTTACGACAAACAGGAGTTTTTCTCTTTCAGGGAGGATAGAATCAAAGAGCTCTCTCCTATACTGCAAAACGCCGGTCTTGTTATAGGTTTTTCCATTAACCGTTTTGATATGCCAATCTTAGACAAGTATTTTAATTTCAAAGTTACTGCTTTGCCAACCCTGGATCTATTGGAAGAAATTGAAGAATCTTACGGCAGACGCATTGGCTTGGACCTTTTGGCTAAAACTAATCTGGGCATCGGTAAAACGAACCATGGGCTTGATGCAATCCGCTTCTATAACGCAGGCGACTGGGAATCACTCGAAAAATATTGTCTTAACGATGTTCTTATAACCCGCGATTTATACGAACTGGCTAAGCGTCAGGGTTACCTGATGGTTCCGGAAAAATGGAGTGATAGATTAAATAAAGTCGTTTTAACCCTTAAAGATGAAGTTGAAGAAGCTAACACACTCTTCTAAGAAGAGGGAAGAAATTTATCTGGATTATTCGGCTTCTTCGCCGATGGACCATCGCGTCTTAGAGGCCATGAAACCTTACTTTTCACAGGACTTCGGCAACGCCGGTTCTCTGCATTCTTTCGGCCAGCGCGCTCAGGCTGGAGTTGATAAGGCCAGAGAAATAATTGCGGATAGCTTGGGAGCCAAGTTTAATGAAATAATTTTTACCGGCTCGGCCAGCGAAGCCAACAACCTGGCTATCCGGGGAAACATTAGAAAATCAGGTTTTAAAAAGCCCAGACTCATAGTGTCTGCCATAGAGCACGAGTCGGTTATTGAAACCGCGATGGACCTGGAAAGCCAGGGCGTAGATGTTGTCTACCTTGGGGTAAATAACGAAGGCTTTATTGATCCTCAGGAGGTTGCGGATAACTTAAACGAAGAAACCGTAATGGTTTCTCTTATCTCTGCTTCCAATGTTGTGGGCACGGTTGAGCCAATTAAAGAAATTGCCGAAGTGGTTAAGCGCTTCAGGGGCAATAAAAATTATCCTTTACTTCACACCGATGCTGTCCAAGCCTTCCAATATTTGGATTGTAACGTGGACCATCTAGGGGTAGATATGATGACTATCTCGGGCCAGAAAATCTACGGCCCCAAAGGAATCGGGGTCCTCTATATTAGGGACCTAGAGAAAAGCGGTTATAAAAAGGTCCGGCCGGTTATAACCGGCGGGGCTCAAGAGTACGGTCTGCGCGCCGGTACGGAGAATGTTCCGGCTATTGTTGGCTTAGGTAAAGCCGTGGAGCTGATTCTGAAAAACAAAGACAAAGAAGCTAAGCGCATTACTTCTCTGCGGGATTACTTCTGGAAAAAGCTGAAAGCGGGCTTGCCCGAACTCCAGCTGAACGGTTCTTCGCTTGGCGTTCATCGCCTGCCCAATAACCTTAATATATATTTCCCAGAGAGGGGGGACTTGCAGGAGCTTATTATAAAAATGGATTTGGCTGGTATCGCAGTGTCATCCGGTTCGGCTTGCTCCACTAAGAGCTCCAAAGATTCTTACGTAGTAGCGGCCTTAGGGCACAAAGAGAACCGTTCCCGCTCCAGTATTCGTATTTCTTTAGGCAGACCTGTGAATAAAAGCCAAGTTGACGAGGCTCTTAAAAAAATTATAATTTCATTTAAATGAACAAAAGAATTTTAGGTTTTATTTTCGCTATTTTTATCCTCGGCGCCGTTTCGGGGGCAGTCTTAAATTCCCCTCAAGCTTCGGCTAATTTCATTCAGGATTTATTTAATAAATATATCCCCAACCTTCTTACACCCAAGCCAAACGCCGGTACCGACACTACGCCCGCTCCAACCCCAACTCCCGCTCCCGCCCCTGGCACAACTCCTGCGCCTGTAACTATTTACGCCCCCACGGTTGATTATGAACAGGCGGTAATAAAGGCGGTTGATGATTCTTCTAAAAGCGTTGTTTCTATAATTATCTCTAAAAATGTGCCAATTATCGAGCAGTGTCCCTACAACCCATTCTCTAATCTTTCTCCAGATTTACAGAATCTTTTTGGGGGAGGCATTCAATATTACCAGCCCTGTCAAAAAGGCACCCAGCTTCAAAAGGTTGGCGGCGGCAGCGGTTTTATAGTTTCTAGCGATGGTTTGATTCTTACCAACAAACACGTGGTGGCTGATACTGCCGCCGAATATACAGTTATCACCTCTAACGGCAAAAAATATCCCGCTAAAGTTTTAGCCAGGGACCCTTCTCAAGATTTGGCTGTTATTAAAATTGAGGCAACAGATTTAACCGCCGCCAAGATAGGGAACTCGGATTCCATTAAGCTTGGCCAAACGGCTATAGCTATCGGTTATTCTCTTGGAGAATTCAGCAACACGGTTTCCGTCGGCGTTATTTCGGGATTAGCGAGAACTATTACCGCCGCGGGCAGTCAATTCGGCACGGAAACTCTACAGGGAGTGATTCAAACTGACGCGGCCATTAATCCGGGCAATTCCGGCGGACCGCTTTTGAATCTTAAAGGCGAAGTTATTGGAATTAATACCGCGGTTGCTTCGGGTGCTCAAAGCATTGGCTTTGCTATCCCTATCAATCGAGCTAAGAAAGACATCAAGTCGGTCAGCTCCACGGGCTCCATTAAAGTTCCTTATCTTGGAGTGAGATACGTCACTATTGACGCGGATATCGCTAAATCCAAGAAACTTGCGGTTACTGAAGGCGCCTTAATTAACTCCGATGATGCCAATCCAGCCATCGTGCCCAATTCTCCAGCCTCTAAGGCAGGTATTATGAGCGGGGATATTATTACCCGATTCGGTAATACGACAGTTAATGCCGACCATCAACTAGGAGATATTATCCAAAACTACAACATTGGTGATGTTGTTGACGTGAAGATACTCCGAGGTTCAGAAACACTTAATCTTAAGGTAACCCTTGAAGAAAGGGCTTGAGTCTGGTAAGTAGTAACGAGAGATTATAGAGAGTACTAGACTCTTCGTTGTGTCTTCCCCGACTTGCTCTGCCTACCCCATGCCTGCGCCTGCGGGGCAGGCCGGGAGGCAATAAGGTATAATTAATTGAATGAATTCTTTTAATAATAAATTTACAATTAAATCTCAAGAAGCGCTTCAAAACGCCCAGGATCTGGCTACAGCCCAGAGTCACGGCGAATTCAAGGCCCTCCATCTTCTTTCAGCTCTGATTAATGATTCCAGTTCTCTCGTGAGCCCAATGATCAGCAGCGCGGGAGTTAACATTGAGCTTCTGGATAAGGATATCAATAATGAACTTAAAAAATTTCCTAAGGTTTTCTCCGCGAACTCCATAGGCCAGCTTTATCTTTCACAGGAAGTGATGAAAGTTATCGACCGGGCCGCCAAAGTGGCTACCGCCAACCGCGACGAATTTATTTCCTGCGAACATTTATTTCTCTCTATTCTGGATGTCGATTCCCAAGCCAAAGCGCTTCTTGAGCAATTCGGTTTAAAGAGAGAAAATGCTCTGCGGGCTTTTTCTAAGTTGAGGGGGAGTACCAGGATTACCGACGAGACACCCGAGAGCAAATTCCAAGTTTTAGAAAAATATGCCATTAATCTTACAGCCAAAGCCGCCGCCGGAAAGTTAGACCCGGTTATAGGCCGAGATGAAGAGTTAAAGAGACTGATTCAAATTCTTTCTCGCCGGACCAAGAATAATCCCGTCTTAATTGGTGAGCCTGGCGTTGGTAAAACCGCTATTGTTGAAGGTTTGGCTCAGAAAATGTTGAGTGGCGATGTGCCAGAATCCTTGAAGGGCAAGGAAGTTATTATGCTTGATTTAGGGGCTTTAATCGCGGGTACTAAGTTTAGGGGAGAGTTTGAGGACAGACTCAAAGCCTTTATTAAAGAGATACAAAATTCTTCGGGTAACATTATTCTTTTTATAGACGAGATTCATATGATTGTGGGCGCCGGTGCCGCCGAAGGAGCAGTGGACGCTTCTAATCTTTTAAAGCCTGCTCTCGCGAGAGGTGAACTGCATGCTATTGGAGCCACCACTATCCGTGAGTATCAAAGATATATTGAGAAAGATTCGGCTCTAGAGAGAAGATTCCAGCCAGTTATGGTAGAAGAACCGTCCATTGAAGACAGCGTGACTATTCTGCGCGGTCTTAAAGAAAAGTATGAAATTCACCATGGCCTCCGTATTAATGACGAAGCCATCATAGCTGCCGTTAATTTATCGGCCCGCTATATCACCGACAGATTTTTACCGGATAAGGCAGTTGATGTCATAGATGAAGCCGCCGCCATGAGGAAGATTGAAATGGAAAGTCTGCCTGCTGAAATTGACAGGCTCAGACGGGAAATCATTTCTTTGGAAATTGAAAAGACATCTTTATTAAACGAAGGCAGAGAGACCAAGACTTCCAGGCGCGTTAAAGAAATAGATAAAACTCTCAAATCGATCAAGGAGAGAAACGAAGAGCTTACTACCGAATGGCAGGCCGAAAAAATGATTTTCGAGAAACTGAACAATCTTCGTGAAAAAGGCGAAGGGTTAAGACGCGCTAAAGATGTTGCCGAGAGAGAAAATAATCTGGAGCGGGTAGCTCAGATTATCTACGGCGAGATGCCGGCCGCCAAAAAGGAGTACGAACTTTACGAGAAAAAATATTTTTCTTCCGACAAAAAGAAAACCAAGAACTCTTTTGTTAGGGAGGGCGTGAATAAAGAAGATATTGCGAGAGTCGTTTCCCGTTGGACCAGTATCCCGGTAGCTAACATTATGGAGTCCGAATCGGAGAAGTTGGTGCGTATTGAAGAAGCTCTCCGTGAAAGAGTGGTAGGCCAGGACGAGGCCATCAAAGCAGTAGCTAATTCCCTAAGGCGCGCGAGAGCCGGTTTGGCCCCTATTGATCGCCCTTTAGGATCGTTTATGTTCCTCGGTCCTACCGGAGTGGGCAAAACAGAGCTCGCCAGGGCCTTGTCTCACTTTATGTTTGACGATGAAAAATCTCTCATTCGCATAGATATGTCTGAATATATGGAACGTCACTCGGTAGCTCGTCTTATCGGTTCACCGCCGGGCTATGTTGGCTATGAAGAGGGAGGACAGCTTACCGAGATAGTCCGCCACCGTCCCTACAGCCTCATCCTTTTTGATGAAATAGAAAAAGCCCACCCCGAGGTTTTTAATATCTTACTTCAAGTGCTGGATAACGGCCGCCTGACCGACGGCAAGGGCAAGACTGTCAATTTTAAGAATGTTATCATCATTATGACTTCTAACGTCGGCAGTGAAATCTCCAAAGAAATGGCTAAACTTGGTTTTGTGACCACCTCCGTTGCTCAGGCGAAGAGTGAGGAGGAAGGCTACAAATTAAGACTGGATAATGCCCTAAAATCACAATTCAGGCCAGAGTTCTTAAACAGAATTGATGATATTGTAATTTTCCACCCGCTTAACAAGCACGACATCGGCGAGATAGTGGATATCCAATTTAATGATGTTAAAGAAAGGCTTAAAGAAAAGGGTATTGCCGTGACTATTGAACCATCGCTCAAAAAGTATATCGTGGATAACGGCTTTAGTCCGGAATATGGAGCCCGCCCCATTAAACGCCTAGTCCAGAAAGCAATTTTGGATAAGCTGGCCGATAGTATTATCAGAGGAAATATTAAAGATGGCAGTCATATTCGCATCAGTTTCGAAGAATCAGACGTTAAGATTAGCGTTTGAGTCTTTTCTCTTCGCTATCTCCGCTTATTGGTTTAGATCTGCCGGCGGCTTTTGGGCCGGTTTGGCAGTAGCGCTATTCTTTGCTTACGCCTATTTCCGCCCTATTTCTCAAAGTTTAAGATTCCTTATAGTTTCTTTTACGCTTCTCGCTTACTGTTTCCTTTTTCCTAATCTTGGGTCTCTGGAAGCGCTCTTTGCCTTTTCCCTGGGAGCGCTGATGTATCTGCTGGTAGGGGTTAAAGACCTTCTTTTTATAAAAAGAAAAGAAACCACCCAGCTTCTTTACTCCCTGATTTTCTTTATGGGAGCCTATCTCTATTTTTCCAACGTTTCTCTAGTGGGCCAGCTCGGGCTGTTTTTCTTCTCTTTGTTCCTCTTCAGGGAACTTTATATTCTTTTATCCGATGGGTCGCGTAACGGCCAGATGCTGGTAGCTATAGTCTCGTCTCTTATAGGAGTAGAACTAGCCTGGGCTTTGGAACTTTTACCTCTTTCTTCCTCCTCGGCTTCAATTATAGTTACTGCGGCAGTATTCATAGCCAACGATATCTTTATGGCTTATAAACTAGGCACTATTGTCGAGAAAACTTTACGCCGTGAAATAGCCACTGTTATAGCTCTCTCACTCATTATCCTCATTTTCTCCCGCTGGAGTCTCTCTTAAGAGGCTTTGCCCCACCAAACTCACCGCGCCCCCGGCTCTTTTGACAAGCCGTGGGGGCAAAGCGTATCATTGTTAAAAGTCAATGAAAATTTTTGTAACAATTAATTATGATATACCAACCATTAGTGCTGGCGGGCTTAGCGATTTTAGGAATAGCGATAGGCTACTTTATTCGGGAGCAAATAGCTGTCAGACGAACTAACTCTCTAGAAAATAAAATAAAAGAAAATCTTTCCCGAGCTAAGAACGAAGCTCAGGATATTGTGCTTGAGGCCAAAAACAAGGCCGTCTCACTTCTCGATGAAGTAAAGAAGGAAGAAAAAGAACGCAAATCATCTCTAGACAAGGTTGAGGGGAGACTTGTTAATAAAGAAGACGAGCTTAGTAAGTTGGAGAAAGAACTTCGGGCCGGAACCGGTAAACTTTCCGAAGAATCCAAAAAGATTGAAGAAGCTGGCGCGGCCGTTGATCTCTTAAGGGATCAAGTGAAAGGTGAGCTCTCTAGAATCAGCGGACTCACTCCCGAACAGGCTAAAAACAAGCTCATAGAGGAAATACAGGACAGGCACAAGGAAGAGCTGGTCCATATGATTCAAAAACTTTCCCATGAAAGGAAGGAAGAAGTAGAAAAGAAAGGACTGGATGTCATTACTACAGCCATTCAGCGCTATGCCCGTACCCATGTCTCGGATTTAACTACTTCGGCTTACACTCTGCCGTCGGAAGATCTGAAGGGTAAAATTATCGGCCGTGAGGGCAGGAACATTAGAGCCCTAGAAAGGCTGACCGGCACAGAATTAATCATAGATGAGAGTCCTAATACTCTTATTATTTCTTCTTTCGACCCTTTGCGCCGCGAGATAGCCCGTCTCACCCTGGAGAAACTTATTAAAGACGGCAGAATTCAGCCTGCTAAGATTGAAGAAAAAGTTGAAGAGGCTAAAGCTGAGATGGAAAAGAGAATGGAAGAGATCGGTGAAGAAGCCGCTTTCGAGGTAGGTGTCTACAATTTACCCAAAGAAATTATTCAATTGCTGGGGCGGCTTAACTTCAGAACAAGTTTTGGGCAGAATGTTTTGACCCACTCCCTGGAGATGGCTCATATTTCCGGTATGATCGCGGCCGAGCTCGGCGCTGATGTTGAAGTTTCTAAAGCCGGAGCGCTCTTACACGACATCGGCAAAGCTATAGACCACGAAGTCTCCGGTACTCACGTTGACCTAGGCAGGAAAATTCTTAAGAAATACGGCATTAGCGATGCCATTATAGCCGCTATGCAGTCCCACCATGAGGAGTATCCCTTTGCCAGCCCGGAATCATTTATTGTCACTGCCGCGGACGTTTTATCGGCTGGCAGGCCGGGAGCGAGACGGGGGACTATGGAAAACTACGTTAAGCGTCTGGAGGACTTGGAGAAGATTGCCAGTAGTTTCCCCGGTGTTAAAGAATCTTATGCTGTTTCGGCTGGCCGCGAACTTCGTGTTTTCGTGGTTCCCGAAAAGATTGATGATTTTAAAGCCCTCCAATTGGCCCGCGACATTGCTATTAAGATTGAGTCCGAGCTTAAATACCCGGGAGAAATCAAAGTTAATGTCATCAGAGAGATCAGGGCTGTTGAATATGCTAGGTAATTGCCCCTTATCCCGCTTGTTTGCTATAATCTAGCCATAGTTAAAAGGTCGAGTAAGAACACATTTATAGACAACACATTATGAAGAAGCAAGATTTAGTCGAAGCCGTGATGAGCGCTGCTGGTTTGGAAACCAAGAAGCAGGCTGAAATGGCGGTAGATGGTCTTTTCGACGCTATCGTAAAGAGCCTCAGTAAAGGCGAAGAAGTCGCTGTAACTGGCTTCGGCACCTTTAAGGTGGTGAAGAGGGCTGCCAGGGCTGGTATTAACCCCAAGACTGGTGAGAAGATTCAGATAGCCGCTAAGACTGCTCCTAAATTTAGAGCTGGTAAACTCCTCAAGGAGGCTGTCCAATAAACTAGAATACTTTGTGCAATGAATAATCCCGCAGTAATGCGGGATTATTCATTTCTGCTCTATATTTGTTATTTATTTTAGGCCGAGGTATTTCTTTAAATCTTTCCCTATCTGTAGGAAAATGCCGTAAGTGTTTTTAACGTTTTGTAGACTCTTTGATGTTAAATCTCCCGGGTCTTTAGGTTCTTCTATGGCTTTGGTCTTATCTGCCGCCCCTCCCATCTGTTGAGTTATTATATCTTCCTGAGTTACATCTTCGGCCTTGATGGGCTCTGGAGTAGCTGGAGTCAGAATTATAGCCGCGGCTTCTTGCTGGTATTTATCCGCATCATCTAAAAGTGTCTGGGCTTCTTTAAGCTTGTCGGCGAAAATGCCGGTTTTTAAATAACCAAGTTTTTCCAATCTGGAGATGTCTCCGCTTATTTTATTTAATCTGGTCTTGCCAGTCTTAACGATATCGGCGGCATAGAAAAGAATAGTGAAATTAGCAATCTTTTTTATTTCTGGGTTATAGGTAACATCTCTGTAATTTTTCAGTTCTTCGGCCAGTGCCTTAGCATCATCGTTGGTTTTAACGTCGGCCAACTTTTCAGACATATCGGTGTAGTAAAAGGAAAAGCTACCCAAGGATTTTTGATACTCTGTTTTTAAGATTTTCTCTTGGCTCTCATCATCAAACTTAGGGAGCTTTTCTAATCTATCCTGCAGCTTGGTTATCTCGTCAGTTGATAGTTTTAAGACGTTTTTAATGATATTTAGCCTGGCCTCTAGCTCCTTTTCATCCTTCGCGGGTCCGCTTATAGAAGCATCATCTTTAATTTGAATAAGCTGGCTAACGTTGTCGGTCACGGGCTTTGCCTGTTCTGCCGGCGCATCTGTGGCTAAAGCCACTGGCGTCCCAAAGGTCCCGATAACCACCATTACGGTTAATATGTATTTCCAGTATTTCATTATTGAGAAGCCTCTTCTAAAGCTCGGTCGATATCCGAATTTTTGGGGTTATTGTTATCTACAGGAGCGTCTGTTGGAATAGCTTCTAAAGTAGCCGAAGTTTTTGTGTCGGGAATGTTGTAATATCTCACTTCATTCAGTTGTATATCTATATCTTTAGAAGCCGCTCCAGCTTCGGTAATAATACCTTCGGTGTCCACGCCGGGAGCGAGGTTATTAAAAACAATAGTGCGGAGTATTCCGGTAGCTCCGCCTAACATTATTAAAACTGCCGCGGCGCTCATAATAGTAGAAAGCCCTAGACTCAAACTTTCCCAGATAACGCCTCTGCCGAATTGCTTTGGCTGGGTAGCATAAAAACTTTTTGGGGTAGATAAAATAGCTGCTCTCGATTGAGCTGCGTATTCGCGTCTCGGAGTAATCTCCCGAAGCGTTTGTAGATTTTTTAATAAATCTTTAGACATTTTCTTCTTTACTTTCTACAATATTCTTTAAATTTTTGATGGCGCGATGTTGAATGACTTTTACCGCTCCTTCACTTTTCCCTATAGCTTTGGCAATGTCCTTAAGGGGCAGGTCTTCTACGAATCTCATAATAATCACATCTTGTTCTACCTCTTTTAACTTCTTGATGGATTCCACGAGTCCTTGCCACTCTAGGCTGCGTTCGGTGTCTTCTTCCAGGGAATTATCTTTAGCCAAGTGAACCTCGTTTACGTCCTCCGTGCTTACCTCCAGCTTAACGCCGCGGTAATAATCCACGGTTATATTTCTCGCTATCCTGTAGAGCCAAGATCCGAACGAGTAACCCCGGAAGTCATATTGCTCTATGTTCTCCCAGGCCTTCAAAAACGCTTGATGGGTGAGATCTTCGGCCTCCTCACGATGGCTTACTTTAAGCAGGACGAACCTGTAGATCTTCGGCAGGTAGTAATCATAAAGTGAGCCAAAAGCCTGAATCTCCCCATCTTGCGCTTTTTTAACTAGATTTTGTTCGTCCTCTAACATATAAAACGGGTTTTATGCCCTCTTAGTTACTGAATTTTCTGAGGTTTCCTAGTTCTTACTGGGTGGCCTCCTTGAGGGGGTCTTCGCTTGAAGCCTGGCTTCCGCCGTCCCCATTAAAGATAACGCTTGATTCCTGATCTAATCCCTCGAAAGACTTAAGCTCTGGGGCGGGTTTTTCAGTCTCTTCCTGAGTTTTTTTAACCTCTGGTTGAGCCTTTATCGGTTCGCTTACGGTAGCGGCAGCCGGAGAGTCTCCCTTAGCCTGAGTTCCGCCAGTCTTGAAGTAAAAGTAAGCCCCGAGTGTTATTACCGACGCTATTACTAAAACGCCGACTATCTTTTTCATCAGACAGATTTTAGCAGATTTTAGGGTTTTTATCAAAGGTAGAAAAT
>Ga0209541_10013805_pt1 | contig 12285 bp, 11 predicted proteins | sample RifCSPlowO2_01_FD_184027 | JGI IMG/M metagenome (GOLD analysis project Ga0209541, IMG submission 184027) | Groundwater microbial communities from Rifle, Colorado - Rifle CSP2_plank lowO2_0.1 (SPAdes) (version 2) | ecosystem: Environmental > Aquatic > Deep subsurface > Groundwater | place...
CATCATATCAAACTTTACTCTTAACAACCTGTGGAGTTTCCGTTATAAGAAAATCCCCAGTAGTGTTTCTTCATACATTACAAAATTTGCCTATTTTAATGTCATCTCATCTGGATCAATTATCATTCAATGGGTGGGAATGTTTCTGGCATTATACTTTTTTGGAGACGTAACGGTTCATCTCCCGCTTATCAGTATTTCCTCATGGATAATCTATAAAGTATTGATCATTGCTTGTCTCATTCTTCCTTACTCATATTATCTTTATAATCACATCATCTGGAAACAGCCCGTAAAAGCTTGATTTCAATAAAAAAACAGCGTATCATCCTTGTAGTTCCACATGACAAAGCAAAAGCAAATTTCTTCGTTACAGCGAGTGCTTAATACTTGGGCAATTGTATTGATTCTTTGGAGCCTATACCGGACAAAAATTTTCCTTCCAGAATGGATCGATGAATTTATCGTGAAGCCATTTATCTTTATCACGCCAGTCTACGCTTATATTCAAAGATATGAGAAAAAGCCTTTTTTGGCACAGATCTGGCTAAAAACTAAGCACATTGCTGGAGACATATATATTGGCGTTTTTTTGGGGGCGCTATTTGCTTTTTCGGCACTATTGGCTAATTACCTGAGATACGGTTCCATCAAGCTTCCGGCCGAGTTGTTTGCCGGAAGCTTTATCATTGCCCTGCTGATTCCATTTGCCACTGCTATTGCCGAGGAAATTCTTTCCCGTGGCTTTATTTTAAAAAGACTCTATGAGGATTCTAAGAATGTCTACAGTTCCTCATTCCTGGCGAGTATCCTTTTTCTCATTCTTCATGTGCCAATCTTATTCACTATTCCGGGACTTTCCGGATCGCTGATTATTCTTTTTTTAGCAACAGACTTTATTTTGAGTCTGGTCAATTCATTTGTTTATCTTGATAGGAAAAGTCTTCTGGCCCCGATTTTGATCCACGCCCTATATAACATCGCCATCATGTTTTATACGTAGTTGGTTATTCGCTGTAGGTGGGGCGGTAAATCCAAAATATTTCTTCTAAGCCAACGTTAATTTTTTCCACCATTTCACTATTAATCTTGATCCCGATAAAATCGTCCGGATAACCAATGACAATGGCATTATTCCTAGGAAGTTCACTCGGCATATTAAAAATGAATTTATCAAAGCCTTCTACCTGACTAAAGCCGTACTGATCGGGTTGGGAGCGACGCACCCCCGCCCAATATCGCTCCGGTGGATTGTTCATATAAAAAAGCAGGTAAATATAAGGCTGACCGTGCTTTTTGGTAATGTAAAAAGTGTCCACCTCATCATAATGCTTGCTGACATATTGGGTTAATTCCTTATAGCCACACTGCCATGATCGCGTCACCAAGGCTCTCTTGAAATAGTGGTTCAGGTAGATGTCCCAGTTATTTAGCAAAAAGAATAAAAACAGGAAGCCGGCACCGATAGTTAACAGTAGGTTAACGTGCCGGCCCTTCTGAACAGTAAAGAGTTCGTAAGTACCGTAGGCCGCCAGCAACAAAATCGGGAATAACATGAAGTATGATCTCATTAGCGAACTTTCCTGCCAGGTTAACGCATTACCCACTGGTGATACAAAAAGTAACAGTATCAAAAGCCATTTACGAGGCAGATTTCTTCTAAAAACAAAGTATAGTCCCACAAACATAAACGCATATTCCGCGGGAGTAATCAATCCCAACCGATCATAGCCAAAGCGAGGATTACTATCACCGACATTCAGGAGAAAATCGGTAGAGAATTGAGAAAAGTATCGGATGGAAACGTCATGAAGCGCTGCGGTTCCTTTGTTATGCCACTGTCTATTAGGATGCTCGTTGAGATATTCATCAAGTCTCATTTGGAAACCGCTCCTTTTAAAGAATAGTAGATTCTCTACCCGATCGGCGCCGTACATGAAATCAACTAAAAATGGCGAAACTAGGGCCACAAAAAGAATGACCAATCCCGCTCTCTTAAGAAATTGCGTTGTCTTGCTCTTTTGCGAGAAAAATAAATACCAAGCCTGATATAACACTAGAGAAACAAGGAAAATCCTCCCGGAATGGTACGAAAATGTCGACAAAACCAGTAATCCATTGGCAATCAGGAAGCGCTGCCAACTGGGCTGTTTTTGATACTTCAATATAAAATATACTGATGATAGTACCAAAAAGGCACTCAATACCCCTTCATGAGCTTGTCGGGACAAAATCATCAGCCAGGGAGAAACGGCCACCAGCAGTCCGGAGAGTAGCGCCACCTTTTTATTTTTAAATATCTCCATCGCCACTAGATAAATCAGCGGCACGAAAAGAATCCCAATAATCTTATTTAGGAACCGCACCGAAAACTCATTTAGACCCATTCCCGCTATGAACGGTGTCGAAAGGTAGGCGTAGAGAGGTAATTTGAAATCGTTAAATGATTGTAATCGTAACGGCAGGAATTTACCAAATTCGTCTTTGCCAGTCTTTAATATCGAATAGGCATTGTATCCAAATGCCGCCTCATCCGCATTCAAACAAGCTGGCACCTGATCCGCTTTATAAAAGTGGAGAAAAGCCGAAACCGCCATTATCATTAGGAGAATCGCTAAAGTAAGGTGTTTTTTCATAGGTTATTATTTAATTTCTTTAATATCGCTTGGTCGGATAATTTTCTGACTTTGCCCGATTCACCTCTGATTTTCATGACCGCAAATATTTTCATGAACGCTTTAAAAAGGCCGACAGTAAAACCAATATCTCCCCTCAATAACAATCTTAAACTATGATAAGGAAGAAAAGCAATATGCTGAAAAATGAGCCGGCTATCGGTGATATTACACCACGTAAAAATAATTTGGTTACGGTAGGCAATTTCCTTAATAAATAATTGGCTAAAATACTTCTTGATAGTCGATTCGTGGTGATGTTCCACAATGATTCTTGGATCGAAGATAACCTGCCATCCCTGTCCATAAGCGCGATAGGAGAGATCGATGTCTTCCCAATAAAAAGGGGAATACAGCTCGTTAAAACCACCAAGTTTATCCCAATAATCTTTTCTTATAGCACAAGACCCCCCTTCTGCCCAGGCATTTATCCCCAACCTAATATTTTCTGACCGATTATGGTGGGGGAGTCCCCGACTGAATTCCATCACATTTTTACCGACTTCAGTCTTGTCTTTTTCAATTTGTATAAAACTGACCGCAAAAGTATTGACCTCCTCCTTAAAGCGCTGAAGTAGTGCTGGCGTGAAATCATTAATAATTTTCACGTCGGAGTTAAACAGAATTAAAATGTCCCCAGTCGCCTGTTTGCTACCAATATTAACTGTTCGAGCAAAACCCATGTTTTGCGCATTTTCAATGATAGTTATATCGGGATATTTTTTACGAACCGCTTCACTAATATCCTCACCAGAAGCATCGTCGACAACAATAACCTGCTGTTTTTTAATAAAACGGTAATTGTGGGCTAGATTTTGCAAAAAAAGTGTCTTGTTTTTATATACCGGAATTACGATGGAGAAACTCATTATTTAATTTTAAAGAAATCGATAACCCCTTTTTCGAAAACATCATATGAAAAGTTATCTCTGACGAATTCTGATGCCTCATTTAAAAGCTTCAAATTCTTGTGTTTAATAATAGTCTCCGTTTTCTCTACAAGCTCTTCAATAGAATTGTACAAATAACCGGTAAAGCCATCTTTAATAAACTGCTTCGGCCCACCCGAGTTATGGCAAAAAACATAACAGCCAGAGGCCATTGCCTCTAGAGGAGTAATACCAAGGTGCTCCACTCGTTGTGGCTCCTTCTGTTCATCAATTCCATAGCCAGCAGCATGCCAGTAAATGGACGCCTTCTCATATAGCTCAATAATTTTTTTAAAGGGGACATTGGTAATAATCTGGATGTCATTTCTCCCTTTTACTAATTTTCTCAGCTTTGCAATTAAGTCATTATCTTCACCCATTTTTAGCCCACCAGCAATTACTAAAATGTAATCCTTGTATTCGTTGCGTTTCTTTAACTTAATAAAAGCTTCAATCAGAACATCATGCCTTTTAGAATGTAAATGCTCAAAAAATCTTCCCACGGTAAGAATTATCTTCTCTTTTCTATGATGATTACGTCCTAGGGCAAAAAAATCATCACTAATGTATGGATGGATCACTTTGGGTTTTTTGCCTACCCAACGATCAACGTATTTGGCAGTAAATTCACTATTGGAGATGACTGAGAAATTCAACAGTTTTAATCGATTGATAAATTTCATATTATAGATACTCTTTCTTGGATACATGGCAAAGATATAGTTATGTCGTGCCCGGGAAATAAAATAACTGCCGTCGGTGACATAAAAGAAATAATCGTAACGGGAAGTCTTATATGCCTTGGAAATTTTGTCAGAATTTAAAAAAAAGTTATCAACAATGTTGAGATTCTTAAATTTAATATGCAAATCCCGGTGAATTCTATCCCTAATGCTGGTATCATTCCACGCCAAATCGATTTCATAGCCTTGCCTATCAAAAACTTGCAGAATCGACAAAATGTGTCGTTCTCCACCTCCCAATATATCAAGATAGGGACTATGAAGTAAGACTTTTCCTTTGGTTTTTTTCATAGAGCATTAGATAAGTAACCGTTTTAGAATATGCTTGGTATATTGATTCTATTACCCCCGAAGCGCCGTCCAGAAAACCGGCCCACTTCAATAAACGACGGTAAAGTTCCCCAAAAAATTTCCTCATGAAGGTTAGAGTTCCGGCCTTTCTGCCCGCCTTATAAAGCAATTCTGATTCGATGTCTTCAAAGATTGCCGTCTTGGCCACCATATTTTCTAGATTGGGATGAAATTTATGAATAAGCGGCTCTTTAAGACAGCCCATTTCACCGTTTATCTGCGGTGTCGAATGAATTTCTTTTGGCCAAACTAGGAACGTCTCTTTCTTAATGAGTCTAATTATTCGATCCGGATACCAACCACCATATTTAAGCCACCGAGTTTGACCAAAAATATTTTTTCTTGCCACCTTAAAGTGAGTCGCCGTTGTGTCTGAAATGACTGATAAAATTTCATGGGCCAGCTCCTTTGTTATTCTTTCATCGGCATCAAGGATAAAAACCCAGTCAGCATCAACCTGATTCATCGCGAAGCCTCTCGTCGGTTCGACATATACTGTATAAGGATGAGAGAGTATCCTGCTCCCCAATTTTTTTGCAGTACTTACTGTCTTATCAGTGCTTGAGGTATCTACAACGAGAATATCGTGCGTCAGCAGTTGGGCGCTTTCAATTGCTTCCTTAATATTTTCCGCCTCGTTATGAGTGGTAATAACAACCGTTATCTTATTTTCCATTAGGTATTAAGAAAATCTCCCCCTTAATTAAGCGTATCGGGTGCCATTTGTAAATAGATCGGCTTTAGTCTAAAATGGCTAAATAATGTGATGAGTATCATCAAGAGCAATATTCTTCTACTCATATTGATTATAACACACTAGCCAGTTGGGATGAAGCTTGGTATGCCTCCATCGCTAGGAGCATGTTTCAGTCAGGCAAACTCCTTAAATTAGACTGGAATGGCATGCCAGGATAAGGGAACACGGATTGGCCTTATAAGGAAGGTTTTAAATATAAGATATTATCATAAAATGAATCCCATGCGCTTATTACAAGACCATAAATCCATGACGATATTATACGTCGTCATCCTTATAGCGGTGGCGATTTATTCCTACGCGCTTATAGATCCCAATATCACTCTCATCAGTCATCCATTATGGGTGGCATTTAGAGATCCCATGGTAAGGTTGGGCTATCATAATAGGGGAGTCTCAATCCTAATATATTGCTTTCTTATTTTTCTTTTATACGGATTTCATTATCTTTTCCTTAATCACATTAAACGACGTCGACCATTGACCATCGCCCTCGTAGTTGCCGGAACATTATTGCTTTCCTATCCGTTCCTATCTCATGATTTTTTTAACTATATGTTCGACGCCCGAATATTGACGCATTATGGTCAGAATCCCTATCTACATAAAGCACTGGACTTTCCCAGTGATCAATGGCTCCGTTTCTTACAGTGGACGCACCGCCCCTATCCGTATGGGCCAACCTTTTTACCCCTTACCTTGATCCCATCATTTCTTTCTCTAGGAAAATTCAGCCTTGGTTTTGTTTTATTTAAATCTTTTTTTGTCACTGCTTATCTAACTTCGGTTTACTGTCTCAATAAGCTAAATAAAAACACCGCAGTATTTTTCGCCACTCATCCTCTGGTGATAATTGAAGGAGTTATTAACAGTCATAATGATTTGGTGGCCGTGGCATTGGCGCTCATGGGAATTTATTTTCTTCAAAAGAATAGGGGAGTGTGGGGTAGGGTATTACTTCTCGCCTCTGGCGGTATTAAATATCTGACTCTACCCTTACTGCTGCTGCGTCAAAAAACCAGGAAAATCGTACCGGAGAATATTTTGGCGCTTGGGGGAATAACGGCAATTATCGTCTATTTATCAATTTTCAAAGAGGTGCAACCCTGGTATTTTCTCAATTATTTCGCCTTATTGCCTTTTTTTCCTAACCTTTTGCGCCGCAGCCAGATTTTTTTTGCCGGACTACTACTCTCCTACTACCCTTACATTTATCTTGGCGGCTGGGACAAACCAGAGAAAGTAATCATGAAGCATAATATTATTATTATTTTTGGAGCCTTGAATCTGCTCTATATCCTATACCTTAAAACTAGAAAAGAAACTATCAGCGACGACCGTACTCCTCATTGAGAAACTTAATAGTGCTGAAAGCAGAATCCTCCTTCTTTTGGAGACCATCATTGTTAATTTTCATCGATCCGAAAAGGGCGATAAACAAACTGGCGATAAGACTAATTATCACCAGTGAAAACATAATTTTTTTCATTTTTTTAATATGTCATGCACCCAATTTTCAAGCATCTTTTGACTTTTCTTTTCGTCTCGATAGTATCCATCAATCTTGAGTGCGGGGAGGAGAATATCTCCATGTTGATCCTTTATCATCGACTCAAGATGATGGGCTGATCCGGCAAACTGGGCATAGGAGGAATCGCCCAGCACAAAAACGGCAAATTTTTTTCCCGAAAAACTATTAGCTCGAAACGATTCCGCAAATTTCAAAAACCAGGTGTGCGGCTGGCCTTCCTTATTGTCATAATTCCAGGTATTGGAGCCGAAAATAGTCAGATCATATTCTAATATTGTCCGGGGATCCACGGCATGAACCTCCTGCATATTAACCTGGTGGCCTTTTTCTTCGAGTAACTGTTTAATAATTTCTGAGGCAAAATAGGTGCCGCCGGAATTGGTGGCATAAGCCAGAATAATTTTCATACTTTCATTATAGCATTCTTCAGCAGATGAGCTTTTGTCCGCCAAGGGGCATATTTTAAACCGAACTTAAGGCGATTTCTCTCTTGGAATTTACGGTGTAGATCGGAGCCAGACCCTCCGGTAGACTGAGCATTCTTGTGCCAAATCACTATTGTCGGATCGTAATAAATTTTCTGTCCCGCCCGTTTAATTCTCTCATTCCAATCAGCGTCCTCATAGTATAAAAAATAACCCTCGTCCATGAATCCAGCCGCATCAAGAATATTTTGATCGAAAGCCATTAAACAACCGGTGACAAAGGCGGTTTCTTCAAAAGTATCATAGTCTCCTCGGTCAGTTTCGTCAACGCCGCGATGCTTGGCAATGGCATGCTCCCAATCGATGGTTCCCCCGGCATACCATAACACTTTACCAAGATCATTTTTTTTATATTTATCTTTATGAAATTCATAGCCCTTGTAATAGTAAACCTTACCCCCAATTAGTGAGCCGGGATGGGCTTGTAAACTTCCCAAGACATTCCTAACGAAATCTTTAGCCACGACGGTGTCATTGTTGAGAAAAACAAATGAAGAAAATCCGTCGGCAATAGCTCGCTTAAGTCCGACGTTTAGACCATAAGCGTATCCCCTATTATCGGCCGCAAAAACAGTCATCTTGTCCGATACTAAAGGATTAGTAATTGTTTGTTTTTGCTTGGATAGATCGGCAATATATATAGAAAAATTCATTGACGATTGTTCCTGAAAGCTTTGTAAAAACTCTTCAGTATCCTGGTAAGACTGATAGTTCACGGTTATTATCGCCAGTTTTTTTGTCATAACCTTCTTAATTTAATAAGATTGATTGTTTCCTCGTATAAAGTTTTTCCTTTTAATAGATAGACGATATAGATATACAGGAAACCTCCGCCGAGAACCGAGAGAACGATATGAAGGACGGGAATATTGAGAATATTAATCGTCACTAGCCGAGTAACAAAAAGAAAGCCAGCCATCGTGGCCGCCGCAACAATATTGGGACGAATAAATGACCAAATGGAAAATGACAGATATTTTTTTGCCTGGAAAATGACTAAAACGAAAGAGAGGGACATGATAAAAAAGGCAATAGAAATTCCATTAGCATCAAAGATTTTGATCGATAATGGAATCAACAACCAGGTCAGAATCGTGAAGTAAATCATAAAATATAGACTGGTTTTAACTTTACCAATGGCATTAAAGAAATTAATCAAGGGACTGTACAGGCTGACACATAAGGCAGAAAGGGAGAAGAAATAAAACGAGAACAATGCCAAATGCCATTTGTCATAATAGGCGCCCGGGATGATTTTTAATAAGCTGTCGAAGATGAATATGGCGCCGATGACTGCGGAAAAAATGAAAAACGATTCATAGAAGAAAACTTTTTCCAAGGACTTTTTAAGTAATTTCTTATTCTTTTGAAATCGGGCAAATAGTGGGAACGCTACCCGGTTAATGTTGTCCATAATAAGACGAATAGAAAATTCGGCGTATTTTTTTCCAAAGGTAACGATCCCTAAATTCGTCAGTCCAATTGCGCCACCAAGGTAGATGATCAGCAAATCGTCTTTTATCAACGCGAGAAACGAGTTTCCCTGGAAAGGGATACCGTACTTAAGCAGTCGCTTGGCTGAATCCCAGGAAAAAGATAACGTTGGCATCCAGGGATTCAATATAAATATCAGAATCAGTCCAACAATAGCGCGAGCCAGAACGCCGACCACTAAGCTCATCATTTCATATCCAAGAAGCACCATAATAATAATCGACAGGTAAAAAACGGTATTTTCGACCGCTTGGACGATCACCACTTTGTATATTTCAATATTTTTTTCTAGAAGCACTGAGGGTATCGATTTTAATGACAAAAAAAGAAAGGATATGAGCACGGCCCAATATAACGTTACTGCTGATTGGGGAAGGTCTTTGTAAAAAGAAAAGATATGTGGAGTCAGATAAAAGCCCAGAATTACGGCTAAAATAGTTAAGGTTGACTGGATATAGAAGGCGGTATTCAAATCGACTTGTTTAACATCCTTCTTTTGCATTATGGCCGCACCCAATCCCAGGTTGGTCAAATAATTAAAAGACGATAGTGTCGCCAATACTGTGTTGTAAATACCCAAAAGGTGAGCCCCAGACTTTACGGTGAGAATAAAAAAAGCAATAAACCCCAGTACTGCGGCGTAAGAACCCTGGGCTAGCAAGCTAACTACACTGGCAAAACTCTTTGACTTTATATGTTGCAGTTCGTCGTCCATAAGGGATTTTTCTCACTCCGAACTTGTATCGGGTCGCCGTTTAGAATAAAATAGCGATATGATCACCAAGAAACGGCTTCTTATTGTCATATTTCTTTTCATTATAACACTTCCCACCTTTGCCTTTTTACTCAATAATCAGTATTTTCCTATGCACGACGATCAGCATATCGCCCGCCTTTATGAGCTCCACCAGGGCATCCAGGAAGGCGAAATATATCCCCGTTGGGTGAATGATTTTGGTTTTGGTTTTGGCTATCCATTGTTTAATTTCTATCCCCCACTGATCTATTATGTTGCCGAGCTGTTTATTCTCATGGGTTTTTCTTATGTAATGGCACTCAAAGCAATGCTAATTATTGGGCTTTTGTTAGGAACATTGGGAATGTTTCTGCTGGCGCGGCGGCGCACCCAGAACGTTGTTGGGTTGGTGTGCGCCGCACTGTTCACCTTCTTCAGCTACCGCGCCGCGGTTATCTACGTTCGCGGCGCCTTTGCCGAATTCTTCGCCACTTCCCTGCTTCCATTCGTTTTCCTTACTTTGATAAATATTTTCGAAAAACCGACAATAAGGAATAGCGTTATTTTTGGTGGTTTCCTGGCGCTATTGATCCTATCCCATCCTCTGATCGCCTTCCCCACCTTCCTTTACCTTGCTATTTTTTTCATCACGTTCCTGTATTTTTCTGGAAACAAACTCCTTTTCTTTGTGAGAAGTTTACTGGGAGCAATTTTTGGCCTGGCTTTATCGGCGTTTTTTTGGCTGCCCTCAATGCTAGAACGAAAATTCACCCTCACTGATAATATTTTATTGAAAGAACTCGCCAATTACTCGATCCACTTTGTTTACCCTCAACAACTTTGGCATTCACCCTGGGGATTTGGCGGTTCTGGAGAAGGCTTTGCCGACGGTATGTCGTTTCAACTGGGAAAAACCTATATTGGACTGGCCGCAATTTCATTCCTCCTATTGGTGATCTATTGGTTAAAAAATAATGCCAAAAAAACCGACATAAATCTTTCCCCGGTCAAGCTTTACGTTGTTTACACTGTTCTCCTTATTTTCAGCATTTTTATGATGACGCCCGCTTCTGCCTTAATTTGGGAAAGAGTTTCCTTTCTCCATTATTTACAATTTCCCTGGCGTTTCCTGAGTTTTGTTAACGTCTTTATGGCTCTCGTCATCGGCTACATCAGTTATTTCCTGATCAAAATAGCCCCACCATCCTCGAGGAAAGCCAACATCGTCGTCGCGATGATAATAATCGTCGTGGTCATTGGTATTCAACATAAATATTTCCGACCACAAAGTTTAATTGCTGTTGATGAGAAACAACGTACTTCAAGGCAGGAAATTGCCTGGGAAGTAAGTGGCACCTCTTTTGAATTTAGTCCTAAAGGAATTAAAACCAAAAAGTCAAAGTATAACACCACTATTCCCGATCTTAAGGAAAGCGACCTACCTGTCAGTGACTTTACCATTGTTGATGGTCAAATGACAATGGCTAGGAAGAAAAACACTGCTCATCTAAGAGAGTATCGAGTCAACGCGGACAATAAGACGATTTTAAGGCTTAATACTTTTAACTTCCCGGGATGGGCCGCTTATGTCGATGGTGTAAAAACTAAAATCGATGATAATAATGATTTTAAGCTGATGACAATTACAATCCCCAAAGGCGAGCACGAGGTATCTTTTCGGTTTGAGGATACGCCGATACGAGCCTTTGCGGAAATTGTTTCTCTAATGGCGTTCGTGATCGCAGTCGGATCAGTGATTGCGGAAACTTATTCGGTTAGGGCGAAAAAGTAAACCTGGCTTTTTTTGCCCGGTTTATCAAAAACACGAATTAATTTCATTGGCCAATCTGTGGGAAAATCAATCCGATGAGAGAAAACCAGGTAGACATAATTATCCTTTAATAGCGCCTGATTTTCCACCAGATGCTCCCGATTCAGCGGCCAATAACCTTTAATATTAATCTTGTCTCCCGGTTTTAAATAACTATCCAACACATCGCCGCTCATACCAAAATTGCCTTCCGCCATCAAAATCACCGGCTTGTCCTGAGACTTGTCTCGTGAGTAATCAACAATTTCCTTTATCCCCCATCCCGCCGGCCAACCCTCGAGGTACTGTCCCCGATCGATATCCGGGAAAGGAATATTTTTATGGTCGAAAAGAATTGTATAGTTAAAATATAAACCGGAGACAATAATAACAATGAATAAACCGATGAAACGCTTTGAGCTCTTGATGTTCGAAAGTAAAAAGGCTGCTGGAATTAGTAATAATCCACCGAGAGGAAGCACATAGCGAGGGAACAGCACTTTGGCGACAAGGGAGATAAGAATCGTAGCCGAGGCTAGCCAAAGAGACAAATATATTGTCAACGGTTTGTCTTTTTTATAGAGCCAATAAAGACCGACAATTCCCAAAATTGCCACCACATAAGCCATTTCCGAGAGAATGTAGTAGGGTAAATTGACCATATTGTGTGGAAAGTAGGCCCAAGGGTGCTGAATCAATTCCGGCAATGTTAGTACGAATGTCTTATTTTTCTCCGCCACAAAATGAAAAAATGGCGACAATCGTTGTACATTA
>Ga0209541_10013806_pt1 | contig 12284 bp, 11 predicted proteins | sample RifCSPlowO2_01_FD_184027 | JGI IMG/M metagenome (GOLD analysis project Ga0209541, IMG submission 184027) | Groundwater microbial communities from Rifle, Colorado - Rifle CSP2_plank lowO2_0.1 (SPAdes) (version 2) | ecosystem: Environmental > Aquatic > Deep subsurface > Groundwater | place...
GAGGTTCTATGTCCGCAAGCTTTCTGAAGATTACCACACCCAGTTCGGGTTTGTTTCCAGGGAGTCACTGGCAAAGGCAAAGGCCGGCGACACGGTAAAAACGAACACTGGCAAGGAATTCTTTATCTTTGAACCGTCATTCATTGACAGCTACGGGAAGATAAAGCGGGCTCCCCAGATAATCCCCAGAAAGGATATTGCGGCAATAATTACAGAGACAGGCATCGGGAAAGGCAGCCTGATAGTTGATGCCGGGACAGGAAGCGGGGCGCTTGCTCTCTTCCTCGCAAACATAGCCAAGAAAATTGTCACTTACGAGATTCGCGATGATTTTGCCAAAGTGGCTGCCGAAAATGTTGCAACGATTGGCTTGAAGAACGTCACGATAAAAAACAAGAGCGTTTACGATGGCATTGCCGAGAAGAATGTTGATATTGTAACGCTTGACCTTCCTGAGCCGTGGAAGGCCATTGAGCCGGCGGCAAAGGCGCTGAAAGTCGGCGGCTTCATTGTCTCATACTCGCCTACAATCCCGCAGGTGAGTGACTTCGTGGCTGCCGTGGCCAGAGTAAAGGGCATGGTTCATATTAAGACGATTGAAATCATTGAACGGGAATGGGATGTTGATGACAGGGTAATCAGGCCGAAGTCCCAGCCGATAGGGCATTCCGGGTTTTTGACTTTTGTTAGGAGGATTAAGGGTTAAATTACATCCTTCCTTACAACCTCTCCCGGCACAGTCGTGTTTCCCGGCCATATCTTCCTTCCAGGGTAGATTGAGGTGTGGATGCCTGTCTTTGCACCATCGCCAATGATTGTGCCAAACTTCCTTCGGCCAGTGTCAATGGGCTCATTTTTTGCCATTGACTTGACGTTGCCATTGTCGTGGCGAAGGTTGGCAGTGATCGTCCCGGCCCCAAGATTGGCATTCCTGCCTATGACAGAATCAGCGCAGTAACTGATGTGGCTGATTACGGCATGTTCCATGAGTATGGAATTTTTTACCTCAACTGCATTCCCGACCTTGCAGCCATTACCTATTGAAGTGAACGGCCTGATGTAGCAGTTTGGTCCTATGCTGCAGTTCTCACCAATAACAACCGGCCCTTCGATATATGCGCCGCTCCTGATTAGCGTTCCTTTGCCGACTGAGACATATCCTTTGAGTGTTGCGCCTTTCTCAACAGTAGCCCCTGCCGCTATCTTTGGCTTTTTCTTCTCGTGCTGCTTTAGTATTGCCTCGTTTGCATCGAGGAGGCTCCACGGGTGAGTTGCAGGCTGCCAGAACTCGGCTTCCTCAACCGCAACATTTGGGAGCTTCCGTATCGCATCCACGATTTCGTATTCGCCGCGGCTGCTTTTCTTCATTTTCTTCAGCAAGGGCAGGATTTCTGATGGCACAACATAGCAGCCAGTGTTTGCCAACCCGCCACCGCCCTCATCCGGCTTTTCAATTAGCTGTTTCAGTGTTCCCCTTTCAACCACGACTTTGGCAAAGCCTCTCACGTTTGCGACTTTTTTCACCAGTATGCAGCTTCCATGGATTAGGCATCGTTTAATGTCATCACCACCATAGATGTCATCACCCATCAGGACAAGAAACTTCTTTTCACCGACCAAGAAATTCTCAGCCTGCAAAATGGCATGCCCTGTCCCCAGCTGCTCTGTCTGGAACGCGTATGCCAGCTTCATCTTGCCGTATTTGCTGCCAAACTTCGTCATTATCTCCTCGCTCCCAAAGCCCACGACAATAACGGCTTCGTCAATCAGTTTTGCCTTCTGGAGCTGCTGTAGGTTGTATTCTAGAATAGGCGTGTTTGCTACCGGGAGCATTACCTTTGACCTGCTTACTGTAAGCGGGTGTAGCCTTGTTGACTTTCCTGCGGCAAGTATGACTGCTTTCATGTTCAAGCTCCGATTTCTTTTCTTGCCGCTGCTGCTATTTCCTCAGCAAGTCTCATTATCTCGTGCCCGTCTTTTCCTTCAAGCATTATGCGCAGCGTGTTTTGCGTTCCTGAATATCTTATCAGCGACCTGCCTTTTATGGCAGGCAGTTGCTTTTCAGCTGCAGCGATTGCTGCCGAGGTCAAAGGCAGCGATTTGAGTTCTGTCTTTTCCTTGACTTCCACGTTTATTAAGGCTTGCGGTTTTTTCTCAAGCCTTGCCAGCTCAGAAAGCGGCTTTCCGGTTTTTTGCATTATGCCTGCCACATGTATGGCTGCAAGTACCCCGTCGCCGGTTGTGTTACTGCCAATGATTATGTGGCCTGACTGCTCGCCTCCGAGGGCGTAGCCGTGCTTTTTCATTTCCCCATAGACGAATTTGTCGCCATTTTGCACCCTTGCAGTCATGGCTCCAAGCCCTGAAAGTTCATCGTCAAATGCCGTATTCGTATATTCTGTGACCACCACGGTGTTCTTTGCCAGTTGCCTTCTTTTCAGCATGTCCTTTGCTATTGCAAGCATTATTGCGTCGCCATCAACGACATTGCCTTTTTCATCCACCATGATAAGCCGGTCAGAGTCGCCGTCAAACGCTATACCGCAGGCCGCTCCAGCAGATAACACTTCTTTTTGCAGGTGCTGCGGCTGCATTGCCCCGCAATCATGGTTTACATTTTTTCCGTCAGGTTTGTTGTTTATTACTTTTGCAGCAGCCCCGAGGCTTGCAAAGATAGCAGCAGATTTATAGGCTGCTCCGTTTGCGGCATCAACAACAACTGTAAGCCCGGCCAGTTTGGGCTTTCCTGCCGAATCTGCCAGGAAGGCAAGATAGTCGTCTTCTGCCTTTGCCAGGGTCATCACAGTGCCTTTGCGGCTTCTTTCTGCCCGTTTTCCAAGGTTATTTTCAACAAATTCCTCATCTTTTTCGCTTAGTTTCTCTCCGATTTGAGTGAAGAGCTTAATGCCGTTCTGGTCAGAGGGATTGTGGCTGGCTGATATCATTATGCCGCCGTCAGCCTTGAGATGCTTCGTGAGGTAAGCCACTGCCGCTGTCGGAAGCACTCCAAGCAGCTTCAAATCAGCTCCTGCATCTGTAAGTCCGGACACAAGCGCCTGCTCTATCATCATGCACGACTCCCTTGTGTCCTTTCCCATAACGATGGATGGGTTCTTTTTCCCATGGGCAAGCTTCCTTATTAAAGCTGCAAATCCTGCCGCAATCTTCCCTATCGTTTCTGGCGTGAGAGGTTCTTTACCGGGTGTTCCCCTTATGCCGTCTGTGCCGAAAAGCTTTTTGCTCATTCCTGCCCCACCAATTTTGCAATCGCCGACAGGAACTGCCTGTGAACTTGTTTACTTCCTGCTGCAAGGACGCTTTCGCTCGTGTCAAGGAGCCATTCTCTGCCATGGAGGTCTGTCACTATTCCTCCGGCTTCCCTGATGATTATTGCGCCGGCAGCATAATCCCACGCTTTGCTGCCCATGTGGAGATAGGCATCAACGCGGCCTGTGGCAATCTCGCAGAGTGAGAGTGCCCCGCTTCCTTTCATCCTGACGGCTTTTGCCCCGGCAATGGCCTTGGCTAATTCAAAAGTGTGCATTCTTCTGCCAATGCTATAACCGCTATCCACGCAAACCATGGCCTCACCTAGCCCGGCAATTTCCAGGGGCCTGATTTTTTTGCCATTGCAAAACGCCCCCTCTCCTTTCACCGCTGTAAAGGTCTCTCCTGACAAATGGTTTGCTATGACACCCAGGATTATGTCCCGGCCTTTTGCAAGCGCTATGGACGTGCAGAAGTAATCCCCTCCCCGGCTGTAGTTTGTGGTGCCATCCAGGGGGTCAACATGCCATGTGTATTCCCTGCCTTCATGGCTGCTTTCCTCGCTCAGTATTGTGTGGCATGGGAATGAACCCAGTATGACAGCCCTTATTGCGGCATCCGCTTCGGTGTCGGCGTTTGTGACGAGATTCCTTGGGTTGTTGTCCTTTATCTTGATCCTCAGGGGCTTCCTGTGATGGAACAAGAGCAGCCTGCCTGCCTCCTTTGCCGCGGTAACAGCGATGTCCAAAGCCTTTGGAGGAACGCCCATTTTTATTTTATCTGCTGCCCCAGCTTTGCCCAGTCGTCGAGGAACTGCTTGAGCCCTGCATCGGTGAGTGGATGCTTGTAGAGCTGCTCCAACACCTTGAATGGTATTGTAGCTATGTCCGCGCCTATCAGAGCCGCCTGTTTTACATGTAGTGGGTTCCTCACGCTGGCAACCAGTATCTTTGTGTCAAATTTGTAGTTGTCGTAAATTTCCCTTATCTCCTCAATGATTTCCATGCCATCATGCCCTGCGTCATCAAGCCTGCCTACGAAGGGGCTTATTATGTATGCGCCCGCCTTTGCCGCCAGAAGCGCCTGGTTGGCTGAGAAGCAGAGGGTAACATTTGTCCTTGTCCCCTCTGCCTTGAGTGTCTTTACTGCCTTCAGCCCATCAGGTGTCAAGGGAACCTTTACAACGACATTCTTGTGTATCTTTGCAAGGATTCTCGCCTCGTGCATGATGGCCTCATATCTTGTTGCGACTACCTCTGCCGAGATGTCGCCATGCACAAGCTCGCATATCTCCTTCACTATCGCCTTGAAGTCCTTTCCCTTGTCCTTCTCCTTCGCGACCAGGCTGGGATTGGTTGTCACTCCGTCCAATATTCCCCAGTCATTTGCCTGCCTTATCTCATCAATGTTTGCCGTGTCTATGAATATCTCCATTCCTGGCACCCCCGGTGTTTTTGCTGGAATCCTGCTTTTAGGGTCATTATGGCAAATTGCAAAAATATTCAAACTTTCCCATTGCAATTCAGCATTGGCAGAGCCGATGCGCAGCGGCGGCTTCGCCGCCTCTGTGCTATTTGGTGAATCTCGCAAAATGTTTGATAATTAACGGGATTCGCCATTATTTATTGTTTTCGCTGCCTCCAAGCCGTATCCTCCTCTTGCCCATTGAGTGTATTGGCCTTCCGCATGCGTCAAGCACTGCCTCCCTTAGCGCCTCTGAAAGGGAAGGGTGAGGATGGACTGCCGCTATTACCGTGTCAGCATCAAGGTACTGCATGGCAAGCACTGCCTCTCCTATGATGTCGGATGCCCTGTCCGAAAGCAGATGCACACCCAGGAATTTCCTTGTTGTCTTGTCAATTATGACCTTTGCAATTCCAGTGGTGCACCCAAGTGTCATCGCCCTGCCGCTGGCCTTGAATGAGAACCTGCCGATGAGCACGCTGCTCCTTCTCTTCATTGCCTCTTCCTCGGTCATTCCAACGGCCGCTATTTCAGGCATTGAATATATGCATCTTGGAATCGCCTTTCCGGCCATGGTTGTGCCCATTCCCAGGGCATTTTCGGCAGCGACTATGCCTTGTTCCATTGCTTCATGGGCGTATCTCCCCCCTGTGACATCACCCACGGCGTAAACGCCCTTTGCTGAAGTTTTCATCCTGTCATTTACAGTTATCATGCCCTTGGCATCCTGTTTGATGCCGGCTTTTTCCAGCCCGAGTCCTTCGGTGTTTGGCCTGGTGCCGATGCACACTATTACTGCCTCTGCATTTATCTCCCGGCCGCTTGACGTCTTTACTAGGGCTGACGCATCTGTTTCAGTAACCGAAGTCACTGTTGTGCCGGTGAGCACTTCAGCCCCTTTTTCCTTCATTGATTCAGTTATCAGTCTGGACATTTCTGCGTCCTCTGCCGGAAGCACCCTGTCAGCAGCCTCTATGATGGTTGTCTTGCAGCCGAGCTTTGGCAGCATGCAGGCAAACTCAACGCCTTCAGGGCCGCCTCCTGCTATTACCGCCGATTTTGGCAGTGTTTTTGACAACAGGAAGTCCCGCCCTGTTAAGCTGCGCTTGCCTTTTGAGAAGATTGGCGGGGGTGATGCGCTGCTTCCTGTAGCGATTATGACGCTGCCGGCTTCCAGCGGCTCTGTTTCCCTGCTTTCTGTGGTAACATTGACCTGTGTTGCCGATGCCATCCTCGCCGTTCCTCTTATCACATCAACGCCGTTGAGCTGGAGCAGGGACAGTATTCCAGATGAGAGTTTTTCGGTCATTTGCTTCCTTTTCTCAGCCAGTACAAAGGGGTCGTTGACTGTCATTTCCGCCTTTATCCCGAAGCTCCTGGCAAATTCCAGGGTTTCGCTTATCTCTGCCAGGCGTATCATTGTCTTGCTTGGTATGCACCCGGCATTAGTGCAAACCCCCCCGATGCTTCCATTCTCTATCACCGCGACTTTTGCGCCAAGCTGGGCTGCCCTTATTGCCGCGACATAGCCACCAGGCCCGCTTCCTATGACTACAACGTCAAATTTTCTCATCTTTGCGTGAAATCTCTTATTTGCAGCTCCTTTAAGCCGTTTACTATTTTGTCTGCCATAGAAAAATCATGGCTGGCCGTTGATGGCGTCTTCAGCGCAATGCATTTCATCCCGGCCGCCTTTGCTGAGGCAACACCTGCGCTGGAGTCCTCAATTGCAATGCATTGTACTGGGGGAATGCCAAGCTTCCCGGCTGCCGCGAGGAACGGCTCAGGATTCGGCTTGCCCAGTGAGACATCCTCTACGGTGACTATTGAACTGAAGTATTCACTGATTCCAAGCGTTGATATGACTGCATCAACCACTCTTCTGTACTGGCCTGACGCTATTGCCATAACAAAACCCGCCTTCCTGAACATCCCGAGCAGCGGCAGCAGGCCCTCATTCGGCTTTATCCCTTCCTGCCTTATTATTTTTACAGCCTCACTGGTTTTTTCCCCAGCCAGCCATTCTGCCGTCTGCGGCAGCCGGAACAGTTCCCTCATTATCTCCCAACTCTTTCTTGTTGACATGCCCACCATGCCGTCGTTCGCTTCGGCGCTTATTGACGCGCCGTACCTGGCAAGTATAGCATTATCCGCCCTGAAATGCAGCGGCTCGGTATCAGCTATTACGCCGTCGTGGTCGAAGATAACTGCCGTAATCATTTTACGGTCACGCTTTTAGCCAGATTCCGGGGGTAGTCCGGGTTCAGCCCGCGCAGGATGGCAATATGGTACGCCAGTATCTGGACAGGGATTATGTTGACAATTGGTGATGCGTTGCCTGCGTCAGGCACCTTTAGCCAATAATCAAATGATGAATGACTTTGAGGCGAGATGCCGATTATGTAGCCGCCCCTTGCCTTCACCTCCATCACGCTGCCAAGCATGTCATTTTTTGTTTCGTCATTTGCCACGATTGCTATGCATGGCGTTCCCTCCTCAACCAGCGCGAGAGGGCCGTGCTTGAGCTCTCCCCCGGCAAAGCCCTGCGCAGGGATGCAACATGCTTCCTGCAGCTTTATGGCGGCCTCAAGCGCAATGGGATAATTGAGCCCACGGCCTATTATCAGGATGTCCTTTTTACCCGCAAGACTTACTGCAAGGTTCCGGATGTGTTCCTCATACCGGGGGTTGAGCATGTCATTGACTGAACCGGCTGTGTTCATCAAGAGAAACTTCCCCTCCTGCAGTTCCCCTGCAGCGGCGTAAGCCAGCAGCGTCAGCACGGCGAGCTGGGCTGTCGTTGCCTTTGTGCTGACCACCGCCATTTCGGCTCCGGCATTGACCATGAAGAAGTCGTCGCTCGCCCGCATCATGGTTGAGCCAAACACGTTCAACAGTGATATTACCCTGGAATTTTTTGATTTCGCAACCTCTATAGCTTCCAGAACGTCAGCTGTCTCGCCGCTTTGGGATATGGGTATCATCAGGGTCCTTGGAGTAAGGTAATGCTGGTAGTTCGCGAATTCTGATGCAATGACTGAATTTATATGCTTATTGGCAATCCTGGAAAAGAGGTATTCACCGGTCATGCATACCTTGCCTGCCGTCCCGCAGCCAACAAGGAAAGTGCCGAATGCATTCCTTATCGCATCGGCAACGGCCATTATCTTGTCGTCATCCTGGTTTATGGCGGCGGCTATGGTATGCTTCTGTTCCATTATCTCCTTGATAAAGAAGTGGTCGTATCCTTCTTTTTCAGCGCTGCCCCTGTGCCAGTGGATGTCAACCACCCGCTTTTGCAGCTCTTTTCCGGTGTCAAGGGCGAAGAATTTTGGCGCAGTGCCACTGCCATCCGTGACCACGCACTCACCATCATCAAGGTACATGACCTTGTTGGTGTAGTCAAGGAAGGCCATGACATCTGACCCTACGAAGAATTCTCCTGCGCCTGCTCCGTTCACTCCAACTATCAGCGGAGAGCCCTTCCTGACGGCAATTAGCATACCTGACTTTGAATCAATCGCCACAAATGCCGACCGGCCATTGAGCATCTTGGCGGCTTCAACTGCCGCACGGCCAAATTCCATCCGTTTTGCAAGCGTCTCAATCAGGTGGGGAATTATTTCAGTGTCAGTCTGTGATATGAACCTGTGCCCGGCCAGACCACCCTTGAGTTCGTCATGGTTGTCAACTATACCGTTGTGAACTACGGCTATCGTGCCAGTGCAATCAAGATGGGGATGCGCATTCTGCTGTGTTACGCCGCCATGCGTGGCCCACCTCGTATGCGCAATTGCCGTGTGATTTTCACTTTTTATTGCTTCTTTCACCTGGCTGATGCCTACTTCCCCTATCTTGCCAACGCGCTTCACCTGGGAAATTGAGTCGCCTGTTACGGCAGCAATGCCCCAGGAATCATAGCCCCTGTACTCAAGTTTCTTAAGGCACTCCAGAACGACTGTAACCGCGTCTTTGTTCCCCGTGTAAGCAATTATTCCGCACATGAGTTTTCACGTAATGGCATCTTGACTTACCTTCTAGAAGAAGGTAGGCGGGGATGTTCTCCTTCGTTGAGGCCAAGTCGGTACGCACCGACTGGGCACAATCGGCTGCTGCCGATTTGTGTGTTGAGGTTCGTCAGAAGCATAAGCATCCGCCGCCTTTAAAGCATTAGGGCTGGCTTATTTAAAAGTATTGTTAAAAACTTAATAGAACCATTAAAAATATATTCATAACATATGCAAAGCCATTAAATTTGGCCAATTGTTTGAAGGGTTCATGATAAAAGTTGAAGCCCGCATCATTGGCATTGACGACAGCCCGTGACAATTTCAGGGACAGGAAAATCCTTGTTGCAGGCACTTTCTTCCGTGGAGGAAGCAGCCTTGACGGCGTCATGACGACCACAGCAACAGTGGATGGCAGTGATGCAACGGCAAAAATATCCGGGATGGTCAAAAAAGCATTTTACACCCAGCTTCGCGCGATAATGCTCAATTACATAGCCGTAGGCGGTTTTAACCTGATTGACATCCAAAGGCTTAATCACGAGACAAAAATCCCTGTTGGCATTGTAATGCGCAGCCCTCCGGAAGCCGGCAGAATGAAGGCAACACTGGAAAAGCGGGGGATGAGGAAAAAAGCTGCCCTGATTGAAAAAGCAGGCACCATAGAAAAGGCGGGAAGTATGTATGTCCAGCTTTGCAGTTGCAGCCTGCAAAAAGCCAGCGAACTGATTAAGATATCGTGTACACGTTCCATAATCCCTGAGCTGATAATGGTCGCCCACCTAATAGCCGCAGGGATAGGGCTGGGTGAAAGCAGGGGGAAGGCATGAGTGTTGTTTTTTCGCCTTTTAAGTTTTTCTTCCAGAAAAACCGCATTTTCCTGTTAAAACTGCGGCAGCTACCGGAATAATTACGGCATTGGCATAAATCCGACGGCAAACTGGCAGCAAGGCATTTGAATCCTGGAGATTTGGATTTTCTCAATCAATTTTTGGAGGTGCTTATGATGGCAAGGTGTTATTTTCAGCTTGTTGCTGCGGCTGCATTCGCTGTGCTCCTGTTGGTGCAGGCGGCAGTTTCGGCAGCATCGGATGGCGTAATCATCTCGCAGGTGCTTTATAACCCTGCAGCCACAGATTCAGGAGGCGAAGCTGTTGAGCTTTACAACCCTGCAGATACCCTGGTTAATGCCAGTGGCTGGGCCATTGCAACTGAAACGTCTGCGGCGGATGCCACGCTTCCTTCCACTGCTGTAATTTGCAGCCGTTGCCATTACCTTATTGCTGATGCAGGCTGGGCTGCAACGAGGGACAATGCCTCCTGGCCAAGCGCAAATTATGAGGAAGCCATCACCCTTGCAAATACGGATGCCGGGGTTGCATTGAAGGATGCTGCTGGCTTGATTGTAGACGCTGTTGGCTGGGGCAGTGCCGCAGGCATAAGCTCTGGCTTGTTTGAGGGCAGCCCTCATGGCGGCAGCGGCAACGGATACTCACTGGTTAGAACTGCTGCAAATGGCAGCTACGTTGACACAGGCAACAACTCAAACGATTTTATTGCCGCAACGCCATACTTCCGTAACAGCAGCCAGGGTTCCAAGGAACAGGGCAATGCCGAGATTGGCGTCACCATTGTTGTGGGCGGCGCCATTCCTGCAGTAAGCTCGCTAGATGTTTTGACGGATGATGACGGCCTCCTTGCAGGGAGTCAGATAAGCCCGATTCCCAGGGCCAACCGGACAGTAAGCATTGATGCTGTAGTGTCTGACGCTAATGGCGCATTTGACATTGCAGCAGTAGTAATGCACTTTAATGGCTCTAACATCACAATGGCAAAGAAGGAAGAGATTAACTCAACAACGTCTGTTTACTCAGCTGCCTTCAACCTTTCCAGCAGTTTCCCCGCAGGCGATTATACAATAACCGCAGTTGCCGCGGACAATTCTGGCTACGGCGCATCCGCCAATGCAAGTTTTGAATACCTTTCATTGACTGCTGTGGAAGTTGATGCCAGCTCGGTTGTTTTCTTTGCAGAACCCGGCGCGACTTATGAGATACCTGGCGACCAGTCAGCATCCACAGTATCAAACATAACCCTGACAAACGCTGGGAACGTGCAGCTGGACTTCGAAACATGGTCAACAAACTTTACCTCAGGCAGCAACAGCATAGATGCGTCCATGCTAAGGTACGCCTTTAACGGCAATTATGATGACGCTGGCAGTGCGGGCATAATGTCAAATGCCAGGACAAGGAAGGATGTGAACCTTAAGCCGGGTTCCGGGACTGGATTAAGCCTCAGACTGGACATGCCCATGGCAACTTCCCCAGGCAACTATTCCGGGAGGATATCGCTGGTCGCGGTGAATAGCTGATGAGGCTCAGTTTTATTATTTATTTCTTTCTAATAATGGCAACAATGGCTGATGGGTGGGGTATCGCCAGTGCCTCAGGGATTGGCGTTGCCCCGTCATCGCTTGATTTCACGGTTGCTGAAGGCGCTCGCGCATCAAGGAACATTTTTGTTTACAACACCGGCACTGGCAAGGCGGCCTTCAGCGTGGCGAGCAGCAACGCTGAAAAACTGAGTGTTAAGCCTGAAGAGGCGTCAATTCCCGGGGGCGGGATGGCCGCGTTCGTTGTCACAGCTTCAGGAGCGCATACTGGCGAAAGCACCGAGGCGATTTTTGGCTGGATTGACAGCAACGGCAGCGGAGTCAGTCTTTCTCTTGGCACAACGGTCAGCGTGAAAATCAGTGTTGTTAAGGCTGCAGCGTCATCAGCAAACGCGTTTGTCGGCATTTCGCTTTCTGGGGGCATTGTTCTCCTGGGGCTTTCGGCCTATCGCCTTGCCAGAAGAAAGCTGTTCGCAGGAAACGTAAGGTTTTGATAGATATACATATGTATATTCATATATGGCGAAAACGATAATGATTGCTGATAGGATTTATACGGAATTGAAAAAGGCAAAGGGAAATGACAAGAGCTTCAGCGAGGTGATAGCTGAGGCGCTTGAAACGTCAAAGCCTAAAAAAACAATAGCTGGGGTTTTGAAGTATGTTGGAATCCTCAAAGGCGATAAGGAATACGACGAAATCAAAAAGTGGTCGAGAAAGAGATGGGAAGAATGGAGACAAAGGTCTGCTTAGATACGTCTGTGGGTATTGATTTGATGAAAAAAGGCGACAAAGACGCGCTGTCCTCTGTTTTAACTGCTGATGCCTTTTTAAGTTCGGTAACCCTTTTTGAGTTGATGCTTAGGATGCGTAACTTGGAGGAAGCCGAATTATTTGTTGGCGCGTTCGAAGTACTGGCGTTTGATGAGAAAGCGGCCAGACTGGCATTTGGAATAGAAAAGGACTTGAAAAGCAGGGGCTCTTTGATAGGCCGCGAGGATATTTTCATAGCCGCAACGGCAATAGTTAATGACTGCGCCCTTGCCACCCTTAAGGTCAGAAACTTCTCAAAGATTAGGGGACTGAAGCTGGTCAAGTGGCGCAGTAAGCACGGATACAAGAAATGGCGGGAAAAGACCGGTTATGGCTTT
>Ga0209541_10013808_pt1 | contig 12282 bp, 13 predicted proteins | sample RifCSPlowO2_01_FD_184027 | JGI IMG/M metagenome (GOLD analysis project Ga0209541, IMG submission 184027) | Groundwater microbial communities from Rifle, Colorado - Rifle CSP2_plank lowO2_0.1 (SPAdes) (version 2) | ecosystem: Environmental > Aquatic > Deep subsurface > Groundwater | place...
ATAAACAATAAAAATTAGCCTTCCCCCGTCCAAAGCCGGAAATGGAAGAATATTGAGCATTGCCAAACTTAGTGACAATAAGGCCGTCAAATCAAGCAAACCCACCGCCGCGTCACGCCCCGGAACGCTAACAATGTTTTGAATGGTTGAAAAAATCCCAACTGGGCCTGAAACGCTGTCGGATAAGGGTGCTATGTTTCCAGACTGAAGGGATTCCTGACCAAGCTTTGCCAAAGTATTAACCGAGTAGCCTAACATATTGTAGGCGTGCTGTGGGGCGGCAAGCCACCTATTTTCGTAAGTTAATCTAAATCCGGGTGCTAGTGCCACCCCAAGCAAAACCTCACCCTGTTCGTTAGCGTGAGGCGTAACCCTAATGCTTCTAAATTCCCTCTCCACTCCTTTTATATCCATCAAAAGCACCTGAACCTCCTGATTATCTTTTTCTGCCAAAGCCGCCCGAACATCCGTAACGTTATAAACCGGCCTACCGTCAACTTCAATGATTGCCTCCCCTACCTCAACCCCCATCGCCTGGGCCGCAGAGCCCTCGCTAAAGCCCATTACAACCGTGCTTATGTTTTCCTGATTACCAAACCTAAATTTATAATCGAAAAATAGTGGCAGTGACATTGTTCTAAAACCTGTAATAAAAAACATTCCGTAATAAATTACAATTGCTAAAACTATGTTCATAAAAACTCCAGCCACAAGAATTGCAGCGCGTTGCCACGGTGATTTATTAGCAAAACTTCCAGGATCGGCTGAAACACCTTTTGCCCACTGCCCAGCTTTTGAATCCTCCTCAACTTCACCCACATCTTCACCCGTTAACTTCACAAAACCTCCAAAAGGCAGCCAGTTTATAGAATAGAGAGTTTCGCCGATTTTCTTACCCCAAAGCCTTGGCGGCAAGCCCCAGCCAAACTCTTCAACGCGAACCCCGGTTTTTTTTGCCACAAAAAAATGTCCAAATTCATGGACTAGCACAAGAACCGACAATATTAAAATGAGAATTACTGCTGTTAACATACTTGCGGAATTTCAAATCTAAATCTTGAGCAAATCGGCTTTTTTTGCTTCACCCAACTCTACGACCTTGTCAGTATACTCCTTAACAATCTTTTCAATTTCTTCGTTTTGCGTAAACTTTTCATCTTCACTAATTTGTTTGGCGGCAAACTGCGTATCAATATCTTTCATCGCTTCCTGCCTAATGTTTCTGATCGAGCCTTTAACCTCCTCAACTTTTGCTATAACACTTTTTGATAGCTCTTTTCGTCTTTCTTCCGTAAGGTCTGGAATTGGAACCCGCACCACATCGCCATCAATGAAAGGGTTTAGATTTAAGTCGCTACTTTTTATCGCGGAGTTAATTTCCTGCAGTAAGCTTTTGTCCCACGGTGAAACGACAAGACTTTGAGGATCGGGAACCATTATGGAACTGAGTTCTTTGATCGCCATTTTTGAGTTGTAGGCGTTGACTTTGATTTCTTCAAGAAGCGAGGGAGACGCACGGCCGGTTCGAACTTTGGACATTTCAACCTGCAAGAATTCAAGAGACTTATCTAGTTTGGATTTTAATTCTGAGATTGTCATGTGAGGTATTTTAGCAAGAGGGCCGTTAATATTCTACAAAAAGCGGAATCTCCCTCCATAAAGAGATTCCGCTTCTAATCAAAATTCTTCGGTCCTAGTCGGTGAGCTTCAAAGCATAGAGACCCAAACTCCGATGCACCTGATCTTTCGAAATGAGGTTGCCCAGAGTCGTGCCGACAGTAAACCTCGCAAGCCCTTTCAAGGCGGGGCTTCTAGCAATCTCGCCGAAGGCCATCGGGCCAGCTTGCAGGATTTCCAAGATCTTGGACTCAACCGGCACAGGATATACTTCCTTATTGGCAAGCGCACCACCTGATCCACCTCCACCGCCTCCCATAATTTAGCCTCCTTGTCTGATCCTACAGGATATAGTAAGAAACTTGTTGGGGAATGATACTATTTTACGCTGTACTTTACAAACTGCTTGAGTTCAATGTTTTCGCCGAGTTTAGCAATAGCTTCGGTGATCAGGCCGCCAACTTTCTTGCTTCCGTCTCGCACATATTCATCGTTTAGCAACTCTTCGACATTTTCATAATCTCCCGAGCAAACCTGCATTGCCACTTCTTTGCATAAGTTTTGGAAATCAGGGGTTTTGGCCACAAAATCAGTTTCGCAGGCCATTAAAATCATGCTGCCCGCTCTTCCACCGTTGTGAATGTACGAATAAACTAAACCATCCGAAGCTTCTCTATCGGCTTTTGAGGCGGCCCGAGCTTTTCCTTTTTCCATTAAATCTGCTTTAGCTTTTTCAAAGTCGCCGCCATGCTCCTCTAAAGATTTTTTTATGTCCAAAACTCCAGCGCCGGTTAAGTCTCTTAATTTTTTGATATTTTCTACGTCTAAATTGGGCATGTTTACTTTTTCAACTTTGGCTTTACTTTTACCTTCCCCCTAGTCTTTTTCTCTTTTACTTCGTCTTTGATATCTTTCTTGACTTTTTCCTCAATAATTTCTGTTTCTAGTGGCGAGATTAACTTTTCAGGTTTCTCAACAAGCTTCTTTCCTGCAACCTCTGTTGCGTGCGGCGACTCAGATGAGGTTACTTTCACCGCTTCCGCTTGGGCTACTGCCTCTTCAACAGCTTTTTGTTTTGCAGCTTCCTTTGCCTCATCACGCTCTTTCTTTTCTTTTGCGGACTTCTCCGCATATTCAGCATAGCCCTCTGCAACAGCGTCAGCAACCGGTTTTACGATTGTGGAAATTGAACGGATAGCATCATCATTTCCGGGAATTAGATAGTTAATGTTTCGTGGGTCGGAGTTTGTATCAACAATTGCAACAACTGGAATTCCCGTAATTCTAGCTTCGTTTATTGCTGTTTTTTCACGTCTCGTATCAATAATAAAAAGTGCGGCTGGCTTTCCCTGCAAACCTACAATTCCTCCAACCGAAATTTGAAGCTTATCTATTTCTCGGTCTAAAAGCAAGCGTTCTTTTTTCGTGTACTTATCAAATTGTCCGGTTTGTCTTTTATTTATAAAATCAACCAGCTTATCTATGTTTTTTCTAACAATTCTAAAATTTGTCACGGTTCCACCAAGCCATCTGTCATTTACGAACAACGCCCCGGCCCTTTTTGCCTCCGTAGCAATAATTTCCGCGGCCTGTCTTTTTGTTCCCACAAAGATGATCTGGCCGCCTTTTGCGGCTGTTTCGTACAAAAACTGCGTTGCGGCTTTTAAGCCTTCAACGGTTTTATCAAGATCGACAATGTGAATTCCTGAGCGCTGGGCGAAAATGTATTTTTCCATGGCCGGGTGCCATCGTCTAACCTGGTGTCCAAAGTGAACGCCGGCTTCAAAAAGTTCTTCTGCTTTTGGTAGTTTGTATTTTGGCATTTTAAATTCTTGGAGAATAAAGCAACAAACAAAGTGTGATGCGTAGATTCTCCCTTTTAGTTTTGGTTCGCTTTTAACGAAACCTCACCCGCGGGAGTTATAAACTCCAGGAAGACGCGAGAACAAGAAAGAATCTATCACAGGCAAGGTAGCTTAGCAAGGCTGAGCGGAGAAGTGGGCAAAAGCGAATGCGCCCACCTCTCCGTTCCCATTTAAGCAACAGCACGCCTGGGTTCAACAAAGGTATATGTTTTGACGAAGGCCAGCGGCTCGGGTGTTGTGAAAACCAGAACCGAAAAACCATCTTCTTTCTTCAATTCCACATCGCCCATCTTCGTGAAAAGAACCTCGCGCTTCACAAAGCGGTTGTACCCAAGCATATTTGTGAACGCGAGATCCAATGCGGCTCGGATCAAGCGTTGCTTATGCTTGAGGTAGTTTTGGCGAGAAATGTTACGGCCCCTCATCCTGATCCGCACATGATGCCGCACCCGACCATTATGCAAGTCCTCCATAAGATTGTAATCGAGCTTAAACAGAACCGGGCCCTCGACGCGCAACTCTATTTGGAACGTCTCATCGTCCATATCTTCTCCTAGGTAATTTGCAAATTGAACTAGATTAGTTCAGTGCCAGAAGAATATACAAGAAAATGTATAATTGCAACGTGACTTTAAAATCCACCGATCCAAAAATTTACGATTTAATAGACGCTGAGGAGGCGCGGCAAAACGAGACTTTAATGATGATCCCAAGCGAAAACTATGCCTCAAAAGAAGTCCGTGAGGCTGTAGGTTCAATGCTTTCCAACAAGTATTCCGAAGGCTACGCAAACAAGCGTTACTATCAAGGCAATGAGTTTATAGACGAAATAGAAAAGCTTGCGATGGCTCGGGTGAAAAAAGTTTTTGGGGTTCCACACGCAAATGTTCAGCCGTATTCGGGATCGCCTGCAAACGCGGCAGTTTTGTTTGCACTGTTAAACCCCAGTGACAAAATCTTAGGAATGGCTCTAAATTTTGGTGGGCACTTAACACACGGACATCCAAAGGTAACTTTTTCGGGAAGATATTTTGAAACTTCGCATTACACAACCAACAAAAACGGCCTAATTGACTACGACGAAGTGGAAAAACTTGCGAAAGAATTTAAACCCCAGTTAATAATTTCAGGCGCGACGGCTTACCCAAGAGCTATTGACTTTAAGAGGTTTGGCGAAATTGCCGATGCGGTTGGAGCCTATCATCTGGCCGATATTTCGCATATTGCAGGTCTTGTTGCGGCGGGCGTTCACCAATCCCCTGTTGAATTTGCGCACGTTGTAATGACCACCACTCACAAAACTTTGCGCGGGCCTCGAGGGGCAGTTTTGATGGTTACAGAAAAAGGTTTAGCAAAAGACCCTGACTTGGGCAGTAAAATAGACAAGGCAGTTTTTCCTGGTTTGCAGGGCGGACCCCACAATAACACAACCGCGGCTATTGCAGTTTGTATGAAAGAGGCGCAAGAAAGTTCGTTTAAAAAGTATGCGAAACAAGTTGTTGAAAACGCGAAGGTACTGGCCGAGGAACTTACGGGTTATGGATTTAATTTAATTTCAGGCGGAACCGACAATCACCTTATTTTAATTGACATCACTAATAAAGGCCTCGACGGCTGGACGGCGGCCTGGGGGCTTGATTACGCAGGAATTGTCTTAAACCGTAATGCCGTGCCTTTTGACAAAAGAAGCGCATATTATCCTTCCGGGCTGCGACTTGGAACTCCTGCAATTACAACTCGTGGGATGGGCGCAAAAGAAATGAAAATGATTGCGAAGTGGATGAACGAAGTTGTGGAGATTGCGGGTGAAGTTGCTGGGAAAGTTGTGGGTGCTGATATTGATAGCGAAGATAGTAAAGTTAGACAAGCTGCGAGGAAAAAGTTTAGAAATGAAATTCAAAAAGATCCAAGAATAAAAAACATCGGCGCACAAATCAAAGATGTGTGCGCCGGGTTTCCGTTACCTTAACGAAAGATTACTAGAAAGGCAAGTCAAGAAGCGGGACAGCGACGTAGCATTCTTGGCCGCCCTCTTCTGCCTCATCTTGATCCTCAACCTCAGCATTCGCAAAATCCATAGCCTTGAGTTCAATAGTAAGAGGTCCAAATCGACCACTTACCTGATGGCAGAATTTCTCAACAGCCTCCGTAAAATCATCGACGTAGCTGTAGGGATCCTCGGTCCCTGAAAATCCAACCGTAAAGACGATTCTGCTGTCCGAAAGTTCAATATCTAGCAGAGAAACCTCCCCTATACTTAAGCCCGGTGCAACTGCGCCATTTCCGTTTGTTCCATTCTTCGCCATCTCGTCCTCCAAAATAGATTTGATTTCGGTGGGTTTTGAAGATTATATAGAAATTATTTTGAAGTTGTCTATGAGATTGTTAAGTAATTGAGTTACTCTGCGTCACCTTCAGCCGCCTCGTCGGAAACTTCTTTATCTCCAACTATCCTCGGATCCTTCCAACTCGCATAATCACACTCTGGATAGTTGCTGCAGCCGTAAAACGCTCGGCTTCCTTTCCCTCGAATCTTTGCCTTTTTTGCAACAATTTCACCACCCGCACGGCCAGCCTCTTCACACTTCGGGCATTTTACTCCAATCTTCTCAAGCCAGGGTTTTGTATTTTTACATTTTGGATATTTGTTGCACGCTAAAAACTTTCCAAAACGACCCTGCTTCAAAACCATTTCTCCCTCACCACACTTATCACATTTACCAAAACTTTTTGCCTCACCATCTTCGTCAACTCCCTCACCATCCATTGGTTTTGCAAAGTCACACTCCGGAAATCCCGAGCAGCTTAAAAACTTCCCATACTTGCCAAGCTTGATATAAAGGGTTTTTCCGCACTTTGGACACTTTTCATCGCTTTCACCAAGTTTGGTAACGGTTTTCTTGTCAAGTTTCTCATCAGCTTCGATCAAATCTTTTGCAAAAGGTCCATAAAATTCTTCGATCATCGGAACCCACTCAATTTTACCTTCAGCAATATCATCAAACTTTTCTTCCATTTTGGCCGTGAACCTGTACCCAACAACTTCTGTAAAAAATTTCTTTAACAAATCCGAAACAACAAAAGCCACATCTTCGGGAACAAAATATCGCCCGTCTTTTGTAACGTATTTTCTATCTTGAATTGTTGAGATTGTTGGAGCGTAAGTTGAGGGTCTTCCGATTCCTAATTCCTCCAGTTTTTTAATTAAAGTGGCGTCTGAATACCTAGCGGGCGGTTGGGTAAAATGCTGTCCCGACGCCAATTTCTCCAAACTTACCTGCGAACCTTCCTTAACTTCTGGCAAAACATTTAGCTCCTCTTTATCGCCATTCAAGCCTAAAAGTTTTCCAATCCCAAGCCAACCTTCAAATTTTATTACCGAACCTGAAGCTGCAAACTCATAACCCTTGCCCGACAAAACTTTTACGGAAGTCTGATCGTAAAATGCCTCTTTCACCTGACACTCAAGTGTGCGTTTCAAAATTAATGAGTAAATTTTTATTTCATCTCCAGTTAAACCTTGTGCCTCAAGTTCAGAAATTTGTGTCTGAACATTTGTTGGCCTTATTGCTTCATGAGCTTCCTGAGCACTTTTTGCACTAGTCTTATAAAAAATAGGTTTTTCTGGTAGGTAATTTGCACCAAGCTGCTGACCAATAAAATCCCGTGCTGACGAGACAAACTGAGGTGAGAGGTTTAACGAGTCGGTTCTATGATATGTAATGTAACCATGCTCAAAAAGTTTTTGCGCGGCGGACATTGTTCGCTTTGCCGTAAACCCAAAAACATTTGAGCCCGCTTGTTGCAAAGTTGAAGTTCTAAACGGTGGATAAGGTTTTCTTTTTCTTTCAGTTTGTTTAACTTCGGAAATTTTAAAATTATCATCAGCCAAATCTTTTTCGATTTCTTTTGCTTGAGCTTCGTTTGTAACCGCGAGTTTCTTTTCATCTTTTTTGTTTAAAGATGCAATAAACTTTTCGTTTTCTTCAGTTTCAAACGTTCCATCCATCGACCAATATTCTTCAGGCTTAAAAGCCTGTCGCTCCCGCTCTTTTTCAACAATTAAGCGCACGGCAACACTTTGAACCCGCCCCGCCGACAAACCATACCTTACCTTTTTCCACAAAAGCGGGGACAGTCCATATCCAACCAGCCTATCCAAAACTCGACGAGCCTGTTGCGCGTCAACGAGCGCAATGTTTAACTCGCCCGGATGCGCAAAGGCTTCTTCTAAGGCATCTTTTGTAATTTCGTGAAAAACAACTCGTTCAAACTTTAAATCCTTACCTAATTCTTTAACAAGTTTCTTGTCTTCCTTAAAAAGTTCCGAAATATGCCAAGCGATTGCTTCACCTTCGCGGTCGGGGTCAGTTGCAAGCACTATAGAATCAGCTTTGGCCGCATCTTTTTTAAGCGCTGTTACGGCCTTTTTTGCTTTGGGGGGAATTATATATTTAGGTTCGAAATGGTTTTCTAAATCAACACCAAGCTCTTTTTTTGGCAGGTCTCTGATGTGGCCGTAAGAGGCCTCAATCTTATATTCTTTGCCAAGATACTTACTTAAGGTCTTAGCTTTGGTTGGTGATTCAACAATTACGAGCTTCACTTTGTCGAGAATAACACGCACGTCAAGTTTGGGCAAAAAAAAACAAATTAAAAGCAAAAAGGTCCAACCGGAGATTTCTCACAGTTGGGCCTTTTGGCCTAGATCAAATAGTTACTTCAATTTCCACTCCTTACGGTTGCTACGAAACATCAGCGTGAAGATGAACACACATAGGCAGACTACGGCGACAGAGCCGCCAACCAGCGCAAACACAATTATCGCTGCCTGTAGAACATCGGGCATACTATTCAACGGCAGAGCCGACAACCACATGAACAACACCACAAAAAGCAGAATAGCCGCTCCACTTACTCCCAACACAGCCGCCGGATGCCACGCTCTAGCTTCCTTCGTTCGAACCTTTTTCACCTTAGTACTCATGGGCCTCCTCCAGTCTAGTCCAGTTTATACACAACACCTAGATACCGGTGCCATAGTATTATAACAAACACATGAAGTACATAAGTTACAGGTCATCGGCAGAAGTTAGGGGTGTTGCGCCGTTTTTAATAAGAAGGTTTGTGCCCTGGCTTGTGTAACTAAAAATGCTCCCAGGAACCGCAAAAACGGGTTTGCCTGCTTCCATCGCCATTTGCGCAATCGACATGGAACCGCCTTCAACCGTCGCCTCAATTATAATCACCACATCCGCCATCTCAATCATCTTTTTGTTGCGGTATATAAAAGTGTTTCGTGTTGGCCTTTGGGATTTTTTGAATGGCGAAAAAACCTTGTTTCCACTTTCGACCAATTTTCTAACTAGATTAGAAGTTTCCTTGTTTTGTTTCAAAAATCCAAAGCCGTAACCTAAAATTCCAAGGGTTTTTCCGTGAACCTCCATTGCCGCTTCGTGCGCGACTGTGTCAATTCCTGTTGCCAAGCCTGACACTATTACAACCCCTTTTGCCGCCAGCCTACCAACAATATCTTTGGTTACCGCGATACCGTACTCGCTACACCGACGGCTTCCAACCACTACAATTTTCTTTTGGTTAATTTCGTCCACGATTAAAGTAAATCTCAAACAATAAAAAAGAAAAGGAGCAAAACTCTAATTAAATTAGAGCCTTCTATATAGACATAATAAAGGCACTCATATGTAATCAGGTTATGAGAAACTACGCTTTCATCGACAGTCAAAACTTAAATTTAGGGGTCAGAGCTGCCGGCTGGCAACTTGATTTTGAAAAGTTCATTGTATATCTAAGGGACAAGTTCGATGTGGAAAAGGCATATTTATTTATTGGGTACATTAAGGAAAATAGAAATTTATACCAAAAGTTGATGGGCTTTGGATACACGCTGGTTTTTAAACCAACCTTCCGGATTAGGAAAGGGGCGCAAGCTGTGACAAAGGGGAATGTTGACGCAGAGTTGGTCTTACATACCGTAACTAACCTTAAAAATTACGGGAAAGCAGTTATAGTCACGGGGGACGGTGATTTTCATTGCCTGCTGGAGTACCTTAGAAATAAAAAGAAACTTAGGGCGTTAGTAGTGCCTAATAAATATAAATATTCGTACCTACTAAGAAATTTTAGTGGATATATAGAATTTGCAAGCACAAAAAGGATGGAATTGGAGTACAAAAATGGGAGGCATAATCCTTAAGACAAAACATAAGGGTAACCTCCCGTCGTGATTAAATGCAATATATACTAATCTACATTGCTAGTCAAGACTTCTTCCACCAAACCAATAATCCAAAAGCTCTTTAGCAATAGGCGCGGCATCATCTGAACCCCCGCCACCTTCTTCCAAAAACACAGTCAAAGCAATTTCCGCCTGACCATTATATGGACCAAAAACCGTAAACCAAGCGTGAGTAGATTCATTTCCGACTTCCCCAAATTCTGAAGTTCCGGTTTTGCCGGCAAGTTCAACTCCATTATGCCGCGCAGCAAAATCAAACAATGGATAAGCTGTTCCTCCCGGTTCAACCGACATCTTCATTCCCTCCCGCACTACATCATAAATATGTGAATCAATTAAATTTTGCGAAATAACTTCGGTATCAGGCTGTGAACCGTCAATACTTTTAACAACTTGTGGCTCAAACAAAAATCCGCCGTTTGCGTAATAAGTTGTTACATTATTTAGCTGAAGAGGTGTTGATAAAATATCGCTTTGACCAATCGATGCAATATAAGTATCCCCCAAATACCAATCCCGCTCGGTACCATCTGGCATGAAACCTGCAACCTCATTTGGCAAATCAATTCCGGTTTTGGAACCAAATCCAAACTTCTTTGCCCACTCGGCAATTTTGCCAATGCCTAAGCCTTTAACGCCCCCATAACCCCCGCCAACCGTGTAAAAATAAGTATCGTTACTAACCTGCAGAGCGCGCCTAAGATCTACCAAACCATGCCCCGCCGTGTTCCAGTTTCGAAAAATATACGAACCTACTTGAATAAATCCACCATCATTAATCTGGTAATATTCGTCAACAATTTTTTCAGCTAAAACTGCGGCGGCCATAATCATTTTGAAAGTTGAACCCGGTGGATACGAACCTGAAATCGCGCGATTAAAAAACGGAAATCCGGGATTACTAACAAGAGCGTTAAACTCCGCCTGTGACAAACCAGTTGAGAGTTTATTTGGATCAAAAGCAGGATAACTTACTAAAGCCAAAATTCCACCTGTCTTTGGATCTTGAGCAACTACAACGCCAGCCGTAGCCTTCTTACTTTCAACCCTAGCTTTCAAAAGTTCGTAAGCTTTAAGTTGTAGACCTTTATCTACATAAAGTTCTACTTCACTTCCAGGAATTGGATTTTTCTCCGAAAGAACCGCCACTCTTCTGCCCGAAGAGTCCACTTGAACTACTTCTCCACCCGAAATGCCTTTTAAAACTGCGTCGTATTCTTGCTCTACCCCCGCCTTTCCTTCAACTGTTGGGTACAAGGTGTCCCCAAAACCTACGTATCCAATGAGATGCGCAAAGGCATCTGAATATAAATAGTCTCTTTCAGGGTCAGTCACAACAGAAATGTTTGGAAAATTTTGTAAGTGGGTTTCAACGGTTAATAAGTCTTCTTTGGTTAAGCCGGATGCTATAACTATATTTGGTTTTTTTGCTTCAAGGTCTTTAGTAATTCTTTCTATGTCTGCCTTTAATGGAACTAAAGCTAAAAATTCATTTACTTCACTTAGACAATTTCCGTTTAGCAAACAAAAGTCGGCAGTTAACTCAACGCTAAACGCGGGTTTGTTTCTAACCAAAACTTCTCCATTTCTATCCAAAATCAAACCCCGCTCTGCACGTTCATTAACAATTCGAACTCGGTTTCCTTCAGCTAAAGTTAAGTTGTCTTGACCTTTAATAACTTGAAGATCAAAAGATTTTGCGGCAAATACTAAAACTACTATCAAAACTATAAGTATTAAGAAAATCCCGCGCCAGTTTTTTTCATCTGAAGAAAGCTCAGTTTCAGAACTCTTAGGTGGGAGGGGTGAAATATCCTCAACCTTAAACTTTTCAAAGGAACCTTTTGAGGACTTAGAACGCCTGTAACCTCTGGTAAGACTTGAAATTTCTTCAAACAAATTTATATTCATTTTATGATTATTGGCAATAATATTCAGCGAAAATCTACGACAAATATCCTGATTTCTTAAAATAACTTAAAACTTTTTCGTTTATTAAAAGAAATAAAATACTAAAGATTAAGGTCGTTAATCCTGTGTAAAGCAATTGATGACCGGTTTGTGAAAACCCTGACAAAATGTTCGCATACAAAATTTGGGTGAGAAAAACCAAAATTAAGTTTGCTACCCAACCTCTAAATAAGTACTGCTTCACAAACTTAAAAAAGATAAGAGAGGCAATAATTATAAGTGAAGAAAATCCAATAATACTAAATCCAAATAGATCCAAAAGTAGTCCGCCAATAAACGCACTTGTAAGAGCCAAGTATTCCCTATCGGCAAAAAAGAAAGCGAAAGCAAAGGCTATGACAAGGTTTGGCATAAGCACGGCTCCTATAAGCTCACGCAAAAATGAACCTTGAACTAAAACCAGGAAAATATTTACAACTAGCAAAATTAAAACCTTTTTCATATCTTATTTCGGGACCACAAATACTTTTCCCAAATTTTCAAAATCAAGCAAAACTTTAACCGAGGCGTTTCTTAAAACCTCAGCCGATTCCCCGCTCACCGAAGTTACCTCGCCTACCAAAAACCCCG
>Ga0209541_10013811_pt1 | contig 12282 bp, 13 predicted proteins | sample RifCSPlowO2_01_FD_184027 | JGI IMG/M metagenome (GOLD analysis project Ga0209541, IMG submission 184027) | Groundwater microbial communities from Rifle, Colorado - Rifle CSP2_plank lowO2_0.1 (SPAdes) (version 2) | ecosystem: Environmental > Aquatic > Deep subsurface > Groundwater | place...
TTGTATTTTTGTTCAATGAAATGTGAGAAGAATTTGTTGAAACTGAAGCGTAATCCAAGAAGCACAAAGTGGTCTGGAGCGTTTGAGCGGGTGAAGAAATGATTGAAAAAACACTTGTTCTCATTAAACCGGATGCCGTACAAAGAGGCTTAGTGGGAGAAATCACCACACGCTTTGAAAAAGCAGGATTGAAAATTATAGGTATGAAGCAAGTCTGGGCCAATGAAGACTTTGCAAAACAACATTATACAGAAGACATCACAAAAAGAAGAGGAGAATTTGTCAGGAATAAACTTATTAGTTCTTTACATTCGGGGCCAGTAGTAGCTCTTTGTTTGGAAGGAGTAAAGGCAATTTCTTTAGTAAGAAAAATGGTAGGAGATACAGAATCAAGCAAAGCTGCACCAGGAACCATACGAGGAGATTATAGTCATATGACTTTTGACTATTGTGATACAAAAGGAATAGCACTGCCCAATGTCGTGCACGCCTCAGGAAATGAAGAGGATGCAAAACAAGAAATAAAAGTTTGGTTCAAGAATGGGGAGCTTCATTCCTATCGCATTCCCCATGAACATTTAGTGCAATAACTTAAATCTTGCCCAAGTAACCCATCATGAATCCAAACTCTTCTGTACTAATTAACTCAGCATCTAATGCTTCTTCATAATCTGCTTCAAAGTAATCTTCCTCTCTCCTAAAAGATAGCTTACACACTTTCATGTGCTCCCACCCCCCTTCTTTTCTTAAATCGGTGAAGCTATTTATAAGTACCCTATATGGCACTTATAGACTATATACTTTTGAAGACAAGAAAATGGAATCCCCCACCCCGTCGTAGAAATATTTATATAGATAAAAAAGAGAGAGCCCAACATGAAAAAAATATTATTCTTATTTTTTATTACGCTTCTTGTCCTTTTACCAAGCATTTCTGCTATTCAAGTGGGATACACAGCAGTCAAGCCGCATGTTTTTCAAGGAGAGGAATTACAATATATTATCAGGATCTTAAATGATGAAGGTTCTGAGAAAACAGTAACGATACGAAGTATTGATCTCAACTGGCTTCTCAAAGGAGACAGGCTTTATGCAACAATTAAACCCTATGAAGAAAAAGAAATACTCATTACGTATGAGCCTATAGGAAAAGGATTACAACAGGGAAGATACAAAGTTTCGTTGATTGTAGAAACTTCAATAAGCAAAGTAGAAAAATTTCTTCCTGCAGAAGTCATTGCCGATGATAAGATATTCTCTATCACAGTAAAAGATTACTCTATTTTAAATCCAGACAAAAATAATATTCTTTCCTTAAACATCAAGAATAATTATCTGAAAGACTTTGAAGATCTTTCCATAGAAATCACAAGTTCTTTCTTTTCATTTAAAGACAGCTTCTCTGTAATGGGACAGAAAACAACTATCATTGAAGAAGAAGTCACTATTCCAAGAAGTGTAGTGGAAGGAAAACATCCTTTGCATATTAAGATTAGAGAAGGAAAAAAGATTCTTTTTGACAAAGATATTCCTGTAACGGTAAGAGGTTTAGAAGATTTAAGAAGTGTAGAAAAATCAATGAGTGGATTTTTGAAGTCTGGAAAGAAGATCACAAAAACAAACACAGGCAACACTGTAGAGACTTTGCGTCTTGAAGTAAGAAAATCTTTTTTTTCACATCTCTTCACATCCTATGAACCAGAACCAACAGCAATTTTCCCAGCTTCTCAAGGAAAAAAAATTGTCTGGGACTACACGATACACCCAGGAGAAGAACAAGAGTTTATTTATACAACAAGCTATCGTCTTCCTTTTTTTATTCTGCTTCTTATTCTTTTAGCACTTTCTGCCTACTTTTTCTTTAGGAGAAACAATATCATTGATATAGAAAAACGAGCACTCACGGTTATGTCAACACAAGGAGAAATAAAAACACTAAAAGTTTTAATTCATATCAAAAATAGAAGTACTTTTACTGTAAAGAAGATTCTTGTACAGGATAAGATTCCCTCTGTCTTAGGCAGTCCTGAGTCATATGGAACATCAAAGCCTCTTTCCATAAAGAAAAACGAAGAAGGAATAAGATTATTATGGGCTCTTGAAAACTTGAGAGGAAAATCAGAACGAACTATTAGTTACAGTGTTGAAATAAAAAAAGCACCTTCTTCATTGAATCTGGGAACAGCTTTGGCAAAATACAGACTGCGAGGAAGAAAAGTGATTGCGCGAAGCAATATGGTATCAGTGCAGACAAAGAAATAATTCTTGAAAGCGTGTAACAATCTTTAAAAACTTCAAGGAAAACCAAATTGAAGAACCACCCGTAGCTTAGCTGGTTGAGCATCTGGCTGTAGACAAACAGTCGCTGTCCGACAAAGTTGTAGTACTATAGAATGAAAGACAGCTAGCGGATACCGGAAGGTTGCCGGTTCAAATCCGGCCGGGTGGACTTTATACTATGGAACTCTCTAACTTGCAGACAGGAAATCTCATAGAACTGCACAATACCCTCTTTGAAGTACTTAACACTAATATAGAAGCAGATCCAGCACCAGGAAAGATTCCTCCCTTCAACAAATATTTCGTTCTCTATCTCAGAAAAAAGAAATCATCTGGTCTCTTACCAACACATGAGATAAGAGAATATGAACATACAAAAGAAGTTTACCTTGTTGTGCATACAAAAAAAGGACCACAGGTTATCAAAAAAGAACGCTGGAAAATAAACAAAGAAGAAATAAAAAAGAAATAAAAAATTTACTTTCCATTAAGATGATTGAATTCTTTCCACGCAAGATTAAACATATTTTCTAAGGCACCAGCAAAAAAAGGAGTCTTGACCCAAACACCAATATCATACGTAGGATGTACTTGTTCATCATCCATCACCATAAACATTAAGTCTTTGCCATCAACAACGCAGAAACGTGCATGCAATTTCCCTTTGCTATCTTTTACTTCTGCAATGTTCTTCAGGTCTTTGACAAGATGAGCGTTCTCTTTGGTAATCGGAGCAGCAATACGCACAGTCACACCTTTCTTGTTCAAACGCTGGAAGAGAGGTTTTAAAGCATCAGCTTTACGTAAAAATCCCTTGGATGTTGTTGCAATCGTCACTGTTTTCTCAGCACCCTTCACCATAGTTTCCAAGTGAGCATAAATATTATGCTTGCTGCGCAGAGCACCAGATAAATCCGTAGAATCAATAAATTCAATGCCTTGTGTATGGAGCACATTCAATTCTTTCAAGACCTCACTGTTATTAATTTCTTTCAAGCGTGCAATGCTTACGTCAGCATCTTTCTGAATGCCTTTCTTGACACGTTCAATAACTTCTCCTGGTTCAACAGCTAAGTATTTAATAGGTTTCCCCAGCTTCATCACAACAAAACCTTTTTTCTCAAGACTCTCCAAAACATCATAAGCACGAGAGCGTGGAACATGACCAATTTCGCTCAATTCTCCTGCAGTAGAAACACCTCTGGAAAGAAGTGCAGTCCATATCTTAACCTCATACAGATTGAGATTGAAATGCCGTCTCAACTTACTTAAAAATTCTTCTTTTACAATCATAGACAACCCCTCCCTCTTTTTTACAATTGAATTATAATATGTGTTGTCGTTAAGCAAGAGTAGTTATTTGCACTATATAAGTATTATGCTTCTCTGTAACTCGTATGTGAAGAATTGTTATTTATTTTAGGAGTGAATTACTTTGTTTTTCCTCTTTGTTCTTTGTAGATCCTTTCCAAATCTTGCAATGTATTAATCTCTTTCAGGCTTTTATCATATGTTCTTAAACGTACAATACGAGGAAAACGTAAAGCATATCCTGAACCATACGTAGGACTCTTTTGAAGTTCTTCATAATTAACCTCTACAATTACTTTTGCTTTCACTACTACTTTCTTACCAACTTCTTCAATAATATCTTTCTTCAAAAGCATGGTGAGTTCTGAAAAGCTCACGCTTTCTTGTTCTTCTTTTTCTTTAATGCCTGTGCCAACCATACCACATGTCAGAAAATTATTGTTCTCTCTCACTGCAAGCAGGAAAGAACTTAAGAAACCAGCACGTTTTCCCGTACCATATTCTGCACCAACAATCACTAAGTCTAAGGATTCCAACACCGGTTTTAACTTCACCCAGCCACCAACCTTTCTTCCTGAACTATATTCTTTTTCTAAACTCTTGATCATAATTCCTTCATGACCGGCATGCAATGCTTTCTGATAAAATGCTTCCACTTCTTCAGTATTATGACAAATCTTTCCTTCAGTGATACGAAGCACAAAGTCCTTTTCATGAATAATCCTTTTCAAAATCTTTCTTCGTTCTTCTTGAGAATAATGCATCAAATCTTTTCCTTCTAAAGCCAGAACATCAAAGACCTGTATCTCCACAGGTAGTTTCTGCGCTAAACTCTCAATATCATGCTTGCGCTTGATGCGTTGTGAAATTTCCTGAAAGGGTTTATACTTTTTAGTAAAGGGATCGTAACCAATGATCTCACAGTCGAGAATGAAATCTTTAGCCTTAACACGTTCTTCAAGAACGGGAATTAATTCAGCAAAAGCTTTACTTACCTCTTCTAATCTTCGTGTGAAAAGAAATATCTTTTTTCCTTTCTTGTGAATTTGCGCACGAAAGCCATCCAGTTTATATTCACAAAGAGCGGGTCTGCCTACAGCTTCCAAGGCTTCTTCAGCATTCTCCACTTTAAGAGCCAACATGGAATGAAAAGGCTTTCCAATCTCTAAAGAAAAAGAATCAATGCTTTCCTTTCCTTCCTCAAGAATACGTCGCACTAAGACGCCGAAATCAGGATTTAAATCATAGGCGCGCTGCACGCGTGCAGTTGCTGCATTGTAGTCTTCTCGTAAAGAACCCCTCATGTCAAGATTTTTTGTTTCTACATTGTAAGGGACTTTGACATAAAAAGCCCAAACTAAAGCATCACGGAGAGTTCCATCAGCAACGCCAATACGCATGTCTTCAAGGATTATACGTACAATATATTTAGATTCTTTTCCAGCAGAAGAATTCAATAATTCAGAAATCAATCCTAATTTTTTGTTTACTGACCCTGCACCCACAAGATCTGCTAAAGAACGCAAATGATAATAGACTTTATGCACCGTTAAGGAATCAGAGAAAAATGTTTTTTGTTTTTTATGGGAAAGAAAATACTCAGTTACGTCTCCCAAGTCTCCAATTTCTGACCATTTCTTTTCTATTTCTTCTAGACTATGCCCTGAAGAACGTGCTAAGGCTTTCATGACGAGTTGGGAGCTCACACCTATTTTGCGAGCATCTGAGCTATGGAAGAGCTTTCCACGTATCAAATGCAACAATGCTTCAACATCATCTTTCTTTTTTATTCCACGAAGAAACTCAGAAACCAAATATGTTTTCTCAAGACGTTTGCTAGTCTTGCTCAAGTCTTCATACAAAGAAACTACATTGAGATAGTCCATAGAAGATTAATAAAGAAAAAGAAGAATAAAAGCTTTGTGTTAAAAAGTAGGGGCGGGAAAGACATAAGCACCATAAAGATAATCACTCGTAACTCCTTTTCTTTGAGAAGAAGGAAGATACGCTCTAACAGAATCTTCCGTCACTCTCATTCTTTGGGCATCACGCTCAATACTCCTCCAAACATAATAAAGAGAATCAGCTTCATAGCGAAGAAGAAATTCTCTAAGGCCCTTTTGTGTTTTAGTATCGCTATGGACAAGTCTTGCAATCCTTTCTGCATAAAAAGGACCATCCCGAGTCTGAACTTCAATTCCATTTTTCTTTGACATAATAAGATCCTCCTCAAAATATTTCAAAAATGAAAGAACAAAAAATTTATAAGTTCTCTGATGAAAGAAGATCTATGGACTTTGCAGAATTGTTAAAAAAAAGGAAAACATATAAGAGATTTAAAGATAAAGATATTGCATGGAATAACTTGGCAAAAATCTTGGCTTCCCTTTCACATACACCTTCTTTAGGGAATGTGCAGAATGTAAGAATCATTGTCATAAAAGAAGAAAATAAAAAATTAGCGTTATCAAAACATGCTTATGAACCTTCAGCGGTCAGATCAGCAAACACTATCTTATTATTGTATTCGGATAATGAAGAAATAACACAAATCTTTGGAACAAAGGGAAGGGAAGTTTATTCGTACATTAGCTGCGGGCAAGCTTTACAAAATATTCTCCTGCAGGCAGAAGAACTTGGTTTAGCCTCTTGTCCCGTCCCACCTTCAGATAGTGATGCTATTAAATCCTTGCTGGACTTGAAAGGTGATAAAATGCCCGTGATGTTGATTGCTTTAGGATATCCTGAAGAAGAAGCCGTTGGCATAGAATCTTCCACATATTTGCCTGAAAACTTCGTTGCCTTTGAAAACTACAAAGGAGAACGCTCGAAAAGCCTTTGGCCCTTGCATCAAACGATACAGAAAGTGATACACAGAATAAAGAAGAAAAAACATTGAATAATTTACTCTCTTTTCTTTAAACGTTCTCTCACAAAGTCATATGCTTCAGAGCATAAAGAATAGTAACTCAAACGTAAATGATCTTTGTATAAACCACCTGTGTTTTTAATAACCCATAACTATATATTACCAAACAAAATCTTCTTTCTAAAAAATGGTGAGAATAGAATCTCCATCAAGCATTAACACTTTCAAACAATGTAAGAGAAAGTACTATCACTCCTATATTGAAAAACTGCCAAGAAAAGAGAGTATAGAAATCATTGCAGGAAAAATAGTCCATGCTACCATAGAATCCTTTCATAAGATAGATCCTGTACTCATAAACGAAAAACATATTCACAGAGATATTCAAGACAAAGTCTTAGAGCTCTTCATCAACGAATGGCTCAAAGCAATCCCTTCTTTAAAAAAACTAGAGGAAGAAAATGGAAGAATACAACAATATTACAATGAATGCATCCAAATGTTGCACTCTTTCGTTCAATTCTCTGTAGTAGAACTGCAGAAAGTTATGAATGCTTCTCTTTCCTTTGAACAAGCTTTTAACAAACTAAAACCAAAAACAGAAGTCTTTTTCATTTCAGAAAAACATAACGTTAGAGGGTATATAGATGCAATCCATGAAGATGAAAATGGGGAAGTTATAATTATTGATTATAAAACTTCAAAAAGAGATCATCTCAGTGATGAATATAAATTACAATTAGCTATCTATGCATTAATGGTAGGAGAGAAACAAGGAAGACTGCCAAAACAAGTAGGATTACATTTCTTACGACAAGGAACAAGGATTAACCTGGATGTCAATCAGGACTTAGTAAAACAGGCAGAACGAGAATGTCTAGCCATTAAAGAATTTACACAGCAATTTCACACAAAAGAATTTTATCCTATGAACCCAGGGCCATTATGTAAATGGAAAACAGGGCAATGTGATTTTTATGATAAGTGTTATGAGCAACAAACACTATAAAAAAGAAACAATTTAGAATATATACTAAACATGTAGTTCAATTATCTCTTCCCAATCTTTTCAATACCCTCTTTAAGAACTTCAATCACATAATCAATCTCTTCTTGAGTAGTTTCCTTCCCTAAACTAAATCGTATCCCCCCTTGTGCAAGAGAATATTTTAATCCTACAGCTTTCAAGACATGGGAAAGATCCTGAACAGAAGATGTGCAAGCAGAAGCACTGGAAGCGAATACTCCTTTTATATTCAAATAAGCCAGCAAAGCATTTCCATCAATATTTTCAAAACAAACATGGAGAATATGTACTAGTCCTTTTTCATTTAAAGGACTGGTGATAAATATATCAGGAAATTCTTTTTTCAAAACAGATGCAAAGTATTCTTTCAAGAAATGAAGTGTAGCATTTATTTCTTCTTTGTATACTTCCACAGCCTTGCCAAAACCAACGATCGCAGGAACATTCAAAGTACCGCCTCGCATATTTAATTCATGTCCCCCACCATGCAACAAAGGATTCAATTTTACCCCTTGCCGCACATATAATGCTCCAATGCCTTTAGGACCATAGACTTTATGTGCATTGATGCTACACAAGTCAAGATATTCTAAAGGAATCTTGCTCTTCAAAAAACTTTGACAGGCATCTGTATGAAAAAGAATTTTTCGCTCTCGACATAGTTTTCCAAAAGATGCAATATCTTGTATTGTTCCTATTTCGTTTTGTCCATGCATGATAGAAACTAAGATGGTATCATCACGAAATGCCTTCTTCAAGTCTTCCACAGAAACAAATCCTTCTTTGCTCACTTTCAAATACGTCACAGAAAAACCTTCTTTCTCAAGCCATCGAGCAGCTTCCAAGACACTCTTGTGTTCAAAGGAAGAAACAATCACATGCCCTTTCTTCTTCCAATGCTGAAAAGCAAGACCTTTCAATGCTAGATTATTGGACTCTGTAGCACCAGAACTAAAAATAAGTTCATGGCTTCTTACTCCTAATCGCTGAGCAATCACTTGTCGTGCTTTCTGAACCTCTATTAATGCTTCTTTTCCTTTCTGATGGATGCTCACACTATTCCCATAGAGTTCTGAGAAAAAAGGAAGCATACTCTCTAAGACCTTACTGTCAACAGGGCACGTGGAAGCATAATCAAGATAGACTTTCATAAAAGAGTAATTATAAAAACTATTTTAAGGATTGCTATGAGACTTTTTTATTTCTCTAAGAAATTCTTTCAATTCTTTTTTTGATTTATCGCCATATTAGGCTGGTAAAGAAGTTAATGCTGTCCAATCTGTATAAAACAAAGACGATGATAACAAGCAAAGTTAGAGCTACAAGAATAAGAAAGAGCATCACTACAAAGCTCATCTGCTGCCAATGGAGTAATCTCTTATGATATTTCAACTGCTTTAATTGCAATTCTTCACTATAAGAAATACGATACTTCTCGCCATTCTCATCCTTGTATGTCATGCTCTTTTCTTTAACCATGCGAGTCAGTACTTCTCAAGAATTTATAAGAATTATCATACTCAAACGATAATAACCAAAGAATCACAAGGAAAAAGTTTTATATAGTCTTTTTGTCTAAACTTGAACTATGTCAGAGAAAAAAAGAGTGCAGACACAGAAAGAGCCACAAGAAGATTTGCTTTCTTCTATGAATCATTTAATCCAAAGAATCGATACGATGGTTTCCTTATTTGAGGAAGCAAGTAAACAAGTCACGCAGGCAGATAACATGGAAGATCGCATCAATGACTTGACAAAACAACTCGAAATGCTCTTGGAACAAAATAAACAAATTGCTAGGGGTTTGATTCTTCTTGAAAAGTACGTGCGTGGAAGGTCAAAGCTAGAAAGCATGGCCCCTTCTTTTGCCAATAATGGAAATCCCTCAAGCTAAAGAAATGGACATCTTTTTTGTCCATGATGAACAGGAAAAGACCTACAAGGAACTGGAAAATCTTCTTGTGTACTTGAAAAAAGAACCTCTGAAGGAAGGAAAAAAACTGCTCTTCTTGCAGAACTTTACAAGAGCGATGAAGGATGCGCATCATAAAAAACATCATCATGACTCTCTTCAAGAGCAGAAAGTAAAAGAAGAATTAATCAGAAAGAAAGCAGAACTGCTGAGAAAAATAAAAGAACTAGAAAGAGGAACACGAAAGGAGGGAGAAGAAAGAATCTTGATTCGTTCACGTCTCACAGGAAAAACACTTGCTTCTGTTATACTAGAAAAAAATCTCTATAAAATCTCTGAACCTCTCTTGTCAGAAAAAGAAAAAGAATTTCTGGAAGAGCAGGAAAAGAAACTCTCTCCAAGTACAGTCTCCAATGAATCGTTGTTGCATTCTAGTTTGCAGAAAGCAGCCATTGAATCTTTGCTTCCCTGGAAAGAAGAACGCTATGAATACCTGAGATATTACTTCGTAAGAAACAAAGGAAGATATGCAGACATAAGTGTTTTCGTGGAAGATCAAAAAGTAAGAAGAATAGATGTAGTTATAGGAAAGCCAGTGCAAATTTTCTATGAAGGAAAAGAATATTTAACAAATATTATTTTGGATAAAGAAACAATGAACAAGATAGCAAAAAAACTAGCACACTTAGCTGGAAAAAGTATTTCTGAAACACGTCCTTTATTCTCAGGAAGTATAAAGAAGAACATTCACGTGCAGGGGACTTTGCAGACAAAAACAACAACAGGAAAATTATTGATAGAAAAAAAATAAATTTAGAGAACAATAAAGAGGTAAGAAGGTTACGGGAGACTACACAAAGCCAAAGAGAGCAAAAGCTTTAAAAAAGAAGATGAAATCCAAGTTCCTATGGGAAATAAACCAAGTGGTATGATGGCCGGAAAACGGCTAAAAAAACGAAGAGCATCTTCCCGATGGAAAGACAAATGGTATACAAAAAGAATTCTTGGCTTGAGAAAGAAAGCTGATCCTTTAGGCGGGGCTCATCAGGCAAAAGGAATTGTCTTAGAAAAAAGAGAAGTAGAAGCAAAGCAACCCAACTCTGCAAAAAGAAAATGTTGTGTAGTGCAATTATCAAAGAATGGAAAAAGGGTAACGGCCTTCATTCCAGGAAACTTGGCACAAAAATTAATCAATGAACATGATGAAGTATTAATTGAATGTATTGGTGGAAAGATGGGAAGAGCAAAGGGAGATATTCCTTGTGTGCGTTGGCAGGTTATTAAAGTCAATGATCAAAGTCTCAGAGCATTAGTCACAGGAAAGATTGAGAAAGGTAGAAGATGAGCACCATAAAGATGTTTGGAAAATGGGACACAATAGATATTCATGTGAATGATCCTGGTTTGCAAAAATATATTAGTTTAGATCCTATTCTAGTGCCAAAAAGCTCAGGAAGAAATGCAAAATTCAGATTTTACAAAAGCAAAAATAATATTGTGGAACGCTTGGCAAACAAATTGATGATTCCAGGACATAAGGGAAAAAAACATACAAAAACATCAGGAAGGTGTACGGGAAAAGCACAAACAACGAATAAAATAATCCTAGAAACGTTCTCCATGTTGGAAAAAAATTTGCAAAAAAATCCTATAGCAGTCTTCATTAAGGCGGTTGAGAACGCTGCACCAAGAGAAGAAATCACAACGATTGAGTATGGGGGTGCAAAATATCCACAGGCAGTAGACTGTGCACCACAGAGAAGAGTTGATATTGCTCTTCGGCAGATGATACAAGGTGCCTACACAAAATCCTTTGGGAAAAAAATAAGTATGGCAAGAGCGTTAGCAGAAGAAATTACAAAAGCATATAATATGGATCATCAAAGCCAGTCTATTTCTAAGAAATTAGAACTGGAGAGACAAGCAGATTCTAGCAGATAGGCATAAAAGACTCTAATATATTCTTGAAGGAAATAAAAAAACAGAAGATTTAAAAAAAACACTGCTCTGTTACAAAGAATGATCAACACTATATTCTACAAGTACATTCAACTGGAAGAAAGAGAAGAACTAAAAAATAAATTATACATTCTCTGTTCTTCTTTAAAATTAAAGGGAACAATTCTCCTTGCAGAAGAAGGCATCAACGGAAATCTCTCGGGAAAAGAAGAAAAAATACAAAAATTTAAAATCACTATAAAAAAAGATAAGCGATTTAGAAATCTAATATTCAAAGATAGTAAAACAGAAGAACATAACTTCAAGAAATTGTCTATAAAAGAAAGAAAAGAAATTGTTTCCTTAAAACATAAAGGAGAGATAAGATTAGAAGAAAAAGGAGATTACATAGAAGCAAAGGAATTAAAGAAACTCTTAGACGAGAAGGAAGAAGTTATTTTAATAGATGCAAGAAATGACTATGAATATAAGATTGGTAAGTTCAAGAATGCAATAACGTTAGCGATAGAGAATTTTAGAGATATTCCAAAAACAATAGAATCAATAAAACATCTTAAAAGAAAGAAGATCGTTACATATTGCACAGGAGGAGTGCGTTGTGAGAAATTTTCCACACTTCTAAAACGAGAAGGATTCAAGGATGTGCAACAGTTACATGGTGGTATCATACAGTATGGGATTGACTGCGGTAGTGAGTACTGGGAGGGAAAATGTTTTGTCTTTGACACCAGAAGAGCTATTGATATTGATCCAAAACAACAAAGTTCTTTCATTTCTTACTGCGTCTATTGTCAAGGACCATCAGCAAATTATTATAATTGTGAGAACAAAGAATGTGATGTATTATTCATAGCATGTGAAGAATGTAATAAGAAAGAGAAAAATTGTTGTTCAAAAGAATGCAAAGAGAAAATATCTGAAAAA
>Ga0209541_10013813_pt1 | contig 12281 bp, 18 predicted proteins | sample RifCSPlowO2_01_FD_184027 | JGI IMG/M metagenome (GOLD analysis project Ga0209541, IMG submission 184027) | Groundwater microbial communities from Rifle, Colorado - Rifle CSP2_plank lowO2_0.1 (SPAdes) (version 2) | ecosystem: Environmental > Aquatic > Deep subsurface > Groundwater | place...
GAGAATCTTCGAGCGCTTTTTTTGCTTTTAATCCTTCTTGATAAATTCCGGAGGCGTTTTCGTAAACTTTGTCGGAAAATTCCTCCATCGCCTTCTTCACCTCCTCCCGCACCGGCGTGGCCGCCGCGTAATCCAGATAAATTCGCTTCATAACATTAATAACTACTTTAAAACTAATTTTGTAAGGGGGCAGGCGATATGGTTATGCGCTCGGGCGGGGCAATATTTGCGGCCGTAGTCGATTAACATATATGTAAATTTGAACCAATCTTTTTTTGGAATAATCTGCATCAAGTCGCGCTCAATTTTGACTGGATCGGTTTCATTGGTAAGGCCATATAGTTTTGAGAGTCTTTTCACGTGCGTATCGACGGCGATTCCTTCGACGACGCCGTAGGCGTTGCCCAATACTACATTTGCCGTTTTTCTTGCAACTCCAGGCAAGCGCAAAATTTCTTCCATAGTTTTTGGCAATACTCCCCTAAATTCTTTTCTAATCATCTTCGCGGCCGCGATAATGTTTCTTGCTTTCGCGTGATAAAATCCTGTTTGATAAATCTCTTTCTCAAAAGTTTTAATATCCGCGTCCGCGAAATCGCCAACTGTTTTATATTTTTTGAAAAGTTTTTCAGTCACCTCGTTCACCTTTTTATCTGTGCACTGGGCGGACAAAATCACCGCCGCCAAAAGCTGCATATTATTTTTATATTTCAGAGCTATTTTCGCGTCAGGACGCAGTTTCCTTAGCTCTCTTAAAATTGCCTGCCCAAGTTTCTTCTTCTTTTCGAGATCTGTTTTAGATTTAATCATGTTTTCTCCCTATATACGCTATCATCGCTTCGACTTGCGCTGGTTTATCGCGACGATATGAAAAATATTTCTGGTCTAGGCAATATGTACATTCTCCCGAATCCTCGATATTGCTTTTCTTAATTCCGAGCTCTATAAGCTGCCTTTGAATGACACTGCCCAAATTTACAAATTTTTCTTTTGTTCCAAATAATCTTGCTATATCTCCTTGGACTTCGAAATGGCATTCTCGTATCCCCGGCCCTATCCCTGCTAATAAATTTTTTACGTCGGCGCTCGATCTTTCTAAAACTTTCGCGGCTTCTTTAACTATATTTTGGGAAATTCCTCGCCACCCAGCATGAACCAAGCCGATGGTTTTAGTCCTCGGATCATAAAAATATACCGGAAAACAATCCGCGACGGTAATCACCAAAAATATATTATTTTCTTTCGTAACCAGCCCGTCCGTTTCCGGTAAAACGCCTCCGCGATTATCAGCGTGCGCCACGGTAACGCGCGTGCCATGAACCACATGAGCCAATACATACGGCGCTGAAAGATAAGACTCGCGTTTGAGAGAATCGAACTTCATCGCCCCGTCAGCTTTTTCCGAAATGCCGTATTCCAACTCCGGATACCCGTCAAAAATTAAAAATTTCATAAATACTGAACCTCTTCTTCGAGTCTAACGCCAAATTTCCTCGACACCCGGTCTTTCAATATTCGGGATAGTTTTCTGATATCTCGAGCTTTTCCTCCGCCCGCGTTATAAATAAGATTCCCGTGGTGCTGCGCGATGCGCACATTGCCGGAAGACATCCCTTTTGCCCCAACTTCTTCCAATAAATATCCCGCCGGCGCTTTTCCGTACATAATTTTGGAATTATCAATTTTTGACAAGAGTTTTTTCCTAACTATTGACTTCAAATCTTTTATAATAATATTCTTAAAGAAACTGCCTGGACATAATAAACCCGGCTTATACTTTTTCTCGCGCAGCTTGATAATGTCTTTTGAAATTTTCGAAAGTTCCCTAGGGTTGCCCTTTGCAAAAGAAAATTCCGCGCCGACGATTACCCAATTCTTATTTTTTTTAAAAATGCTTGACCGATATCCAAATTTGCACTTATTTTTGCTTATCCATTTGATTTTCTCGCCATCAAAAATTCTGACGCGAAATATATTATCTTTTATTTCCTGTCCGTATGCTCCGGCGTTTCCATAGATCGCTCCCGCAACTGTTCCGGGAATCCCAGCCATCTTTTCCATGCCGCGGAACCCATGCCTATTAATTTTTTTTATGAAATCTAAAAGATTGCTGCCGGCCCCGGCATAAACTGTTTTCCCTTTTACGCCAAAAGCCTTAATTCCAATCTTAATGACGAGGCCGTGGAAACCAGAGTCCGGAGCGACTATATTCGATCCAGACCCGATCACGCGCCACCTCCTTTTGTTTTCTCGAAAAAGTTTTTCCATTTCCCTCTCATTTTTTACCTCAACAAAATCGGCGGCCTTCCCTCCGATGCCAAGCGTTGTCAAGCTCTTCAAGGATTTTCCTTTCTCAAAACGCATAATAATCATTATACTAATATAATAATGGCATTAGCACGAATTCTATTATTATCGCTAATCGGTTTTGAATCGCTCAATTTTCTTGGGGTTCTCCCATTTGCGACTTATTTTTCATGGCTTGGGCTATTGGTAACTTCTATCGGCGCTTTGGCCGTCATAGAAATAATATACTACGCATTTAAGCGCGAAGGGATAATTTTGCCGACTCTGCCATATTTGGTTAGCGGGATGTCCTTATGGCTCGACGCATTGGGCGACGTCGCAGGTTTATACGGAAAATTTTGGTGGTATGATCAAGCCGCGCATATTATCGGCGGAGCTGCAATCATGTCAGTCGCTATCGCTATGTTTTCCCAATATCGCGAGCGCCACAAGATATCGCTTACCCTAATGCTTTTTATCTCTATATCTTTTGTCGGCTTTTTCGGCAGCCTATACGAAATAGAAGAGTACCTTGAAGATCGCTACTACCACGGCGAACAAAAGCGCCTGGGCGATGGCCCGGATACAGCCGATGATCTTTTTATGAATCTCTTGGGCGGCCTCGCTGGAGGCGCGGCTTATGCTTATTTTTCGAGAAAACTTGATATAAAAACTCGCAAGCCATAAAGTCTTGCGAGTTTTCTTTTCCAGTTAAAAACGGCTTAGTGGCTTACGAAGACGCGAGTAAGCTTTGCCAACCTTTCGGTCGATTAGGTTTCGATGATTGCCTAGACCTGCCGATATGCCATCTGTGGCAGAAACTACACGAGTAGTGGTGGATTGTTCTGCCAGTTCTTACTGACGCTTCTCGAGCCGCCGCGTAAGCTCTGTCCTCCATGGTAAAAGCCGCCTTTCTTCCGCAACTCCTGCGCCGAAGCGCTCTCTTGCTTGCCAATGCGATCACCCCCTTTTTTGATGAGCTTTTTTTAAAATATAGAACATCTAGAATTCTTTTTCAAGGTCGCACGCAACTAATCTTGGAGCCACCTCCCAGATTCGAACTGGGGACCTTCGCTTTACAAAAGCGTTGCTCTACCAACTGAGCTAAGGTGGCGATAATTTTATTTTTCGTAATTTTCTTTCTTGCCGTTTTTGTTTCCGTTGAGATTTTTCCAATATTCAGACCTCTGAGAAATATCGAGATTTATCGCCTTTCCATCGATAGTATCGGCCGTATGTTTAAGTTTTGTTTCGAGCTTGGACACAGAAATTCTAGCTCGGTGTATCACATACCCTGAAGATTTCAATAAAATCGGCAAAGAATTATTTTTTATTTTAAGATAAGCGGGGTAAACGAAATTTTCCCATGCTTTATTCCTTAAAGATTGATTGGCCTTAAGCCTCAATTTAAGCTCTACTTCAGGAATTAATTTCACCTCTCGAAAGTACTCGCGAGTCAATATGAAAATACCGATCAGGGAAAGTCCAAGGATGGATAGATAAATTATCATACTCTTAGAGTTCTAATTTCTGAAACGCTGCGATTTCAATATTTTCGCCAAATTTTCCGATGGCCTCTTTGAGATATTGAGAAACACTTAGGGAGGGGTTCCTGATGTATTGTTCGTTCATAAGGCTCCGGACATCCTCAGCTTCTGAAGAAGCGATCTGCATGGCAATCTCTCGCGCCAAAGTTTGAAATTCTTCGTTTTTCGCGACAAAGTCCGTCTCGCACCTCAATTTTACCAAAACTCCTATTCTGCCAGAATGAATATAACTTTGAATTATCCCAGCTTTAGTTTCCCGGTCTGATTTCTTAGCAGCGACGATTGAAGCTTCGTCTTTTAAAAATTCAAGCGCTTTCTTCGTATCTCCGCCGGTCTTATCGAGCGCTTTCTTTATCGCCATAACCGAGACTCCAGTTTTAGCGCGAAGCTCCTGGATTAATTCTTTAGATAGGTCAGCCATTTGAATTTAAATTCGACTTTGATACCCCATCTTGGTAAGCCGCCGCCAATTTTCCCAAGAGATAATCGAGGCTGGAAGAAGCGGAATCATTTCCTGGAATTGGGTGCGCCACTTTTGACAAATCGTTGTCCGAAGATAAAATCGCGATTACTGGAATAGACATTCTCCTAGCTTCGGAAAGGGCCGTTTTTTCTTCTTTTGGATCCACGATAATCATCGCTCCAACGTCGTTTTTAAGATTTTCGATTCCGGAGAATTTTTCCTCAAGAACTTTAATCTCGCGCGCTATCTTTAATTTTTCCTTCTTGGTGTATTTTTCAAGTTCTTTTGATTCCCTCTTCTTTTTAAGATCGTCAAAATATTTAATCCTATCGCGGATTATCTTGGCGTTCGTAAGCGTTCCGCCAATCCATCTTCCAGCCACATAACTATGCGCGAGAGATTTTGCATATTTTTCGATCAAGGCTTTTGTTGAAGGTTTTGTTCCTACCCATAAAACATTTTTCCCCGCTTCACCGATTTTCCTTAGAAAGTTTTCCGCCCCTTCGAGCGCTTCCCTAGTCTTCTCCAAGTCGAAAATCTCTATGTTATTTTTGAATCCGTGTATGAAGTCAGACATGCTTGGATGCCGACGCGACCGCGAATAACCGAATTGTACTCCGGCTTGAAACATTGCCTCTAATTCACTGTCTTTATTTAAGGTATCGACTTTTTGAGCGCCATTGGTTGCTTCTGCCATATGGGAATTAGTTTAATATTAATCCTTAAAAGATGCAACGCACTCGCCTGCCTGCCTGCAGGCAGGCCTCTTTTCTTTTCAAATGGTTTTTGCTATTATAGTCCAATATGAAAGCAGAAATACACCCAAAATACTTCCCAAATGCAAAAATTAAATGTGCTTGCGGCAATGCAATTACCGTCGGATCGGCCAAAGAAAGCATGGATATTGAAGTTTGTTCGGCCTGCCATCCGTTTTTTACGGGGAAAGGCAAACTAATCGATTCTGCTGGGCGAGTTGAGCGTTTTAGAGCGCGCGCAGCGGGGAAAAAGCCTGCCAAAGGTAGCCAAGTCGCCAGTCGAAGGAAATAAACATGGGAACGATAATTCTCGAAATCCGCGCCGGCGCTGGCGGTAATGAAGCCTCCATATTCGCGCACGAGCTTTTTAGGATGTATCAGATCTACGCGTCCAAGCAAAGTTGGAACTGGAAAATTCTCGACGATATGATCGCGGAAATAAGCGGACAGAACATATGGAAAAAATTAAAGCACGAGTCAGGCGTCCATCGTATCCAGCGTGTTCCTAAAACGGAGAAATCCGGCCGTATCCATACGTCTACCGCTTCTGTCGCTATCTTGCCTGTCCCGACACAAAAAGAAATCGAGATCCGCGAGTCAGATCTGGAAGTAACATTTTCGCGCGCTGGAGGTCCTGGAGGACAAAACGTCAATAAAGTAGAGAGTGCGGTTAGAATCTTTCACAAGCCGACAGGAGTAGTCGTTTCTTCCAGAGAGGAACGTTCACAGCTAAAGAATCGCGAGCGAGCCATGGATGTGCTTAGGGCAAAGTTATTCGACGAAAAGCGCCGCAAAGAATCAGAAACTCTTTCGCGCGAGCGCAGGGATCAGATTGGAACTGGAGACCGCTCTGAAAAAATCAGGACTTACAATTTCATGCAAGATCGAATTACCGACCACCGCATAAAGAAAAGTTTTCACAATATCGAATCAATCCTTGACGGAAACATGGACGCGATCGTAAAGGCTTTTGAGAAATCTTAACCAGGATATTCGATCTCTTGATACTCCTCTCTTTGAATGCGTGTCTTTTTCAGATGCGCCAAAAGAGTGTTTAGGCCTGTGCCGTGGCCGATGAGTAAAATAGGTTCTGGCGAGTTATCTTGCGAAAGCTCATCTAAAAGGGACGAATGTCTCCTCAAAACTGCGTCGCGCGACTCGCCTCCATACTTCGTAAAATCGTAATTAAAGTATGAGCCGTGCCACAAGCCATCTGGATTCTTTTTTCCCCCTTCCAAAAAACCAAAATTGCATTCTCGAAGCCGCGCGTCATAAATTACAGGAACATTTATATATTCCTTTATCGCCGATGCCGTTTCCCGAGAACGCTTCAAATCTGAACTTACAATCTTTCTTATTTCTAACTTTTTCAGTTTCCGCGCAAGCTCGTCGGCTTGTATCCATCCGCGTTCGCTCAAATTAGTATTGGTGTGCCCTTGCAGCCGCCCCTCTCGATTCCAGTCTGTCTCGCAATGCCTGACCAAAATAAATTTCATTTTACCTCTGCGCGGTTCTTGAGATTATGTCAATTTGTTCTTGATATTTAGTCGCGAGTCCCATCACATCATCGCCGTAGAAACGATAAGCTGGATTTTTCCAATTTGATCCCGCAAGATATTTTAGGGCCGCATTATATTCCGCAGCATACGTCCGGGCACCGGCGCCGTTATCGCGCAGCAAAAGCCCCGACGCGACAAAGGCATCTTGCGGATCCCACGGATTTGGCGGATTATGCCTCGTTATTTTAGCGACCGCGCTTTCATATAAAAGCCATGTTGTCGGGATAAATTGAGCCGGGCCCATCGCGCCTCCGCAATATCCATACCAAGCTTTCTTTGAAACAGGCATGGAGTCTGGATTCAAACCAAGTCGCGAGGTTATATCCTTGAAAGCGTCCCTTTGCTTCGCGCATCTCGCATGCGCTAAGTCGATGTTCCAATTTCCCGTCCCGACATTCGCGCCCAGATTGGATTCTTCCGCGATTATCCCTAAGAGAAATGCCGGGCGGATTCCCGCTCCTTTTTCCACTTGAAGCGCGTACTCGAGAGCTTTTTCGAACGGGATAGCTTTTGAACCATTGAGCAAGAAAAGCTGGGATCTTATGGCCGCGGCGTTTTTGGCCCGTTCATCCAGCACTTTTTTGTACGCTTTCTCCTGCCCGCGCGTCAGATCCAATATTCTTTTTTTCTCTCGCTCTTTATCTTCGATGCTTTTCCTCTCCAATTCCTGAATAGTCTTCAATTGCAGTTCCTGCGCCTTTCGTTCTTCTAAATCAATCTTCTGGGCTTCCGCCTCGCTCTTGTTCGCCCTTATTTCTTGGAACGACTGCTGAAGCGATCGCTGTATCGCATCAAAAGAGTCGGCCTGAACGAAAAATTCGGATAGATTGTCATAGCCCAAAAGCATCTCAACCATCGAAGACTGGTCAATTTGGTAAAGCTCCCTCAAAAGCTCGGAAAGAGAATCTTTCTCGCGCTCTATTTTATTATCAAGGGCGGAGATAGTTTTATTTTTTTCCCCAATCGCCCCCTGCAAATTGGAAATCGCGATATTCCTCGCCCTTATCTCAAGTTGAGATTTTTTGATCTGGGCGTCGAGCAACGCTATGTCCCGTTCAAGGCTTTGCGCTTGATTCTGCTTGTCTTGGATGATATTCCTATATCCGCCTATTTCTTTCTCAATGCCAGCAAGTTCCGATTCCAATTGCGCCCTTCTATCAGTAACCGAAGAAGGGTCGATTGCCTGCGCAGAAATATAAAACACCGGAATAAGCAATAAACTTAGCCAAAAAAGACGCATATTATATATTATAGCAGACTGGGATTATTCCTTCTCCTTGCCGGAGCCTTCTTTCGCTTCTCCCTCCTCAATAAGTTTTTCCTTTTTCGTGAGAACTTCGATTGATTCAATCCCAGCCGCAGACACAGTTTCTTCAGCTTTAAGCTCCTCTTCGCTTCTTGGAGACTCAACAAGCGCCAAAACTTCCTCCAGAGCCGCGTGCGTCTTTACTCCTTTCGGCAAGCTCAAATCAGCTACAGTAAACTTATCTTCAAGATTTTTAAGCTTCGATAAATCAACTTTTATCTGGTGCGGTAAATATGCCGGCAAAGCTTCAATTTCCAATTCGTGATGAACTTTCACTAAGATTCCTCCGAGCTTAAGAGCTGGGGAATCTCCCTCAAACAAAAGCTCTACCTTCGCCTTGATAGGCTTATCCATCCTCACCTGTAAAAAATCAACATGCACCGGAACATCCTTAATCGGGTCAAAAGCGATATCGTGTATCAAAACATTTTTCCTCTCTGGGCCGATTTCGAGTTCAACAAGGCTGGATTCGCCCGCTTGCCTAAAGACTTTCTGAAAATCATGCCAAGAAATTTCAAGCAATAGCCCGCTCTCTCCGGCGCCATACACTATTGCCGGAATTTTTCCCGCCTTTCGCAAATTCTTTACCTTTTTACCGACCAAATCCCTCTTTTCGGCTTTAATAGAAGTCATGGCTATAAGTTAATCATATAATGAAGATTTAATCAATGAACAACGGTTGATAGTTTAAATTAAGCTTGATTTCACGAGTTTTGACGCTTAAGATTTTTTTGTCCCTAATCTCGACTTCCAAAAGAAGTCCTGTCATCGTCTCTTCCGAAAAATTCTGGTCAAAGACAAAATTACCTAAGCTGTATGCGATGTAGGAATCCACATATTTCTCAACTGGCTGGGTAACGTGCGGATGATGGCCAATGACTAAATCAGCGCCCGCGTCGATAGCTATTTTCGCAAGCTTAATTTGGCGTAGCGAAGGTTCTTTTTTGTATTCTTCGCCGAAATGAAAGGAGACAACAATCAAATCGGCCGCGCTCTTCGCCCATGAAACGCCCTTTTTCACAACTTCATCATCGGCACGAATGCCAAGTCCTGGAAAATCGCTAAACGCGAGTAATCCTAATTTTAACCCCTTTACTTCAAAGATCTCGGGACTCGTAGTCGCGCCTGCTGGAATTATATTCGCTTCTCTCAAAATCGAAAGCGTGTCAACAAAGGCTTCCATGCCCCAATCTCCGCTATGATTGTTGGCGACAGACATGGCGTCGAATCCGGCGAATTTCAAGCCCCCAATAACTCTTGCGTCCATTCTAAAAGAATATGCGGACCCGGCATTTTTTCCTCTCGAAGAAATCGGACCCTCAAGATTTCCGAACAAAAAATCATATTCCGAAAGTTCACTCGCGATATTTAAAAACGGAAAGCGAAAATCGCCTGCGCCCTCTTTTAGAATTTTTTTCTCAACCTCGCGATCCATCATTATATCCCCGACGAAAGCTAATTTTATAATCTCTGAATTTGCCGGAGTCGCGTGCTTTCTTTCGGAAAAATATACCTCCGGACCAAGATATATTTTTGCCCCCAAAGCAAAAACTCCCGCCAAGATCAAAATCCAAAAATAGCGCATATATTTAAGCCAGTAGATTCGGGGGTTTTTGGCCGGAGAGCGAGGCAATGATATTTTCCGCCACAAGCTCGGCCATTTTATTTCTCGTTTCCTCCGTCGCGGATGCGAGATGCGGGGTCATGATAATATTTTCAAGATTGATTAAGCCTGGCTCAATCGCGGGCTCATTCTCAAAGACATCTATCGCGGCGCCTTTTATAGTTTTACTTTTCAATGCTTCCGCGAGAGCTTTTTCATCTACGATGGGCCCGCGCGAGGTATTAATCAAATAAGCGGTTTTTTTCATGGCTTTGAAGCTCTCCGCGTTTATCAGGTGCTTTGTCGCTGGCATCAACGGAACGTGTACGGAAACGAAGTCCGCGTTTTTCAAAACCTCATCAACCGTCGGGCAAAAAACAGCACCGGATTCTTTTTCAAATTCTTCGTTGCGCTTAACGTCGTAGTATAAGACCTTCATCTCGAAGCCTTTTGCGGCATGGTGCGCCACGCGCGAACCAATTCTGCCTAGTCCGATTATTCCCAAAGTTTTTTTCGAGACATCCGTCCCCAAAAGCATCATCGGCTCCCAGCCGTGATATTTTCCGGCCCGCGCGAATCTTTCCCCTTCCGATATCCTGTGCGCTATCGCGAGCAATAAAGCGAAAGTGTGCTCCGCGACAGTATCAGTTAGAACCCCTGGGGTATTCGTAATCATTATTCCTTTTTCTTTCGCGGCAGAAACATCCACATTATCGAACCCCACGGCCATATTCGCGAAAATTTTGCACTGCGATCCGGCCGCCTCAAAAACATCTTTATCTATCTTATCAGTCAATAAACATAAAACCCCGTCATAATTCCCCTTTTTTAAAAAAGCAATTAACTCGTCTTTGGATAAAACTTTATCTTCAGGATTTACATCGATATCGTATTTCGCATCAATCAGCTTTTTTATCCCCGCTTCCGGAATCTTCCTCGTTACAAATATTTTTGGCATATTTATTTAATTAATATCATTTATTTTCCATACTGGAGAATATACTCCTGGGCTTACTTGTTGAGCAGTTCTCTCCATTATTATTCTTGCCACAATTGTTTCTCCTCTAACTTCAACTCTTCCCTCAAATTCAGTTCTGTCCGACACCTGAAAAATCAATTCTGCATTGTTATATCCATTGAGTCCGAGCTGGTCAATACCACGTTCTGTAAAATATGGCTTCAAATATACTAAACCATCGGTAGAAGTAGCAGCTGCAAATATATTTTTTACTTTAGACATTATTTCCTCCGGCTCATGATCGGTTATAGGCGGGTAAACATATACCTGCCCAGCCCCGGACATTAATCTTCCTTCTAGACTTCGAAATTTTGCAGATGCTCGGAAAATAAGATTTGTATCCTTCTTTAACGTGCAAAAGCACACTGTCTCGTATGAGTGTAGGGTCTGGAATATAAGTACCGAAAGTAAGCTTATATTGTCTACCGGCATTAATGCGAGATGTATAAACTTCTAGCTGGCCGTAATTTGGAGATTTAATAAATATCTCCGGCTCTTTCGCGACTGGCAATTTTACTATATCAGGAAAAGTTGAATCTAAAATAATTTTTTCTATCTCCGAGGGATCTATGGATGAGTAAGAAAATTCGTAAACAAGCTTATCTTTTATGAAAAAATATGTTGTGGAAGCTGAACCATTTTTACTTACCGAAGTTATTTCAATATTATTTAAATTTACTGCTCGTATTTCGGCTTTTACTTTCTCCCAATTATTTATATCATTGCAAAATAGAGCGTTTTTACCCAATGGACTTTCGCAATAAACGTGTATGCTAGTGCGCATATTTGGATTTTCGTAGGCACGTATATCAATGCTTCCCTTTTTATCTCCAGTTCTTAATAATAATTTGCTAGTAGTGGTAGATTCGATTTCAAAATAGAATGGGTATTTTATCTCAAACCCATATTTTTCGTTGCGGTATGTTTTCCACTCTTCGACTTCGCTCAGGGTGGGGTCAGTGATTCTTTCTGCATTTTTTTCTAAATCCTTGACAAAATAATTTTTATATACAAACAGGCTTCCGCCAGCAATAACGAGCGCCGCGAGCCAGATAGAAATTATTTTTGGAATAGACATGATTTTTATTTTAAAAGTTTAATAAACTCTTCGGCAGACAAATCGGCATCGCGAAGTATTTTTCTCAAGAGGCCGCGACTTATTGCCTCATAATCAGGTATAGTTATATTCTTTCGATTTTGACACGATAAACGAACATGGCTACCGCGTTGCCGGAGAATCTGATAGCCAATTTTCGAAAGCGCCCTGATTATTTCCTGTCCAGATAAAATGGGCAGCTGCGACATTGACTAGATCGTAATTGTATGCAAACTTAATTCCTTTGGATGATAAGATTCCAAAGTTTCCTTGCTCCCCTTCTCCTCCAAAACCAAACTCAAAACTTCCCTTATATTTTTAAGAGCTTCATCTAATGTCTTCCCCTGGCTATAACATCCGTCAAAAAGCGGGCATTCAACGATGTAAAAATCGTTTTCGTCTTTCTCTACAAATAGTGGTAATTGATTCTTAGGCATATTTTAATTATAACACTTCTATATCTCCAATCAACTCTACTTCTTATTATACTTTATACCCTATTCCCAGAGCCGAATAATTTTATCTTCTCCATTGTTTTTGCTCTGACAGTTTCTATAGCGGGGGCAAGAATTTTATACGGGGTCGTCTCCTCTGGATTATTCGCTAGAAAAGTGCGAAGCGCCCAGGTGTAAGCTACGCGAATCTCCG
>Ga0209541_10013815_pt1 | contig 12280 bp, 8 predicted proteins | sample RifCSPlowO2_01_FD_184027 | JGI IMG/M metagenome (GOLD analysis project Ga0209541, IMG submission 184027) | Groundwater microbial communities from Rifle, Colorado - Rifle CSP2_plank lowO2_0.1 (SPAdes) (version 2) | ecosystem: Environmental > Aquatic > Deep subsurface > Groundwater | place: Rifle...
GAGGCAAATGACATGTCAGTATTTAATGTATTACCCACTTCCCACTCCCCACTTCCCACTCGCGAAATCATTGCCGGCCCTCACATCACCACCTACAATGTGCCATCAATTGACTTTCTTAAAAGTGTTGGAGTTAAAAAGGTTGTCTTCCCTGTGGAGCTTTCAAGGGATTCTGTAAGCTACTGCATCCAGAATACAGGCATTGATGCTGAAGTATTTGCCCACGGCAAGGTGCCACTGGCCTTTTCATGGAGGTGCTACACTTCAAGGGCTTACGGGCTTAATAAGACCAACTGCCAGTATCACTGCAAACAACATCCTGATGGAATGTTATTAAAAACGATTGAAGGCGAGCCAACATTTACTGTTAACGGAACATCTATCTTAAGCGCCTTGACCTATACCCTTGTCGAACTTATTGAAGATTTAAAGGCTATCGGCATAAAGGCACTAAGAATCTCTCCTCAGTATCAGCATACAAAAAAGATTGTAGATGTATTTAAAAAAAGGATTGAAGGAATTATAGGTCCTGATGAAGGCCTTGCCATGCTTAAAGAGACAAGCCTATTGGGTTCCCCGATTAAAGCATTCGAGGACAAGTTTTGTAATGGGTGGTATTTTGGGAAGGCAGGAAAAGAATATGTGGCGGCTCCTAAAAAGTCCATCTGTGGCGTTGTCGCTGCGGCTTCTTCGCTCAACATACGTTAAAAGTATGCTTCGCTTGAAGCCTTGCTCCGCTCCCTGCTTAATACCTGCAGGGACAGGCTTGCATTTGGAGCTTTTTAGTTTGCCGCTTGATACAAATGAACTCAGAAGCACATGTGAAAACCGATGATGACAAAAAAGGTGCCATTGTTACCTCTCGGTTGGTTGATGCAATAACCCAACCCATAAAGGTAAGGTGCTTCAGCCGTGGGCAAAGCACCCTGTGGCAAAGAAGGGAAAAAGGAAATAGGTAATATCTATTCAAATAGGTAATGAATTAGGTAATGTAGCTTGTTGGTTTTGACAAGATAATAATATCACGAAATGCAGAAGTAATAAGATTATAAAGAAAGGTTGTAATATCAATTTGTGCCGCAGGCTGTGGCAGAATTGATGCTGTATGAGAACCACTATGGATAATAATATCTCAAGAGTTTTGACCGGTTATACTGAGCTTTTGAATACTTTAAAAGAGCGGATACGCAAGGCCCAGATACGGGCAACCTTGTCAGTAAACCGTGAACTGGTGTTGCTTTATTGGCAAATCGGTCAAGAAATCCTTACAAGACAGGCAAGGGAAAACTGGGGTTCAAAGGTTATTAACCGCCTTGCTGCTGACCTTAGACGTGAATTTCCTGATATGAAAGGATTTTCGTACAGAAATCTAATTTTTATGCGGGGCTTCGCCGAGGCTTTTTCTGACAAGGCAATTGTGAAACAACTTGTTTCACAAATTCCATGGGGGCACATCATCCGCATAATGCAATTGGTCAAAGACTCCTCTGAACGTGAATGGTATATCCGTCAAACTATAGAGAATGGCTGGTCACGAAACATTCTCGTATTGCAGATAGAAAGCAATCTTTACCACCGGCAGGGCAAGGCAATCAGTAATTTCAGAAAAACGCTTCCTTCGCCGCAGTCCGACCTCGCTCATCAGACCCTAAAGGACCCTTATATTTTTGATTTTCTCACTCTTGACAAAGAAACTCACGAACGTGCTGTTGAAAAAGAACTTGTCAATCACATCACGAAATTCCTCCTTGAGCTTGGTGCTGGCTTTGCTTTTGTGGGCAAACAGTTTCATCTGGAAGTCTCAGAACAGGATTTTTATATAGACCTCCTCTTCTATCACACGCGTCTGCATTGTTATGTTGTCGTAGAGTTAAAGACAGGGGACTTCAAGCCTGAGTATGCAGGGCAAATCAATTTTTATCTGTCAGCCCTTGATGATATTGTAAAAGCGCCTGAAGATAATCCCTCTATTGGAATCATCTTATGTGCCACAAAGGATAGAATTCTCGCCGAATACGCCCTGCGTGATATGAAAAAACCTATCGGTGTGGCTGAATGGAAAACAAAACTTACTCGCTCTTTACCAGCAAAACTGAGGAAAAACCTGCCGACGATTGAGGAGATTGAAGCAGAACTGATGAAGGAAGATGATGCCGGTGACAGGAGGAAAAGGGGTAATATCTCTAAAAGAGGGTAATGTGACGAAATGGCGGGCTGTTGATAAGGTAATCATATCACGGAAAAGGAAATTGATAAGATTCCTGCCGTAAATTGTAGCAGAAATGATAGCAAGAGATTGTAGAATTTGTGCAGCAGGTTGTTGCACAAATTCCATCTTTACAAAAGAAACCGAAAGGCAGCCTGCCGACGATTGAATAAATAGAGGCGGAGTTGGAAAAAGAGAAAGAATAATGCTGTATTTTGCTTACGGTTCTAATTTGGATTGATTACAGATGAAATCTTGCAGCCCATCTGCGGAGTCTGCTCTGACCCCTATGGACATCGGGGAGGAATCTTGTAACATAGCTTGCTCCGCTCCCTGCTTAATACTTGCAGGGACAAGTTTGAAGGTAATTGAAAGACTCCAGCATCTTGGCGGAAAGCGGGATATACCTTGCCTTCCTGTGCGTAGCACGCAGACAGGCTTTATCAGCAGGAGCATGGATTGAGCCAGAGTATCAGAAGATGTTTGACGGCAGGAATATCATAAAGGAGAAAAAGGATGACTGATATACCTCGAATCATTTGGTATTCAAGTACGACCTATGATCGCAAGGTTGCGTATCCGGGCGAGAGTTTGTTTGCCAGTGCTTTGGTGACGAATGCGTTAGACCTTCCCATTTTTATAGGAAATTGCCATTGGCAGTTTAGTTGCTATCCTGATAGGTTGCCAGGTATCAAAACGGTTAATGTGTCTATACAACCAAAGGCAAGCGCAACTGTGCCTCCTTGGCAACTCCCAGTGCCAGATGTTCCGGAAGGGCAATATGAATCGCGTGTTTCAATGGATACATGGGTTTGGGATCCGGCGCAAGTCAACTGGATAAGTCTCGGCAAAATTGAGCCTGATAGAGGAGAACCTTTTCATATCGTTCACAGCCCCAGATTCCGAGCATTTATTAGCCGAAGCAATCACGATGTTGATCGTCCTATTGTAGACGCTATTGTATCTGTTATCCAAAGTTGGGGCTTTGATACACATACCGTTGGTATCAATGAAATTGAGCCTGATACAACTCGTGTCCCCAATAGAATTATAGAGGAAATTACAAAGGCTGATTGTGTTTTCGCAATTGCTACCCCTCGCGATGTTAGTTCTGTTCCTAATCTGTTTCGAACACTAACTTGGCTTCACAACGAGGTCTCTTTCAGTTTTATGGCACAACAACCAACCCTTCTTATTGCCGATGAGAGCGTGTTGTTGGACGGCTTGACAGGAACTGACCGCATCCCCACCATTAGATACTCCGCCAGCAACTTGGCATCTTTTCTCGCCAGCCTGCACCGGCTCATGCCAGAGATAAGGAAGATTCTGACTGACCGTACATTTAAAAGGTGGGAACAAAAAAGGATTAGAGAGGCTGAGGAAATAAGGTATCATAGCTTTGTCTCGGGAATGGTCTATCAGAAAAAATTGTTTCTTGGAGAATGAAATCATCTATTTTGGGGGAGTTGTAAAGATATGGCTGTAAGAAAACAAAAAAAAGGCAAGGAAATTTCTGTTGAATCTTATTCCCACAAGGGTAAGAAGCGGAAGAATAATCCGCCTGTTGGGCTGGTTTCAAGTGCAACGGATAAATTAAACGGCAGAACAAAGTATCAGCATGACCCGCATATTGACCCTTATCTCAGTTGGGCGGGGAAGAAGGAAGGGACGGAGTTTGAAGTTCAGAATGTGAGCCTGCACATTCATGAGCGGATTGACCCAAAGAGGATTATCAAGTCTTTTTTAAAAGAAGATACTAAACCAAAACAGCCTTCTCTTTTTGAACAGCCTGATAATGACCCGCCGCTTACCAAAGCCATTGATTTTTACCGCCATGAGCAGGACTGGACAAACCGTTTGATTGCAGGCGATTCGCTTCTTATCATGAACAGCCTCTTGAAAAAAGAGGGCGTGGCTGGCAAGGTGCAGATGGTTTATTTTGATCCACCCTATGGAATTAAATACAATTCAAACTTTCAGCCGTTTGTGAACAAGCGGGATGTCAAAGACGGCAACGACGCCGACATTCCCGCAGAGCCTGAGATGATACAGGCATTCCGGGATACATGGGAACTTGGCATCCACAGTTATCTGACTTATCTTCGGGAAAGACTTTATCTTGCCAAAGAACTCCTCCACGAGAGCGGAAGTTGCTTTGTGCAGATAAGCGATGAGAATGTGCATCATGTGCGGGAAATAATGGATGAGATATTTGGGAAGGATAACTTTGTAAGTCTAATCTCTTTTGCTACAACAAGCGGATTTCAGTCCAGCACTCTTTCAAGAGCAGGAGACTATATTTGTTGGTATGCGAAAAATAAAAGCAAAATTAGATATCGTCAACTCTATAAAACAAAGGTTCTGGGAGAAGAAGGTGCAACTGGTTACGACTCTATTGACTTGATTGATGGAGCAGTGCGGTCGCTAAGTAAGGAAGAGTCAAAAAACCCGCACCTAATGCCTAATGGTGCTCGATTATTTGCAAAAGCTGATCTTACAAGCTCCGGTAAGGCTGGAGTTGAGCAACCTTTCGAATTTCAAGGAAAAATATATAAGCCAAGTATAAATTCTCACTGGAAAGCTAATTATCCCGAAGGGATGCAACGGCTTGCTGATGCAAACCGTCTCGTAGTGGTTGGAAACACACTTAGGTACAAGCGATATTTTGATGATTTTTCTTTATATCCAGTAAACAATTTATGGTCAGAACAAATGTCTGAACAGAATAAGGCTTACGTAGTTCAGACATCAGAAAAAGTCATCGCTCGCTGTCTTTTAATGACTACCGACCCTGGCGACCTTGTTCTTGACCCTACCTGCGGCTCTGGCACTGCTGCCTATGTTGCCGAGCAGTGGGGCAGACGCTGGATTACCTGCGATACCTCAAGGGTTGCAATTACTCTGGCAAAACAAAGGCTGATGACTGCAAAGTTTGATTATTATGAACTTGCTCATCCGCTTGAAGGAATCAGAAGTGGGTTTAACTATAAGAAAGTTCCTCATGTCACGCTTGGCTCAATTGCAAACAACGAACCTTCAAAAGAAGAAACTTTGTACGACCAGCCGTTTGTGGAAAAAGGCAAAGTCCGTGTAACAGGACCTTTTACTGTTGAGGCAGTGCCAAGTCTGAGGGTAAAGCCTTTTGACGGCAAAGAACCAAAACTTGAGATAACAAATGAGCAGTTAGCCCGAACAGGCGAAACAGGCAAACAGGCAGAATGGCGGGATGAATTAAAGGCATCGGGCATCCGCACAATCGGCGGCAAACTCATTTCTTTTTCAAGGGTTGAGCCAATGACTGCCACAAGATTTTTACATGCTGAGGCAGAGATTTTAGAAGAGAGCGGGGAAAATAAAAAGGCATATATCAGTTTTGGTCCTGATTATGGGCCGCTTGAACAGAGGCAGGTTGAGGAGGCAATCAAAGAGGCAAGAAGTTTAAAGGTAAAACCTGACTTTGTAATCTTTGCGGCTTTTCATTTTGACCCTGAGGCGGCAAAGGATATTGACCAGATAAACCTGTCCCGGCAGGCATTAAGCGGGGATTGGCAGGGCGTGAAAATACTTAAGGCGCAGATGGGTGTGGATTTGCTTACAAGGGATTTGCGAAAGAAACGGTCTTCAAGCCAGAGTTACTGGCTTATTGGCCAGCCTGATATAGAGGTGATTAAGCAGAAAGACGGCAGGTTCAAGGTGAAACTCAACGGCTTTGACTATTACGACCCTGTAAGTGGAGAGATTATTTCCAAAGGGACAAAACATATAGCAATGTGGTTTCTGGATACGGATTATGATGAGCGAAGCCTTTACCCTGAACAGGTGTTTTTCCCGGAGGGCGACTCAAAGCGGGATTGGACGAGGCTTGCAAAGGCATTAAACGGCGAGGTGAACGAGGAACTGATAGAGCAGTTTCGCGGTATTGAGTCTCTGCTGTTTTCTGCAGGCGAGCATAAAAAGATTGCAGTAAAGATAATTGATAACCGCGGGATTGAGTCGTTTGTGATAAAGAGGTTGGAGTAATTATGCCAGTTGTAGGGTGGGTTACCCCACCAAAAAATATCGGAAAGATAAATCGGTGGGTATAATCCACTGTTGAAAAGGGAATGATAGGAGCAAACAAAATGGATACTTGTGATTTCTGTGCAGAACGAATGAATTATTATAATCCTTCCAATAGAGATATATATCAAGTCCAATGTCCTCGTTGCGGCGAGTATTTTATTACAAGAGAAGCCCTAACGAATCTAAAGAGTTCTATAAAAAAGTCTACATTAAGCGATAGACAAAAGGCGAATATTTCTGGATGGTTGTGTGAGAACAAACAGTTTGAGATAAATACTAACAACTTGGATAATCTTTTCAAAATTAAGACGCCGAGTTTTCACGAACGTGCAGATAAGATTTTATTGGAATTTGAAAGAATGACTGAATATGCGGGGCATTTTGTCCAGTGTTTCGCCGAAAATTCAGAAGTATTTTATGGTAAGCCAAAGAGTTATTTAAGTGTTGGATACTGTTTAAATAGCCATGAATTTGAGGAGATATTAGAATTTCTGAAAGATACCAAAAGAATATCGTTTTCAAATACGAACAATAAAACGTGTAAAATTACTGCCAATGGTTGGGAGCATTTAGAAAAACTAAAAAAGATTAATGCAGATAGTCAACAAGGATTTGTGGCAATGTGGTTTGATAAGGCAATGATGGAAGTTTATGACAAAGCCATCTCAAAAGGAATTTTAGATGCCGGCTATAAACCACATTTGGTTTCAGACAGAGAACATAATGACCAAATTGATGACGAAATTATTGCACAGATAAGACGCAGCCGCTTTATTCTTGCCGATTTTACAGGTCATAGAGGCGGGGTTTACTATGAAGCCGGTTTTGCAAAAGGTCTGGGGATAGAAGTTGTTTGGACATGCAGAGAAGATGATATAGATAAATTACACTTTGATATCCGGCAGTATAATTGCATTTTGTGGCAACCGGACAAGTTAGATGAATTAAGAAAGAAGATATGTTTTAGAATCGAAAGTGTTCTTGGGCGAGGGAGTTACCAACAAGCATAGTTAGTAGAGTGGGCTACGCCCACCAAAATAGATTTGGAAAAATGGTGGGTGAAACCCACCCTACAGCATGATTGGCAAGAGGTTAATAAGGAATTATAATGATGGGGCTACACGAAATTGCCGATTTCGTGTAAAAAAAATATTATTAAAATTCAAGGCGTTACGGTGATTTTACATGGAATTAGGAGTTAAGAGGCAGCTATGAGCCAGAAAGTAATAGACCATTTAATCATAAACAGCCCTTTTGAAGAGCCGAAAAAGCATTGGCTTTATATCCGGGAAACACAGGAATTTGAGTTGAAAGAGGGAAGAAGAAAGGCAGGCTATTGGCGGGCAACAGGCAGGGCGCGTTCAGGGCATGATGACCTGGGTGAATTTATAGAAATAGAACTGGTTAATAAAATTCGTCCGAGGGTTAAGAAATGGAAGGAAAGCGGTTATCCAAATATTACTGGCGTTACAAGAAAATTGCTTGAGTTTTGGAATGATAAAAGCCAGAGGGAACAGCCTCTTTTTTGGTGTCAGATTGAGGCGGTAGAGACAGCAATATGGCGGACTGAGGCAAGTTCAGCAGAAAAGCAAGGCATAGATATTACAAATGATGGAAGCCAGTGGCAGAGGGAATGTTTAAAGTTAGCGACAGGCACAGGGAAAACCGTTGTTATGGCAATGCTTATTGCATGGCAGGCTTTAAATAAAATAGCCAATCCTAAAGACCCAAGGTTTTCAAAAAATATTTTAGTGGTTGCTCCCGGCATTACTGTTAGAGATAGATTGCAGGTTCTTAAACCTGAAAACAAAGATAACTTTTATCAAAGTTTTATTCTGGTTGATTCGGCAATGTGGCAGGATTTGTTACAGGCAAAGATTGTTGTTACTAATTGGCATAACCTTGCCCCAATCAATGAAAATTATGGGCCAAAGGTTATGAAGAAAGGTCATGAAAGCGATGAGGCATTTGTCCGCAGAGTTTTATCTGATTTTGGCAATGCAAATAATATCCTGATAATAAATGACGAGGCGCATCATTGCCATCGTCCCTCTCAAGATGAGGAAAAATCAGAAAAGGAGAAGGCAACAATCTGGATAAGCGGAATTGACAGGATACACAATGCCAGAGGAGTTCTTAAAGCATATGACCTAACCGCCACACCTTTTAAACCAACCGGAAAATTGAATCAGGGTGAGCAATTATTTACATGGATAGTGAGCGATTTTGGGCTTAATGATGCTATTGAAAGCGGGCTTGTTAAAACGCCAAAGGTGGCAGTGAGGGATGATTCAACGATTGGCGCAGATTTTAAGTCAAAGTTATTTCATATTTACCCTGAAGTAAAAGATGATTTAAACCGCAGGGCAGAACCGCATGAGGGCTTGCCTGACCTTGTGAGAAATGCAGTTAATATCCTGGGCGGAGATTGGTTAAAAGAAAAAGAGAAATGGGGAAAGCAAGACCCGCCAAGAGAAACCCCGCCTGTAATGATAATGATTTGCAATCGAACAGAGACAGCGGCTCGGCTGGAATATTCGCTTGCCAATGGATATTTTGCCGTAGAAGAATTGGGGGATAAAAAAGGGCTTATCAGGATTGACCAAGATGCGTTGGATAAAATAGAAGCGGATGAAGAAGAAAAATTGGATAAATCAAAACAAGACTTGGTCAAAATGGAGCGGGATAAGTTTAATACTGTGGGGAAGAAAGACAGAGCAGGCGAATCTGTCCAGTGTGTTATAGGCGTTAATATGTTGTCAGAAGGGTGGGATGCGAGAACAGTAACGCACATTCTTGGACTTCGCGCCTTTACAAGCCAATTACTTTGCGAACAGGTTATTGGGAGAGGATTACGCAGGATTTCTTATGATGTGAATGAAGAGACAGGACTTTATGACCCTGAATATGTAACAGTTTTTGGCGTGCCGTTTACCTTTTTGCCTGTTGAGCAAGAAGAAGGAGCTACAAAGATAGAAAAGCCAAAAACAAAAATTGAGCCGATAATAGAGAGAAAAGAATTAGAAATAAAATGGCCCCATGTTTTGAGGGTGGAATATAAATTAAATTACTTCTTGGATTTAGATTGGGATAGATTAGAAAAACTTACGCTTTCTCCTGAAGATGCTCCTACTATTGTAGAGGTTGCTCCTGTTATAGACGGCAAGCCGAAATTTGACCAGCTTACTGAGATTGATTTGGACAGACTTGCAGAAGAACATCGCTTGCAAAAAATAAAACTTCAATCTGCTGTGCGGCTTCATGAGCAGTTTGGCAGAAACTGGGAAGGCGACCCGGGAAGCCATATCAGCCAGTTGATGCAGATTTTTGATGATTTTTTAATTTCAAATAAGATTGATATAAAAGTTCCTATATTTGCTGGTACAGAAAAATTAAAGAGCATTGTTATTGCCCTTAATTCGCAAAAGATAGTCAATCATATTGGAAATTTTGTCCGCAGTTCAAGCAAAGAAGCGCCTGCCCTTATCTTAGACCCTGTTAGACCTGTGAGAAGCACTGCTACGGCAGTGACAAGGTGGACAAGCAAACCAACCCAACCAGTAAAAAAGAGTCAGATAAGCCATATTGTTATTGACAGCGGCTGGGAAAAAGTAGGTTTAGAGTTTGAGCGTAACAGAATTCCCGGCTTGATTTCATGGGTAAAAAATGACCGTCTTGGTTTTGAGATATTCTATCTCTGGCAGGGGCAGATTAAAACATATTATCCGGATTACATCATAAAATTTGAAAACAATAGGCATTTAATCCTTGAGATAAAAGGGCAAATAACGGAACAGGATAAAGCAAAGTGGCAGGCAGCGAAAGAATGGGTTAATGCTGTGAATGCAAATGGAAGTTTTGGAACTTGGGAATTTAAGGTTTTAGATGACCCAAAGAATTTGTTTGAGGTTGTGAGGTAAGGGGGGCGGGGTTAATCTTTTAAAATTAAACGAATAAGGAAACGGTTCTCTTTAAGTGCGATTGCGTCAATATATGGGGCAGACATTAAAAGCCATGTGGTTTTTGCGGCAAGAGGCTTAGAGGCGGATTGAAAATATAATTACCGTGGTGCTGGAAAGGAATAGTAGAGAGACCAAAAATGCCATTTAAACCTAAATTCACCATAACACCGAAGATCAACAAGGCTCTTGTTGAAATTGAGCGCGTGCGCGGATTCCTTGATGCTGTCAAACTCAAGGACGACTGGATTGCCGATATGCAGAAAAAGGCGCTTATCCTTGAATCTCATCACTCAACGCATATTGAAGGCACTGCCTTGAGTTTAGAACAGGCGCAAAACATTCTTGAAGGCAAAAAGATTAAAGGCATTAGTCGTGACGATGAAAAGGAGCTTTTGAATTATAAAAAAGCTATGGATTTCATCGCAAAATATCTTGGAAAGGAAGACCCGATTACGGAAGGAATTATCAGAGAGCTTCATAAGGTTACGGTTAAAGACGTTCGCGGTGATAAAGCAGACCCCGGCAATTATCGCAAGATTCAAAATTATGTTGTTAATTCACTGACCCGGGAAATTATTTATACCCCGCCTGCTCCGCTTGAAGTGCCGCATCTCATGCGGGAGTTTGTGGATTGGCTCAATAAAGCCGAAGACCTGTCGCCTGTTCTTATCGCAGGAATCTCTCAATTTCAGTTTGTTCATATTCATCCGTTTATAGATGGCAATGGGAGAACAGCACGGCTCTTATCCACGCTGATTCTTTACAAGACGGGCTATGATTTCAAACGGCTATTTACCATCTCCGAGTATTACGACAAAGATAGGCCGGGTTACTATAAAGCCATTCAATCAGTCAGAAACAACGCTATGGACATGACAGGTTGGCTTGAATATTTTGTAACAGGTTTGCGGCTGCAGATGAAGGAGATTAAGGAGAAGGGCGAGCAAATAGTGAAACAGGATAATATACTGCAAAAGATAAAGAAAATGGGCTTGAATGTTCGTCAGGAAAAGGCGATTAAATATCTGTTAAGAACAAGAGCGGTTTCTGTAGGTGAATATCAGGCAGTGGCTTCCTGTATACGTCGCACAGCTCAAAGAGATTTAGAAGATATGATGAGAAAAGGTATCATTAAATCAGTAGCTAAGAGCAAAACAGACCCAACAAGGCACTATGTCTTGCTGTGACAGGTTACTGCGACATGCTGTGACATTTTACTGCGACAAAAAGGCTGTTGCAATATTGGAAGATAGAAAAAGAGACAAGGTTCTTTATCTGCGCTTGCGTCAACCTATGCGGCGGACATTAAAAACCATTCTGCTCTTGCGGCAGGCAGTAAGAGAATGGGTTAACGCTGTGAATGCAAATGGAAGTTTTGGAACTTGGGGATTTAAGGTTTTGGATGACCCAAAGAATTTGTTTGAGGTTGTGAGGTAAAAATATTAGAAATGCTAAACGGAGGTAAACCATGACTGACATACTTGATAAGGCAATATTAATTGGATTGGGATTGGAGAAAAGGCTTAAGGATGCTTTGAATGAGCTGGCAAGTGAGGGAAAAGAGACAAAGACAGGAGAAGGTGGAGAACTTCCACCAAAACAGGAATTGGAAAATAAATTAGTAGATGAAGGGGTAAAGGCTGTGAGGGAGCTTGTTGCTACGGTGAAGGCAGGGAAGGAAAAGGTTGATAAGGAGATAGAAGAGGCGGTAAAGCATCTCCTGGAAAAGTTTAAGGTTGCAACAAAAGATGATATGGAGATAATAGAGAAGATGGCGCAGGTAGCAAGGGAAAAGGTGGATAAGCTGGAGAAGCGGATAGGAGAGTTGGAAAAGAAATTACAAAAAGGCTGATGGCTGAAGGCTTAAGGCTATAGTGGTTTCGTTTTTTTATTGTTTTCCTTCAGTCTTTAGCCTTACGCCTTAAGCCCAAACTTTATGCAAACCAGAACCTATCAAAACATACGAAGGTTTCATAAGATAGTAGCCATTCTCATCAAGTATGGCTTTGGCGGGCTTGTAAAGGAGCTAAAGCTATTTCCATTTCTCGCA